>ENA-ORCY01000016-ORCY01000016.1-marine-metagenome-genome-assembly--contig:-NODE-16-length-178521-cov-4.877127_pt1 | contig 178521 bp, 155 predicted proteins | sample MGYA00248634_ERZ508507 | MGnify/ENA primary metagenome ERZ508507 (study PRJEB26178, sample SAMN06266269) | marine metagenome | isolation source: Columbia River Estuary | place: USA:Columbia River... | reverse complement strand
TTAAGGTATCTTCTAGATATACATAGATGTCTTCAGGCAGCTCCATATCTGCAATACTAATAGTAAAGGCCTGTCCTACATTTTGGCGTATCTCTAGCGGCACTCTAGTGTTTTGCATAGCATCCATACCCATTGCGTTTCTTGCAAATGCTGTTTCTTGGCTCCCCCCAGGTAACCTTGTGCTTAATTTTGTTGACTGGTTAAAGGCTCCTGCATCATACCCAGTATCAAGCCCTAGAGAAAGTCCATCTCTAAAGTAGAATTTGGTCGCTGCTTTTTGCGTCTCACCATTGTAGAGTTTTAATCCTACATAGAAGGTAAGAGGCTGAGGGCCTGTAACAAAATCTCCACTGCCGGTAGTGGTTCGCATAGCGGCTGTAAAATCAAGAGCAACCTCAGATTCACTTGCAGCTGCAATCCAAAATCCTTGACCAGGAGCTATTGAAAAGGCAGCATCTAGCAAGTTATAAATAGTATAACTAGATCCATTCCAGCCATAAACAGCTCCATAGTTACCGTCAATAACAGCGAGATTTGTATCTATAAAGTTAGTAGCTCCTGCTGCAGTATTTCCGTTAATATAAGATGGGAAAGGGTTTGAAACCAAATTCCATCTTCTTCCAACACCGTTTAATCCGTTATTATTTATAACATTGATACTTTGAGAAGTAGTTTGCATAGCACCAGTGAAGGCAACTGTAGCTCCTGCTGCACCTGGTGGAGGAGGAGATACTTCAACAGTTGCCATAGAGTATCCTTGGCCAGTGGTAAAGCTTCCAACTTGTGAGCCTGTTGCATACCTTATCCAATCGCCTGCTGCATTGTCATACTGGCTAAAGGCATAATCATCACCAAGTACTTGGATATTTGCTCCGTTTGCCGTTATAAAATCTTTAATGGTCATAACAGCGGGTGACCCTACTAAATCCCAACCGCCACCAAAACCGTCGTTATAAGAATTAACAAATCTATTATATGTGATATCTCCAGTTACTGCACCTGATACAATTAAAGAAGAGAAATCATCTGAAGTAGAGTTAAGGGTAACTGTGCCACTATTGGTAAAGTCTCCAGTAACTGTTAAGGAAGATGTTCCATCTACAGTAAGGGTGTTTCCTGCAGTAACTAAAATTTCACTTATTGCTGTATCTGTAGCAGTGTCTATAGTCATATCTGCATCAATTTGCATTATACACGCGGTAAGATCTCCATTAGTGCCTGTGCTGTATGTGCCGTTAATTATAGCATAAGCATTTGCGTCTGGAGCACCATTGCTCCAAGCAGCTCCATCCCAAATTGTTGTGCTAGAGCATGCTGATGATTTCCAGAAATAAATATTGTCTACATATATTGCATCTGTAGTCCCGTTACCACCATCGAATTTCATCTGGATGACATTATCCCAAGTCATACCTGTAAAATCTCCTATTGGGATATCTACACTTGTCCAAGAACCAATGGTATGTGAAATTGTTTGTAAAGCATCTCCTGGACCCTCACCTGAATTTATAGGGCTTACTTTAATTGCAGAGGTAGACAATGTCCATAAGTCTACATGAAGGTACTCCATATCTGAAGCATCATGTCCACCCACTAACTGTATTCCTTGGTAGTTGAAATTCGGATAATACAATAGTGTACTTCCATCTCCAGGGTCATAGCTGGTATTGGCAGAACCAAATCCTGCTTGACCCCAGTTTGGATTATAATTATCAATAGGGACATTTGTATAGGTATCACCAAATATAGAAATTACATCACCAGCATATCTCGATGGTGGGGCCGTTGCTCCCGTTGTAGGAGATGAGTAAACGTAGGACACTGTATAGGTCTGGGTATTTGTTCCATCTTGAGCCGTCACTAAAACTGTAGCGTCTCCAGGAATTGATGTAGCCTGAGTGATACTTGTATTTGCATTTGCATCTGTTGGAGTAGCTGCTGTAATTTGAGGAATCGATGCGCCTACTGCAACTTCATAAGTATAGGATGTAGTAACAGTACTAAACCCACTAATAGCTGTGCTATCAACCTCCAAACTACTTAGGGTTGCGTCAGATCCTGCTGCTGCTTGCTTAGTGAGAAGAAAACGCCACCATGCACCACTAGTTAACTGAATATCTAGGGTCATGTTAGTATTTGTAATAGATGTAAGAGTGTAGGTGATTGTATCGTCAACTGGGTCACCTAGTTCATTTGTGTTGGTTACTTTAGCCAACCCTAGGAAAGCTCCATCACCAACAATTGTGATGGTGCCAGAAGGATTAAAAGACCAAGTTGCAGGATTTGTTCCATCATGTGGTGCGATTGGAGTACCGCAACCCTCAGCCGGAGCGCCAGCTTGCCAAGATTCTAACCAGGTATCACTACCCAATACATTTTCAAACGAGCCATCTGCGTTAAAGACATACTCATCATCAAATAAACAATCTCTTGTAGTAACGTCGGCTAAACTAGATGTGTAATAATTTCCAGTTCCTTGCCCTGGCCCTACCATAAAGGCACCAGCTGTGGGTGTAAATGACCAAGTACCTTCTGGGCTAGACACATATGCATAGGACACCGTGTAGGTCTCGGTTGTTGTTCCATTTTGAGCAGTAACTACAACTGTAGCATCTCCAGGAATTGCTGTAGCTTGAGTAATGGTAGTTTGTGCATTAGTATCTGTTGTAGATGCGGCTGTAATTTGAGGGATATCTGTGGTTCCCTCTAATATGTTATAAGAGTAGGATGTAGTGCCTGAGCTGAATCCGCTAATAGTTGCACTATCTATCTGCAAATCACTTAAAGTGGCATCCGTTCCTGCGGCAGCAGGCTCTTTCCAGAAGTAAATGTTATCTAAATAAACATCGGAACGAACAGCTCCATCTGGTGTGGTCCCATCTGCGGCAAACTGTCCATCAAACTTTAATTGACTCACACCATCAAACCCTGAACCAGTAAAGTCAGTTAAGGGGATATCTACACTGTTCCAAGCCCCTGAGGTAACAGGAACTGTAATTAAAACCTGATCACCAGCAATTGGAGTAACTTTTATAGTTCTTACACTTGCATCTGCTACCCAGATATCGATGTGTAAATTTTCCATTGTTGTAAGGTCTGTTGCAGGAAATTCTGTACCTTGATAATTAAAGTTGGTGTATACCATTACATTGTTACCATCTCCTGAATCATAAGTAGTATTTACAGATCCTGATTGAGCCCAACCTGGGTTGTAGTTTGTTGTAATGTCTGTATAGGCATCACTATAAATAGATATTACATCTACAGCATCATTAGTTGGGGCTGAAGGTGAGTCTGTTGGCACTGCCGGCTGCAAAGATCCTTGAACTGCCGTAAGATCATCAAAATATGCTGTTAAAACAGATGGAGGATCAATAAATCCACCACTTGCATCTACATTTGTGAAAACAACCATTTCTCCCCACTCTCCTGTGGCGGTTGGGAAAGTAAATGTTAATGTTTCCCACCCAGAGCCTGTATGAGCTTCACTTGCTCCTAAATCTATATCGGCTTGACCGCTTTGACCTACTTGTATTTTTCCTCTAAAATACGACGCAGTGGTTGCATATACTTTTAAAGAAACTGTTTTAGTATCTGTTAGGTCTATGTAGTTGGTTTGTGGTCTAAAAAACACACCTTTCCATACATCACCTGTAGCGGTAGTTGTAACTTCTCTAACTGTATTAGAAGTTAAAGGGTTTGGATCATCGACTAGTGCATTTGTAGCTGTTTGGCCTCCGCCAAAACCACCATAAACATCTGCATTAGAGGTGTTTTTCAAGGTTGAGAAGTCTTGTAAAACCACTTGTGCTTGTAATGAAGCAAAAGAAACTAGCATAAGACAGATCAGCAATGTTGTTTGACCTAAAAACAAACTAACTTGATTTAATAGTGAACTATTTTGAATTGATTTTTTTGTAATATTTTTCATCTAGATTAATTTTTTGGAAATATAATAGAGATAAAATAAGATTATGACAATTATTGACATACAAAACAACTACATACATAATTTTAGACACAATAAATTAAGAATAAAACAATAAGTGACCGTAAACACTAAGAGTTTTGTGTCCGGATATCAAATGTCACACACAAATAAATAAAAATTAAACATTGCGAAAAACACATATGTTGTGTTAATGTTGTACTTAAAGCTCTTATTTAAGGCCCTCTGTAGGTTATGAAAGCAACTAAACTAGATTTGTTATGCTAAGGTAGACACCCCTACAATGAAAAAAAGCACCCATACCCTTTAAAAAGAGCTTATTATTAAGTGTACTGATTGTGATGGTATTTGTGATAAAAAAAAGCAACACCGACAAGATGTTGCTTTTACGTGGAGAATATCGGATTCGAACCGATGACCCTTTGACTGCCAGCCAAATGCTCTAGCCAACTGAGCTAATCCCCCTTATTTATATTAATTACTCGTGCTCTTTTAATATTAGCAGTGGCTTTGTTGTAAAAAACTGCTCTTTTAAAATAACCTCGCTTTGGCGCAGTAACTTTTTAAAGAAGCCGCCTGTGTCTTTTCTTCTCAACACACATAACATTTCTGGACTTAAGGCGTTAAAATGCTCTACAATACCTTGAAAAACTGTTGCGTTCTCTGAGGTGATATCTCTGCTCATCAAGGCCTTTAATTCTGGCTTTATCTTACGATCATTACCAGAAGTATCTGGAGTAACTACCTGCAATAAATCCAGCTTGGCATGAAACATATCTATAAGCGCCTTTAATGTTTGTGATGCCTTTGTGGTTTCTATCTTAGAGTTTTTAAATGCAAATAGTATGGTATCTATTTTCCTGAAAAGATAGTTTGGCGGCACAATTAAAAGCGGAATATCTGTTTGGCGTATTATTTTTGTGGTAACCTTACCTAAATACACCTCATCTTTAATCTCAACACTTTGAGGAGACAGCACAATTAAATCTATTTTAAGACTCTTTGAGAGCTGAGAAACCCCTTCAAAAATATCTCCGCTGATGGTTTTAGAGACTACTTGAACATCTTTGGTGCTTACATTTTCTAACACCTCTTTTAGAATAAGCTCTGTGGCGAGTGTTTTGATACAAGTAACATAAATGCGGGCATTGGTCATTGCAGCAAAGCTGGTTGCATACCTAAGATTGTTAATGCCATTTTCAATAGATCCAATAGGAACAAGAATATTTTTCATTTAATATTTTTATGACTGCAAAAGTACAATTAATCTAGTTATTACAAGTGTTTTTAGTGTTTTACAGCTACTACTGAGCAGAGAGCACTAGCAAAGGTTTTGAGGTATGAAACTCCTTTTTAAGCACCGCATTTTTACCCCATAATTTTTTAAAGAAACCCTGCTTGCGCCTAACAACACAAAGCATGTCTGGATTATGACTTTGGAAATGCTCTAACACCCCTTGAAACGTAGTAGCGTTTTCACTTTTGGTGTAAGATGTTTGTAGCTTTTGAAGTTTATTGCTCACACGCTGCATCTCTGGCGTACTCTCAGGGGTAGAGACATGCAATAATTTTATTTCAGACCCGAAGTGAATCATGAATTTTTTTAATGGCTCTAACATACTTTTATGTTTAAAATTTCCGTCTTTAAAGGCCATTAAAATAGTTTCAGGACCTTTAAATACATCGCCCTCTGGCACGATAAGTACAGGAATGTTGGTATTTTTAACTAAGGTTCCTGTGGTTTTCCCTAGATATACCTCTTCTCTAATACTATTAGATTTTGGAGACAACACCATAAGGTCTATAGGTACATGCTTGTTAAAACGCACAACTGTTTCTAAAACACTCCCTTTTACAGGATGATCTATTACTGTAACTCCCTTTTTGTCTACTTTATCCAACACCTCTTGCAGCCTGTTTTCACAATCTTCCTTGATAATAGCATTTACCTTGGCAAGACCTCCAACTTTAGAGAGCTCCCTAAAGGCAGAAAAAACATACACGTAGGCATCCCAATGGTAGGCAAGATCTATTGCATATTGTAAATTGCCTACAGCATTATCATTGGATCCAATAGGTACTAATATATTTTTCATAGAAATAGGTATATTTAAAAAATCGGACAAAACTACATTATAAATATGATTAGAAAAGCCAAAGCATCAGAAATTGTTCAACTTATTTCCATTACCAAATCATGTGCCGCTCACATGATAGCAAATGACATCTATCAATGGAATGAAAGCTACCCCAACATTACAGCCTTTGAGCAGGACTTTAATAGGGGAGAACTATATGTTTTATACGCCCAAAACACCTTAGTGGGCTGTATAACAATATCTAGTGTCAAAGACAGTGAGTATGATGCTATTTCTTGGCTCACTCAAGATACAAAACACTATTATATCCATAGATTGGCAATCTCTCCGGCATTTCAAAAACAAGGCCACGCAAGAACCCTCATGGATTTTGCCGAATCTTTTGCAAAATCAAACGCGGCTGTATCTGTAAGATTAGACACCTTTAGCCAAAATAAACGCAACCAGCGCTTCTATGAAAATAGAGGCTATCAACCCCTGGGCAACATTTACTTTCCAAAACAAAGTCAGGACCCTTTTTATTGTTATGAACTTATTTTATAATGTACTTTTACTCTCACAATGATTGACATTTCTTTTAAGCGCATACAGCAGCTAGCCATACCAGCTATAATTGCAGGTATTGCAGAACCCATATTATCTAGTACAGACGCTGCCGTGGTTGGTAATATCCCTGAGTTTGGTACAGAATCTTTAGCGGCCGTAGGTATTGTTGGCGTATTTTTATCTGCTCTTATCTGGATTTTAGCTCAAACCCGAAGCGCCATTAGTGCCATTGTATCTCAAAATGTAGGCGCAGGAACCCTTGCAGATTTAAGGAGTTTTCCAGCCCAGGCCATTTTTTTTAACATACTATTGAGTCTAGTGGTGTTGGGCTCGACCTATTTTTTTGTGGAAGAAATTTTCACCTTGCTCAATGCAAAGGGTATGATTTTAGACTTAAGTATAGCCTATTACAACATCAGGGTTTGGGGCTTTCCTTTAACGCTATTCACCTTTGCTGTTTTCGGACTCTTTAGAGGGCTGCAAAACACTTTTTGGCCCATGATAATTGCAGCCATTGGAGCCGGTGTAAATATTGGTCTTGATTTTTTACTTGTATATGGTTTAGATGGTTTTGTTGCTCCTATGGGTGTTGTTGGTGCAGCGTGGGCAAGTTTAGTGGCTCAAGGGGTAATGGCACTACTATCTTTACTACTGGTATTAAAAAAAACCCAGGTGTCTTTACGCCTGGAGTTTCCATTACACCCACAAATTAAGCGTCTTGTAACTATGTGCGCTAATTTGTTTTTACGCTCTATAGCCCTAAACGTTGCTCTTATTCTCTCCACAAGAGAGGCTGCAGGGCTTGGCAAAGAGTATGTTGCAGTTCATACCATTGCCATGAATGTCTGGTTGTTTACAGCCTTTTTTCTAGACGGCTACGGCGCTGCTGGAAATATTTTAGGAGGCAGGCTTCTTGGAGCAAAAAACTATACTTCTCTATGGAAGTTAACCCAAAGAGTTACCGCCTACAATACCATTGTAGCTATAGTTTTAATGTTGGCCGGGGTGCTTTGTTACAACTATGTGGGGCTCATTTTCAATAAAGACCCTCTTGTGCTTAGTCTATTTACAGGGATGTTTTTTATGGTTTTAATTTGTTTGCCCTTTAACGCAATAGCATTTACACTAGATGCAATTTTTAAAGGCCTAGGAGAAATGGCCTATTTAAGAAATGTATTGTTAGGGTCTACCTTTTTAGGTTTTATTCCTGTGCTATTACTATCAAACTACATGGGTTGGGGCCTTATAGGTATTTGGGCTGCAATAATTGTTTGGGTAGCCTGGAGAGCCGTTGCTTTAATTATCAAGTACCGTAAAAAGTACCTGCCACTTGCTTAGTAAGTGTTCAAGGGGTTATTTAACACAATATTAAGTCGGTTTAGGAAACAGACTTGATTACTTTTGTAAAAAAAATTGAATTATATGAGCGATTTTCATGCCTTAAAAATATCAGAAATAAAACAAGTAACCCCTACCTCTGTAGCAGTTACTTTTGAAGTTCCTCAAGCGCTTAAAACTATTTTTAGTTTTATTGCAGGACAATATATTACATTAAAACACATCATAAACGGTGAGCAGGTAAGGCGCGCCTACTCTATTTGCAGCGCTCCTTCAAGCGGGCTTCTCACAGTAGGTATTAAAAAAGTAGAGAATGGTACATTTTCTGTCTATGCCAATGAGCAATTAGCAGTTGGTGATGTTTTAGAGGTAATGCCTCCACAAGGAACATTTACCCTTAATCCCAATTCTCAAGAGGCGCACCATATTGCCGCCTTTGCCGCAGGTAGTGGTATTACCCCAATACTATCCATTGCTCAAACAGCTCTAGAGCAGCAGTCTAACAGCACTTTTTTATTGGTCTACGGAAATCAAACAAAGCAGGAAGCTATGTTTTATGAAACTATAGAGCAATTAAAGGCGCAGTTTCCAGAACGATTCTTTGTAGAATATATTTATAGCCGCTCTCAAGAAACCAACGCAGCTCGAGGCCGTATTGATAAAAACGTTGTTAGTTATTACCTAACTAATAAATACAAACAAACTTCTTTTGAAGACTTTTATGTATGTGGTCCAGAGGCCATGATTGATGAAGTTTCAAATACACTTGTAGCTTCAGGAGTTTCAAAACAGCACATACATTTCGAGCTTTTTACAACAACTCAGGCAGCTGTTCCAGAAACGGCGCAAGATGGCACAACGTCTATTTCTATTATTGTAGATGAAGTAACTGAACAATTCACAATGCCTCAAAATAAAACAATTCTAGAGGCTGCTTTAGAAAAACAATTGGATGCTCCATATTCTTGCCAAGGAGGTATTTGTAGCTCTTGTATTGGTAGAGTTATTGAGGGAAAAGCCGAAATGCGCCAAAACCAAATATTAACTGATAGTGAGGTTGCAGAGGGGCTCGTGCTTACCTGTCAAGCACATCCTGTTACTCCAACGGTAGTATTGGATTATGATGATATCTAGTAGCGATTTACTTTAATACAGACAGTACTTTTTCAACAATAGCGCTGGGAGAGATGGTTTCTATGGCCTTTTCATATCCATCAGGGTAGGTGCTGCCATACACTGAGGTTGGCACCAAAGGGTATTTTGTTCTATCTGCAAGGAGTTGGTTTTCATTGGGCTGATTAAATGGCGCAAAACCTAAAAAGGGATGCGTAACTCCCCATATGGTAACAACTGGAATATCGTATAAAGCAGAAAGATGACCATTACCACTATCCATAGCTAGCATGACATCTAGATTTGATATGAGCTGCAGTTCTTGACTGAAAGATAGCTTCCCCGCCATGTTTGTAACCCCTTTAAAATCACTAGCAAGTTTGTCTAGTTTTGCCGTTTCTGTGGCGCCACCTCCAAATAAAAAAATAGCATAATCTCCAGTGTTGTTTAATTGCGCTATCACTTGTTTGATAAGCTGTAGCGGATACACTTTACCTCTATGAGCGGCAAAAGGCGCCACGCCAATAAACTTTTTAGAACTAAGACCTATGAGGTCTTGTGTTTTTGCAGACATCACTTTTCTTGCAGGATATTGGTGTTTTGTTAAATCTATAGGGTAGCCTAGTTTAGCAAAAACATCCGCATAGCGCTCATGGGTTTTTTTAAGAGCTTGTAGCTCGCCACCTTTGGCCTGTATAAGTTGTTTTTTCTCGCCCCTTGCTTTATCTATGCCTGCCGTTTTTATTGCTTGAAGCCATAACAAGGACCTGACTATTTTAGATCTTAAAACATTGTGAGTGTCTGCAACACAGGTAATATCTAACCCTTTTGCGTCTTTGGCTAATTGAAACAAACCTAAAATCCCTTTGTGGGCGCCCTTAACATCTACAGGTAAAACCGCCACGTTTTTAAGGTCTTCAAACAATGGAGATAAAAAACCTTTGGTAACAACAGTGACGTTGAGCTTTGGGTATGTTGCTGTAAGTACCCGTAAAACAGGAACCAACATGGCCACATCTCCCATGGCCGAAAGGCGTATTACCAGAATGTGTGCTGCTGTTTTCAATATAATTAACTTAGGTAAAAAAGGGATTATTTTTGCCCTCTCAATACTGGGTTTAGCTCATCATCATTATACATTTTCATTTGCTTATACACCTTCATGTACTTATCTCCTGTCTTGATATCATGCAGTAACTGGTCAATGGCATCGCTGAGGTCAACGCGCTGTTCTAACAAGATATTTAGCTTTGCCTGACACCCATCGCGGTGAGTCTGTGAGGCATCGGCGCGCGTAGCTTCTTGGTGCATGTGATATACTTTTAAGGCCAAAATAGACAATCTATCTACTCCCCATGCAGGGCTTTCTGTGTTAATAGTTGCATTTGGACTAGTTTCTATGTCTTTGTTTGTATCCAAGAAGTAGCTGTCTATGTATTCAACCATATCTGTGCGATCTTGATTGCTGGCATCAATTTTACGCTTTAAGGTCAAAGCGGCAACAGGATCAATTTGCGGATCACGAATGATATCTTCGTAATGCCATTGAACTGTGTCAATCCAGCATTTACGATACAATAAGTGTTCTAATAAATGAGTCTCTTTGGCATAACGATTTGTAAAAGGTTGGTCTACAGTGTTTATGATGTGATAGGTGTCTATCACTTGTTTAAAAACGGTGTTTGCAATCTCGCTAAAATTCATGGGTATTGTGGTATAAAGTGTTAGTATCTAGACTACAAAGGTATCATAAATTTTTCATAGCATAGGAGCAATTATACATGGTTTTACTGGAGGAAGCTAGAAAATAACACTGCTTGTCATATCAAAGGTAAAACTAGCACTAGCACAAATAAAGACCATAAAAAAACTTCACTGACCACTCGGCGGATTTTTGATGTTCCAGACTCTATATAGTTTGAGGTAATGGCCGCTATAGGGGCAAAAAGGAAAAATAGCTCACTTCCATTTTTTTGTGTTTTAGCCAAAACGATACCCACACTAATAATGGCAATAAGCAATATGGTAATGGCAGAGGGCCTTTCTTTTTTTGATAAAGAGGCTAGTCTTGAGAGTCTAGCCCCGCCCATCCAAAGTAATAGACCTAGTAAAAAAACAGTTGTAATAAAAAGCCCTCTATCTCCATAGCCGCTGAGGTCAAAATCTCTTTCTGGGATCCAGTGGTAAAGCCAAGAGTAAGAATCTGTAACAACAAATTGATATGCTACGGCAATACTTGTGATGCCTAAAAATCCAATAATTGGTATAAATAAATAGGTTAAAGTAAATTTAGTTTTGTTTGTGATTGCGGGGTATAGTACCACAAAAAATAAGATTGCCCATCCATAGCAAAAAGATGCCAAGGTGATGTACATAGTGGCATCAAATATTTTTTTCACGGTATTTTTTTCTGTGGTCAAACTCAAAATCCTTCTTGTAGCTAATAGCACGAAGATATTTGCCAAAATAAGCTTCGGGTCATTGTAAACTTCAGGAACTAGTAATACAAAAAGCACGAATAGTAGAATAGCAAAGGTGTTATTTTTTGTGACATTGTTCTTTCTAATGATAAAATCCAACAATAAAACAGCAAATACCATTAAGAAAATAACAAGTCCATGTGAAGACAAAGAACCTAGGCTAAGTGATAGGTCTTGGGTTGTTAGAAGCCCAAAAAAATAGCCAATTATTATGGCGATACTAAGCAGTATGTAATTTATGGGTTTAGATTTACCGAAAAAGCTTGTGAGCATATGGGGTATTTTATACTTTTGCGAAATAAATATAAAGATATGGCTTTAAGAGATATTTTCTACGCAATTCAAGAGTTTACAGAAGAAGTTTTATTTGCTCCTTTTAACGCATTAAGAGCTTTAGAGCTTGAAAACTGGACTGCGGCAAATGTTATGAACTGGTTTTTTATGCTTATTGGTTCTGTTGCATTTGTATACTGGATGCTGCAGTTAAAGAAATTTAATGACAACAACGAAGAAGACACTTCTTCTACATCTCACTCTTATTTAGGGGGAGATAATTAACGCTACTAGAATTTTTTACAAATCAAAACCAATATCGGTTCTGAAATTCATCCTGTTAAAAGATAGTTTTTCTATGTTTTGGTAGGATTTTTTTATCGCTTTTTTGTAGTCTGCATCTATTGATGTTACGGCAATAACACGCCCTCCACTGGTAACAACAGCGTCATCTTTTAAAGCAGTTCCTGCATGAAACAATAAAGAGTCTGAAACATTCTCAAGACCAGAAATTACCGCTCCTTTTTCATAAGCCTCAGGATAACCGCCAGAGACCAACATAACAGTTGCGGCAGCTCTAGTGTCTATTTCAAAATGTAAGTTGTCTAGGGTTTGCTTATAGGTAGCTTCAAATACAGCTACCAAATCTGTTTTTATTCTTGGTAAAACAACCTCGGTTTCTGGATCTCCCATACGCACATTGTATTCTATTACAAAAGGGTCATCACCTACTTTTATTAAACCAATAAACACAAAACCCTTGTAATCTATATTCTCTTTTTGCAGGCCTTCCACAGTTGGTATTACAATGCGCTGCTCAATTTTTTGCATGAGCACATCATCTGCAAAAGGCACCGGAGAAATGGCTCCCATACCTCCTGTATTTAATCCTTTGTCTCCCTCACCAATGCGTTTGTAATCTTTGGCAGTAGGCAATACTTTGTAGTTTTTACCATCTGTGAGCACAAAAATACTTAGTTCTATACCGTCCAAAAATTCTTCAATAACAACCCTATTACTAGCTGCGCCAAATTGGCCCGCCAACATTTCTTCTAAAGAGGCTTTAGCCTGGTCAAGCTCTTGAATAATTAAAACACCTTTCCCGGCAGCTAGCCCATCTGCTTTTAATACATAAGGCGCTTGTAAGGTTTCTAAAAACTGTTTTCCTGCGGCTAATGTTTCAGGAGTAAAACTCGCATACCCTGCCGTTGGAATGTTGTGGGCCATCATAAATTCTTTAGCACGCTCTTTACTTCCTTCTAGCAAAGCTCCTTTTTGTGAAGGACCAATAATTTGAACGTCTTGTAACTCAGGGGTGCTAGCAAAATAATCTACAATGCCCTGCACAAGTGGATCTTCTGGGCCTACCACGACCATGTTAATGTTATTGTCTACCACACACTGTTTTATGGCTGCAAAATCTGTAACAGATAGGTTAATGTTTGTTGCAATTGCTGCAGTTCCTGCATTACCAGGGGCTACAAAAAGATTTTCACAACGGCTACTTTTTGCTAATTGAAAGGCAAAAGTATGTTCTCTCCCTCCAGATCCTAAGACTAATATATTCATGAAATATAGATTTTATGCACCACAAAAATAGGCCCTTTTTTAAGGCTACTAAAATTATTTTTAGCATCAAATTATTTTTTTGAATTAATATATAAAAATACCAGAGAACTTATTTTAAAGCCTGAAGCAATACGGTATATTTATAGATATTTCTCTGTGAGAGAATCCATTTATTTTTTAGTTAAAATTGATTAAATTTGCTGCCTTAAACAATTCATAGTTTTACTAACAAGCTTCCTGTTTTTTGGAAACTTAATTACTCGCTACCGCGATCTTGCAAAATGAGCACAAAATTTAAAGAATATAAAGGCTTAGATCTCCCAAAACTAGGAGAAGAAATACTCGATTTCTGGAAAGAACAGCACGTTTTCGAGCAGAGTATTTCCATTCGTGAAGGAGCAACACCTTTTGTTTTTTTTGAGGGGCCTCCCTCTGCAAATGGATTGCCGGGGATTCATCACGTAATGGCCCGTGCCATCAAGGATATTTTTTGTCGCTATAAAACTCAAAAAGGATTCAAGGTAGATCGTAAGGCAGGATGGGATACCCATGGCCTTCCCATTGAGCTTGGAGTAGAGAAGCAACTTGGGATTACCAAAGAGGATATTGGCACTAAAATTTCTGTGGAAGATTATAATACTGCCTGTAGAAAAGCTGTGATGAAGTACACAGATGTCTGGAACAAAGTAACCGAAAGTTACGGGTATTGGGTAGACATGCAGGATCCTTATGTTACCTACAAGCCAAAATACATGGAGAGTGTATGGTGGCTATTAAAGCAGATTTACAATAAAGATTTATTATATAAAGGATATACCATACAGCCTTATTCTCCAAAGGCAGGAACCGGTCTAAGTAGCCACGAGTTAAACCAGCCCGGAACCTATCAAGATGTTACAGACACCACCGTTGTGGCTCAGTTTAAAGCGGTAGAGCGTTCCCTTCCAGATTTCTTAAAGAAGTTTGATCACCTTCACTTTCTTGCCTGGACAACCACTCCATGGACATTGCCTTCAAACACGGCATTAACCGTTGGGTCAAAGATTGATTATGTGGTTGTTGCAACCTATAACCAATACACCTTTGAGCCAATTCATGTAATTCTAGCCAAAAACTTAGTAGCAAAACAATTTACCGGAAAATACGAGCAAACTCAAGATGCTGCTGTAGTATCAAATTACAAGAAAGAAGATAAAAAAATTCCTTACTTGATTGCTGCTCAATGTAAGGGGAGTGATTTATTAGAAATTAGGTATGAACAGTTGCTAGACTACGCAACACCAGATGCGGGCGCAGCAAACGCCTTTAGGGTCATTGCTGGAGATTTTGTAACTACAGAAGACGGTACAGGGATCGTGCATACAGCTCCTACTTTTGGCGCAGACGATGCTATGGTAGCCAAACAAGCGGTTCCGCAGGTGCCTCCTATGTTGGTGAAAGATGCCAATGAAAACCTAGTACCACTTGTAGATTTACAAGGAAAGTTTAGGCCAGAGCTACGAGAATTTGCTGGAAAGTATGTAAAAAACGAATATTATGATGATGGCCAAGCCCCAGATAAATCTGTAGATGTAGAGCTTGCTATTAAGTTAAAAATAGAGAATAAGGCTTTTAAAGTAGAAAAATACGTGCACAGTTATCCCAACTGCTGGCGTACAGATAAACCTATATTATACTACCCTCTAGACTCTTGGTTTATTAAAGTGACCAACTTTAAAGACCGCATGCACGAATTAAATAAAACCATTAACTGGAAGCCAAAAGCAACTGGAGAAGGACGTTTTGGGAATTGGCTAGCCAACGCTAATGATTGGAATTTATCTCGTTCACGTTATTGGGGAATTCCTTTGCCTTTATGGCGCACAGAAGATGGCACAGAAGAAATTATTGTGGGTAGCATAGAGGAGCTGAAGACCGAAATGCAAAAGGCAGTCACGGCAGGGGTTTTACAAAAAGATATTTACCAAGATTTTGTTGTGGGTGATTACTCTGAAGAAAATTACAACAAAATAGACCTTCATAAAAACATTGTAGATAACATTACCCTAGTCTCGGCCAGTGGTAAACCCATGAAGCGAGAGGCAGATTTAATTGATGTCTGGTTTGATTCTGGCTCTATGCCATATGCTCAATGGCATTACCCATTCGAAAACAAAGAAAAAGTAGAAAATATTTGGCGTAAGGCAGATTTTATAGCTGAAGGAGTAGACCAAACACGTGGATGGTTTTATACACTTCACGCAATTGCTACCATGATTTTTGATGATGTTGCCTATAAAAATGTAGTTAGTAACGGATTGGTCTTAGATAAAAACGGACAAAAAATGTCCAAACGTCTAGGAAACGCCACAGACCCTTTTGAAACCCTAGACAAATATGGACCAGATGCAACACGCTGGTACATGATTAGTAATGCCAACCCCTGGGACAACCTTAAATTTGATATCGATGGTATTGGAGAGGTTCGCAACAAGTTTTTTGGCACCCTGTATAACACCTATAATTTCTTTGCTCTATACGCTAATTTAGATGGCTTTACTTACAGTGAACCAGCTATTGCTATAGAAAAACGTCTAGAAATTGACCGCTGGATACTGAGTGAACTCAATACACTTATTTTAACCGTTGACCAAGCTTTCACAGAATACGAACCCACTAAAGCCGCAAGAGCTATACAAAATTTTGTTGGTGAGAACTTAAGTAATTGGTTTGTACGTTTAAGCAGAAGACGTTACTGGAAAGGTAGCTATGGGGAAGATAAAATATCTGCCTACCAAACACTGTATACTTGCCTTGAGACTGTTGCCAAATTGGGGGCGCCAATAGCGCCGTTTTTCATGGACAGGCTTTACAAAGATTTAGTGGCTGTGGTGTCAAAAAATGAAGTAAAAATTTCTGTTCACTTAACAGATTTCCCGGTTGCAGACACTTCATTAATTGATAGCGCCTTGGAGGCAAGAATGCAAAAAGCCCAGACGATATCCTCTTTGGTTTTATCATTAAGACAAAGAGAAAAAATAAAAGTACGCCAACCGCTGCAAAAAATAATGGTGCCTGTTTTAGACGCCATGGCAAGAGAAGAAATTCAAGCCGTTAGCGATTTGATTAAAAGTGAAGTGAATGTCAAGGAAATAGAACTTATTGATGAAGATTCTGGGATATTGGTCAAACAAATTAAGCCAGACTTTAAAAAGCTAGGACCTCGTTTTGGAAAAGACATGAAGGCGGTAGCGGCTGTTATTATGCAGCTTGGTCAAGACCAGATTAATTTGTTAGAAAAAGAAGGCCAGATGGCTATTAAAATTTCAGAAAAAAGTACTACATTGACCTTGGATGATGTCATAATTAGCTCTCAAGATATTGAGGGATGGTTGGTTGCCAATAGCAACGGGATAACAGTTGCGCTAGATGTTACTATTTCTGAAACATTAAAAAATGAAGGAATAGCAAGAGAGATTGTTAACCGTATTCAAAACCTGCGTAAAGACTCTGGTTTTGAAGTAACCGATAGAATCCATGTAAGTTTGTTGTCTTGCGAAACGCTAGATACCGCAGTTGCGCAAAATCTTGAATATATTAAAGAAGAAACCCTAACCGATACCCTTTCATTTAAAGTAGAAATGGAACACGGCACCGAAATTTCGTTTGATGGTATCCAAACAAAATTGAGTATTAATAAATAAATTAAATCCTTATGGCAGCAGATGTTAAAACTAGATATAATGACGCAGAGTTAGAAGCTTTTAGAACTCTTATAAAAGAGAAAATTGTTACCGCTCAAGAACAATTAGAGCTTATGAAAAGTGCGTACAGGAATGACAGTAATAATGGTACAGATGACACCTCTCCAACATTTAAGGCATTTGACGAAGGGAGTGAAGTAATGAGTAAAGAAACCTCATCTCAACTAGCCATACGTCAAGAAAAATTTATTCGTGATCTTAAAAATGCATTAATTAGAATAGAAAATAAAACCTACGGAGTTTGTAGAGTTACAAAAAAACTAATCAACCCTGAGCGTCTAAAACTAGTCCCTCATGCTACTCTAAGTATAGAGGCTAAAAATATGCAGTAGCCATACTTGCACACAATTAACTAATACAAAAGACCTTACCTGCCAGTAGGGTCTTTTTGAGTTTAAACCAAACAATTGTAACTATTTTAAAAGGTGTGCTCAGTGCTATAAAAGGAGGGCTTGCCCCCATGATTTAAATCAAATAATAATGTTATTTTTGTCTACGTTATTTAGCTGCCATGACCTTAAAAAAATCCATACTTCTTATTATTTTGATCTTGTTAATTGATCAAATTTCTAAAATATATATCAAAACAACCTTTCAGCTTCATGAAGAAGTGGGCGTGTTTTCTTGGTTTAGGATTTTATTTGTTGAAAATGATGGTATGGCATGGGGAGCAAAAATACCTGGAACTTACGGTAAATTAATACTCACATTGTTTAGGCTTGTTGCTATATGTGGAATAGGGTATTGGCTTTGGGATAGCGCCAGAAAAAAAAGTGCAGGGATACTTCTTTGTGCTGTTGCCTTAATCTTTGCTGGCGCTCTGGGAAATATTATTGACTCTGTATTTTATGGACTTATCTTTGACGCAAGTTATGCCAATGTTGCAACTGCCTTTTCAGATCAGCCATACGGCACGCTGTTTCATGGTAAAGTTGTAGATATGCTTTCATTTCCGCTATACGACGGTGTATTACCTAACTGGATACCTATTTGGGGAGGAGAACGCTTTACTTTTTTTGATCCTGTATTTAATGTTGCTGATGTTGCCATTAGCACTGGTGTTGGAATGCTCATTGTGTTTAATAAAAAGACATTTCCGAAGTAGACGGTATCCTTGTCTAGAAACTTTTTTAAAATATTAAAAAGTATAGGTGTTTTTTGGAGTGACACAGTAATCAAGAGCAATATCATGTGAGTCGCTTGGTATCTTGTTTTCTGCCTCAAAAAACGAAAGTCCAACAAAGCGGGCCTGTGGAGCACACTGTTTTAAAAACCGATCATAAAATCCTTTTCCATATCCCACCCTATGCCCCTTTTTATCAAAAGCAAGTAGCGGCACAAAAACTACATCTATGCTAGGGGCCAAAATTTCAACACCTTGTTGAGGTTCTGGAATGCCAAATTTTGAGAGAGCAATACGGGTGTTTTCTTGCAACAAAATGTGTTGCATGGTGTGGGTGTCAAAATTAGATTTTGAAAGAATAACACTTTTATCTTTTCCTTGCAAAACACTCAGCAAATAGCTAGTATCTACCTCTATTTTATTTTCTATAGGTAAAAAAACATGGTAATTGGTGTACTCCCAAATTGGTAACTGTAACACCCGGTTTGCAATGGCAAGGCTTTGATCTGCAACAGCTTTTGTGCCCAAGGAAGCTCTAAGGGTTTTGTAGTGTTTTCTAAGTGTTTCTTTGGTCATTGTTTTTTGTCTTCTTGTAGGGCCTGTTCAATAGTGTTGCTTTTTGTAGATATATGAAAAATGGCATCTCCCTGATATACAATAGGGGCCTGGTTTATATTTATAATATACCCACCGTTTGGCGCCAATACCTTAAAGCGCATTGTGCCATAAGGATCTGTAATGGTAGCTAAAAATTCTCCTTTCTCAACATATTTATTGCAAGGAATTTTAAGATGTAATAGCCCACTTTTTTGTGCTCTAATCCATTTGCTGGTCTTAATAACTATAGTAGGACTCTTTTTTTTAGGCACTTCAATGCTTGAGCTTAGCATCCCTAGATGGTCTAAAACGCGCATTACTCCATTTACACCTTGCGTGACAATGTTTTTATTACTGCTTTGTGATTTTCCTCCTTCAAAAAGTAAAATAGGAGTACCTTTTTTATGACAGGTTGTTCTGTATGATTTTGAAATATTTGACACATGCACCGTAAAAGGAGCATTGAATATGGAGGCTAATTTTAAAAGTTCAGGGTTCTTTGGAGTGATGCGTATCTGAGGAGCGTTAAAGCGCTGTGCACCTCCCGTATGAAAATCCAGACAATAATCTGCAAAGGGCAGTATTTCTTTGGTGAAATAATAAGCCACTCTACTGGCCAATGACCCTGTTTTAGTGCCAGGGAAAACCCTGTTTAGGTCTCTACCGTCTGGGAAAGCTCTATCTGCATTTAAAAATCCAAAGGTGTTTAAAATAGGAATACAGATGGTAGTGCCAGAAAATGGAATGTTGATTTTTCTTGCAATTATTTGCCGTACAATCTCTACTCCGTTAATTTCGTCTCCATGTATACCTGCTGTGATAAGAACCGTTGGTCCAGGAGTTTTAGCGCGCTGAATGATAACAGGAATTTCTACTTTGCTTGAGGTGTAGAGTTTTGCAAAGCTGAAATTGATGGTTTTACTTTGTCCTAATGCTATTTTTTCACCAAGAATAACCAGATCTGTATTGTTATATGCCATAAAAACGAGAACGAATTATTTTTTTTGCTGTTCTATAAATGCTATAATTTTTCCTGATACGTTAACTCCTGTAGCAGTTTCGATACCTTCTAATCCTGGGGTAGAGTTTACCTCCAATACCAAAGGGCCTCTTTTTGAGGACAATATATCTACCCCACAGACATGTAAACCTAACGCTTTTGCTGAGGCAACTGCCAATTGCTTTTCTGGCTGTGATAATTGTATCACACTTGCACTGCCTCCCTGATGCAGGTTAGACCTGAAATCTCCATCTTTAGATTGCCTTTTAATAGATGCTACCACTTCTCCGGCTACAACAAAGGCTCTAATGTCTATGCCTTGAGACTCTTCAATGAATTCTTGCATTACAAATTTAACCCCTGCGACTTGGAGGGTCTGGGCTGTAGCTAGTGCATTTTTAAAGTTTTCGCATAAAATAACTCCCTGGCCGTGGGTGCCCTCAAGCATTTTAATAATAATAGGTTTGTCTCCAAAATCTTTAACAAAATCTTTTAGATATGGGTGAGTGCCTAGCGTTGTTTTAGGGATTGCAATGCCTTTTTGTGCTAGTATTTGAAAACAGGTCCACTTATCTCTAGAGTTAATAATGCCTTGTGAAGATGCAATACTAAAAACACCCATAGATTCAAAATGCCTCACAATAGATGCGCCTCTGTATGTGTTTGATGCGCCAATTCTAGGAATAATAGCATCCAAATCATCAATTATTTGATCGTGGTACTGTAAAACAGCTTTGTTGTTTACGATCATTAAATTACAGTAGGTAGGATCAATGATTTCTATATCATGATTTTGAACCTCTCCAGCTTTTAAAAGGCTTTGTGTAGAGTACAGTTGTTCTGCTCGAGAAAGAATAGCAATATTCATCTATGGTATCTTGGTTGTTGCAATGTACTAAAAAATCAGCTTTTATTTTCTAAAAAGCCACCCTCTAGGCTTAAAAAATAAATGGGTTAATTTCATAAGAGAATACCGGTCATTATCATAAAATGCTTTTATCTTTACCCTATGGCACAAGCACCTGTAGCGCTACAAGTTTCTACTCTACCCCAAACCCCTGGTGTGTATCAGTATTATGATAAAAACGGGCAACTTTTATACATCGGGAAAGCAAAAAACTTAAAAAAACGGGTGGGTTCTTATTTCAATAAAACCCATGAAATTGCTCGTACGCGCATACTAGTTAAACAAATTGTTGACATTAAGCATATTGTGGTTGCCACAGAGACAGATGCACTGTTGCTAGAAAACAACCTTATTAAAAAATACCAACCCAAGTATAATATTTTACTAAAGGATGACAAAACCTATCCCTGGATTTGTATCAAAAAAGAACGTTTTCCAAGAGTGTTTTCTACTCGTAGACTCATCAAAGATGGCAGTGAGTACTTTGGGCCCTACACCAATTTTAAAACAGTACACACCCTTTTAGATTTAATAAAGGGGCTATACCCTTTGCGCAGCTGTACCTACGATTTAGCGCATGAAAAAATTACCAATGGAAAGTACAAAGTTTGTCTAGAGTACCACCTAGGTAATTGCCTTGGTCCTTGTGAAAATTTACATTCTGAAATAGCCTATAATGAAGCCATTGATGCCATTAGAAACCTTTTAAAAGGAAATTTTAAAGAGTCTTTGGGAGGGTTTAAGCAGCAAATGAACCGTTATGCTACCAATTTACAATTTGAAGACGCCCAGCGCATAAAAGAGAAGATAGAAACCCTACAGAACTATCAAAGTAAATCTACGGTAGTAAACCCAAACATTAATAATGTAGATGTCTTTAGTGTCATTAGCGATGAGAGCTATGGGTATGTTAATTTTCTGCAGCTTTCTTTTGGGTCAATTATTAGAAGTCATACCCTAGAGATAAAGAAAAAACTAGACGAGACAGACGCCCAGTTATTAGAGCTTAGTGTTGTAGAGCTGCGCCAAAGATTTAACTCTCAATCCAAGGAGGTATATGTGCCCTTTGTCATCAATGTTGAGGCTGGGGTGAAGTTACATATTCCTAAACTAGGTGATAAAAAGAAAATTTTGGATCTATCAACGCGCAATGCTAAATATTTTAGAATGGAGCGCTTCAAACAAGCCAAAATTGTTGATCCAGCCAGGCACGCAAACAGGATAATGGCGCAAATGAAAAAAGATTTACGCCTCTCACACGAGCCTCGCCATATAGAGTGTTTTGATAATAGTAATATTCAAGGAACCAATCCTGTTGCAGCTTGTGTGGTTTTTAAAGATGGCAAGCCAAGTAAAAAAGACTACCGCAAGTTTGCTATTAAAACCGTAGTTGGCCCGGATGATTTTGCTTCCATGGAGGAGGTTGTTTTTAGGAGATACAAGCGTTTACTAAAAGAAGATCAGCCCTTGCCACAACTTATTATTATTGATGGCGGGAAAGGACAGTTATCTTCCTCTTTAAAAGCCCTTGACGATCTTGGTTTGCGAGGTAAAATAGCAATTATTGGAATTGCAAAAAGATTAGAAGAGTTATTCTACCCCGATGACCCTATACCCTTGTATTTGGATAAAAAGTCTGAAACATTAAAGATTATTCAGCAACTAAGAAACGAAGCACACCGTTTTGGAATTACATTTCATAGACAAAAAAGAAGTAAAGAAGCACTAAACACTGCTCTAGAAACCATTGAGGGTATTGGCGAGAAAACAGTTGTTGACCTCTTGCGGGTTTTTAAAAGCACCAAACGTATTGGCGAGGCTTCTTTTGAAGAGTTAACAAAGGTTATAGGCGCTAGTAGAGCCAAAAAAATTAGAGTGCATTTTAACGCCTCGCAAACAAAAGAAAAAAAATAACACACACTCATGAGGCACTTATTATGTACCCTTTTTATTTTTTTTACTACCCTGGGTTTTTCTCAAAGCAGTGATTCTTTACCACAAAGCAATAAAGACGTATCTGTTGGGCTAGTGCTTAGCGGGGGTGGGGCAAAAGGGCTAGCGCACATTGGCGTTTTAAAAGCCATAGAGCAAGCTGGAGTTAGAATAGATTATATAGCCGGAACCTCTACAGGAGCAATTGTAGGAGCGCTTTATGCGGCAGGATATACAGCAGCACAACTAGATGTAATGTTTAAAGCGGTAGATTTCTCGACATTAATTCAAGACGATGTGCCCAGAAGAGCCAAAACTTTTAATGAAAAAGATGAAAGTATAAAATACGCGTTAACACTCCCCTTTGATGGTTTTGAAATTTCATTTCCTACAGGGCTCTCTAATGGGCAAAACATATACAATCTGTTTTCAAAACTAACGAGTCATGTAAATCACCTAACAGATTTTAGCAGGTTGCCCATTCCATTTTTTTGTGTTGCTACTAATGCTGAGAATGGAGAAATGGTTTTACTAGAAAATGGATATTTGCCAAGAGCTGTTTCTGCCAGTGGAGCGCTCCCTACCTTGTTTAATCCCGTGGTGATTAATAACATGATTTTAATTGATGGAGGGATTGTAAACAACTACCCTGTAGATGAGCTAAGGGCCAAAGGGGTTGACATTATCATTGGGGTTGATGTCCAGGAAGAAATCAAGAAAAAGAAAGACCTCACCTCTGCTCTAGATCTTGTTTTACAAATTAACAACTACACTTCTGTAAAACAAATGCAGACCAAAATTAAAACCACAGATGTATATATAAAACCCGATATAGAGGACTTCTCGGTAGTGTCTTTTGATGATGCAAAAACGATTGTTCAAGCAGGATTTGAGGCTGCAAATAAATTAACCGCTCAGTTAGATAGCATTGCCCTCCAGCAAACTAGCAGGGCTGCATTAAAACCCGTACCCCATAACAATGAGGATCTGTCCATAAAACAAGTAATTATAGAGGGAAACAATTATTATACGGATGCTTATATTTTAGGAAAGTTAAAGCTTAAGGCTCCAGCAACCGTGAGTTATTCTTCTTTTAATGAGGGAGTAAATAACCTCTCTGCTACAGGCAACTTTGACGATATAGATTTTAGGTTTGTAAAAGACCAAGCCAATCAATACATAGTGTCTTTTAAAGTGATAGAAAGCAAGTCTAAAATGGAGCTTAGATTAGGTGCGCATTATGACCCGTTGTACAAAACAGGTGTGCTTTTAAATATTACTAGAAAACGAATTTTAACCAGCAATGATATTGCCTCACTTGACGTTGTTGTGGGAGATAACCTAAGGTATAATTTCAATTATTATATAGATAAGGGTTTTTATTGGAGCCTTGGTTTTAAATCATCTTATGATTTTTTTGACAAAAACGTCTCCATAGATTTTGTAGCAAACGATCTTAATGCTACTTCTGAATTTCCAGTAAATAAAATAGATTTTCAGTACAGTGATTTCACAAACCAAGTCTATGGAGAGACTCTTTTTAATCGCATTTTTTTATTAGGGATTGGTGTAGAGCATAAATTTTTAAGATATCTCTCTGAAACCATCGGCACCGATGTAAACAATGTGCCAAGAACCATTTTTGAAAACACCAATTACTACAGCGCCTTTGGGTATGTTAAGTACGACACCTATGACAATATATTTTTCCCAAAACAAGGAGTTGTTTTTCAGGCAGACACTCATTTGTATTTGCTCTCACAAGGGAGCAATAATAACTTTGAACCCTTTACAATACTTAAGGCAAAAGCAGGATATGCCAAAACTTTTTTTGGTAAATTAACGGGAGTTATTACTGCAGAAACTGGTTTTAAAATAGGGAGCTCTAGCACTACTTCTTTAGATTTTTTCCTTGGAGGCTATGGGTTTAAGCAGGTTAATAACATACTGCCTTTTTATGGGTATGAAGCCCTTAGTTTACGTGGAGACACCTATTTAAAATCAAGCATCACGCTCGATTATGAAATAAAAAAAAACCACCACCTGAGTCTTTTTACAAATATTGCAAATGTAGATGATGCACTTTTTCAAAAAGATGATTGGTTAAAAGCCATACCTTATACAGGTGTTGGAGTTGGTTATGGCTTGAACACTTTTCTGGGTCCTTTGGAGCTTAAATACGCGTATGCTCCAGAGCGTGAAGTGGGAGAATTGTACGTGCGTGTTGGGTTTAAATTTTAATAAGGTTTCTACAAAGGTTGCTTGCTCAATTTTTACGATATTTGTGTAACACCAAAAACCAATCTATGCCACGTTATCATTCCTTAGGTAAAATTCCGCCCAAAAGACACACTCAATTTCGTAAACCAGATGGTTCTCTATACAGCGAACAATTATTTGGCACCATTGGTTTTGACGGCATGTACACCAATAGCTACCACGTCCATAGACCCACTATGGTCAAGGCAATAAACAACCAATACAGTGTTGCTCCAACTATCGCCAAACAGAATAACATCCAATCATACCGCTTTAGAGGATTTCAGATAGCTCCTAAAAACGATTACCTAGAGAGTCGCAAAGCCGTGCTTACCAATAGTGATTGTACTATTATTTTAGCAGCTCCAAAAAACTCTGTTACAGATTATTTCTATAAAAATACAGACTCAGACGAGCTCCTGTTTGTACATAAAGGCTCAGGGAAGCTACGCACACATTTAGGAAATCTAGATTTTAAATATGGAGATTATTTGTTAATACCTAGAGGGATTATTTATCAAATAGATTTTGACACCCAAGACAACAGGCTATTTATTGTAGAGTCTAGAAGCCCAATATATACCCCTAAGAGATACCGTAACTGGTTTGGACAGCATCTAGAGCATTCTCCTTTTTGTGAACGAGATATTAGAGTCCCTTACGAGCTGGAAACCAATGATGAAAAAGGTGATTTTTTAATCAAAGTAAAAAAGAATGACGAAATAATTGAAATGGTCTATGCCTCCCATCCTTTTGATGTTGTTGGTTATGATGGGTATAATTATCCATACGCTTTTTCTATTCATGATTTTGAACCAATTACTGGACGTATTCATCAACCGCCTCCGGTGCACCAAACCTTTGAGACAGATGCTTTTGTGGTTTGCTCTTTTTGCCCTCGTTTGTATGATTACCATCCACTAAGTATTCCGGCGCCCTACAACCATAGCAATATAGATAGTGATGAGGTATTGTATTATGTAGACGGAGACTTTATGAGCAGAAATGACATTGACGCAGGACACATCTCTCTTCACCCAGCAGGTATTCCTCATGGGCCGCACCCAGGAGCAGCAGAGCGAAGTATTGGTAAAAAAGGAAGTGATGAACTGGCCGTGATGGTAGACACCTTTAAGCCGCTGATGGTTACCCAAGAGGCCATGGAAATTGCTGATGAAGACTATTTTAAAAGCTGGCTTTAATATTTCAGAAGCGAAAAATGGAACAACTATTGTATCTACCAATGTATGGCTTTTAATCATACCTAATGAAAAAGATAACATTCCTAATTTTAGTGTGTTTTACAACACTCCTTAGTGCTCAAGAAAAAGCCTATGGTGATGGAGAGTGGTTTAAATTCAGGATACATTACGGCCCTATTACTGCAGGGTATGCTACCTTAAAAGTAGAAGATGCTGTTTTAAATAACAAAGAGGTTTTCCATGTACAAGGCGAAGGACACACTACAGGGATTACAAAACTACTGTTTAATGTAGATGATTATTATGAGTCTTACATAGATAGAGTATTAGATATTCCATACCGTTTTATTAGAAAGATTGATGAAGGGGGCTATACTAAAGATCTGGTTATTGATTTTAATTATGACACTCAAAAAGCAATTGTCACCAACAACAAACACAACACAGTGGATGAAGTAGCACTTGTTGCCAATGTGCAAGATATGGTTTCTTCTTTTTATTATTTGCGAAATCAATTAGATACTAAAAACATCAAACAAGGAGATGTATTTGATATGAATATGTTTTTTGATCGGGGCAATTACAAATTCAGGCTTAAATTTTTGGGTAGAGAAACCTTAAAAACTACCTTTGGAAAAGTGCCTACTATGATATTTAGACCCTATGTTGAATCTGGCCGTGTTTTTGAAGAAGAGGAGAGTTTAACCGTTTGGGTTACAGATGATGCTAACAAAATGCCCATTGTTATAAAAGCAGATTTAGTTATAGGTTCTTTAAAGGCAACACTAATAGAGTATAAAGGGCTTAAACACCAGTTTAAAATTATTCCAGAATAATACCAATCTATGGAGCTTACACCAAAAACCAAAGAATTATTACAACAACTTGAAGATAAGTTTGGGGCTATAGGCCAAAATCTAGATACGCACTTAGAGGGCTTGTTGCACTCTACTCCAATAACCTATTGGGATTACATACAAACAGATGCACTACTAGAGCTGCAAACACAGCGCACCAACCTGCCAGATGAGATGGTGTTTATCATGTACCATCAAGTAAATGAACTTCTCTTTAAGATGATTCTTTGGGAAATAGAACAAGTTTCTAAAAATACAAGCCTAACGGCCGCCTTCTTTTGTGAAAAACTAATGCGCGTGAGCCGTTACTTTGATATACTTACCTCTTCCTTTAATATCATGCGTGAAGGGATGGATAGAGCACAGTACATGAAATTTAGGACAACCCTTACTCCTGCCAGCGGTTTTCAGAGCGCTCAGTACAGAAAAATTGAATTTGCATCTACAGATTTAATAAACCTAATTGATGCAAGATTCAGAGACACCATTGATAGAAACACTTCTTATGAACACGCCTTAGAGCATCTCTATTGGCAAGCTGCTGGCAAAGATTTTAAGACAGGAGAGAAATCATACTTACTTTCTTCATTTGAGAAGCGCTATCACTCAGAATTTATAGACTTTACCCAAGAGTATAATACCATAAATTTATATGCGAAATTTAAGGGACTCCCCAAGCAGGTGAAACAGGATCCTGACCTTTTAAAGGCAATGCGTCACTTTGATTACACAGTAAATATTACATGGGTAATGGCCCACTACAATGCAGCAAGATATTATATAGGCGGTAGCGACAACCAAGAAGCCCTAGAGGCTACTGGCGGTAGTGACTGGACAAAATATATGCTGCCGAAATATCAAAAAAGAGTCTTTTTTCCTGAAGTTTGGAGCGATCAAGAATTAGCGGATTGGGGAAAAAATGTATAAACGATACCATCTAAAAATACAAACATTGAAGAGCTTTGCTATCTATCTTGGACTGCTATTTGTTTTTATTGCCTGTGGCGATACTACCTCACAGAAAACCCAAGAAAAAGATCCCGAAATACTAAAGGAGTCAAAAGCATATGGGTTTGATTTAAACCAGTTTAATACCCTTAGAGATACCATAAAAAATGGGGACACCTTTGGGGCCATTTTAAATAACCATGGTGTTAGCCACACAACTATATTTAATATTGCCACAAAATACAGAGACACCTTTGATGTGCGCCGTTTGGTTGTTGGGAAGCCTTACCTAGTATTAAAATCTAAAGACACCATCAACTCATTACAGTATTTCGTCTACGGAAAAAATAAAATAGAATATGCCGTAGTAGACCTCAGCGATTCTGTAAGCGTCTACACTAAAAGCAAGCCCATAACATATATAGATAAACAGGCCTCTGGGGTGATAGAAAACTCCTTGTATCTCACCATGGAAGAAAATAATTTAAGCCCCGCCATGACAGATAGGTTGGCTAATATTTACGCCTGGACGGTTAACTTTTTTAAAATTCAAAAAGGGGATCGTTTTAAGGTAGTGTATACCGAGAAGTTTATTGATGACACGATATCTGCAGGAATTCATAGAATTAAAGCCTCTTATTTTGAACATAAAGGAGTCCCTCTATATGCATTTGGTTATGAAAATGAAAAACTGCCTTCTCTAGATTTTTATGATGAGAAAGCTCAAAACCTTAGACGTGCATTTTTAAAAGCGCCCGTAAAGTTTAGCAGAATCTCATCCAAGTATAACCTCAAAAGAAGAATAAAATATTATGGTTATAAACTTCGCCCGCACAAAGGGACCGATTTTTCAGCAAATATTGGCGCTCCAATTTTGGCAACCGCAGACGGTACGGTTACAAAAGCAGAACGCAAAGGCGGGAACGGGATTTATGTAAAAATTAGGCACAATAGCACCTATGAAACACAATACCTGCACATGAAGAAATACAATGTACGTGTTGGAGATTTTGTAAGACAGGGCGATGTGATAGGTTGGGTAGGTATGACAGGCAATTCTGGAGGCCCTCATGTTTGTTATCGTTTTTGGAAAAATGGCAGACAAGTAGACCCTTTTAAGCAAGATCTGCCAGCTTCAAAACCACTCTCTAGTGAGTTTCATGAAGATTACTTCTCCTACATCGAAACTATTAAAGACCAATTAGACGCGATAGTTTATTAGTGTAAAGTGTTGATAACCTTGTTATTAATTATTCCTTTTCTTTTTTGTTACCTACCATTATTAATTGTAATTTTATTAGGAAGTTCACTTGTTGTTTTCTTAACACAAGAAATAGGAGAATAATACAATTTGGTGTACTTTTGCAAATATTATATTCATTAAAAACAAACACATGAAAAAACTTTTACTTTTATTAGTATTGCTAGGCGGTTTTACTGCCTTTGGACAAGGCACCATTACAGGTAGTCTTATGGATATGGACCTTGGCGGGCCACTTCCTGGAGCTAACGTTATTGAAGCTGGAACAAACAATGGAGTTGTTACAGATTTTGATGGTAACTTTAGTATTACAGTAGCCAAAAATCAAGGAACACTTGAGCTTAGCTATGTTGGATACCAAACAAAGACGGTTTCTTACACATTATCTGGAGAAACTCTTGCACTAGGATCTATTTCAGTAAACCAAGCTGCAGCATCTTTGGATGAGGTAATACTTATTGGTTCTGGAGTTATCCAAGTTGCAGAAGGAAGAAGAACTCCTGTTGCAGTATCAACAATTAGAGCTGAAGAGATTTCTACTAAAGCAGCTGGTAACGTAGAGTTTACAGAGGCTATGAAAAATACACCATCTGTGTATGTAGCAAATCAAGGTTCTGGTTTTGGAGACAGTCAAATATTCTTACGTGGTTTTGACGACACGAACACTGCATTTTTATTAAATGGGCAACCAATTAACGGACAAGAAGACGGTAGAATGTACTGGTCTAACTGGTCTGGTATGAGTGATGTTGCAAATGCAGTACAAGTACAAAGAGGTTTAGGAGCATCAAAGCTTGCTATTTCTTCTGTTGGTGGTACGGTAAACATTGTATCTAAAACTACAGATAAAAAAGAAGGTGGTTTTGTGCGTTTTCTAGGTGGTAACGATAGTTATGCAAAAGCTACTATGAACTACAATTCTGGAATGAGTGAAAAAGGCTGGGGATTCTCAGTATTATTAGACCACTGGCAAGGATACAGAAAATATGCTGAAGGTACACAAGGTGGAGGTCAAACATACATGATCTCTGTTGGTTACAAAGCAAGTGAAAAAAGTGTATTTAACTTTTTACTTACAGGTGCACCACAATTTCATGATCAAAACTTTTCTCAAAACAGAAGTGTTTATGAGCAATACGGAAATAAGTACAATCCAAATTCTGGATTTTTGGATGGACAACGTTACACAGAAAGACGTAACTATTACCATAAGCCAGTTGCTAACTTAAACTGGGATTATGAAATTAACGATAAAGTAGATCTTTCTGCAGTATTATATGCTTCTTGGGGCCGCGGTGGTGGTACAGGAGGTCTAGGTAGTGGATCAAACAGAGTTCGTTTTAGTGACGGTACTGATAATGCTAGATCAGAAATTGACTTTGAGTCTATTCGTGCAAATAACATTGCCAATGCAGATGCAAATGGAAATGGTAACTACGGAGATTCTTACATCAGAAGATCTTCTGTAAACAACCACAACTGGTATGGATTCTTAGGTAACTTAAACTACGATGCCAATGAAAATTGGGATTTAAGTGTAGGAGTAGATGCAAGAATGTACACAGGAGATCACTTTAGACAAGTGAACGACTTATTAGGTCTTAACGGATGGGTTGATAACTTTAGAACAGACAGACCAGATGATTATACTTTTACTGAAGAGTTTGAGGCAGATCCATGGTCTGCACTATTCAATTCTGCAGACGAAGACAACAGAACACAGTATGACTACAGTGAAAATATAAACTATATTGGTGCTTTTGGTCAAGCTGAATATGCTACAGATCATTTCTCTGCATTTTTCCAAGGTGCTGTTTCAACACAGTCTTTCCAAAGAACTGGACGTTTTACAGGTGCTGAGCGTGATGGTGGTGATGGTATTGCTCTTGATGGTCTTGGCGAGTCTGAGAAAATCAGCAAGCTAGGATACAACCTTAAGGGGGGATTAGGATATTCTCCTAATGATGCTAGTACATTCTTTGTAAACGGAGGATTTTACTCACGTCAACCATATTTAGACAATATTTTTGCAGACATTAGAAACTCAAACGCTATCGTGTCTCCAGAAATTGAAAACGAGGAAGTATTAAGTTATGAAGCTGGATACCGTTACAATAAAGGAAACCTTCGTATCAATGTAGATATCTACAGAACAGACTGGGGTAACCGTTTTGTTTCAACTGGAGGTCAAACTACAGATGAGAACGGAGCAGATGTATTCTTTACAGACCGTTTTACAGACGTAACACAAATACACCAAGGATTAGAATTTGATTTTGAATACCGTATGGATTCAGATGTTCTAAGATGGAGAGGGTATGGATCTATCGGAAACTGGAAGTATGATGGAGAAACTCCTTTTACACGTCAAAACAATGAAACACTTGATTTTATTGAGTTAGATGAAAACACATTAACTTTATCTGGCGTAAAAGTAGGTAGAGCTCCTCAAACATCATTTGGTGGTGGAGTTGTTTGGAACATTTGTGATGGTCTTAGCTTTGATGCAGATTACAACATCTACACAGATTTATATGCAGCAATTGATGCAGATGATGTTGTTGAGAGCGCTCAAGCAGGAGAAAGAGCTCAGTCTGACAGAATAGATGGATACGGTTTATTTGACCTTGGATTAACTTACAAGTTCATGTTTGGAGGTAATAAACTTACATTAAGAACAAACCTTTACAATGCTCTTAATGAAGATTACATCACAAGACAAGATAACTTTGGTATTGGTTTAGGAAATGGAAGAACATACAACGCAAGTGTACGTTACAATTTCTAATTCTTAATATCATATAGTATTTAAAGAGCCATCACTTTTGTGATGGCTCTTTTGTTTTTTAGTACATTTACCCTTATAAATTTAAACTTCTATTTATGTATCAAGCTATCAAATACTTGCATTCTTATTGGGCCTACTTGGTAGTGCTCGTTGTTATTTTTGCAACCCTTAATGCCCTTTACAGTTTTTTTACAAACAAAGAATACAGCTATAAAGATTTCAGGCTCTCTTTATTTGCTTTAATAGTAACGCATATGCAGTTTTTAATTGGCCTTGTGTTGTTCTTTGTATCTCCCCTGGGGCTTCAGTCTATTTCAAACAATGGCATGGCAGCGGTCATGAAAGATAGCACCTTGCGGCTGTATGCTATAGAGCACCCAACGGTAATGCTGCTTACGGCAGTGTTTATAACCATAGGGTATTCTAAACACAAAAAGAAATTAACCTCACATCCAAAATTTAAAATGCTGGCTATATTTTACACCATTGCACTGGTGCTATTGCTAAGTAGAATTCCTTGGGCAAGCTGGCTGTAAAGCTTTAGATTACATAAAAAAAGGCCACTACATGTAGTGGCCTTTTTTTATGCTCTATTAAGAGAGATAAGCTGTATGTTATTGTTCTTTTACAAGGTATACGAACACTGGAAAGTGATCACTATATCCTCCTGTGAAAGATCCATTACCAAAACTTCTGTAGGGATATCCTTTGTATTGCCCTTTTGAGTTTGCTAGGTATGATTTGTTGTAGATTCCTGCTTTATAAAAACGGTAGGAGGTGTAATCTTTTTTGGTTAGTTCTGAGGAGATAATCATCTGGTCAAATAAATTCCAACCATCTCTCCAGGCCAATGTACCTAAACCATTTTTAAACATTTCTTCCATGGGGTTAAAAAGTTGTTTTGTACCTACATTTTCTCTTTTCTTTTTTGGCTTTAAGATGTCCTTTACACTAGGGCTAGTAGGATCGTCATTAAAGTCTCCCATGGTGATAATTTTAGCATACGGTTCTTGCACAAAAATAGAATCCATGATGTGCTTGTTAAGTTTTGCTGCGCTAATTCTTTTTTGACGAGATCTTGCCTCTCCACCACTTCTTGATGGCCAGTGGTTTACAATGAAGTGCATTTTCTCTCCATCTAACATACCACTTACCACTAATTGATCTCGAGTAAAAATACGCTTGGTAGGGTCTACATTATCATAAATTAATAACTCATGTGCCTTGTAGTTTGTAGGAGTAAATAATTTTTTTTGGTAGATGAGGGCTACATCAATTCCTCTTCTATCTGGGGAGTCAAACTGTACAATGCCATACTCTTTACCAAGTAGAGATTCTTGGTTTACAAGATCTTCTAACACCTTTCTATTCTCGGTTTCACAAAGGCCAACTATGGCTGGTGCTGTGCCCGTTACATCTGCTCCAATTTCACTAATAACCTTGGCCATGTTTTTAAGTTTGGCTTGGTATATTTCTTCTGTCCAGTGGTCTTTCCCGTCTGGAGTTCTATCATCATCGTAGGTGATAGGGTCGTTTTCTGTATCAAAAAGGTTTTCAACGTTATAGAAGGCTATTGTGTTTACCTTATACTGTTTTTTTTGTTGAGCGAAACCGATGCTTGAGACAAAGACAAGCGCAATAAAAATTTGTTTAGTGTAATGCATTTATGATATATGTTAGTTTTGTGTAAAGGGTCGTATAATTAGTTCAACAAAAGTAATTAATTCCATTGAAAAATGTACATTTGTTCAAAAGTGATAATAATATATTAAAGAGAAGGTTAAATTCTCAACAAACATTTAAAAATTCGGAATGAAAAAACTCATGTTAACTTTTTTTACGCTCCTGTTTTTTGCAAGCACTGGTTTTGCTCAAACTGCAGTTGTAAAAGGACGCGTTGTGGATAGTAATTCAAGCGATGTCATCGGGGATGTGGCCATTAGCATTAAAGCTAGCACATTTACTACCCTGACAGACCCTGAAGGTCTTTTTGTAATTCAAAGTGAAATGTTACCTCAAGGGGAGCAGGTACTTATAATTTCAAAAGCTGGCTACTACACACAAAGAATCCAACTCACCATTGAAAATGGAGAGACTTTGAATTTAAACACTATTTTATTGGAAGTTGATCTTTCTCTTACAGAGGCTCAGATTGGTGTTATTAGCCTTTCTGACAATGAGCTAGATGAGGATGATGGTTCCTCGTTTAACACCTCTGGGCTATTACAGGCCTCTAGAGATGCATTTTTAAATGCCGCTGCTTTTGATTTTAGCGCAACATTCTTTAGACCAAGAGGTTTGGACAATGCCAATGGTAAAGTGCTTATCAATGGTCTAGAAATGAACAAGCAAATTACAGGACGCCCACAATGGGGTAACTGGGGTGGGCTTAACGATGTACAACGCAATCGTGAATTTTCTATGGGCCTAAAGGCTAGTGATTATACCTTTGGTGATGTTGCAGGAACTACCAACATCATCATGAGAGCTTCTCAATACCGCCAAGGTGGACGTGTTTCTTATGCATCTTCAAATAGAAGTTACGAAGGCCGTGTTATGGGAACCTACAATAGTGGTTTAAATAAAAATGGATGGGCTTATGCAGTATCTGCAGCTCGTAGATTTGGTGAGGGAGGATATCAAGACGGTACGCTGTATGATTCTAATTCATTCTTTGCATCTGTAGAGAAAAAAATTAACGATAGTCATAGTCTTAACCTTACCGCGTTTTATACGCCAAATAGAAGAGGAAGATCTACTGCCATCACTCAAGAACAAAGGGAACTAAAAGGAATACGCTACAATCCAAACTGGGGGTATCAAGATGGAGAACTTAGAAATAGTCGTATCAGAGAAATTGAGGAACCAATTTTTATGTTGAATCATTACTGGAACATAGGTGAGAAAACAACATTAAACACAAACATTGGCTACCAAACAGGAACTATTAGAAATAGCCGTATAGATAACAACGGAAACCGTAACCCATCTGGTAATTACTACCAAAGAATGCCTAGTTATTTTTTGCGTGACGCTAGTCCTTCTCCTTACCAGTACCAACAAGCGTATTTGGCAAGAGAAGAGTTTGTAAACGACGGACAAATTCCTTGGAATACATTATATGGTGCAAATATAGATTCACAGGGTAATGCCCTAAGAGCATCTTATGTTTTGCAAGATGATGTAAGTAAAGACACTCAGGTGCAGTTCAGCTCTATTCTTTTTTCTGAGCTAACTAGTAACATTACTTTAAACGCTGCCGTAAATTATAGAAGTCTGAAAAGCGAAAATTATGCCCAGGTTCGTGATTTACTAGGAAGTAATGGATTTTTAGATATTGATACTTTTGCAAATTCAGAATCTGGAGATGGTGCAGGAGATTTGCAATCTAATATAGCACAAAGTGATGTGCGTAACCCAAACCGTATTGTAGGCGTGGGAGATCGTTACAAATATAATTTTGATGTAAATGCAGATGTTATGTCTGGGTTTGCTCAAGCTCAATTTAAATATAGTAAGGTAGATTTTTATCTAGCTGCTAGCTTGGGAGCTACCAATTACCAGCGTAATGGTTTGTATGAAAACGGAAACTACCAAGGAGGGAACAGCTCATTTGGAGAAAGTGAAGCGTTAAGCTTTAGCACTCTTGGATTTAAAGGGGGCGCTGTTTATAAACTTACAGGACGTCACCTTATAGATGTAAACGCCGGGTACTTAACTAAGGCGCCAAGCATTAGAAACTCTTTTAGTAATTCTCGCCAAAACAACAATGTTGTAGAAGGCTTGATAGAAGAGAAAATTCAAAACCTAGATGTGAGTTACATCTTCCGCTCTCCTATATTAAAGGCAAGAGTTACTGGTTTTTACAATGCTATGCAAGACCAGACAGATATCAACTTCTTTTTTACAGAATCTATACAGAATGCTGATGGAGGAGGAACTTTTGTACAAGAAGTCCTTACAGGTATTGAGTCTACAAGAGCAGGTGCAGAGATAGGAATTGAGGCTCAGGTAACACCAACAATTAAACTTAAGGGTGCGGCATCAATGGCGCAGTATGTTTATACCAACAATCCAAATCAATACTTTACTAGTGATGATTTTGAAGGTCCAAAAAGATTAGGTGATGGAACCACTAAAATGAAAAATCTACATATCGCAGGTGGTCCAGAAAACGCATTCCAGTTAGGCTTTGAGTATCGAGATCCAAACTTCTGGTGGTTTGGTGTTACTTCAAACTATTTCTCAAATGCATATATTGATGTAAGTAGCTTGCGCAGAAACGACAATTTTGCGACAGATATTGATAATATTGGCTACAATGACTATGACCCTGCAACAGCAAGAGAGTTGTTACAACAAGAACAATTTAATGATTACACCCTTGTAAATGTAGTGGGAGGTAAGTCTTGGAGAATTGACGGTTATTATGTTGGATTTTTTGCAACAATCAACAACGTTTTTGACCAACGCTACAGAACAGGTGGTTTTGAAGATTCTAGAATTGCAGATTATCGTGGTATGGTTGAAGAGTCAAATAGAGATACACCGGTATTCGGAAATCGCTATTTCTTCGGAAACGGAACTACATATTACTTAAACCTTTACGTTAGATTTTAATAAAAAATAGATAAACACAATACAAATGAAAAATTTCAATTTATACAAACTAGTAATGCTGTTGATGGTAACAGTAGCGATAGTATCATGTGTGCAAGATGATGATTTTGAAACACCAAACACGATCGTTGTGGCTCCAAACCTAGAGGGTGATGTGCTCACAATAATGGGTATTAATAGTGCCTTTGAACAATTAGTTGCAGATGCAGCAGATGATCTTGGTGTTGACCCATCAGACTTTAACTACGAAGATGTTCTTGCAGAACTAAGAGAAACAGAGAAACTTACTTTTGATACAGAAGTTATTACCTATGTTGAGGGGTATGTAATTTCAAATGACCAGTCAGGAAATTTCTTTGAAGAATTAATTATGCAAAACGCTCCTTCTGAGCCTGTAAGTGGGATTAAGGTTTTGATAGACGTAAATCCTTTATTTATTACTTATGAATTAGGAAGAAAGGTATATGTTCGTCTAGACGGCTTAACTGCAGGATATGATTCTGGGGTGTTAACACTTGGGATTATTGATGTTAACGACCTTGGTAAAATTGGAGAATCTCAAATGCTAGACTACGTAATTAGAGACGCAGTTGTTGAGACAATGGTTGCAAAACCATTATTGTTTTCAGAATTTACAGATGCAAACACTAATTTATTAGTTGCCCTTGCAGATGCACAGTTTAACCGTAATGAAGTGTTAGGCGATGATCGCAAAACCTATGCTGGTGAACCAGGAGATCAATTTGACGGAGAACGTTTATTAGAGAGTTGTGAAGAAGGTGGCAGTGTTATTTTTAGCACCAGCACATTTGCAGACTTTAAATCTTTCTTGCTTCCTCAAGGAAGAGGTTCTATGACAGGAATTTTAACGAAGAACTTTTTTGGTGATGCCTTTAACATGGTAATCAATGACCCATCAGATATTAATTTTGACAACGAAAACAGATGTGATCCAGAAACATTCAATTGTGATGGACCTAGTGGAGGCGGAGCAGAATTTTACAGCGAAAACTTTGAAGGCTTTGATTCCATTGAGGCATATGTTAGTGCCGGTTGGACAAATGTAAATGCAAGTGGCGGAAACGAAGTATGGGAAATTGGAAACTTTAACAACAATAACTACGCTCAAGTATCTGGATTTAGTTCTGGAGAGGATATTATCGATACATGGCTAGTAACTCCAGCTATCGATATGGATACTACCATAGAAGAGGAATTGACTTTTAATATTCAAGCTGCCTTTGATAATGGTACTATTTTAAGTGTGTTAGTTTCTACAGACTTTACTGGAGATGTAACTACAGCTACTTGGAATTTGGTAGATGCTTCTATCCCTACAGGACCAGAAAGTGGTTTTGGAGACTTTTTTCCATCAGGAGCAATTAATATTTCTTGTGTTGATGGTATGGCTCATATCGCTTTTAGATACCAAGGGTCAGACCCAACAGCTACTACACGTTACCACATTGATGATATAGTGATAACAGGAAACTAAATACTTGTTTTATATGTATTACAAACACCCCCGGCATTGTCGGGGGTGTTTTTGTTTAAAGCCAGAGGAGTCTCAAGACAGCCCTGCGAACCCTTTTTAGGCGAGTTCTATACATTTATAACACTTATAAAGCAAGTTGTTATAAAATGTTTTAATGCAGCCTATGTGCAGTTTATTTGTTATTCGTAGAAAACTTAAGTAATTAATTGATATTTTAGTTGAGCAATTATCTTAACTGAAATAAAATCAATTAATTATGACTAAAATTTACTTCAAAAAGCAAAGAAACCTTCCACTCCATAATCACCATTTTTTTATTGCAGTACTTTTGTTCCTTTTCTGCGTTTCTAGTATTAATGCGCAGTACTTTTCACTTGGTTCTGGCCTCAGCGCAACTAATGTGAGTTCAGATGGATCTATTGTCGTGGGGGATAATGGAGGCCAAAACTTTATGTGGACACAAGACTCTGGTGTGGTTTTAATTGGAGGTGTTGCTCCACAAAATTACGGTGGGCGAACAGATGTTAGTGGAGATGGCACCCTTATTTCAGCCACCAGGATTAATCCAGATACTAATTTGGGAGAACTAAGCTCTTATAACGTTTCTACACAAACATGGACCTCTCACGGTTCTTTAGGATCTTCATCTGGAAGCTCTGCTAGTTCTGCCTGGGGAATGTCCTCAGATGGGCTTACTATCGTTGGTTTAGGATGGGTAAATGCTGGAAGTGCACATGCTATTAAATGGACTGCTGCCCAAGGTGTTGAAGATCTTGGAAGTACCGTTAGTGGCAGAAGTACAAGGGCAAACGCCGCCAATAGCGATGGTACTGTTATTGCAGGATGGCAGGATTCCTCATCTGGTTTTAGGCAAGGTGCGGTATGGACCAATGGAGTTCAGAACTTGATTACCCACTCCAACGGTGATTCTGCCACCGAGGCCGGCGCGATATCTGCAGATGGTCTTTGGGTTTCTGGAGGACAGGGGTTTTCTAATAATTACCAAGCCTGGAAATGGAGTGCCGCTACAGGGATTATTGATATAGGTCCAGCGCCTACATCTGGTTGGAGAGGTGCCGCAACAGGACTAACTGCAGATGGATCTTCGGCTGTAGGCTTCTATCGTCCTTGGCCAGCACCTGCAACTTTTGGTAGAGGGTTTATACATACAGATATAGACGGGATGTTAGATTTAACCGATTATGCCATTACTTTAGGAATCGATGTACAAGGAGCAATTCTCGCATTGCCCTTGGGTATTTCTCAGGACGGCTCTACCGTGGTAGGTGTAACCAATTCTGGGCAAGGCTTTGTGTTAAAATTACCTTCACCCCCAGTAAACAATAATTGTTCTGCAGCCATCGCTCTAAATTGCGATGATTCTATTACAGGCACCACAACCAACGCCACTGATTCTGGCGGCCAGCCAGCTCCCGATGTTTACTATAGTTATACAGGATCAGGATCTGCTGAAGAAATTACAATTTCTTTGTGTAATTCAGGCACAAATTATAATACTTACTTAGCAGTTTACACTGATTGTGACTTGACAACAGAACTAATAGCCAATGATGATTTTTGCGCAGAGCAATCTGAACTAACATTCGAGTCTGACGGAATAGCCACCTACTTTATTATGGTGGAGGGAGCCCAGACAGCCTTTGGAGACTACACCCTTGAAGTTACCTGTGAAGATGTATTAGGATTAAATAATCCGGCCTTTAGTAGTCTTGGGGTATATCCTAACCCGGTTGACAACGAGCTTTTTATAAACAATACCACCCCAATTACTGCTGTTACTATATATACAGTTACTGGGCAAAAGCTGTTGCATATTACCCCTAACGAGTCTAGGGTGAATATAGATACAGACTCTTTCCTCTCAGGGGTTTATTTTGCTCACATACAAGCAGGGCCAGATAAAAAAGTAGTTAAATTAATTAAATAAAGTACAAAGGGGAGGTAAACAGCCCCTGAGAATTATACATAAAAAACCCCTCAATAAAATTTTATTGAGGGGTTTTCTATGTAATTAAATTAGCTAAAGAACTATCTATTTACAATGGTAAACTCAGACCTTCTGTTTAATTGATGATCTGCTTCACTACAGTTATCACCACAAGAAACTTTAGGTTGCGACTCTCCGTATCCTTTACCGCTTATTCTTTTACCGCTTATACCTTTTGAGATAATGTATTGAACCGTAGACTGCGCACGAGCCTCAGATAACCTAAGGTTGTAGGCATCAGTGGCTCTGCTATCTGTGTGAGCTCCTACTGCAATAACCATTTCTGGATATTTATTCATTACAGCAACTACTTTGTCTAACTCAAATGCCGCTTGAGCCTTAATGTTTGATTTATCAAGATCAAACAAGATAGGGTTTAAAACAATTTGATCTTCAACAATAATTTCTTCGATAGGTTTTAGTGCAATGGTTGCAGAAACTTTCTGGTCATTTGCTGGGGCAACTTTGCTAGCATTGCTCTCAAAATCTGCCAAAACTCCTTGTACTTCATGGGCTTGGTCACAGGCTGCTTTAAAAGAAACCATACCATCTACATTAGATGTTTTAGTGCTCAGTCTGTTACCCATAGTGTCGTATAAATCTACACGCGCTCCAGCAACTGCAGCGTTTGTGTTTTCATTTATTACAAGTACGGCAATTGTTACCTCACAAGGAATTTCTACCGCCTCTACCATATAGATATCATCACTACCCATACCACCTTCTCTATTTGAAGACACGTACCCGCTTTGTGACGTTGGATCGTATTTGTACGCAAAATCATCTGCAGAACTGTTCACTCCCTTTCCTAAATTGTTTACTACATCAAAACCATCTCCTTGCGCTTCTGCATAAAATACATCAAGCCCTCCAATGCCCATATGGCCATTACTAGAGAAGTATAAAGTACCATTACTATCAATGTATGGAAATAGTTCTTTCCCTTCTGTATTTATGTTATCTCCCAATCTCTCTGGTGTACCTAGAGATCCATCGCTGTTTATTGCCACCATGTATATATCAGAACCTCCTTTACCACCTGGCATATCACTTACAAAGTAAAGTGTCTTACCATCTTGGCTTAAGGCCGGATGTCCTGTAGAATACTCATTGTTGTTAAAAGGTGCAGAAACCACTCCAGACCATCCTTTACCATCTATGTTCTCTGCATAGTATAAGTTGATTTGATTGATTCCATTGGCGCTTTTGTCGTAATCTCCTTCAAAGTAGTCGTTACGATCAAAATACATGCGCTTTCCATCTGCGCTAATTACCGCATTAGACTCGTGGTATTTTGTATTTACATCACCATTAAGTAACTCAGCATTTTTCATGGTTCCGCCTACATTGGTTGCTTTGTAGATTTCAAGATATGGTTCTTCATTCCACTGGTATGTTTTGCGAGAAGTGTTTCTTCCAGAGGCAAAGTAAAAATCTTTACCATACACAATACCACCAAAATCTGCATATTCACTATTTATATCTTCCATGTTAGTAGCGGTGTAACGCGCCATATCATCCATGATTTTTGGAATATAATTAGGGTTTTTCATAAACTCCTTAACACGAGTATCGTTTGGACTTAGCTTTGCAAAGTTTTTCATCCATGTGTTGTAGTCGCTAAATTTACCGTTTGCTTTTAAGGTTTGCGCATAGTTATAAATAGCTTCTGGATTTGCATCCTTAGACTTGGCTACTCTTTTGTAGTACATCTCAGCCTTTTTTGTGTCATTGATGAAATAGTAGCAATTTGCTAATCTTTCAAAGACATAGACATCTGTAGTTCCTTTTTTGAGAACTTTTTGATATGCCTGGGCAGCATCTGTATATGCTAATCTATCATATAGGTTATCTGCCTTTTTAGTTTTACTATTTTGAGCTGAAACAATTGTTGTAGAAACAGCGATAAGTAGAAGTATGGTATATATTTTTTTCATTTTCAATGAAATTAAATGTTGTTAATTAGAAATATCTTGGTGAACGTAAAGTACGCTTGTTGGTAAACAGATCAAACGTTAGAATAATTTCGTGAGATGATGGTGCTACAAAATTAATATCCGAAGTAACTGCATCATACGCATATCCTATGCGAAGCTCTGGTAGAACTTGAAATCCAACAAGACCACTAAATGAGTCATCTACTCTGTAAGAGACTCCTAATTCAAACTTTTCGAAAAACAAGGCGTTTAAGTTGGCGTCAAAAGAAACCGGAGTTCCAAAGGCAGATTTAACCAAAACAGAAGGCTTTAACTTCGTATTTGGTGAAACCTGAAAAACATAACCAGCAGTACCAAAGAAGTGATTTACCTCAGACCCAATTTGTGTTCCGTTAGCATCTAGGTGAACAGAGTTTAACATGTTAGGCACCGATACACCAACGTAAAATTTATCGCCATACAGAAAAGCACCTGCTCCAATATTTGGATATACACTACTAATGTCTTGATTAAAGAATGGATCATTTTGATCTTGTAATTCTAAATCTACCAAACCTACATCATGAAAAGTAGCTCCGGCTTTAAGACCCAAGGCTAGTTTTGTAGTTGAGCTTAGTTGCAAGGTGTATGAAAAATCTGCAAACACATTCGTTTCGTTTACCGGCCCAAGCTCATCTTTAACAGCAGATAAACCAACTCCAACTTTATCATTTAAAGGACCATGCCCGGAAAAAGTAAATGTGGTTGGCGCTCCATCCAAAGCGGCCCATTGTGTTCTATATAAAGAGGTAAAGGAAATGTTCTCTTTAGACCCTGCATAGGCAGGATTTACAACATTCATGTTGTACATGAATTGTGTGTATTGAGGGTCTTGCTGCGCATTTGCCTCTTTGGAACAAAGTAAAACACATAAAAGTAGTAATGGTATTGATAGTATTTTTTTCATTTCTGTGGTGTTTATTTTATATTGAATGTATCAAGAATACGATTACTCTAAAGCCTATAAGCTCGATACAAATTCATCTTTATATAATATTAGTTTTTCTCTCTATTGATGTATACCCATCCTGTGTAGCTAGATCCAAATACAGGGTCTTCAGCGTTTAATCCTAAAACATAGTAATAGGTTCCTGTAGGTAACTCTTCTCCATCTGTGGTTTGTCCTCCCCATTGGTTAGAGTAATTTACAAACTCATATACAGTAGTACCATTTCTATTAAATACCTGGAAAGAATTAATTCCTGCTCTATTGTTTAAGAAACTTAGATCCAGTACATCATTAAGGCCATCCCCGTTTGGAGAGATACCTTGAGAAATAACACAGTTTTCATTGTCTGTATACAGAGATACATTCACAACAGCTGTGCCCATACATCCATCACTATTTGTAACTACTACACTATATTCCTGTGTTGAAGAACCATTTTGAGACAATGTAATAACTAGCGTGTTTTCTCCCTGGTCAGGGATTAGTGTTCCATTTTCGAACCACTGATAGGTTACACCAGCATCACTAGAGTTTGCGGTGATAATAGTTTCAAAATCTGGACAAACATCAAAGTCTTCATTAAGTGTTACCACTACTGGGTCTGAAATAACTACAACAATCTCATCTGTAACAACACAGCCATCAACGGTGGTGATTTCAAGAGAGTAGGTTCCACTTTGATCTACAAATATAGAGGTGCCTGTATCGCCTGTGCTCCATAAAAAACTAGCTCCAGTTGTGTCTCCAGAAATAGCTGGAACAATTTCAAAATCTTCACTATCACAAAGGGTAACGTCTTCTCCTAAATCTAGATCTGGAACTGGTTTCACCACTACATCTATGCTCACGGTAGTTTCACTACATGGTGGGATAGAAATTGTTACGGTATACGTGCCAGATTCTAAAGGAGTAAATATAGCATCTGTTGATACTATGGTGCCACTAGCATTTGTCCACTCATAACTCACAGAGTTAAGATCTATACCACTATTTGTTGGCGTAGCATCTATGGCAGCGGCATCTTCATTAGCACACACGTCTAATTGTGATGGTAAATTGGTTGTAACTACTATAGGAAGCTCAACAATCAAATCAAAGGATGTTGTAGTGAAACAATCATCTTGATTTAAACGCTGAACCCTTGTGTAAATAGTTTCAGGATTCACCGTGTTTTGATAGGCAGCAGCTGTTGCTATTGGGTTATCTCCCGAGTCTGCATCTTCTTGAGTGGTATGGAATGTGATTTCAAAATCTGCTGGGTTTTGACCATCTAATATTTCAGCAATCTGTGAAGTAAGGTCAAAGGTTGCTGTATCACTACCTGGGGTGTCCTCACAAGAGAACATATCCATAGGCGCGTCTACAGTTGGCGAGGTGCCTTCTGCGCGAATTCTAATATCATCTACGGCAATGTCGTTTCCACAGACCCCAAAAATATCATTTAATAGAACCACCTGAACTGTTGTGTTGTCTCCAGGATTAAATTCTAGAGAATATCTAATCCAGTTTGGATTTGCGCCATTTGGCACATTTCCTGTTGTGCTTGTTGCCAGAACAGTACCCGCGGCATCTTCTATTTGATAAATAATTCTTGAGTCTATTCCTGTTCCTGAACAGATATTAGTATCAATATCATACATGGTTGTCATTGCAAAATCAAAAATATGAGAGGTGTTTGCCGTTACGGCGATATCTCTTCTATAGACTTCAATTTGAGATGGTTGGTCAGAAATATCAAAGAAAATTGCCCTACCATTTGTGTCTCCACTGGTATTGTCTTCCATACCCTGGTGCCATCCAAAATTAAGACCCGTTGATATGTTTGTTACAGCATATTGGTTAGGATTTAATTGTGTAGTGGCATTAAATTCTAAAGGTGTAAAAGGGTGAGTAGTTCTACCAACACCAGTTCCGAAATCTTCTAGGAACACATCATCTGTACAATCAAAAGGAGAACATCCATTTTCTTTAGTTACCGTTATTGTATCTGTAAGTTCATCAAAACTTCCGTCAGGCATCTCAACTACTAAAGCTGCAGTATATACTGTAGTTTGATCTGGACATACCGTAAAAACAGGATCATTACTCAGCACGTTTCCGGCAGCGTCTCTCCATTCAAAAATACTTGCATTTGTTACAGGCCCTCCATTAGGAACAAAACGCCAATTTTCATTGGTAACTTCCCAAGTTCCAACATTTCTGTCTTCAGGGACACTAAATTCTGTAAGATTGTTTCCCTGTAATCCTATGGCAGCTAGACCATCATTCCAGGTAGCACATACTGGCTTGTTGATAATATTTACATCAATCACGTTTAATGATTCATACAATAAAATTTGCTGAGTTGTTAAAAGTTCGTTACACCCAAACTGAGGCACTGCATTAAAGTTTAGTACAAAAACTCTAAAAGGAGCAACGCCATTTACAAAATAGTTTATTCTATCTGGAGCAGCCGGGGCAACACCAGGATTAATATCATGATAAGCACCAAAAACAGTGTTTAAAGGGTAGTTGGCGTCATTGGTAGGGATCTGATCTGCAGGATCCATGTTCCACCCGTTATAATTTCCAGCTAGAGCAGCGTTAAAAGAAAGCTGTCCGTTTGCACCAGCAACAACATTTGTATAAGAGTTACCATAAAAATTAAATTCGAAAGGCAATGCAATCAATCCACTCCAGACATCATCTATTGTTAGATTTGTTGGAGTTCCACCCGTAACAGGTGGCACATCACAAAGAGGTCCTTGAATTTGATACGAGGTAGTGTCTAGGTTAGGCAGTGCAATATAATCTGCAACTAAATCTGTACAAAATGTTTCACAATCAATAAACATGTCAAATCCTGCATCCAACACATCACAACTTCCTTGGGCTTGACACTCAATAATACCACTTGTGAAATCACAGTTTAAATCTCCAGTTTCAACAGTAAAAGTAACCCCTGTTGTTGCTGGGTAAGGACCGAAGAATAAAACACCTGCTGTTGTTGCAGTTTGCGCCGCACTTCCTTGGTCATCAGTAACGGTGATGCTTGTAGAACTACCTAGATCGGTAATGTCTACACCAATGGTGAATTGTTGACCTGTTTCGCACATTCCGTCATTTGTAAACTCAATGATAGGATCGGTACAGGTTAAACAATTAATATCATAATTTAATGGTACAAATAAACCATCTGAACAACTAGCAATACCGTCTGAGTTAATTTGCAGAGTAATGGTGTCTCCACTAGACTCGAAAACAAATCCAGACATATCACCTGTATTTCCATAAGGATTACCAGCATTAAGGTTGGTAACTCCATCTGAGTCTAAGATGATGACTTCGTCAAAATTTAGCTCTACTTGACCTTCAATAAATGTAAGTCTTAGTGGAAAGCCTGTGTCACTAGTATATACTATTTGAGTAGTATCATTGGGAGTGTAACAGTAGGTGTCGTTAAAAGAGCCATCAGCACAAGGAATTGTGGTTTGACCATATGACACGCTAAGGCATAAAAAAACCACCATAGACGCTATAGTAGTGCTTAGGTTCTTTACAAATCGATACGTGCGTGTATTTTTTTGAGAGAGTAATTTAATGTTCATTTATATTTTTTTTTGGTATTATTTTGTAGCTAAATTTAAGTAAAATTTTAATATAATGTTAACATATACCTGTTTTTAGATGTAGCGTTATTATTTATCGATTAAAACCGCAATAAAACCCCGTGTTTACAACAAAAACACGGGGTTTATCCATGGTTTAAGAGGCTTTAAAATGAGTTTTAGCTGTTTGTAACAAAGCAATTAATTTAGCCTCAGTAACTAACACTCTTGTTTTTAGGTAGTTTCAAATTATTTCTTTAAAATTAGAATCTTTTTTGAGCTCTAAAATAAATTACCTTCGCTTACAATGTATTGAAATTTGTCTGTTTGTCTTTCGTACCTTTGTTTTTTTAAAGACCTATGATAGAAGAAAAAGACATTGAATACGAAAAGACCATACTCATTGGTTTAATTACTCAAAAGCAAGACGAAGCTAAATCTGTAGAATATCTTGACGAACTTGAGTTTTTAGCCTTCACAGCTGGTGGTGAAGTACTCAAACGTTTTGTGCAGAAAATGGAAAAACCAAATCCTAAAACGTTTATAGGAACTGGTAAATTAGAAGAAGTACTTACCTATGTTCAGCAGCATGGTGTTGGAACAGTTATTTTTGACGATGAACTCTCTGCGGCGCAACAAAAAAATATTGAAAAAATCCTGGAGTGCAAAATCATTGATCGCACCAACTTAATACTAGATATTTTTGCACAGCGTGCCCAAACAAGTTATGCTAGAACACAAGTTGAGCTGGCACAATATGAGTATTTACTCCCAAGACTAGCAGGTATGTGGACACACCTTGAGAGACAGCGCGGGGGTATAGGAATGCGAGGACCCGGAGAGACAGAAATTGAAACAGATAGGCGTATTGTTAGAGATCGTATTTCATTGCTGAAAAAGAAGCTAAAAAAGATTGATCGCCAGATGGAAGTCCAGCGAGGAAATCGAGGCAAATTAGTAAGGGTTGCACTTGTAGGTTACACCAATGTTGGGAAATCTACTTTGATGAATGCAATTAGCAAAAGTGATGTCTTTGCAGAAAACAAATTATTTGCCACTCTAGATACCACAGTGCGTAAAGTAGTGGTGGGGAATCTTCCATTTTTACTTACCGACACCGTTGGTTTTATACGCAAACTCCCAACACAACTTGTAGAATCTTTTAAAAGCACCCTAGATGAGGTAAGAGAGGCAGATTTATTATTACATGTGGTAGATATCTCACACCCAAGCTTTGAAGATCATATTGCCAGTGTAGGAACTATTTTGGACGAAATTAAAAGTGCAGACAAGCCAACGATTATGGTGTTTAATAAAATTGATGCTTTTACCAACAAAACCATTGATAGTGACGATCTGGTAACAGAGAAAACAAAAGAACACTTTACCTTAGAGGAGTGGAAAGCAACTTGGATGAATAAAACCAATGGGGATGCTATTTTTGTATCTGCCCTAGAAAAACAAAATTTCGAAAGTTTTAGAAAAGTAGTGTATGATAAGGTTCGCGAAATTCATGTAACACGGTTTCCTTATAATAGTTTTTTATACCCTCAAGAGTATATTGAATAACTATAAAAAACCCAAGTTTAAGAACTTTTGTTTTAAACTTGGGTTTTTTAAATTACAGCGTTTTTTTTTAAAAACCATAGGTAAGCCCAACCCCTAGCGCTTCTCTGATTTGAAATCCTTTTACGGCATTATCATCGTAAATAGCCTGAAAGGCTATATTTGCAGTAATCCATTTATTTACAGACATCACCAGGCTTATGGTGTAATCTATATCTACATTTTTTAGGTCTTCAAGATAGTTGCTGTATAAATTAAGCACATTTTCCATCACTATATTTTTTGACAAAGTAAATTTGCCGTACCCTCCAATGGCGGCACCAAATTCGAAACGAGAAGTCTCATTAGCTTTCACCCCAAAATACCCAATTTGGTTAAAAGCATCAATGGCGCTTTGTCCTTGCCCAACATCAGTGAATTGACTATTAACGAGTATTAAACGGGCTGTTGCAGGGGCAATGTTCAGTTTTAGATTATCACTTTTTTTCCACAAGATTCCCAGACCTGCTTGGAAATAACCTGGAGATAAAATTTTGGTAGTTTCAGATCTGAAGACATTTCCGTCATCATTTTCTCCAAAATCATAGCCATTGGTGAGTTGAGTTCTTGCATTCAAGAAAAAAGAATAATACCATGGCGTCTCCTTGATCTCTTTACCCACCAACGAGCTGAGCTCAAATCTATCATTGGTTTTTCTTGTAAATTCTTGATCTTTTTGATTGGCAATACCGTAGTCTATAACAATGCGGTTATCCCAGGTGAGTTTGTCTTTACTGTAGTTGGCATCATGAATTAGGCCAAAGTTTGCAGCATAGTTTGACGTACCACCACCTTGCCACTGGTTGTTAAACGCTGCTTGGTTAAAAAGCAGTGACATATTTGTAACCTTAGTCCATGGACCCTTAGCAGCCTCTTTTTTTTCTTGAGAAAACCCAGTAAAAGTAACAAGGCAGCATACTATTGATAGGAGTATTTTTTTCATTGTTTTTTATTAAAGTAGGTTTTTTTTAAATAGCAGCAATTCTAGATTTAGACTAATTTTTATAAAGTGGCACAAAAGAACAGGCCTCTCCATACATAATATTTTTTGCAATGGGTTGTAGTTTTGAAATCAACATTCCATAAGCTGCCGCGGGGATTGGTTTGTTTGCGCACCCTTTAATAATAATTGGCGAGTCTTGGTATTGGCTAACATCTAGGGTGTTTAAAACCTCAGTAAATAAAATTGTTTCTAAGGTTTGTTGAGATCCAATGACTGTTTTTTTGGCATGAGGTATTAACTTTGTGCTAACAAGCATAAAAGCCCATGCAGGAATAATAGCATCTGTAGCGCAGTGTATGGAAACATACTGATTTTTATATTGCTCCCACGGGTGCCCAGAGACAGATACTCTAAAGTCTTTCTCTCGAAGGATAATACCCTCTTGTAGCCAAGGGGAAATATCAAAAGCAACTCTTGTGCCCTTAGGGTATAGCTCCTCTAAATCTATAGTTTTTAAAACACTATTGGCTACTCTATTTACAATCTGCTTTGCCATACAACTAAAATTATAACATGCCCAACTCTAGCTTGGCTTCTTCACTCATTAGCTCTTGTGTCCAGGGTGGGTCAAAGGTGATTTCTACCTCTGCATCATTTACCATTTTAAGAGATTTTACTTTATCTTCCACCTCCACGGGTAACGTTTCTGCAACAGGACAGTTTGGTGTGGTAAGTGTCATTAATATTTTTACGTTGTTGTCTTCATTTACAAAAACATCATAAATAAGACCTAATTCATAAATATCAACAGGTATTTCTGGGTCATAAATCGACTTTAAAACCTTTACAATCTTTTCTCCTAGTGCCTGTGTGTCTAATGTTTGATCTTCCATAATGGTAATGTATTTATAAATTTAGTGTAACTTAAAACAACTAGCTATTTAATTTTGCTTGATATGCTGTGGCATATAATTTTAATTTTTTTATCATAGAAGTCAAGCCATTTGCTCTTGTGGCAGACAAATGCTCTTTTAAGCCAATTTGGTCAATAAAATCTGTGTTTGAATTTAAAATTGCAGTAGGGGTTTGATTGTTAAAGGTTCTTATCAAAATAGCAATAATACCCTTGGTTATAATGGCATCACTATCTGCCGAGAAAACTATTTTATCTCCTTTGAGCTCTGCATCTAACCAAACTTTTGATTGACATCCTTTAATAACCCTATCTTCGGTTTTATGTTGCTTGTCTATAAGGGGTAAAGATTTTCCTAAATCTATCATGTACTCATAGCGCTGCATCCAGTCATCAAACATCGCAAATTCTTCTATTAGCTCTTCTTGTATGGCTTTTATGGTCATGGTTATTGTTTGTTTTTAAGGGCCGTGAGCAGTGGCTTTTTTTCTATCCCTGAATACAAGGTAAGGGTTCCGTTTGAAATATCAAATGACCCAACATCTTTTAAAACACGTTGTATAGCATACTCATTTTTCATTGCTCCATCACAATACATCTTTGTTGAGGTAAGTAACCCTATATTTAAAGAGCCAGCATCTTGGGTGTATTTTCCTGAAAAATCATTGCATCCAGCATTCCCCCATATTTTTTTATCTGCCCTGTTAAATTGCAGCAGGGCTGTTGGAGAAATGTTCTCTCCATTGATAGTAACTACATTAAAAAACCCAGACAATGGCGCAACTGGTGTTTCTGCAACTATTTTTTTTGTTTGATTGCAGGCACATAATAAAAGGCAAAGAGCGATGCTAGTTAAGATTATTTTTTTCATAACAGATTTATTTATGATAGCATCATTTTAGCTTTCTCAACAGCAGCAACAAAGATGTCAATCTCTTCTGTGGTGTTGTAAAATGCAAATGATGCTCTTACGGTTCCAGATATATTAAAGAAATCCATAATAGGTTGGGTACAGTGCTGTCCTGTACGAACTGCAATCCCAAGTTTGTCTACGATAGTTCCAATATCATAGGGATGAATACCTTCTATGTTAAAAGAAATCACAGATGTTTTTTCTTTTGTTGTTCCGTAAATTTTTAAGCCATCAATGGCCAATAATTTTTTTGTGGCATAGTTTAAAAGAGCCTCTTCATGTTTTGCAATAGCGTCAAAACCTATAGCATTAAGGTAGTCAATGGCTGCTCCAAAAGCAATACCTCCACAAACATTTGGCGTTCCTGCTTCAAATTTATGAGGAAGTCCTGCATAGGTTGTTTGCTCAAAAGTTACTTGATCTATCATTTCTCCACCTCCTTGATAAGGGGGTAGTTTTTCAAGCCAAGCTTCTTTCCCATACAGCATTCCAACTCCTGTAGGTCCGCACATTTTGTGCGCAGAAGTAACATAAAAATCACAATCTAGTGCGCCTAAATCTGGCTTTATGTGCGAGCAAGATTGTGCGCCATCTATAAGTATGGCGGCGCCAACTTGGTGTGCTTTTTGGGTCATAAACTCAATAGGATTAATAGTTCCTAAGGTGTTTGAAATATGATTCACAAAAACAAGTTTTGTTTTTGAGCTGAGCAACTTTTGGTAGGCGTCCATATCCAGGCCCCCTTCTTGATTCATTGGGATTACTCTTAAGATAGCACCCGTTATCTTGCAAAGCATTTGCCAAGGCACAATATTTGAGTGGTGCTCTAATTGCGAAACAATAATTTCATCACCCGCAGAGAGGATACTTGCAAAACCATTTGCTATAATATTTATACCGTGAGTGGTTCCCGAGGTGAAAATCACCTCATGTGTTTTGGCAATCCCAAAATGCGTTTGTATTTTTTTTCTGGAGGCTTCATATACATCCGTAGCCTCTTGAGACAAGGCATGAACTCCTCTATGTATGTTTGCATTATAGTTTGAATAATAATCTACAATACAGTCAATAACCTGCTGAGGTTTTTGAGATGTTGCTGCATTATCTAGATACACAAGTGGTCTTCCATTTACTTTTCTTGAAAGTATGGGAAAGTCTTTTCTTATAGTAGTTACATCAAACATATATGCCTTATTTAAGATTACGTAAATAATCTGTTTTTAACTCTGTTGAGTTTCAGCAAAGAACCTCAAGAGGATATTTTAATTAAACGATACTACTGTAATGCCAACTATATTTTAGACCATTAAAGGTCAAACCCTAAATTAACACCAATTTTGTTGGCAATTAATTTATTGATGCGTCCTTTTAATTCAGGAATTTTAACACCCTCTAATACAGTATTTGCAAAGGCATACATAAGTAATGCTCTAGCTTCTTTCTTTGCAATACCACGAGAGCGCAAATAAAATAGGGCTTCTTGATCTAGTTGTCCAATGGTACAACCATGAGAGCATTTCACATCATCTGCAAAAATTTCTAGCTGCGGTTTTGCGTTTATGGTTGCTTTATTGCTAATTAAAATATTATTATTTTTCTGAAAAGCATCTAGTTTCTGAGCCTGTTTTTCTACGTACACTTTTCCATTAAAAACACCTGTTGCACTGTCATCAAAAATGCCTTTATAATCTTGATGGCTTTCACAGTTTTCGGCAATATGATGTACAAGGGTATTGTGATCCACATGTTGCTTGTCTTCAATCATGGTAACTCCGTTTAGTATAGAATCACAGTGCTCTCCAAGCTGTTTGAAATTTAGGTTATTACGAGTTAATTTCCCTCCAAATGAAAAGGTGTGAACACTACAAATACTCTCGCGTTGTTGCTGTATGAAGGTGCTATCAATCAGTGATGCATTTTGCGTGTCGTTTTGGATCTTATAATAATCTACATTCGCTCTTTTTTCTAAGAATATTTCGGTAACACTATTGGTAAGCACTTCATTGTCGTTTAAACTTTGGTGACGCTCAATGATTTGAACATGTGCGTTTTCTTCTACAATAATTAGATTACGGGGCTGCAACATGGTAGCCGCTTCTGTTCCGGTAGCAAAGTTTATAATCTCAATGGGTTTTTGCGCCTCTTTATGTTTTGCAATACGAATGTAAGCTCCTTCTTTTGCAAAAGCTGTGTTTAAACAGGTAAGGCTATCTGAGTTAGCAGCTTTGTTAAAATAAGTCTCAATGATTGAGCTGTATTTAGATTTATTAAGCGCAGATGACATCAAACAAACATCTATAACATCATGGGTGATTTGTGACAAAAAAGAACTGTACACACCATCTATAAAAACAACTTTGTAGGTGTCAATGTCATTAAGGAAGTATTTTTTTACGTCTTTAAACTCAATTGCAGTATCGTTTTTTGGAAAGATGCTATACTCTTTGTTTAGTAAAGCATTTAGGGAAGTGTATTTCCATGCTTCCTCCTTTTTGCTAGGGAAACCCTTAGTCTCGAAAGACTTCATGGCTTTATTTCGCACATCGTGTAATGGCGAATCTGCTTGCAAGTGATCTTCAAAAGCAAGGTATGAGGATTGTAATTTTTCTTTTAAACTCATTTTTTTAGTTCAGAATTTTTGGTGCTATGGCTAGTTAAACCAATTCTTCTTTTATCCAGTCATATCCTTTTTCTTCTAGCTCATATGCAAGTTGCTTTGTGCCAGATTTTACAATTTTACCGTCCATTATAACATGTACAAAGTCTGGAACTATGTAGTCTAGTAATCTTTGGTAGTGTGTAATGACAATAACTGCATTGTCTTTATTTTTAAGTTTGTTTACTCCGTTTGCAACAACTTTAAGGGCATCAATATCCAGTCCAGAATCTGTCTCATCTAGAATAGCTAGCTTAGGTTCTAGCATGGCCATCTGGAAAATTTCATTACGTTTTTTCTCTCCTCCAGAAAATCCAACATTAAGAGAACGAGATAAGAATTTGCGGTCAATTTCTAGTAAATCTGCTTTTTCTTTAATCTTTTTTAACATCTCACTTGCCGGCATGTCCTTAAGACCTTTGGCTTTTCTGTTCTCATTGATAGCGGTTTTAATAAAGTTTGTAACCGAAACTCCAGGAATCTCTACTGGGTATTGAAAAGAAAGGAAAACACCCTTGTGAGCTCTTTCCTCTGCGTCCAACTCTGTGATGTCCTCTCCATCAATTGTTATGTGTCCTTTGGTGAGTTCAAACTCTTCTTTACCTGCAATAATAGAGGCCAAGGTGCTTTTTCCAGCTCCGTTAGGTCCCATTATAGCGTGCACTTCTCCTGCATTCACTGAAAGAGAAATCCCTTTAAGGATATCCTTTTCTTCTACACTTGCGTAAACATCTTTTATCTGTAACATATTATTTTTCTTCTACTTTTTTAATGGCTTTTTCACTTTTTTTTACCGCATCACCCTCTTTTATTTTAACATCTGCTTTGGCTGGTTTAGCGCTCACTTGTACAATATCTATAATGGTTAAAAACTCATCCCACGTTTCTATGTCTTGAGGCCCTGGGGCTAATGTTCCAGTTACAATTACAGGAACCATATCAAAGACATCTTTTTTTGCAGGTGCTACCTTATCTGCTAATTCTTTCATTTTATCATCTACAACAACCCCATAAATAAAGTCACTTCCTTTTAATACTGCTGCGCCTTCTGTGAATATAAACTCTCCTTTATAGACTGCAAGATTAGAATTGGCAGTTGTTGTTAACTGGGTTTTTTGATCGTTTTTACAAGCACTAAGGCTTACAAAAAGGGTGATAAGTACAATTATTTTTTTCATAATAATATTGTTTTTAGTTGTCTTTTTATCCTACAGAGCCTTCAAGGCTTATTTCAAGTAATTTTTGAGCCTCTACTGCAAATTCCATTGGTAGTTTGTTTAGCACTTCTTTGCTAAAACCATTTACAACAAGTGCAATGGCCTTTTCTGTGTCAATTCCTCTTTGATTACAATAAAATATTTGGTCTTCACCAATTTTACTAGTGGTTGCTTCATGCTCTATTTGAGCTGTTTTGTTTTTAACCTCTATGTACGGAAATGTATGCGCTCCACATTCATTACCCATTAGTAAAGAATCACACTGAGAGAAATTACGTGCATTCTCTGCGCTTGCATTTATTTTCACTAAACCACGATAGCTGTTTTGAGATTTCCCTGCAGAAATACCTTTACTGATAATCGTGCTACGGGTATTTTTACCCAAATGAATCATTTTTGTTCCCGTATCTGCTTGCTGGTAATTGTTTGTTACTGCAATAGAATAAAACTCTCCAATACTGTTGTCTCCTTTTAAAATACAACTAGGATATTTCCAGGTAACGGCGCTTCCAGTCTCTACTTGTGTCCAGGAAATTTTTGCGTTTTTTTCGCACAGTCCTCTTTTGGTTACAAAGTTATATACCCCTCCTTTTCCCTCTGCGCTTCCAGGATACCAGTTTTGCACAGTAGAGTATTTAATCTCTGCGTCATCTAGAGCAATAAGTTCTACCACAGCTGCATGTAATTGATTTTCGTCTCTACTTGGCGCTGTACAACCCTCTAGGTAGGATACATAGCTTCCTTGATCTGCAATAAGGAGCGTTCTTTCAAATTGTCCTGTTCCTGCTTGATTGATTCTAAAATAGGTAGACAGTTCCATTGGGCATCTAACTCCCTTTGGGATATAACAAAAAGAACCATCGCTAAATACAGCACTGTTCAAAGAGGCATAGAAATTGTCTTTGGTGGGCACTACAGTTCCAAGATATTTTTTTACTAGCTCTGGATGCTCTTTAATTGCTTCAGATATACTCATAAAAATAATACCCTTTTCACTGAGTGTCTTTTTGAATGTAGTTGCAACAGAAACAGAATCTACCACAATATCGATAGCAACATTGTTCATTTTTTTCTGCTCATCCACAGAAATACCTAGCTTTTTGTACATCGCTAGTAGTTCTGGATCAACATCATCTAGTGTTTTGTTTGGATCTACAGCTTTTGGAGCAGAGTAGTACGCAATGGCTTGAAAATCTGGTTTCTCGTAATTCACATTAGCCCACTGCGGCTCCTGCATAGACTTCCACACTTTAAAAGCGTCAAGTCTCCACTGGGTCATCCACTGCGGCTCCTGCTTTTTCTTTGAAATTGCTCGCACAATATCCTCATTGAGTCCAATTGGAAACGTTTCGCTTTCTAAATCTGTATAGAAACCGTATTCATATTCCTTTGTCTCAAGTTCTTTCTTTAAATCGTCTTCTGTATACTTACTCATATGCACTTATGAATTCCTTTAAAGAATTCTTAGTTTTAAATTATAGAGAGAATGATTCTCCGCAGCCGCAGGTTCTGTTGGCATTAGGATTGTTAAAAACAAATCCTTTACCGTTTAAACCACCGCTGTACTCTAGGGTTGTTCCTACTAGGTATAAAAAACTTTTTTTGTCTACTGCAATTTTAACGCTATTCTCTTCAAAAACCTTATCGTTTTCGCCAATACCACCATCAAAATCTAACTCGTAAGAAAGTCCTGAACAACCACCGCTCTTAACACCAACGCGTACAAAGTCTTCGTCAATGCTAAAGCCGTCTTCTGCCATTAATTGCGAAATTTTAATTCGCGCTGTATCGCTTACTTTTATCATAAATTAGAATTCGTCTAAATTAGGGTGCAAATATACGATATAAACCTCTTTTTTTTACCTAATAAAATATTAAAAATCTATGATACAATAAGGGCTTTGATGTAACCCCCTTAGGCTTGAAGGCTATTTTTGTATAATTTAGAAAGTACTTGTTATAGAATTATCTTAATAAATTATACAGATGTACTTGCTTAGTTTGGGTTTTGGTATGCAGGATTGCTTGCCAGGCTAGGATCAGAAAGGGTTAACAAAAAAGCCTTTAAGGCAGCTTTGTCTTGAGGTGTAAGTTGCACTCCGCCCTGGGCAACAGTTTTCATTAAGGGGTCTATAGTGGGGCTAAAAACAAGGCCTTCACTGTAATGGTCTATCACCTGGTCTAGTGTCTGAAAGCGGCCATCGTGCATGTAAGGGGCGGTGTAGGCTAGATTTCTCAATGATGGAGATTTAAACAATCCAAATTGCGCCGGATCTCCAGTGATATCTCCTAGACCTAGGTCTGTAAAATCTTCATCCAGACCATTGTTATGAAAATCATTGTCTGTCCATAATGGGTTACTAGGGCTCCCATGACAATGAAAACAATCTCCACGATTTTCATCCAAAAAAACGGCAAGGCCTTGTTCTTCTTGAGGCGTTAATGTTGCTTGTCCTAAAAGATAATTATCAAACTTAGCATTCCCGGATACCAGTGTGCGTATAAACTGTGCAAGGGCTTTAGCAACCAGTTCTTGAGATATTGTGCTTGTTCCAAAGGCATTAGAAAATGCGGTGACATACCTAGGGTCTGTTTTTAGGGTTGCTACCACATTGGGCCAAGTGTTGTGCATTTCTATTTCATTGATAACAGGCTCTAAAACCTGCTCTTCTAGAGAATTGGCGCTACCGTCCCAATTAAATTTATTGTTTGTGTTCCAAGCAATGTTAACAATAGGCATCGAATTTCTAAACCCGGCAATACCATCTATACCAATGCTATATCTGCGCTGATCACTAAAACTTTGATTGGGTTTATGGCATCCAGCACAGGCCAAGGTGTTGTCTGCAGATAATTTTTTTTCATAAAACAATGCTCTTCCAAGGGCAACACCCTCTTGTGTGAGTGGATTATTAATGGGTATTTCTGGAGGAGGTAGTAATTGTGAGAAAATTGCTGGAACAGCTATGTTTACAGGTGTAGGTGAGTATCCTTGATTTTCGTTGTCATCCTCACCGCATGAGATAGCGATACAAAGAAGGCAAAAAATAAAAAGGATTTTTTGTGTCATAAAATAATAATTAATCACCCATATTACTTGCTAGAGAAAATACGTTTTGACCGTTTTCTTGCATCATTTTTTGGGCGGTGTAGTTTCCCATAAGTAATCCATTAAGCTCACTTAAATTCCAAAGGTTAGGATTTTCAAACCACTGGTCAATGCGCATGTTAACATTAATTTGAGTAGCGCCCTGGGTAACAGTTATTTCTCCTAAATCTATTTCTATAGAGGTGTCCTCTCTAGTGTTTTCTGGACCAGGGTTTTGGACAGCGCTAATAGTGTGGTACGCATATAGATAAGGCTCGTCAGGGGTGTCACCTGGGTCTAACCATCTTCCTTCCAGTTGCATGTAATGATATCCTCCACCAAGGTTCTCTGGTACATTCCAAGATGCTGCGTTTAAATCTGGGTATATACTTGAGGTGTTTGTAGCTTCTGTAAAACCAAAGCGCATTTTCAAATTATAAGCCCCCGGGGGTAGTAAAATATCATTAATTGTAAGACTATTGTCTTGACTTAGATCAACAAGGTGATAGTCTTTCACTAGGGTTTTAATACCATCTTGGTTGGTGAAGCTCACCTGAGATATCAAATAACGAAGCCTTGTGATGCTCAGTGATGTGCCAAAGCCGTTTGTGTATTGTATGGTATTAGAACTTACAGAAACCTCATCTTCATAAAAGCTGTGAAGAAAACCAACACTTACCAGGGTGTTTTGTTGTGCTTGATCATCATCGTTTTTATCACAAGCCATAAAGGACAAAACTAGCAATACTAAAAAGGCAGCTTTTTTAAACATTTGGGAGCTTATTTTATTTTAATTAATAACGCATCTTGGCTTCCTTTATTTTCTAGAATATCCATATCGTTACTTTCAGTAGATCCAGCAATAAGTAATTTATTGTCTTGAGTCTCTAGTATAGCGTTGGCAAAATCCAAAGAAGAACCTCCAATGATATAATTAAATTTGAGATTTCCATTTGTATCAATTATAAATATCCAGGCATCGTTTTGACCCCTATTCATAAAACCGTCCATGGAGCTTCTTGTGTTGCCTACGATGGCAAAATTTCCGTTTTGTAACCCTATAATACTCTTTGCAGAATCAAAGCCAGATCCGCCGTATGTTTTTTCCCAAATGATAGCTCCACTAGGTGAGAATTTTACCACCCAAGCATCTGCATTTCCGCTCAAAGCGCTAACATCACCATCTGTACTTCTGGTGTCTCCAACGACGATGTAATTTCCATCTTCAGTTTTAGTAATACCATACCCTTGGTCTATCTCACTTCCTCCTAGAGATTTGGTCCACAATTTATCTCCATTGCTAGCAAGGCGAACCATCCAAAAGTCATAGGATCCTTTATTGTCTGTAATGTCAAAATCTGTACTCTCTGATCCTCCAATCATGATAAAACCACCATCGTCGGTCTCTACAACATCGTAGCTTCTATCATTGCTGGAGCCTCCAAAGTAGCGCCTCCAGATAGTATCTCCGTTTTGGTCCATGAGGATGCCCCAAAACTCTCCAACACCATGCAAGGTGGCCTTAGAGGGTGCTGCCATTTTACCATCATCATTTCCTTGGTTTCCACTTGCTGAAACATCAAAAAAGCCCGTCACAAAAAAGTTTCCACTGGCGGTCTGGATGATTTTAAGGGCTTGGTCTGACCCTGAAAAGCCATGTGTTTTTTCCCAGGAAATTTCTCCTTGAGCGTCTAGTTTTGTTATCCAGTAGTCTTGAAATCCTTCATTGTTTGAAACATCTCCATCACTACTTGAGCTGTAGCCGCATACAATAAAACCGCCATCTGCAGTATTGATTAAACTTGTAGCTGTATCTGTGTTAGAGCCTCCGTATACTTTATTGAAGACAATTTCACCTTCCTGTGTTGTTTTTAAAAGCCAAAAATCATCATCATCACCATTTTTTCCTGTAATGTCTCCATCTGTACTATCTGTGGTGCCCATTAAAACATAGCTGCCATCGCTGGCCTGTACAACAGATACAATGCTCTCATTTTGACTACCCCCAAAGGTTGTAATAAAGTCAATTTCTCCCAAAAAATCTTCTGGATTTGGTGCTGGCAGATTTACCCCGTCGTCATTAGAGCAAGACCCTAGTAATGCTAATGAAAATATAAATAAAGCTGCAAATTTTCTCATTGTGATTACTTAACAATTAAACGTTTGGTAGTCTCTTCGTTTATTTTAATGAGGTACATCCCACCAATTAAAGAGGTGATATTAATATTTTTTGAGGGTGTTGCATCAAATACCAAATTTAAAACACGTTGCCCAAGGATGTTAAAAATCTCTACAGATTCTATTGGCTCACTAGTAGCTGTAATTGTAATATTTTCTTTTGCAGGGTTTGGAGCTATTTCAAAATCAATTAGTGTTACATCTGCTGCCCCTAGACTTGGATCTCTTACTAAAAAGAACCCGCTATCTATATCACTAATAACAATGTTACCACTGGCAAAAAATGGGTACACGTTCCATGCTCCATTAAAATTTGCGCTGTCACTATCTGGGTATGTATCAAAAAAGCCAACTTCTGTAATATTTTCATTACCAATTTGTGAAATATCAAGAACTCTCATCCCAGCTCTATAGTTAGATAAATAATACTTGTCACCCACCACATAACCATTGTGGTCTATAGCCTCTGTAGGACCTTCATACTCGAAATGAAACGATGGATTGTCTAGGTCTTCAAAATCTAAAATGATGGTTCTTGTGTTAAATCCAACGTTTAGCTCGTCAATTTCATCTCCTACAATAAAATAGCGTTGGTCTTCTGTAAACCACCCCTGGTGAGTGTAAGCTACATTTGAGTACGATATTGTAGAAAGGCTATTCGGATTATTTTTATTTGTAATATCTACAATTGCGATTTCATTTTCATTACTCCCAATCATGATTTCTTTACCAAGATGCTCTGTATCTGGCCCAGAATAGGTAACCACCTGCACGTCATGGCTGTATGAGTCATCACTGTAACCGCCAGCTGGTGTAGGGTTTGTTGGGTCTGAAATATCTATAAAATGAGGGCCACCATTATAGGTTTGTGTTCCAACAGCATAGGCATACCCCGTATCTTCATTTATAAAAATGTTATGACACCTTCCAAATTCTTCATAAAGAGTATCTTCCTCAAAATTTTGAGGAGGGTTAGACACATCTCTTAATCTGGTTAAATCAAAAACTTGCATTCCGTGATCACTAATTTCACTTACAACATAGGCATGGTCTTGATAAACCTTTATATCTCTCCAACTTTGTCCAGAATCTAAAAAACCATTTGTTGTGATTAATTTCCCAACATAAATTGGGGCTATTGGGTTTGAGATATCAATAAAGGCTGTTCCGTTATTAAGTCCCATGATAGCATATTCTTTGCCAGTTTGAGAATCTGTCCATCCCCAAGAGTCATTTCCTTCAAAGGCGTCCATTTCATCCAGACTTATAAATGACTGAAGATCATAGCCGTTACATGGATAATCTCCTGCAGTTCCGTTGGTGCAAGGTGTTTGCCCAGACATGCTAATGATGGATAAAAAAGATAAAATAATTAGTGATTGTTTCATTTTCAGAATTTTTTATTGTAAACCTAATTAATAAGTACTATTAAAATACCTAAAGTGAGTTTATTATTAGACAAACGTATTAAAAATGAAATACAAAGCCAGCGCTATTAACGTTTTGTAAACACATTGTAAAGTAAATCTCACAATGGCCACACATGCCAATTACCCAGATACAATCAATTAAAGGAGTATAAATTTTAGAAATAGTAACACCATCTGCAATACAAGCCCTATTTTTGCCCAACATAAATAACCACTCATGTTAGAAAATAAAGATTCTTTAAAAACACCCATTTCTTCAATGGGAGAGTTTGCGCTAATAGAACACCTCACCAAACATTTCGATGTTAAGCAAAGCTCAACAATAAAGAGCATTGGAGATGATGCCGCTGTTATTGACCACAAAAAACAAACGGTGGTAACCACAGATTTGTTGATTGAAGGAGTACACTTTGATTTGAGCTACATGCCTTTAAAGCATTTAGGGTATAAAAGCGTGGTTGTTAATGTGAGCGATATTTTTGCCATGAACGCAACGCCTACTCAAATTACAGTTTCTATTGCCGTTTCAAATAGATTTCCTGTTGAGGCCCTAGAGGAGCTATATGCAGGTATTGCTACTGCTGCCAAATATTACAATGTAGATGTAATTGGAGGAGACACAACATCTTCTACCCATGGGCTTATGATAAGTATTACGGCTCTTGGAGAAGTTGATAAAAAGCAGTTGGTGTATAGAGATGGCGCAAAAGAGAATGATTTGGTCTTACTCACAGGAGATTTGGGCGCAGCCTATTTGGGCCTACAGATTCTAGAAAGAGAAAAGCAGGTGTTTAAAGTAAATCCAAACTCACAACCAGACCTAGAGCCTTACTCATATTTGATAGAAAGACAATTAAAACCAGAGGCCAGAAAAGACATTCCTACGCTATTAAAAGACCTGGGTGTAAAACCTACCTCGATGATTGATGTAAGTGATGGGCTTTCTTCTGAAATATTACATATCTGTAAGCAGTCTGAGGTTGGGTGCACAATTTATGAAGATAAAATACCTCTAGACCCTCAAGTAATTACCACCTCTGAGGAGTTTAATATGGACAGCACAACAATTGCGCTCAATGGTGGAGAAGATTATGAGTTGTTATTTACCATCTCTCAAGATGATTATCCTAAAATAAAAGCCAACCCCAACATGACGGTAATAGGTCATGTTTTAAAACCTACGGAAGGAACTCACCTTATCACAAGAGATAATACCAAAATACCTCTTATAGCAAGAGGTTGGAGTGCTACTCAAGAAAACGAGTAAGATTTTTTAAAGCAGTTAAATAATACTTTGTAATAGGGCAATAACCTCTGGGCCATTGGTTAGCCAACTCATGTGGCCACACTCAATGGAGTGGAGAGTTGTATTGGTTTGTTTTGACACCGCAACAATATCTTGATGGGGCATAATAAGGTCATGGGTTCCAGCAATAATATGCTTTTCACAGGGTATGTTTTTTAGTAGTGTACGTCTGTCTTTTCTATCACGCATTGCTTTAATGGCAGCTGTAACACCATTTGCTGAAATATGCAGGGCTTCATTTTTAAGACCTTTAATGGCCAAGGTGTGTTTGGATTTTTCTTCTGCGTTAAATAGATTGCCGATGGCCATGGTGACAAAGGCAGCTTTATTTTTATCAATAATAGTTAGGGCCCTATCTCTGTTTTCTTTTCGTGAGCGGCTATCAGGGGTAGGGCTCGAGTTTAATAAAATTAGTTTGTCCAGTTTTTTTGGAAATAATTCTCCAAAGGCCAAAGCTACATAGCCGCCCATAGAATGCCCCAAGAGTGTCGCGCTTTTAAAATTCTCAAATACTAATACCTCACAAACAATAGTTGCCATGGCTTCCATGGTGAGTGTTTTATCAAGCACACCACTTTGCCCAAAACCCGGAAGGTCTAACATAAGCACAGTATTTTTTTTTGACAATACGGCGGCTATTTTTTGCCACATTGTACTACTTTCCAGAAATCCATGCAGCATCACAATTACAGCACCCGTGCCTTGTTTGTGATAATGTATTGGGGTATTGTGGTAGTGAAAAATCATTTTGGTATATTGAAGCTCGGTTACAAAAATAGCCATTAACAAGATTCTTTTCTATGAATTTCACCAAACAAACATACCTTGTTGCTTTTGCTTTGTTTTCCTTGTTTTTTGGTGCAGGAAATTTAATATTGCCTCCCTTTTTAGGCTATAATGCCGGGAGTAGTTGGCTGTGGGTGGCTATTGGTTTTGCGCTTTCTGCAGTAGTAATACCCATTTTGGCTATTTACGGGCATTCGCGATTGCAGGGAACTCTTTTGGATTTTGCCAATAAGGTTTCTCCCAAATTTGCAATACTATATGCCATTATTATATATAGTATATGTGTTAGCTTGCCTTCTCCTAGAACGGCATCTGTTGCTTATGAAATTGCTGTTGCACCTTATTTTGATATTTCTTCTCTAAGTATAAGTGCTATTTATTTTACGTTGGTACTGGTCTTTGCCTTAAATAGGACCCGTATTTTAAGTCTTATCGGTACGTTTTTAACCCCTTTAATTGTACTGTTACTTTTACTAATAATTGCTTTAGGCTTTTTTGCAGATTTGGCGCCTATGGGGAATACTATTTTTGAAAACACATTTACTGAAGGAGTTTTGGAAGGCTATCAAACCTTTGATGCGCTTGGAGGTGTTGTAGTTGGAGGTGTAATTGTAATTTCATTGGCCCTGCAAGACAAGTACAATTATCAAGAAAAAAAACGCATGATTGCTCGCTCTGGGCTTTTAGCTGGCATAGGGTTGTTTTTAGTTTATGGGGGCCTTATTGCACTTGGAGCTTATTATAGCTCAGATTTGCAAGTCACCGAGCGAATAGATTTACTCAACATATTAAGTACAAACACCTTGGGTGATTATGGCACTGCTTTTTTAGGGGTATTGGTAGCATTGGCATGCTTCACCACTGCTGTTGGCATAGTAACAGGAACTGCAGATTTTGTAAAGGGGATTGCCAAAAACACTCCATGGGCCTATACAATTACCTCAATTATGGGCTGTCTTATAGGGGTTTTGGTTGGGCAATTTGATGTTAGTTTTATTATTAATGTGGCCTTGCCCGCCTTAATGTTTATTTACCCAATTACCATTGTGCTAATCATACTTAACAGCATACCCACAAGGCTTGCCTCTGCCTTAATTTTTAGAGCAGTAACGATAACTACCTTTGTGTTTAGTATTCCAGATTTTTTGGAATTTTTCATGAGCCCAGGATCTTTAGATAGTGTTAAACAATGGATTCCATTTGCAAAACAAGGTATGGGTTGGGTGCTTCCAGGGCTGCTAGTTTTTATAAGTGTAAACATATTTAAGCATACAAAAAAAACAAAACCAGCAGGCGGCTAAGAGTTCATGAGATCCTCAATTTCATCTGCTAAAATTGGGATATTTTTCATTAAATTAAATGGAGCTCCAGTTTGTTGTATTACAACATCATCTTCAAGTCTAATACCAAAACCTTCTTCTGGGATATAAATACCAGGCTCTACTGTGAATACCATATTTGCCTGCATAGGCTCCCAAAGTAATCCATAATCATGGGTGTCTAATCCCATGTGGTGAGATGTGCCGTGCATAAAATATTTTTTGTAGGCTGGCCAGTCTGGGTTTTCATTTTTAACATCGGCTTTATCTATAAGCCCTAGACCTAATAATTCGCTGGTCATAATATGGCCTACTTCTTTATGGTATTCTTTCCAAAGCGTTCCAGGAACTAGCAATTTAGTGGCCTGCTCTTTCACGCTGTTTACAGCGTTGTAAACAGCTTTTTGTCTAGCTGTATATCTGCCACTAACAGGAATAGTACGAGACATATCACTGCTGTAGTTTGCGTATTCTGCGCCAACATCTAGCAAGATCAAATCACCTGCTTTACATTGTTGGTTATTTTCAATGTAGTGTAATACATTGGCATTATTTCCACTAGCCACAATTGGTGTGTATGCGAATTTCTTAGAACGATTTCTTAAAAATTCATGCATAAACTCTGCCTCAATATCAAACTCCCAAACACCAGGCTTTACAAATCCTAAGACTCTTCTAAACCCTTTTTGTGTAATGTCACAGGCTTGTTGAATTAAAGCTATCTCTATTGGGTCTTTTACAGCGCGTAATCGTTGCAAAATAGGATTGCTCTTTGCCCAAGTGTGTGCAGGAAAACTTGCTTTTGTTTTTAGTATAAAGCGGTCTTCTCTTGTTTGTGTTTCTATGGCTGCCCTGTAATGTTCATTGGTGTTAAAATAAATGGTTTGGCTTTGTGCCATAAGTTCTCGCAATATTTTATCAAAATCTTGCAGCCAATACACTGTTTTAATACCGCTTACCTCAAGGGCTCTTTCTTTGGTAAGTTTCTCTCCTTCCCAAATTGCAATGTGCTCGTTGGTTTCTTTTAAAAATAAAATTTCTTTGTGATCTGGGTTGGGACACTCTGGAAATAGCACTAAAATACTTTCTTCTTGATCTACGCCACTTAAATATAAAATATCTCTTGCCTGCTCAAAAGGCATCGTGCTATCTGCGCCAATTGGGTATATGTCATTACTGTTAAATACGGCCAAACTCGAGGACTTCATTTGAGCCATAAAGTTTTTGCGGTTTTTAATGTAAAGCTTGGAATCTATTTGGTGGTATTTCATAAATAGTAATTTTTTAATGCAAGGTATTTTCAAAAGTAAGGATTGCAATTTTTATTCAATACACCAAAGCACGTTATTTTGTATTTCAATGGATTTTTAGTTAAAAAAACTTGAATATGACCAAAAAAGAAAAAGACGATGTTAAATTTTCTAACATTATTTTGAGGTGGTTTTAGCTTTCTGTATTTTACATTTTTTAAACCAATCAAATGAAAAAATACATTCTCCTAGTGCTTGTTTTTACGACCTATTTTGGTCTTGCTCAACAAGCTCCATCTGCTTCAGACAGAGTGCTTGCTTCTTTACAAGAAAAACAAACACTCACAGAAAACTCTCTTGTTAAAAACCTTCCTTTTACCAATATAGGCCCTACCATTATGAGTGGCCGTGTGGTAGACTTGGCTGTAAACCCTAGCAATCCAACAGAGTTTTATGTTGGTTATGCCAGTGGTGGTGTTTGGCACACTGTAAATAACGGTACCACATTTACACCTATTTTAGACAATAGCCCTACCCAAAATGTAGGTAGCTTGGCTGTAGATTGGAACACAAGAACTATTTGGGTAGGTACAGGAGAGGTAAATTCTTCTCGTTCAAGTTATGCAGGTATTGGCCTTTTGCGCTCCTCTAACAATGGAGACACCTGGGAGCATCTTGGCCTTGCAGATAGCCACCATATAAGTAAAATATTAATAAACCCAACCAACCCAAAACATATGGTTGTAAGCGTGGTGGGGCACTTGTATTCTAAAAATAATCAGCGCGGAGTATACAAAACTACAGATGGCGGTGTTACTTGGGAACAAACACTTTTTGTAAACAACCAAAGCGGTATTATAGAGATGGATGCAGCTCCCAATAATTTTAATATCATGTTTGTCTCCTCTTGGGATAAAGACCGTAAAGCATGGAATTTTAGAGGTAGCGGCTCAGGGAGTGCCATTTATAAAAGTACAGATGGTGGTAGCTCATGGATAAAAGTTTCTACTCCAAAAAGCGGTTTTCCAACAGGAGAAGGTGTGGGGCGTATTGGCCTTGCGGTTTTTGACGAAAGCACAGTATATGCCGTGCATGACAATCAGGCCAGAAGAGAAGACGCAGGATCTTCTCGCAAATCAGGAGGCTTGTCTAAAGAGCAATTTAAAACCATGACTCGTGAAGCCTTTTTAGCCTTAGATAATAAAAAACTTAATACATATTTAAAAAACAACGGCTTTCAAGAAAAATACAGGGCAGATAACGTAAAGAGTATGGTGCGTGGGGGCGCTGTTATTCCTGCAGATCTAGCTACTTATCTGGAAGATGCAAACGCAATGTTGTTTGACACCCCGGTAATTGGAGCAGAGGTTTACAAAAGCAAGGACGGCGGGCTTACTTGGAGTAAAACTCATGAGGGCTTTTTGGACGGTATTTATTATAGTTATGGATACTACTTTGGTAAAATACACGTAGATCCAAGTAATAAAGACGGTGTCTACATCTATGGTGTGCCCATATTAAAATCTAAAGATGCAGGTAAGACATTCAGCTCTATTTCTGCCCCAAATGTACACGCAGATCACCATGCTTTATGGATCAACCCAAACAAGCCAGGACACTTAATCAACGGTAATGACGGTGGTGTTAATATTAGCTATGATGATGGTGCAAATTGGATAAAAAACAACCAACCCGCTGTGGGGCAGTTTTATGCTATACACGTAGATGATCAGGAGCCTTACAACGTATATGGTGGCCTACAAGACAATGGGGTTTGGGTAGGCGCTCACACCTATCAAGAGAGCCCGGGCTGGAGGCAAAACGGGAAATACCCATATGAGTTTATCATGGGAGGAGACGGCATGCAGATACAAACAGATGCACGAGATAGCAATGTGGTGTATACAGGATTTCAATTCGGAAATTATTTTAGGTTAAACAGAGCGGATAATACTCAAACCTACATCCAGCCCAAGCATGAGCTGGGGGATAGTCCCTATCGATTTAATTGGCAAACACCAATCTTACTAAGCTCACACAATCAAGATATTTTGTATTTGGGAGGCAATAAATTAATGCGCTCCATGAACAGAGGAACAGACTGGACTGCAATTTCTGAAGATTTAACCAGCGGTGGTAAGCAAGGAAATGTTGCCTACGGAACCCTAACTAGTATCGATGAGTCTAAATTTCAGTTCGGGTTGTTGTACACCGGGAGTGATGACGGGAAGGTCTTTGTGTCTCAAAACTCAGGGAGTGACTGGCAGGATATTTCTGCTACATTACCAAAAGATCTTTGGGTTTCTCGTGTTGTAGCCTCGATGCATGAAAAGCAGCGCGTGTATGTAACACTCAACGGTTATCGCTGGGATGATTTCACGCCTTATGTATATATGAGTGATAATTATGGAGCATCTTGGACAAACATTTCAAACAATTTACCCCTCGCCGCGGTAAACGTAATTAGAGAAGACCCAGCAAACCCATCTATATTATACCTAGGTACAGATAATGGCGCTTATACTTCTTTTGATAACGGCGCTTCTTGGAACCCTTTTTATGAGGGGTTACCGAATGTTGCGGTACATGACTTGACAATTCAAGCCAGAGACAAACACCTTTTGCTAGGAACTCATGGGCGTAGTATTTACAAGGCAGATATTTCTTTACTGCAGGGTATTTCAGAAAAAACAATAGGCACTCTTATGCTTGCAGATATTGCAAGTGTAAGGGCGAGTCGTCGTTGGGGAAGCACAGGATTTAATAATTATGGAGCTTATTTTGAGCCAAGTGTGCCCCTGCAGATTTTTGCTCCTTTAGGGGGTGAAGCTAAAATATCAGTAACCCAAGAAGGTGGAAACGTTTTAAATTCATGGGAGGTTATTTTAACCAAAGGATTTAATGTTGTGCCTTACAACGCTAGTGTTTCTCAAAAGGGGAAAAAACAACTTGAAAAAGAGGATATCTCAATTTTTCAAGGAGCTAATGGCACATTTTATTTACCCAAAGGGAGCTATGTTGTTGAGGTTTCTATGGGAGATTTTACAATAAATAAAAAAGTAGAAGTAAAATAAATAAGCGCTGTTTAGGCATATCAATTCTAAATTGATAATAAACAAAAGCTATTGTTTGTTGATACGCAATTTGAGACGTATTTTTGCAAGTAGAAATTTAGAAAACTCAACGATAATGGGAATTATATCCTCTTCAATTGCTAGAAAAGTTGCCATGGCACTTTCTGGTTTGTTCTTAGTATTTTTTCTAGGACAGCATTTTGTTATTAATGCAACAGCAGTACTCTCTCCAGACACTTTTAATAGTTGGTCCCATTTTATGGGAAACAATGGCCTTGTTCAAGGACTCTTGCAACCAATACTGATTTTTGGTGTTGTATTTCACTTTGTGATGGGCTTTGTGTTAGAGCTTAAAAACAGAAGCTCAAGAGCGGTAAAGTATGCCTCTTATAAAGGCAGTACAAATGCTAGTTGGGCCTCCAGAAATATGATTATTTCTGGGTTGGTAATCCTGGCATTTTTAGGACTACATTTTTATGATTTCTGGATTCCAGAAATGATACACAAGTATGTTGAATCTCACCCAGAAGATCCAACTAGATACTACGCAGAAACAGTTCATAAATTTGAAAACCCAGTACGTGTTGGGCTTTATGTAGTTTCTTTTGCACTACTGGCTATGCATTTATGGCATGGATTTGCCTCGTCTTTCCAGAGTGTAGGGTTTAACAACAAATATTCTGTGGCATTAACCAGATTTGCCAAAGTATACGCAATACTAATACCTGTAGGGTTTATTTTTATTGCCATTTACTTGCACCTAAATCAACTCCCACACTAAAAACATCGCTATGTCTATATTAGATTCTAAAATACCTTCAGGACCACTAGCAGATAAGTGGACCAAACATAAAAACGAAATTGACCTTGTAAATCCAGCAAACAAGCGTAACATCGATGTTATTATTGTAGGGACAGGACTTGCAGGTGGTAGTGCCGCTGCAACCCTTGCAGAACTGGGTTACAATGTAAAAACATTTTGCTATCAAGATTCTCCAAGGCGTGCCCATTCAATTGCAGCACAGGGAGGAATTAATGCAGCAAAAAACTACCAAGGAGACGGAGATTCTGCCTACAGGTTATTCTACGACACTGTAAAAGGTGGAGATTACCGTTCTCGTGAGGCAAACGTACATCGTTTGGCAGAAGTTTCAACAAATATTATAGACCAGTGTGTTGCTCAAGGAGTTCCTTTTGCAAGAGAGTATGGAGGTCTTTTAGATAATAGATCTTTTGGAGGGGTTTTGGTTTCTAGAACTTTTTATGCCAAAGGACAAACAGGACAGCAACTTTTACTAGGCGCTTATTCTGCAATGAACCGTCAAATAAATAGAGGTAAAATACAATCTTTTAACCGTCATGAAATGCTTGACGTTGTAAAAGTTGATGGTAAAGCTAGAGGTATTATTGCACGTAACCTTGTTACTGGAGAGATAGAACGCCACTCTGCCCATGCCGTTGTTTTGGCCTCTGGAGGATATGGTAATGTATTTTTCTTAAGTACAAACGCCATGGGTAGTAATGTTACTGCCTCTTGGAGAGCACATAGAAGGGGCGCTTATTTTGCCAACCCTTGCTATACGCAAATACACCCAACGTGTATTCCTGTATCTGGAGACCATCAGTCTAAACTTACCCTTATGAGCGAGTCTCTGCGTAATGATGGTCGTATATGGGTACCTAAAAAGAAAGAAGATGCTTTGGCCATAAGAGAAGGAAGGCTTAAGCCAACCCAATTATCTGAAGAAGATAGAGATTATTACCTTGAGCGTCGTTACCCGGCCTTTGGTAATCTGGTTCCTCGTGATGTTGCCTCACGGGCTGCAAAAGAATGTTGTGATGCAGGTTTTGGCGTAAACAAAACAGGTGAAGCGGTGTACCTTGATTTTGCAACAGCTATTGAGCGCTATGGTAAAGAAAAGGCATTAACAGAAAAAATTAGCAACCCATCTGAAGCAGATATATACAAAATGGGTGCTGCCGTTATTGAAAATAAATACGGGAATCTTTTCCAGATGTATGAGAAGATTGTAGATGAGAACCCCTACAAAACCCCTATGATGATTTACCCTGCAGTACATTATACAATGGGAGGGCTATGGGTAGATTACAACCTGCAAACCACCGTTGAGGGATTGTACGCAACAGGGGAGGCAAACTTCTCTGACCATGGTGCCAACAGGCTTGGCGCCTCTGCACTGATGCAAGGACTAGCAGATGGATATTTTGTATTACCATATACCATTGGAGATTATCTCTCTAAAGATATTAGAACAGGAAAGATACCCACAGACACCAAAGAGTTTGACCAAGCAGAAAACGAAGTTAAAGACCGCATCAATAAATTGATGTCTGGCTCTGGAGAGCGTTCTGTAGATTATTACCATAAAAAGCTAGGTAAGATTATGTGGAATAAATGTGGAATGTCCCGTAATGAAAAAGACCTTAAAGATGCCATTGAAGAAATTTCTGCATTGAGAGAAGACTTCTGGAACAATGTAAAAGTTCCAGGCACAAAAGACACCTTAAACCAAGAATTAGAAAAGGCGGGCCGTGTTGCAGATTTTCTAGAATTAGGAGAGCTTTTTGCTAAAGATGCTTTAGATAGAAAAGAATCTTGTGGAGGTCACTTTAGAGAAGAAAGCGTAGAGCTGGATGGTCCTCAAAAAGGAGAAGCACTTAGAGATGATAAAAACTTCAAGTATGTTTCTGCATGGGAGTATAAAGGAGCTCCAAAAGAGGCCTTACTTCATAAAGAAGAATTGAATTTTGAGAATATAGAATTGAAAACACGTTCATATAAATAAGATACAGATGAAACTTACACTTAAAATTTGGCGTCAAGAAAATACAAATGCTAAAGGGGCAATTCAAACCTATCCTGTTGATGGGATAGCCCCAGATATGTCTTTCTTGGAAATGTTAGACGTTTTAAACGAACAACTCATCAATCAAGGAGATAATCCTGTGGTGTTTGATCACGATTGTAGAGAAGGTATCTGTGGGTCTTGTTCTTTACAAATTAATGGAGAACCTCATGGTCCAGATAGATTGGTAACAACTTGCCAGTTGCATATGCGTAAGTTTAACGATGGTGATACTATTGTTATTGAACCTTTTAGAGCCAAAGCATTTCCGGTTGTAAAAGATTTAATGATAGACCGCAGTGCTTTTGATAGAATACAACATGCAGGAGGATACATTTCAGTAAACACATCAGGAAACACTATTGATGCAAATGCAATTCCTGTAAACAAAGAAAATGCTGATGATTCCTTTGCAGCTGCAACTTGTATTGGTTGTGGGGCTTGTGTGGCTGCTTGTAAAAACGCAAGTGCGATGCTATTTACCTCTGCAAAAGTATCTCAGTACGCCTTGTTGCCCCAAGGGCAAGTGGAGGCCTCAGAGCGTGTGCTTAATATGGTAGAACAGATGGACAAAGAAGGGTTTGGTAATTGCACCAATACGGGAGCCTGTGAGGTAGAGTGTCCAAAAGGAATATCACTAGAGAACATTGCCCGCATGAACCGCGAATACCTATCTGCGAGTATAAAAGGATAGCAGGCAAGGATGTAGCAAATAAATATAAAAAAGCCAAGCAGAAATGCTTGGCTTTTTTATATTGCCTTTGGTGTGGTATCTTTACTATTCGCTTTTTTAATTAAAACACTATGAGTACATCCCTTTTTGACGCTATTAGAAACGCAGATGTTTCTATGGTTACCTCTTTAGTAAAAGAAAATCCTTCATTGGCCCAAGAAAAAGATCAGCGTGGTTCTACTGCCTTACTGCTAGCTACTTATTATGGGCATATGGATATTGTACGGGTTATTTTGCAGCAGCCTCAAGATATAAACACTCAAGACGCCTCAGGGAATACAGCGCTTATGGGTGTTTGTTTTAAAGGCTACAGTGCCATTGCCAAGTTGCTCATTAATAGCGGCGCTGATGTAAACATTTCAAATTTTAATGGAGCTACTGCTCTTATTTTTGCAGCTACCTTTAACAAGCCAGAAATTGCAGCACTACTGTTGGCTCATGGCGCAGATAAAAGTGCCATAGATGACAAAGGTAACACTGCCTTAGAGCATGCTAAAATGCAATCCAGTGATGCTGTTCTAGCTCTTTTAGAGGCCTAAGCTCATGAAGTCTCTCAAACTAAGGGTAAGTATAGTGCAGTCTAACTTGCACTGGGAAAACCCACAGGCAAATAGAGCTCATTTTTCTAAAATACTCAGCCCACTGGCAAACACCACAGATTTAATTGTGTTGCCAGAGATGTTTACCACAGGGTTTTCTATGAATGCGGAGCATCTTTCAGAAACTCAAAATGGAGACACCTTGCAGTGGCTTATTACAACGTCAAAACTTCTTTCTTGTGCCATTGTAGGAACTATCATTATAAAAGATGGGGATGATTTTTACAACAGGTTACTTTTTGTAACTCCACTTGGAGAGATACACACCTATGATAAAAAACACACCTTTACCTTGGCCGGTGAGCATCAGGTTTTCACATCTGGAGTTGCGCGTGTTTTTATTGAATATTTAGGGTTTAAAATTTGCCCATTGATATGTTATGATTTGCGTTTTCCTGTTTGGGCCCGCAATAATGTAGGGTATGATGTGCTGTTGTACACTGCCAATTGGCCACAAAAGCGTATTGCTGCTTGGGATGTTTTGTTGCAGGCGAGGGCTATTGAAAACATGAGTTATTGTATAGGTGTAAACAGAATTGGCCAAGATGGAAATGGGCATATGTACCCGGGGCACTCTGCAGTATACGATTGTTTGGGTAAACAACTCTCTACCCAAGAGTATGAAACAGCATTTATACAAACCATCACCTTAGATAAACAGCATATACAAAGCACTAGAGACGCCTTAGAGTTTCTAAAAGACGCAGATGATTTTACTTTAAGGTAAAGGTTTCACTCCAGCTCCAATTGGCGCGCAGTTCTATTATTGAAGGGTAGTACACCACCCTCTCTGGGGCTAGTTTATCAAGGAAGTTTCCTGGATCCCAAATTTTATTTTTGTTTTGATCCATAATAAGGCGAATAAAGTACTTGCCAGGGTTAATGTGCTCAAAAAATACAGGGGCATTTGCCTCTAGGTAGGTCTGTTTCACCACCTTAAATTTTTCATCAATAAGTTCTATAAGTAATGGGAATTCATCTGCATTATCAAGAGTAAGATTTAGAGACGCAAAATCTGCAATGGGTTTTACTTGTTGCCTATACACAACAGAGTCATTGATGTTTGATAGGTAATCTGTCAAAGCGCCATTGCGCAGAGTGATGCTATAGAGCTGTTCTTCTTGTTTGTCAAAAACAATCTGGGCAGCATTTTCTTTGGTATTTATTTGCGCCACAAAGTCTATGGCTAGGGAGTCTTTAGTAACTACAGAAATTTTCTCTGAGTTAATAGCAACTAGTGGTGTATTTGCTTTTAGCTTTAGGGTATCCCCTAAAGATATCAACCTATCGTTAATAGCCGTAAGGCGTAAAGAGTCTGAGTATAGTTCTCTAAAGCGCACCGTGGTAGTATCAATCTGTAGTTTGTTTTTTGTAACAAATACCAGAGAATCTTCAGTAACCTTTGGTTTAAACCAAAAGTTTAGGGTATCTCTACCAGGCTGTTTTATAATCCGGTATTGAAAATCCTCCTGCATTTGCGTGAGTAAGGTAATTTGATAATTGTCTGTTTTTCCCTCATACCCAAAAGAGATTCTATTGCTGCTCTCTAGCTTTGGGCGTGTTGGTTTAAAATCTGGCACTTCTTTAAACAGTCTTAACTCAAAGAGGCTGTCTGTAGGGATGGTAATAAGGTCTTTATAAAAGCCTATTTTATCTGTCTTAGGCTGGAAGGTATAGTTTCTAGTTTGCTCCTTTAGGGCGATGAGTTGGTAGGTGCCCTGCTTGAGATTGCTTAATTCAAAATTGTTTGTTTCATTAATGGTCGTGGTAATGTAGGTGGGCTTCTCTAGAAACACTAAGGAGTCTTTGTAAGACTGGTCTACTTGATATAAAGCAACAGTTGTTGGAAAATCTGTTACAGGATGCAGGGCATCAATAGCAGTTCCTTTTAAAGTTAGGCTATCAATATAACTCCCTGTAGAAAACACATACTTATAATTTGGAAATAGATTTCCTTCATTATTGTCTTGAATACTATTTCCGAAGTTAAAACTATAGGTTGTGTTGTCTTTAAGGGTGTCTAGAATTTTTATTTTCAACACCTTAGAAACACTCAATGGGGTTATTATAGGCGCGTATTTTAGTGGTGGAGAAATAATAAGCTCCTTGGAAATATCCTTGAGTTTTATAAATTCATCAAAGGTGATACGAATTTCATTGTTTTTGAAATTGGTCGTAAAATTCTCTGGAGCGCTACGCAAAATAACTGGCGCAATAGTATCACGAAGCCCGCCGCTGGGTCTTCCTTTTTTTGCGCAATCTGTAAAAGAAAGCAGAAAAAGAAATACAATGGGTATGTATAAAAGGCGATACGTATTTGAGTGGTGTTGCTGTTGCATAGTACCCAACAAAAATAGGAAAAGTTTTATTGTAACGCTCTTTAAAAAATAGAGATCTCTATCACAGAGAAATTGCCATGGTGGCAATACTAATTTTTACATTTTCTGCTTGTTGTAATAGCACAGCACAACTCTCTAAAGTAGCTCCAGTGGTAACAATGTCATCAACAAGTAAAATGTGCTTGTCTTTAATCTTCGCTGAGTTTATAAGGGTAAATTCTTGGTTGTCTTGGATTCTTTTACCCCTTGTTTTAAAAACTTGTGAGTCTGTTTTTGAGACCTTGATCAGCACATCTTCCAGATAAACAATGTCAAGAACCTCGGCAATTGCCTTGCCAAAACCTGTTACTTGGTTATACCCTCTCGCTTTTTGTTTGTCTTTGTGAAGCGGCACACCAACCACTACATCAATGTTTTTATAGGCAGGTATCTCTGAGAGTTCTGCCCCAAGCCAGTAGCCCAGAAAAGCGCTGATCTCTTCTTGCTTCTTATACTTAAGATTGTGTAATAATGTTTGTGTGATGCCTTTTTTTTGAAACTTTAAAAGAGCGGTTGCTTCTTGGATAGCCACCCTGCCGTAAAATATGTTTTTTAGGGTATCTGCCTTTGTTATATGAAATCCAGCCACTGTTGCCTGGTGCCTACAAGTGGTGCAAATAATTTGTTCATGAGCAGTGAGAACTCCCCCACAACCATTGCAGATTTTTGGAAATAAAAGATCTAAAAGGGAGTTGAGTATCTTAAGCATTACTTTTTAGTTTTAGTACCTTTGGCATCTGTAATGTAATAAATTAACACCAAACACACATCATGACAACTCAAAGCAGTAACAATAATCGTGCAAAGATTTTAATAGGCCTATTGGTGGTTTTGTTAGTATCCTTAGCGGGGTATACCTATACATTGATTCAGCAAAATAAAGAAACAGTACTTTTTTTAGAGGCAGATAAAGCAGAGGTTCAAAAAGAGCTGGAAGCCATTGTTGTTTCTTACAATGAGATTTTGCAAGACAATGAGCTTAAAGACAAAGAGTTAATAGCCGCAAGAGACCGCATTGTAGTACTTCTAGACTCTGTCAAAAATTACAAGGCCAATCTTTCTATAATTAACAGATACAAGGCCCAGGTTAGAGCCCTAAAAAACGAACGGACACAACTCTTTATACGCGCAGATAGTTTACTAATTGTCACTCAGCGATTGGCCATAGAGAAAGACAGCACAACCGCGGTTTTAAATAAAACTATTAAAGTCGTAGACTCTGTAACAACAGCAAATACTCAACTGTTTAACTCTTTAGAGAAAGGTGCTTTGATTGGTATTACCAATCTAGATGCTACGGCTATTATTGTACGTAAGGGAGGTAAAATAAAACAAACCAAGCGCGCCAGTAGAGCAGATAAAATTAGGGTTTGTTACACCATAGCGCCAAATACCTTGGCGCAGGCAGGAGATAGGGTATTATATGTCCAGGTTATTAATCCTGATAATAACATCATTGGAGATAAATCAAACATCACCTTTGGCCAAGATCTACTAACCTATAGCAAAAGCGAAAGTGTTTTTTATGAAAACCAAGCCCTTGATGTATGTGCAATTGTAGGCACTACAGGCCAAGATGTATTAAAGGGGTTGTATACCATCAATATTTTTGATGCTCAGAGGCAAATTGGGAGTACAACACTCATGTTAAAGTAAGATTTCAAAAAATACTTAAAAAATAAAATCTGCTGCCCATCATATGGCAGTGGATTTTTATATTTTTGTGCTATGGCAAACAATGAAGATCAATTCAAAAAAGTAATTTCTCATGCAAAGGAGTATGGGTACATCTTTGGTTCTAGTGAAATCTATGACGGGCTAAGTGCGGTGTATGATTACGCTCAAAATGGGGTAGAATTAAAAAAGAACATACGCGAGTACTGGTGGAAAAGTATGGTGTACATGCATCAAAATATTGTGGGCTTAGACGCCGCAATACTAATGCACCCAAAAACCTGGAAAGCTTCTGGTCACGTTGATGCCTTTAGTGATCCGCTTATAGATAACAAAGACTCTAAAAAAAGATATCGCGCAGATGTTTTGATTGAGGATCATGCAGAGAAACTTGAAAATAAAGCTCAAAAAGAAATCACCAAAGCCAAAAAACGTTTTGGAGATGCTTTTAACGAAACAGAGTTTGTCACCACCAATGCTAGGGTGATTGGCTATAGAGAGAAAAAGGCTGAAATGCTATCTACCATGGCGCGCCTTTTAGAGGCAGAAGACCTCCTTGGAGTAAAAGCACTCATTGAAGAATTAGGCATTGTATGCCCCGTGAGCGGCTCTAAAAACTGGACAGATGTAAAGCAGTTTAATTTGATGTTTGGTACCAAACTTGGCGCCTCTGCTGAAACGGCTACAGATTTATACTTGCGTCCAGAAACAGCCCAAGGTATTTTTGTAAACTTTTTAAATGTGCAAAAAACAGGAAGAATGAGAATTCCTTTTGGAATTGCACAAACAGGAAAAGCCTTCAGGAATGAAATTGTGGCAAGACAATTTATCTTTAGAATGCGTGAGTTTGAACAAATGGAAATGCAATTTTTTGTACGCCCAGGCCAGGAGATGAAATGGTATGATTACTGGAAAGAAACTAGACTAAAATGGCACCATTCATTAGGTCTTGGTCCAGAGAATTACCGTTTTCATGACCATGAAAAGCTGGCACATTACGCCAATGCTGCCACAGACATAGAATTTAAATTTCCGTTTGGTTTTAAAGAATTGGAAGGAATTCATTCTCGTACAGATTTTGATTTAAAAGCACATGAGACCCATAGCGGCAAAAAATTACAATTTTTTGACCCAGAGCTCAAAGAAAATTACACCCCTTACGTGGTAGAAACATCTATAGGTCTTGATAGAATGTTCTTGGCTGTGTTTAGTAATTCTTTACAAGAAGAAACACTAGAAGACGGCTCTTCAAGAACCGTCTTAAGATTACCGGCTATTTTGGCTCCTGTAAAAATTGCGGTATTTCCACTCATAAAAAGAGATGGGCTACCAGAGCTTGCAAAACAAATTATTGAAGATTTACAGTGGGATTACAACGTGTTTTACGATGAAAAAGATGCCGTTGGCAAGCGCTACAGACGCCAAGATGCTAATGGTACACCATTTTGTGTAACGGTAGATCACCAAACCCTTGAAGACAAAACAGTAACCATTCGTCACAGAGATACTATGGAGCAGGAGCGTATTGCTATTTCAGATATTTCAGATTTGGTTTCCAAGAGCTTGTCCATGAAAGATTGGCTGCAATAAATACCGTCTGGTAGCATATAAAAACCCCAATGATATTGTCATTGGGGTTTTTTATTGTTCTGAAATTTGAGCCTTTAAAAAGCAGTTAATTTGTTTGCATTTCTTGAATCTCAACAGGATTTGCTCTCTGGCAGCGGTTCATCATTCTAAGAGCTCTGTATTTAAAAAATACGGCTAGTCCATTTTTTTTGTAGGTCTCATCTAGATTAATAGGATCAAGGAAGTAAGGCTGCTTGTTTTGCTCACTAACTTGAATTGTGAATATACAATCTTCTTTTTGGGTACTCTCCTGGATAACTCCAGGGGTAAAACCCTTAGAGATTAGTTCAGCTTTTTTAAAACTGCTTATCTGGCTTTTTTGGGTTATATCAGCGCTTGTTTTCTTTGATGAGCAGCAAACTCCCAACAAAATAAAAAGAGTTATATAAATGGGTTTTAAAATCATTAGATGGTATTATTATGTGGCTTTTTTGTGATGCTACTGTAGCTTACAATGTAATGAAATTTATTGTAAAGGAGCGGCCAAAGATAAATACCTAAAACGCCCTATTGTTTTGATTTTTAATCCAAAACAATCTAATATTCTCATTAAAAACTCACTATTTGGCTATTATTTTTTGATAATAATTATTTTTACATTAAAAAAACTATGAAAACTAAATTATTTATGCTGTTAAGCTTTTGCTTAACAGTAGCATTTGCGCAATCTCAAACACAACCAACAAAACCTGATTACATTGGAGAACTCCAATTAGTTACCGTGACTCCTTCTTTGTCTTCAAAAATGGACCAGCTTGTTTCTACTCCAACAACAGGAGAGGCAAGAGATGGAAGGTACTCTAAAACAAGAAGACCAAAAAGAGAGGTAATTGCAGGAAAAGGATCAACGGGAGACTTACTCTCTAAAAACCCACACCTTCTAACAGGGAGTGTGAAAGTAAATTCTGCAGATGCAGTATGGGATGCAGGATATACAGGTTCTAACCCAACAGACCCTGCATTAGCCGTAGGTCCAGAACATGTTTTTGTGGTTTGGAATACAAAATTTGCAATTTTTGATAAAGACGGAAATGAACTAGTTGGGCCAACAAATCCTAACCCAGCGATATTTCCATCTAATGGTTGTTGTGACCTAACAGTATCTTATGACACAGCCGCAGATAGATGGATAATTTCATACCTAGGTGGTGGTGCTCAAATTGCAGTTTCACAAACTGGAAATCCTATCACTTCAGATTGGAATATTTACAACATTGGTTCTGTAAATGATTACAACAAACTTTCTGTATGGAGTGATGGTTACTACCTCACAGACCAGTCTAACGGAAACAGATTATATGCCATGGACCGCGCTGCAATGTTAGCGGGTGCTGGCTCTGTATCTATACAAGGGTTTCAATTACCAGGAATGGCTACTTTTGGATTCGCATCTCCTCAAGCCCTAAATGTTACAAATGGTGACATGCCAGCTCCAGGAAACGCACCAATTGTCTTTTTTCAAGATAACTCTTACGGAGGTGTTTCTGAAGATCATATCAAATTTTGGAGCGCAAATGTAGATTTCTCAACACCTGGAAATTCTTCAATTACCGCTGCACAACAAATTCCAGTAACACCATTTACATCTATTTTTGATGGAGGCTCTTTTAGTAATTTAGCCCAGCCAAATGGTGGTAGTTTACTTGATGCATTACAGGGTATTGTAATGAACCAAGCACAGTTTAGAAAATTTTCAACACATAATTCAGCAGTATTTAACCATGTGATTGATATAGACCCATCTGGCGGTGGTAAAAGAGCAGCAGTAAGATGGTATGAATTCCGTCAAACTTCAGATGGAGCCCCTTGGACACTATACCAAGAAGGAACCTATGCCTCTCCAGAGGGAAAACACGCCTGGAATGCAAGTTTAATGATGGACAACCAAGGAAACATTGGTATGGGATACTCAGCGATGAGTGTTCAAGGAAATGGAAACACAGAGGTAGGTTCTTACTACACGGGTAGATTTGCATCAGATCCTTTAGGAGTGATGACAGTTGCCGAAGAAGTTATCGCTCCCGGAGATGCAGCTATTTCTGGAGGACGTTACGGTGATTACAGTAAGATTGACATTGATCCTAGTGATGATGCAACCTTTTATTTTACCAATGAGGTACATACTGCAGATACCCCAGGGAATCAAAGAGCAGCTAATGTAGGACGTTTTAAAATTGCACCAGATGCAAATGCAGATGCTGGTATTATTGCTTTTGTTACTCCTATTGATGGTGATCTTTCTTCAACAGAAACCGTAGAGGTTGTTGTACGTAATTTTGGAACTGTAACCCAGTCAAACATCGAGGTAAGTTTTACCTTAGATGGTGGAACACCCGTAACAGAGGTAGTTGCTGGGCCTATTGCCCCTGCAAGTAATATCAATTACACTTTTACCGCAACGGTAGATATGAGTGTAGATGGACAAACCTATAACCTGTGTGCTAGAACAAACCTCTCTGGAGATGAAATACCAGATAACGATGAGTTTTGTAGTGATGTAACTTCTTTACTTGGCCTTGATACAGGTGTAGTTGCAATCACTTCTCCAGTAACTGAAAGTGGCTTGTCTGACGCAGAGGTAGTAACCATAGAAATCGAAAATTTTGGAACGATTACACAAACATCAATTCCAGTATTTTATTCTTTAGATGGAGCAGCGCCTGTTAATGAAACTTACACAGGTTCAATAGCTCAAGGAGCTACAGACACCTATTCATTTACAACGACGGTAGATTTATCTGAACTTACAGACTATGTATTTGTTGCAGGAACAGAACTTCCTGGTGATGACAACCCTTCAAATGATGATACATCTGCTGAGGTGTCAAACTTTTTATGCCAACCTGAAACAAACTGTACTCTTGGAGATGGTTTAACTTTAGTTTCTGTTGAAGAAATCAACAATCCTTCAGGATGTGAGACAGATGGTTATGGAGATTTCACAGATCTTATAGCTAACCTAGCACAGGGCGGAACCTATGATATTACGCTATCTACAGGATATGGGAATCAATTTGTAAAGGTTTGGGTTGATTATAACGACGATTTTACGTTTTCTAACAACGAAGTAATTTTAAATAATTATGTTATTGCTCCAGGATCTAATGCAGGTAACTATACAGAGACTACTTCTATGACCATACCAGCAAATGCAACTTTAGGATCGCACAGAATGCGTATAAAGACAAATTGGAACGCAGATGTTCCTGTAGATGCCTGTGAAGAAACAACATATGGAGAGACAGAAGATTACACTGCTAATATCACAGATGAGCTTGGTCTTAACGAGTCATTTTATGATGCAGATTTTGTAATTTCAAGTCAAGATCAAAACTATTTTGATCTTAATTTCAAGAGTCCTTCATATACCAATGACTTGCCAGTATACGTGATTAATACCTTAGGGCAAACCCTAGCCTATTACGTGTTAGAATATAATGGTACAGGTTTTAGTAAAACAATTGATATGTCACATGTCTCTTCTGGAGTGTATTTCATAAAAATTGGATCTGAGTCATTAAACAAAGTGCAGCGTATTATTGTTAAATAACACATTATACTTTTAGATATAAAAAAGGCCACCAGCAATGGGGCCTTTTTTTTATGGAATAACGTCTTCTAGAAAAAGGCTCTTAATTGCAGGCTACCTGTATGAACTGTATTGCTTGTTTGGCTTTTTCTGCCATTATAATTAAGGTTGGCATCCAGGTATTTGGTAATACGTTTTTGAAACAATAAGCGCCATGTGTAATTATTCCCTGGCTGCAGCCCTTCTAGCATTTGGTATGCAACAGGTGAGAAAGCATTCCCTTTAAATGCATTGTCAATAAAAGAGAATTCACCATTAATAGAGATTTTTTCTGCATTTGCATATGCAAAAGAGGCGCCTAATTTTTGCTGGCTTAACACCTCCAGGCCATTGATGGTATTTTCTTTACCAACGCTATTGTAAAAGATATCAAAACGAGTTTGGCTATTAAGCAGGTAAGATATCTTAGGACTCACCTCAAAGGTTTCTAGGATGTAGTTTCTGGCCTGAAAATTTTCAGAAATGATTTCATTTGTGCCGCTGATACCTTTGGCAATTAGCAGCCAGCTTTTCGCAAATTTATGCGTAAAGTTGATTTGGTGACTCTCAAGTTTGCTTGATTGTAACCCCAAAGATTGAAGGTTGTCTGTGGCTGTATTAAGATAGGTATAGTTTGTAGTATAGCGCTGTTTTCCTCTATTGAAAAACAAGGTGTTTCTAAAGTTTAATACAAGGCCCAATTGGTTTTGTTTACCATCTTTAAATGGGTTGATATTAAAATCTTCGTTGGCTCTGCGTATTTTTCTGTCAATGATAAAGGAGGTTGTATTGTAAAACGCAGACACTATTTTTAAACCCCCTTTTTTACCAGCCCACTTCTGGCCATTAAATGTGAGTGTTTGCCCAAAGGTGTTTTCTCGTATTTTTATAAAGCGTTGGTTTGGTAGTAAAATTCGAATAAAATTTGCCTGATCTTGAAACTGTGCTATCTCAAATTCTTCAAGTTCTTGTATGCCGTTTGCGTTGTAATCATTCCAGGTGTAAATACCTTCTCCTTGGTCTACCTCTATGTAAGTGAAATCTTGTTGAGGGGTTACCCCATTGTTTGAAGATAAGCTTGTGTTTAGCCTAATAAGACCTTTAAAAAGGTTTTGATTGTATAACACTCGGGCGTTTAATGATGTTTGTGTTTGTTGATCTGTGGTAGTTTCTAAAACGCGGTAATTAGCAAACACAGATAGTTGTCTATCTTTAGTATTAAGAACTTTAGACTGCAGATAAATGGTATTGCTTTTACTCACCCGCTGCACGCTACCACTTTTTAAACTATCATTGGTTCTAAAGCGGTATCCACCTTGCAAAAACACCTTGGTACTATCACCAATACCAGCAAAGGTTTCATAGGCCGTGTATTTTATGCTCAAAGGGGTTAAGGTGTCTTTTTCAATGGCGCGTACACTGTTGTTTTCAAAACCTACTTTAGCTCCTATCCAGGCCTTTTTAAAAGAATAACTAGCCCTAGAGTTTCCTCGCAAAAATTGTGTTTTAAGCACACTACTTTCACTATCAAGATAGCTTGCACCTGCTACCAAATTAAGTTTTTTATACCTTGTGTTTGCCGCGAGTTGGTGCCTTGAACCCTTATAATTTTCAGAAAATTGTAGCTGTTCAAAATTATAGTAAGCCGTGCCAAATGTGTTTGAAGCTGCGTTTACTCCAAGGGTAACAAAACGCTGGTCTCCTTGAGGGTTTGTTAAATTCCAGTCTCTATTAAACTCTACATTATACAAGCGTTCTATGGATCTAAAATTTCGGTTTATAAAATCAAAAGTTCCAACAGCACTTACCAATAAGCTATCGGGTCTTTTGATAATATCTTGCTGAAATTCAAGATGGGCCGCATAGCCATCATTGTCATTGTTGTCTCGCTCAGAAAATAAATTCAGATCCTTTTTGCTTCCAGCTAATTCAAAATTGACTGTAGTCTTCTCTCCAGGATGGTAGCTCGCTTTTACACCGCCAACCTGTAATTTTGTTGGAGCATTAAGCCGTATAAATGGCGCGTAATTTCCTTGAGCCTCACCATTAATAGGAGGGATGTATTCAAAAATTTTATTAATTGCCGAACCTTCAGAGAGCCTATAATCTCCAAGGTTATCTCCCACAAGGGAGAAGCGCACATTAAAAAGCTCGTCCTGGGGGTTGTTTGAAAACACAAATATTTCTTCTCCATTTAAATAGAGTTGTTTTTTGTATAAAAACTTGCCATCTTCATAGGTATCTGGCACAGAAGACGGCGCTGTCATTGCACCTTGATCATCACCAGCTCCTCGCAGTATAGCTACTTGCTCACTAGATAGAGACTGTTGCAAGGGTTGGTTTTTCACATCATTCTCTGTATACACATAGGCGCCAATATCAAAGGTATCTGAGGTGTAATCTCCGCCGCCATAACCAATAAAACGAGTATAATTTCGCTCTGTAAATTGATATTCTACCCTAATACGCATGTTTGCTGTAATGCCGTAGGTGGGGTTAAATTTTATCTCACCGGCATTGTAATCAATAAGATAATCTTCATTCTCTCCACGGTTTAACAACATACCATTCACATACACCTTTTCACTACCAGATACAATAAGAACAAACAACTCACCATCAGGGCCCACAAGTTTATAAGGGCCTTGGTTTCCTTCTTGCCCTACAAAATTACTGCTACTAAAGACCCCTCTTACCAGTGCCGCAGCTGCAAAGGTGCTGGTTTTGGCGCCACTATCATGCGCTAGTGTTGCCCCTAGAGATATCCCTTGCACTTTTTTTGTAAAGCGGCCAAAATAGCTGTTTTGATTTTGCAGGTCTACATCTCCGGCCCGAATGTTCCAGGTGTCACTGTAGAGTTCAATAAATATTTGGTCAAACTCTTCTAGATTTTGCGTGTAGCCTCCTCTTTGGGTTGGGATGTTTGCATCTTGTATAGAAGCCCGTATGGATATTTTATCGCTTAATTTTCCTGTAATTTGCAAATCTAGTTGTGAGTCTACAACAGCGTTTTGATTATTTCCAATAGTAATCCCTCTAGAGATACTACCCGAGGTATTAAGCCCATTAAAAGGAGTGAACAGACTTTCATTACTACTTTGATCTAGCGTATATAATTTTTCAATACTCCCTGTACTTTCTACAATAATTGCTTGGTCAAACTCAAAGTATTCTTTGGTTAAAAACTCAGGAAACACCAAATAGTTTATACGTAAGGAATCGTTTTTGGCTAGTAAAATTTCTGAGGGAAATACCAAGGCCTTAGGGTAATCAACGCTGTACAGTATAGGGTCTATGGTATTTCCCTGCAAGTCTTCGATACGTAACTTTGAAGGATTAAGCCCTACATTATCCACCGAAATTGTATCTCTTACCGCTACTTTTTTGCTACGATACTTTGCCCCACTCTCTTGGCCATAACCTAAAAAGACTATAAAAAATACCGCTAAAAATAATACCTTTTTCATAAGATGACACCCGTTACATTTAGGCCAAACAGCGTTGCTATGATTTATTAACGTAAAAATTTAAAATTTGTTGATTGTTTTATGAAAACCTTTCAAAGATAGGCATAGCTAAAAATACAATCTTATTTAATTTAGTAGCATGAAAATACTAAGCTATAACGTAAACGGAATTCGTGCAGCGATGCGCAAAGATATCTTACCTTGGCTGCAAACCACCGATGCAGATGTGGTTTGCATACAAGAAACCAAGGCAACTAAAGAACAAGTAGATTTAGAGGCTATCCAGGCAGCTGGATATCCATACCATTACTGGTTTAGTGCTCAAAAAAAAGGCTATAGTGGTGTGGCTATTTTCTGCAAGCAAGAACCTACCCATGTTGCCTATGGAACGGGCATTGAGTCTATGGATTTTGAGGGTAGAAACATAAGAGTAGATTTTAAAGAGGTTAGTATCATGAGTTTGTACCTCCCTAGCGGCACCAATAGTGCTCGTTTAGAGCACAAATTAGAGTATATGGCTTTATTTCAAGAGTATGTAAACACCTTGAAAAAAGAACTTCCTAATTTGGTTATTTGTGGAGATTACAACATATGTCATAAGGCCATTGATATTCACAATCCCATATCCAATAAAAATTCTAGTGGTTTTTTACCCATAGAGCGTGCGTGGCTTGACGATTTTATAAGTCAAGGTTTTATAGATAGTTTTAGGCACCTTAACAAACAACCAGACCAATACACTTGGTGGAGCTATCGTGCAAATGCTAGAGCCAATAACAAAGGTTGGCGTATAGATTATAATATGGTTTCTCAGCCTTTAAAACAGCACATAAAACGTGCTGTTATACTGCCTGCAGCCGTCCATAGTGATCATTGCCCACATATGGTAGAGCTGGCTTTTTAAAAAAGCTTTATTGTACTTTTGATGCTCACCGTAATTAATAATTTGACGCTGTTCTAACAGCACATTTTCATGAAATACACCACCCTTACCAACACCAATATCCAGGTCAGTAAAATTTGTTTAGGAACCATGACCTTTGGTCGTCAAAACACTGAAGACCAGGCACACCAACAGATGACTCATGCCCTTGATAAAGGCGTTAATTTTTTTGATACCGCAGAAATGTATGCGGTTCCTTATACCCCAAAAACACAAGGCCTAACAGAAAAGTACATTGGCAGTTGGTTTGCCAAAAACAAAAACAGAGATAAGGTGGTTTTAGCCTCTAAGATTACAGGGAGTGGCCGTGGTATATTTAATTCAATGCGCGAAAATCTTGATTTTAGCAAAGCCTCTTTAGATGATGCGCTAGATAAAACCTTAGCGCGTTTGCAGACAGATTATCTAGATCTATATCAATTACATTGGCCAGAAAGAGCTGTGAATATTTTTGGTGTTAGAGACTACAGCCATAGTGCAAATGAGCAGTGGGAAGATAACATAGGAGAAATTTTAAACCGCCTAGAGAGCTACGTTAAAGCCGGGAAAGTTCGTCATATTGGGCTGAGTAATGAAACGCCTTTTGGCGCGATGCGTTACATGGAAGAGCACAGAAAAGGGAAACTTAAAATGGTATCTATCCAAAATGCTTATAGTTTATTACAGCGCAGAGATGAGATAGGACTTACAGAAGTATTACACATGGAAAATATAGGATATTTAGCGTATTCTCCTCTTGCATTTGGCATGTTGTCTGGCAAGTATTTAGACGGAAAAAAACCTGAAGGAGCAAGAGTAACTTTGTTTCCAAATTACTCTAGGTATCATAGCGAGGGATCTGTTAAAGCAACTCAGGCCTATGATGCTATCGCAAAAAAACACGGCCTCTCCCTCTCTCAAATGGCCTTATCTTTTGTAAATGACAGGCCCTTTGTAACCAGTACCATTATTGGCGCTACAAGCATCCCGCAGCTATCAGAAAATATAGAGAGTATCCATCTTACCTTGTCTGCAGAAATTATAAAAGAACTACAACAGGTGCATCAAGCAATACCTAATCCTGCTCCTTAGTAAAAAATAGTATAGCTGTTTTTTTAGTGTATTAGGCAAACAGGTGTTTGACCACATCGTGTACTTTCCCTAGTTTAATAATTTGTATGCCATAGGTTTGTTTGGGAAGCTTACAGTATTTGGATATAACGATGCTTTCAAAACCTAATTTTTCTGCCTCTAAGATACGCTGCTCAATTCTATTTACAGGGCGCACTTCACCGGCTAGGCCAATTTCGGCAGCAAAACACATGGTTTTGTCTATGGTGATATCTACATTGCTGGAGAGTACTGCCGCTACAACTGCTAGGTCAATGGCGGGATCATCTACAGAGATACCTCCGGTAATATTTAAAAAAACATCTTTGGCTCCAAGTTTAAAGCCTGCTCTTTTTTCAAGAACGGCCAAAATCATGTTAAGACGTTTGGCATTATAGCCAGTGGCACTTCTTTGAGGAGTCCCGTATACAGCCGTAGACACTAAGGCTTGAATTTCTATGAGCAGCGGTCTCATCCCTTCAAGGGTAGATGCAATTGCTGTGCCGCTGAGTTCTTCCTCGTTTTTGGACAGTAGTATCTCTGAGGGGTTTGAAACCTCCCGAAGCCCACTTCCTTGCATTTCGTAAATGCCTATTTCATTGGTACTTCCAAAACGATTTTTATTGGCCCTAAGAATTCTGTAGACATGATTGCGGTCTCCTTCAAACTGAAGTACCGTATCTACCATGTGTTCTAAAATTTTAGGTCCTGCAATATTTCCGTCTTTGGTGATGTGGCCAATTAGGATAACAGGGGTTGCAGTTTCTTTAGCAAATTTTATAAGCTCTGTTGTGGTTTCTCGTATCTGTGAGATACTTCCAGGACTGCTTTCTATATGATCTGTATGCAAGGTTTGGATAGAGTCTATAACTACAATATCTGGCTGCATTTGTGCAATGTTCCGAAAAATATGCTGCGTTTTCGTTTCTGTTAAAATATAACAATGCTCACTATTGGGATGAATTCTTTGGGCGCGCATTTTAATTTGCTGTGCACTTTCCTCTCCTGAAACATAGAGCGTTTTGTAAGGTAATTGTAATGCTATTTGCAGCATCAAAGTACTTTTTCCTATTCCAGGCTCGCCTCCTAAAAGGGTAAGGCTGCCAGGCACAAGCCCGCCTCCCAGCACGCGGTTTAACTCCTTGTTTTTGGTGTTTATTCTAGCCTCTGCATTGGTAGATATTTCAGAAACCTTTTGAGGTTTGGAGGCTCTTATTGTAGCAGATGTATTTGTTTGTGAAATATCCCAGGTTGCTTTTTCTGCTTTCTGAATGACCTCTTCTGCAATGGTGTTCCATTGTTTACAAGAAGTACATTGCCCTTGCCACTTGGCAGATTGTGCCCCGCAATTTTGACAGAAAAAAGTAGTTTTTGTTTTAGCCATTGGTAGCTATAAAAATAGTGATTATCTTGATATTTGATTTACAACAGCCATAAAGTAGTTAACAATTAAGGCTCTTTTTTAGTACCCAAAGTCCTCTTTGATTTTGTCTGCCTTATCCAGCATCACATCTAGGGTTATAAAACCGACCTCTTCTTTATCAAAAGCTCCTTGGAAAATACGCATTGCTTTTTTAGGCTCTCCTACCTCCTCATAATAACGCCCCAAATAATATGGGCCTAATACGGTTTCTGGGTACTCTCTTTTTGCCATTTCTGCAATAACCTTGAGTGACTCCCACTGTTTTTGTTTTTCGGCGGCCTTGGTGGTTGCTATGTAGTCGTTAACCCGTATGATGTCATCAATGCCAAAAAGATCTTTAATGGTTTTGTATTTATCAATAAGGTAATCACTAATAGGGGTCTTTATAGTTAGTAAAACCGTGTTGTATTCTTCCCTACTTATTGGGCGGTAGATAGCAAACATTTTTTCCAGCGCTACAGGGATACCACGGGCTACCAAAGAGTAGTGGGTGGCGCCTTGAAAATTATCATAGTAGTAATTAAAATTTGGTGTATCTATTGATTTTAAGGCCTTGTTTAATGCCTCTGCGTCTTGGGTTAGCTCTTTAATATCATCGGTTGCTGTGGCCAAATAGTAAAAAATCTCTGTGGTAATTTTTGGAATTCTTCCTGCCATGCGCGTAGTAGCGTTTGGAGATAGCTCTGGGCTTAGCACAATATATCCATTAAAAAGAGGTGGGCTTTTATAGAGGTAAAAGTTTAAAAAGTTTGCCGTAAAATCATGGCCAACACCTACAACAAATTTTGCGGTACGGTAGCTCTCATCAATGTAAGGTAGAAGCTCTAGGCCAAGAAATTCAAAAAAGTCTGCACCTTTTTCTGAGGGCAAATAATTGCCCGAGTCGTAATTACAATCATCAAAGCGTGTTCTGGCTTGCATAACACCAACTACAATAGATTCTGGCATGTCTTCCCAGTAGCTAAAGTAGTCTACATTACCTGCAACAGGCTCAAATAGATAGTCTGCATCAAGGACAATAATAACAGGATATACTTTATCTGTGTTTGTATCGTAATTGCGAGGGAGCTGAATTTTTAATCTTCTGGTTTCTTGGAGTCTATCACTATTAAACTCTTCATAGATTACTTGCGCATTTGCAAGAAAACCAAAGGTTAGAAAAGCTAAAAGTAGGATTGTTTTTTTCATGTCTGAAATTTTAAGAAAGCCGTAAGATACTTAAATTTTAAAATGTGCCTCGGCTTACAAAAACTAACTATTAGTTGTTTTTATTGTACACCGGCAAAAATAATAGTGACCCAACACCAATTACAATAATTGATGCGATCCCTGATGACCAAATAATCCAACCAAAAGCAGTTCCAACGGTAAAAGGGACATTAAATAAAACCAATACTCCTGCCATTGCAGCAGGGTAGGTTCCAAAACCACTGTTGGTAAATGCAAAGGTAAAACTACCTACCACAAAGGCAATAATAACGGTACCAAAGCCTATATCTGAGGTTTCTAACAGTGCCTGAGTAGCTACAAAAAAAGAGAGTAAATAAAGCCCCCAAATACCAAAAGAATACACTACAAACAATCCTTTCTTTTTCATGGTAATAATACTCAACACCCCTTCTTTTAGTCCTAGTAAAAAGGTTTTAACTTTTGAATTTGTTTTAGATCTAGAGAACTTCAAAAATAGCCCCACAAATACAATAAGGGCAATTACACCAATCAATAGGGTATTTACAATTGAGGTAGGGATCGTTTCTATGATATAGCCCTGCAGTATGTCAAATTTTAATACAAGTGCTACAAGAATAAAACCTATCAGAAAAAAAAGATCTATAATGCGTTCGCTTATAATGGTTCCAAACCCTGCAGAGAAAGGAATTTTTTCATACTTATCTAGCACAATACCCCTAGAGACTTCCCCGCTTTTAGGAATAAAAATATTCATGAGATAGGCTACAGAAACTGCCATAAAATTATTGGCCAGTTTTGGTCTGTAACCCAGGGGCTCTAACATGAAAGACCACCTGTGTGCTCTTGCTAGATGGCTCAAGAGGTTTAAAGACACAGAGGCTGCAATAATCCAGTAATTTGCATTTTTAACATACCCTGAAAGCTCTTGAAGTTGTAGCGGTGTAAATTTGTTGTAGATATACCAGATTAAAAACACCCCTAAGGCTAGCGGAACTCCAATTTTTAAAATTTTCGTAAGTGTTTTATTCACCTTAAATAAGTAAATTATCTTGGTTAGGAAATACAAGCGAGGGCTTAAATGTTTTTGCCTCTTCTTGCGTGAGTATGGCGTAGGTAATTAATATTAAAATATCGCCTTTAGACACCTTTCTAGCAGCTGCTCCGTTGAGGGTGATTTCTCCACTGCCTCTTGGCCCCGGAATTGCATAGGTTTCTAAGCGCTCTCCATTGTTATTGTTTACCACCTGTACTTTTTCTCCCTCTACAATATTAGCAGCGTCAAGAAGGTCTTTGTCTATGGTAATGCTCCCAATGTAATTGAGTTCTGCACCGGTTACTTTAACTCTGTGAATTTTAGATTTTACTACGTGTATCAACATACTGGCAAAGATATATGAAATTAAGATGCATGAATTCTTAAGTTAAAGAAAATTAACTCAGTTTTTGGTTGTCTATCAAACGAACCTCTCCCACAAAAGCCGCAATAAAGCAACGATAGGAAACTCCTTTTCTTTTACGGCGAACGGTTTTTAAGGTTTTTTCATTTGCAATTTCAAAATATTCTAGGCTAAGGCTGCTATCTTTAAAACAATTTGTCACTAGGGTGTTTATTTGTGAAATTGATTTTTCATGAAAATACTTCGCCGCTAATTTTAAACTTTTACTAATAATTACTGCGGCTTTTAATTCTTGGGGGTTCAATCGTTTGTTTCTTGAGCTCATAGCAAGATTGCTTGGCTCTCTTATAATAGGGCAGCCAATAATTTCGACAGGCAATTTTTCTATGGCTGTCATTTTTTTTACAATTTGTAATTGCTGAAAATCTTTCTCTCCAAAGTATGCTGTGTTAGGTTCTACGGCTTTAAAAAGCAATGACACTACAGTGCCTACACCATCAAAATGACCTTGTCTGTGCTTGCCTTCCATTTCTCTTTCAATACTACCAAAGTTGTAATTTTTGGAGGCAATGTTGTTGCTGTAAAGCTCGTTAGCCTCTGGCGCATAGACTACTACATTTGCTTGTAACGTTTTTAAAAGAGTTACGTCTTTTTGGAGTGTGCGTGGGTAATTAACCAAGTCACCTTGATTGTTGAATTGAGTTGGATTCACAAAGATGCTTACCACTACCAGGTCATTGTCTTTTAAAGCTTGGCTTACAAGAGATAAATGGCCTTTATGAAGGGCTCCCATGGTAGGAACAAGCCCGATTTTTTTTGAAACCCTGTATGGACGCAATGCGGCAGTTAAGGTTTTATTTTCTGTAAAGACTTCCATAGTTGATTTTTAAACTCAAAGCAAAATTAAGATATTGAAACTAAGTCTGCATAAATTTTCGTAATTTTGTGCGTTTTACACATAATACATAAAAGCAAAGATTTTATGAAAGATAAGAGAGTGTTATATGTTTCCTCAGAAGTAATCCCATACCTGCCAGAAACAGAGATTTCATCCATGTCATTTGAAGCTCCAAAAATGGTAAATAATAACGGTGGTCAAATACGAATATTTATGCCTCGTTATGGTAATATAAACGAACGAAGACACCAATTACATGAAGTGATTCGCTTGTCTGGAATGAACCTTGTTATCAACGATTTAGATATGCCACTTATAATTAAAGTAGCCTCTATTCCTAAGGAGCGTATGCAGGTTTATTTTATTGACAACGAAGATTATTTTAAACGCAAGGCAACCTTTGCAGATGAAGAAGGAAACTTTTTTAAAGACAATGATGAGCGTGCTATATTTTTCGCCAAAGGTGTTATTGAAACTGTAAAAAAATTAAATTGGTCTCCAGATATTATACATGTACATGGATGGTTGGCTTCTTTTTTACCTCTTTACCTAAGAAACTATTACGGAAATGAGCCTTTGTTTGAAAACAGCAAGATTGTAACCTCTGTATACAACCAAGGTTTTAACGGAACACTCAATGCTGAGGTTTCTAATAAAATCAAATTTGATGCAATAGATGACCAGGCCTTAACTCACTTAGATAATCCTACTTTTGAAAATGTAATGAAAGTCGCTATCAACAACTCAGATGCGGTTATTATTGGCTCAGAAGATATTTCAAAAGAACTAGAAACATTCATAGGGGGATTAGATAAACCGGTACTTGCCTTCCAGCAAATGGAAGACATGGAACGAGAATATTTAGAATTTTATCAAACAAAAGTATTAGAGCAATAACATACTTTTAGAATTAGCGTATGAAGATTAATAATGCATTACCAAAGCTGTTGGTAGTATTGCTCGCCATTGTACTAATGGCATCTTGTGAAGAAGAAATAGGAACCATAGGTTCTGAAGTTATTGGAGATCAAGACGTAAATGCAACCCTAGATATTACCTCAACAATACAATCTTACAGTAAGAAGTTTCAAGCTGTTCAAACCAATGGTTTGCAGATAAACCAACTCGGGATTTACAATGACCCAGTATACGGAATGTCAAAGGTAAATTTACTTGCCCAAGTAGCACTAGAGACTCCAAACCCTAGTGTTAATTTTCTGTCACAACTGGATAGTGTCGTTTTATACATACCTTATTTTAGTGAGGAAATAACTGATGAACTCGACGAGTCGAGCTATGTTTTAGATTCTGTTTACGGAACCACTCCTATGGATATTTCTATTTTTGAGTCTAATTACTTCTTGAGAGATTTTGATCCAAATTCTGGGTTTGAGGATGTTCAGGGATATTTCAGTAATCAAAATGATTTGTTTGAAAGTTTCAAGGGAGAATTAATTTATTCGATTACAGATTTCTTGCCATCAACAGAGAGTTATACAGAAACTACATTTGAGCAAGATGATGCTGGAGACAATACCTCTGAGAGCACTGTTGTAGCTCCTGGTATTCGTGTTAAACTGCCCGAAGCATTTTTTAGGGATAAAATTCTGGACATGGAAGGCACTCCAGAACTTTTAAACAACAACAATTTTAGAGAATATTTTAGAGGTATATTTTTTGAGGTAACCGGTACAGACACAAACCTTTTAAAGTTTGATATGACTGCCGCCAAAATTGATATTTATTTTACATCACAGTTTGAAACTCCAAGTATAGGAACTGTTGATGGAGATCTAGCAAATGCTCCAACCAGAGAAGAGAAAAAAATCACCTTGCTTTTTGATGCGATAAACGTAAATGTGTTTGAAAATGAATTAAATGGTCAAATACAAAGCGAGTTACTTAGCCAAGATCAGCAAAACGGAGAGGATAGACTATATCTTAGAGGAGGAGAGGGTATTGCAGCTGTTGTAAGTTTATTCGGAGATGATAATGACGGCAATGGAGTTGCCGATGAACTAGACGAAATACGCCAAAACAACTGGCTTATTAATGAGGCGAACCTTATTTTTTATGTAGATAAAGATGCCATTACAGATGGCTATAAAGAACCTGAAAGGTTAGTTTTATATGATGTTGATAACGGTAGGTTGCTTACAGATTATAACTTAGATACTACCTCAGGAGACTCTGAGCAGGTAGATGCTTACACAACACATTTAGGCCGTCTGGTAAGAGATAGTGATGGCAAGGGTGATTACTATAAGCTTAGAATCACAAATCACTTGAGTAGCCTTATACATCAAGATTCTACCAATGTAAAACTAGGGGTAATTGTTTCTCAAAATGTTGCTGTACCAAATTTTCAAGATGTGCTAAATACCATCTCACCAACTAGAAATTACACCGAGCAGGTTCCATCCAGTAGTGTTATGAGTCATCAAGGCACAATTTTACATGGAAATACTTCAGCAGATTTTACAAAAAGATTAAAGCTCCAAATTTATTACACAGACTCAAATTAAAATTTATGTGCGGAATAGTAGGATACATAGGCCATAGAGAGGCATACCCAATTATTATTAACGGTTTAAAGCGCCTGGAGTACAGAGGCTACGATAGTGCAGGAATTGCACTGTACGACGGCTCTAAAATACAGCTAGCAAAAACCAAAGGAAAAGTAGTAGACCTTGAAGCCCAGGTTGCTAAAGAAATAACTACAAAAGGGAGCCTTGGTATAGGGCACACCCGCTGGGCAACCCACGGAGTCCCTAATGATGTAAACTCTCACCCACATTATTCTAATAGTGGTGATTTGGTAATTATACACAATGGTATTATAGAGAACTATGCTTCTATTAAAAAAGAATTAATTAAAAGAGGGTATGTGTTCCATTCAGACACAGACACAGAGGTACTGGTAAACCTTATTGAAGAAATAAAAAACAAAGAAGGCGTTAAATTAGGAAAGGCAGTACAAATTGCATTAAATGAAGTAGTTGGAGCCTACGCTATAGCCGTGTTCGACCAAAACAAACCCAACGAAATTGTAGTTGCAAAACTAGGAAGCCCTTTGGCTATTGGTGTTGGTGAGGATGAGTTTTTTATAGCAAGTGACGCTTCTCCCTTTATTGAATTTACCAACAATGCTATTTACCTTGAGGATGAACAGATGGCGGTAATTCGTCTTGGAAGAGAAATTAGAGTCAGAAAAATCAAGAATGATAAAAGGATTAAGCCCTTTGTTCAGGAATTAAAATTAAACATTGAGCAAATAGAAAAAGGAGGCTACGATCACTTTATGTTAAAAGAGATTTATGAGCAGCCTGCTGTAATTAAAGACACTTTCAGGGGAAGATTGCTTGCAGACCAAGGAATCATTAAACTAGGTGGCTTAGATGAGTATATCCCTAAGTTTGTAAATGCAGACAGAATTATTATAGTGGCCTGTGGTACTTCTTGGCATGCAGGTCTAGTGGCAGAGTATACTTTTGAAGATTGGGCGCGCATCCCCGTTGAGGTAGAATACGCCAGTGAGTTTAGATATCGCAATCCGGTTATTACAGAAAAAGATGTGGTTATAGCCATTTCTCAAAGTGGAGAAACAGCAGATACACTTGCCGCTATAAAACTTGCCAAAGAGAAGGGCGCTTTTGTATATGGTATTTGTAATGTTGTTGGATCTACCATATCTAGAGAAACAGACTCTGGAACCTACACCCATGCTGGGCCAGAAATTGGGGTAGCATCAACAAAGGCATTTACAACTCAAATTACAGTGCTTACCATGATTGCTTTAAAATTGGCTCAAGTCAAAGGCACGATTTCTACCTCAGACTATATGATGCATCTTAGGGAGTTGGATACCATTCCTACCCATGTTGCCAAGGCGCTGGAGAGTAATGATGAAATTAAAGAAATTGCAAAGGTGTTTAAAGATTCTCCAAACTTCTTATATCTAGGAAGAGGATACAATTTCCCGGTTGCTCTTGAGGGCGCATTGAAGCTTAAAGAGATTTCTTACATACACGCAGAAGGATATCCAGCCGCAGAAATGAAGCATGGCCCAATTGCACTTATTGATGAGCAAATGCCAATTGTGGTAGTAGCTATAAACAGTAATCACTATGAGAAAGTAGTGAGCAATATCCAAGAAATTAAAGCGAGGAAAGGAAAAATAATCGCTGTGGTAACCCAGGGAGATACTGTTGTAAGAGAATTGGCAGATTATGTAATGGAAGTACCGCCAACTCCTGAGACACTCACACCACTTGTAACAACGATACCCTTGCAATTACTTTCTTATCACATTGCTGTGATGCTTAACAGAAATGTGGATCAGCCAAGAAACTTAGCCAAAAGTGTTACAGTAGAGTAACCCATAAATTAATTTTTATTAGGGAGGCTTTTGTTGATTTCAGCAAGAGCCTCTTTTTCGTTACCCCAACCCTCAACATACAGGCTGTCTTTTTGGTCATAATTAGAAAACCACATGCGTATCATCTCTTTAGCCCCGGGATATCTTTTGTTAAAATCATTAAAAGTTTTAGGATCCATAACCTGAAGCTCTTTTCTAAGGGGTATGGCTATGATTTTATAATCTAATTCCTGGTTGTCAATGAGCTTTAAAACACCAATGGGTAAGATTTCTACAATAGTGCCTGTTGGCATGTTTTCTGCAATAACAAGAACATCCAGCGCATCTGCATCACCTCCTTTATCTGGGTCTGAATAGGTGGAGGGAATAAAACCGTAATTTCCAGGATAAGGCAAAAAGTCAATAATTCTATCTACGCCATTTTTTTTATCAATCTCAAATAGCATGGAGCGAGTGTTGTATTCAATTTTTTTATTTGTTCCTGCCGGTATTTCTACCACCGCTTGTAGGATGTTATTCTTTGAAAAAGTTGGGGTATCATAGATGTCCTTTTTATTGGAACAGCTACCTAGTAAAAACCCCGCTATACAAAATAGTAAAAAGCGCATCAAGTAGTGGTGTTAAATTAATAGTATACGGTTTCAATACCCGTTACATATTTCGAGTTTTTTGATAATCTAGCACTAAAGTGCTGGCTTACCTCTCTGCTTTGTGTGTCTTGAGGGAGTGCATATTTAAACTCTAAAACAATGTCATCTGTAGAGATTTTACTAGTGGCAAAATTGAAGGTGTTTGGATTGTAAAAGCACATGTTATAATCTATAGTTATTCTATATTTCTTACAATTAGACAAAAAATACCTACGTTCATAGCTATTAAAGATAGCCGGTTGTGTACTCTTGAGTTTTGTTGCTAAAATAAGATTGTTTTGATCCTCCATTGTTTGTTGAAGGGTTTCTTGAATTTCTTTTAAACTATGGTTTTTTAGTGAAAACTGTGTGTCTTTCATTTTAAAAGAATACTTATCTCCAACTTCTCCCATCTTTTTTTTTATTTCAAAAGTTGGGCTAACTATTTCAGAAAAAACATCGTTATACCACCGTAATCTATATTTTTCTCGCTCTCCATCACCAGAGACATTTTGTTTGTAAAATGTGAGGTCGTGATCATCAAAGTAAATGTTATTTATACTTCTTCGGTGATACACCTCTTTAAAACAAAAAGGATTTGTGAGAATTTCTGTTTGTATTAGGTCTTCAGCCCGGGTGTTCTTGTAGATAAATTTTCTCTCAAACCTGAACGAATTTTGCTCCTTTAAATCTGCTTGTTTACTTGCTGCTTTTCCCATATTCTGCTCCATACATTTGTTCAATTACTTTGCTAGAAATTGTAGGCATTTTTTCGTTATTTATTGTTAACCTACAGCCAGATTCAATTAAAAAATCAGTTTCATTGTTTACTTGAGACAATCTAGAGATATCAATGGAGGCTTTTCCGTATTCAGATTTTTTCTGGAAAGACGAAAAACCTAATCTTGTGTTTTCTATGAGCACGTCTTCTAATAGCACTCTAGATAAGTCTTTACTAACAATACCTATTTCTCCGTCAAATACTTGAATAGATTCTCCGGAAATAACACTTGCCTCTCCAGCACTTATGGCTTTGTCTAAAGGGTTTTTTATAAGCACGTCACGCAGCGTTAGTTGAGATCCAGAAACATCAATTGCATCGTTTCCAGCATTATAAAATTGGCAATCAGTTATTGTTCCTGCCACAAAATCTCCGTCAAAAGAATCTGAGAACGTGTCTTGAAAACGGGTAGAACTCATCGTAAATTGAGACCTAATTATATTAAGACCATCCTCACAACGATTGTTTTTAAAAACACAATTCGAAATTGTAACATCACTTTCGTTAAAATTTATTGCCCCAGAGACACTCCAAATTTCATTGTTTGGATTGGATAGATTATCAAAGGTGCAATAGGCTATTTCAGACCTAGATCTTGCATCGTTTACAAAAATGCCACCTCCCGTACTTGTGTCAGAAAAAAAAGCAATAGGCTCCTGTTTTGTTCCTTTTGCTATAAGGGTGCTTTGAGAAATTATAGAAGCATTTTCGGTGAGGTTTAACCTAAATCCAGGGGCAATTATCACCACTTTGTCCTTAGGTATTTTGATGCTCTGAGAAAGTGTGTAACTTCCTTTTTTAAACAGGACAGCATTGCTGTTTTTTTGTACCTCAACAAACTCGAAATCTGTATAATTAATACTGTGTTTTTCACGATATGTTGAAATGCTCTGCTCTAGATTTTGACTTGTGGCTATCTTGCCAATTTGAGTTACATATTGAAATCCAATTCCTTCTATCTCACCTGTAATTCTAAGCTTTTCAATATCTTTAGGATAGGTAAAGCCCCCTTTTTTGTTTTTTTTTGAAACAAAAGCATTGTTAAAATATTTGTCTAAATCAATCTTAATAATTTTTTTCTCCTTTGGCTTAAGCTTGATTGTGTTTTTTTCTAAAACATCTAATTTTTTCCCTTTCAAGTCCTCAAGGCTATTTATTGTAGCATAAAAGTTATTTAGGTTATTGACCTCCAAAAAGATTGCATCGTTTTTTACTTCAATAAAATCAACAAGTACAAAGTCTCTTGGAAATAGTATTTTTTTTATAACATTACTGTTGTATTCTAGGGTTTTGATGTCAAAATTAAATTGAGGATAGGTCTCTCTAAAGGCCTCAGTGATTTGATTTAGACGATTTCCATGAGACCTAATAATCTCATCAATGTAACCTTGGCTAGATATCAATTTAAGTTTTTCTGCTAGTTTTGTGGTGTAAACAGGGTCATTTTCAGAGAAAGGATAATTTAATAATTCACCAATTTTATTTCCAGACACAGAGTCAAAAGAAATAGGTTCTAGTTTATTTGTGATAGGGTTGTAGTAAATTCTTAGGTTATGCCATACAAGCCCGTGATCTCCTCCAAACAAATTACACAACGCAACATAGGTTGTTAGTTTGTCTATGTCAAACACTTCAGAAATTTTATAGGCTCCACTTTTTAAACCCTCAAGTAGTTCTTTGGCAACAATAAATTGTTTTTTTAATTTTGGGTTGGTCAAAACCTTGTTTTCATTGTATACTTTTATTTTTGCCGATTCCATATAAGAACGATTTCCAATTAAAGGAAATTGTTCAAAACCTAAGGAGCTATTGTGTTGTTTATCTTTCCAAAGCATAGACTCATCAAAAGCAATAATAATCCCTTCTCTTTTTTGATTGTTCTCAATTAATATTTTATCAAAAGATTCTTCCAGGGCCATGAGTTTGTTATCTATATAAGCCACCGCATTTTTGTTTTCAATGTATTGTTTGAAATAGACAAAATCATACCGTAGGCCAATAATACCCTCGTCTTTAATAACTTTATTAAAGAGCCACTCCCATTGGTACTTTCTTGTTTCAGGGTGTTGAATGGAAAACTTGCGCATACCCAAAAGTGTTTTATCATCTTTGATGACAAACCTGTAAGACCATTGCTCTTCTCGATTTAGATGGTCTATCCAATCTCCTTTGAGCCTAAAGGCTGTTTTTAATTTGTCTTGTGAACCTAGTTGTATTTCACCTTTTATAAAATCTTTGTCTTCAGTGAGCAGGATTCCTTTTTGCAGGGCTTCGTTTCTTTTTGCCCGTATTTTTTTAAATTTAGATTCTTTAGCATACGCAATAATAGTCTTGAAGCCAGATGCATCTGGCTGATTGGCGTTTTGAGGAACTAAAATTTTTGTAATACTTTTTTTAGTTTTATTCTCGTCTATGCGTAATTGTTTTAAATCCAGAGATCTTCCTTTTTTTCGGTGAAAGCGTCCTAGATTTATGTGTTTTATTTCTTTAAACGGAATTACACCATCTTTAAAAGGCAATGATAGTAAGGGCTTTGTTAATAACACATATTGTTGCCCATCCACGTTTATTGTGTCTGTTAGTTTAGGAGCCTTAAAGGTCATGTTGTAAAACGGAGTCTTTATGGCCTTAGGGTCTTTTAAAAAGATATGGATATACACCAGGTCATTTAATTCCCTAAACGAAAGAGGTGCCTTGTAGGCAAAGGTTATTTTTGGTACAATACCGTCTTGGGTAGCAAAAACAAATAGGTTTTCATCCTTGTACAAATAAGAGGTGTTAGATTTAATAAGGTTTGCAATATCAACAGAGCTTGTTTTTATAATGCTACGGTCATTTTGTTTTGCGACCTTCTGCTGGGTTTTTTTCGGCTTGTTTTCAATAGAAAAAACAAAACCCAACATTAAAACAATTGCTAAAGAAAAAGCAATGAGTATATATGTTTTTGTGTTCGAAGATGTTTGTATTTGCATAGGTGCAATGTTTGCGCTTTTTTTAGATGGTATTATCTAAAAAGGTAATAGACATATTCTTATCAATTTCTTTTAGGTTTTGTTGTATGGTGTTTAATTTTTCTAGTGATTTTACTTTCACTAAAAAGTTTAAATCCATTTCTTGTACTGCGTAATTAATTCGCTTCACTTCCACTTGTGAGGCATGTTGGTTTATGATTTCAGCAATTTTTTCTGTAGCGTTGGTTTGATTTTCTTGCTTAATTTGTGTGGTAATTAACAGGTTTTGAGTTAGGGTGTCTTTAAATATATTTTTTTTAAAAAGTACAATAATTAAAATCACCATAACTAGCCCAATAATAGTTGGAAGTAATTGGTTGGCTCCCATTCCCAGGCCTGTGGCAATAGCAATAAAAAAGTAGCCAAGCTCTTCGGGCTCTTTAATAGCTGTTCTAAACCTTACAATAGATAAGGCTCCAACTAGACCCAGAGATAATGCTAGGGATGATTTAACTATTGATATAATTATGAAGGTTGTAAGACCAACAAGAATTAACACTTTAGCTAATTGGCCTCTATTAGAGATTGAGTTTCCGAACTTCCTATACACTAATGAAAGCACAAAAAGCAAACTAGCGCAAAGCACAATATTTATAATATAATTAGAAATCGAAAAGGTGTTGTCTATTGAAATCGAAAATTGACTTAGCAGCTCGTCCATAGTGTATTGGCTTTATGTTGTTTTGCCACAAACTTAACCATATATTAAGAATTCAACAATACATAACTATTTTAATTAGTTAGCCTAAAAAAACTTATTTTTAAACAGTGAAAATCATCAATCTTATTTCTGGACCAAGAAATCTCTCTACGGCGCTTATGTATAGTTTTGCGCAAAATAGTTGCGTTAAGGTATTAGATGAACCCTTTTACGGCTATTATTTGGCCAATGCAAATTTAAAAGTAACCCATCCGGGGAGTAAAGAAATTTTAAAGGCGCTTCCCCGTTCAAAAAAACAGGTGTTGGCTCAAATAGATAGGTTGTCAAAAACAAATAAATATGTTTTTATTAAAGGCATGGCACATCATTATCTATCTAAAGAGCCTGCTCATATTCTGCCTTGGAATAACGTGATACTCATCCGCCATCCAGAAAAATTATTAGCCTCCTTCTCTAAGGTTATTAAAAACCCAACCCTGGATGATATTGGCATTAAAAAAGCAGCAGAACTCTTTACGTATCTAAAAAACCAAGGCAAGACGCCCATAGTTATAGATAGTGATCAGTTGTTAAAAAACCCTGAAGTGTATTTGCAGAAAATTTGTAAGATACTAGATATTCCATTTACCAAAGATATGCTGTCCTGGCAAAAAGGGGGTATCCAAGAAGATGGTATTTGGGCCCAGTATTGGTACGGAAATGTGCATAATTCAACGGGGTTTACTGTCCAAAAAACCAGCAATCAAGAAATGTCAGATAGTTTACAGATTGTTTTAGACCAGGCGCTAATTCATTATACTATTTTAAAAAACCACATCCTAAAAAACGACTAGATGTTACAAAAAGCAAACCCTAAGAACGATCATATACAGGTCTATATTAAAGATAAATTGTATCCCCGCCACCAGGCAAAAGTGTCTGTTTTTGATAGCACTGTGCAAGGTGGCGATGCTGTTTGGGAAGGGTTGCGTGTCTACCCGCAGGGGATAGTATGCCTTGACAAGCATTTAACTCGCCTTCACCAAAGCGCAAAAACATTAGCTTTTACAGACATACCCTCTAAGGCAGAAATTAAAAAAGCCATCAAGCTAACCCTTGATGCCAATGCCATGGATGATAATACTCATATACGCCTCACGCTCTCCAGGGGAGAGAAAATTACAAGCGGCATGGATCCTAGGTTAAACCAAAGCGGGTCCTGTTTAATCGTTTTGGCAGAATGGAAACCCCTTGTCTATGACAACAATAGCGGCATTACAGTGCTAAGTACAAGCCAGCGTAGAAATGCGCCACAGTTTTTAGACAGTAAAATACACCACAACAATTTACTCAATAACATTATTGCCAAAATACAAGCCAATGTAGCGGGTAAAGATGCAGGGCTAATGCTTGATGATCGTGGCTTTGTGGCCGAACTTAACGGCAGTAATGTTTTTATGATAAAACAAGGGAAGGTTTACACCCCTTTTGCCCATGCCTGCCTTCCAGGAATTACTAGAAATACGGTAATGGAGCTTTGTAAAGACCATGGTATACAGCTCATAGAGGCAGACTTGTCGTTAAGCGAATTTATAAACGCTGAGGGTGTTTTTGCAACAGGAACTATGGGTGAGTTAACTCCTATTGTAGAAATTGATGGTAGAGAAATTTCTAGAGATAGTAAGCTCATGGACCGAGTATTAAAACTCTTTAAAAATAATGTTCGTAGTTTTTGCGAACCCCTTATTTAAATTTCAGATCATGTTTCTCCGTAAATCAAAAGCTGTAATTGTTACCAAAAAAGCGATGTGAGATGCAATTTTCTAGCCTCTATTATTTTAGGGAGTAAAATAAGTTCAAAAAAGAGCATTTCAAGTTTGTAATATTACATTAGAAAAAACTATCTTTGCAGCGTTAAAAAAGGGGTGCATTTTGCACTTATAGTAAAAACAGAAATCCAAAATAATGTCACAAGTTACAGGAAAAGTTGCTCAGATTATTGGACCTGTTGTAGACGTAGAGTTTGCAAGCGGTTCAGAACTTCCAAAGATTTATGATAGTCTTGAAGTTAATAATAACGGAAACAAGTTAATTCTTGAAGTACAATCTCACATGGGAGAAAACACAGTGCGTACCATTTCTATGGACAGTACAGATGGTTTGAGCCGTGGTGTGGATGCTGTTGCAACAGGAGCACCTATACAGATGCCAATTGGTGATGATATATATGGGCGTTTATTTAACGTAATTGGAGATCCTATTGATGGTATGGCCGAGCTTCCTAAAGAAGGAAAAGACGGATTGCCAATTCACAGAGATGCTCCTAAGTTTGAAGATCTTTCAACATCTTCTGAAGTACTTTTTACAGGTATTAAAGTAATTGATTTAATTGAGCCTTACGCAAAAGGGGGTAAAATTGGTCTTTTTGGTGGTGCCGGTGTAGGTAAAACAGTATTGATTCAAGAGTTGATTAACAATATTGCAAAAGGACACGGTGGTCTTTCTGTATTCGCAGGAGTAGGAGAGAGAACACGTGAAGGTAATGACCTTCTAAGAGAAATGTTAGAATCTGGTATTATCAAATACGGAGATGATTTCATGCACTCTATGGAAGAAGGCGGTTGGGATTTATCTAAGGTAGATAACATGGCCATGAGAGAGTCTAAAGCAACTTTTGTTTTTGGACAAATGAATGAGCCACCAGGAGCACGTGCACGAGTTGCATTATCTGGACTTACCATTGCAGAGTATTTTAGAGATGGAGCTGGAGATGGTCAAGGAAAAGATGTACTTTTCTTTGTAGATAACATTTTTAGATTCACACAAGCAGGTTCTGAGGTATCGGCGCTATTAGGTCGTATGCCATCTGCGGTAGGATACCAACCAACATTAGCTACCGAGATGGGAGCAATGCAAGAGCGTATTACTTCTACTAAAAAGGGTTCTATTACATCTGTACAGGCGGTTTACGTTCCTGCAGATGATTTAACAGATCCAGCACCAGCAACAACATTTGCTCACTTAGATGCAACCACAGTATTGTCTCGTAAAATTGCCGAGCTAGGTATTTACCCAGCGGTAGATCCACTAGATTCTACCTCTAGAATTTTAACGGCTGCTATTTTAGGTGATGAGCATTATGACTGTGCTCAGAGAGTAAAAATGCTATTACAACGTTACAAAGAGTTACAAGATATTATTGCCATTTTGGGTATGGAAGAATTATCTGAGGAAGATAAACTTGCTGTAAACCGTGCACGTCGTGTACAACGTTTCTTGTCTCAACCCTTTCACGTAGCAGAGCAGTTTACGGGTCTTAAAGGAGTACTTGTAGATATTAAAGAAACAATTAAAGGATTTAACATGATTATGGATGGTGAGTTAGATCACCTTCCAGAAGCAGCTTTTAACTTGAAAGGTTCTATTGAAGAAGCAATCGAGGCGGGAGAAAAAATGTTAACAGAGGCCTAATTAATTTTAGGGTGTTTTAATTCAATAGTATGTATTTAGAAATAGTAAGTCCAGAGGCTTCATTAGTAGCCGGAGAAATAGAAAGCATTACCCTTCCAGGAATGGATGGTGAGTTCCAGATGATGAATAATCACGCGGCTATTGTATCTCTTTTGAGTGAAGGAAAAGTGAAATTTGCTGGAAGCCCTACTATTGCTCCAGGATATGAAAATAAATTCACCCAGCAAGATGGTAAATGGGTGCTTGAAATTTCTGGTGGTACTGTTGAAATGAACAACAATAAAGTGATTGTGCTTGCAGATTAAGTAGGTAACATATCTTTTTAAAAGTCCCAATTTCATGATTTGAAATTGGGACTTTTTTGTTTTATTAAAACAATTTTAAATCAACTTGTTTTCTTTACAAAAGAAGCCCTTTAATTTCTGTGATTTGTGAAGAGCTTCTGTATCTTTGAGGGATGTTGCCCAAAAAACTACAAGATAAAATAGATGCAAGAGCCAGAGATAGCTCCCTTAGGTCTTTGGGTTTCCGGCAAGATTTGATAGACTTTTCTAGCAATGACTACCTTGGCTTTAGCCGCTCAAAAGAAATTTATAATAAGGCCTGTAGTATTTTAAAACAACACAACTACCAGGCAAATGGTGCAACAGGCTCTAGACTTTTAACGGCAAACCACCCTCTTTACCTTGACACAGAAAAACAAATAGCCACCTTTCATAAAACCCCATCTGCCCTTATTTTTAATAGTGGCTATGATGCAAATATTGGGTTTTTTTCAAGTGTGCCCCAAAGGGGTGATGTGATTCTCTATGACGCGCTGTGCCACGCATCTATAAGAGACGGTATTGCCATGAGTCATGCCAAAGGATATAAGTTTACCCACAACAATTTGCAGGGGTTAGAGGCTCTTTTAGAGGCTCAAAATACTTCCAGTAAAACCGGCCCAGAAATTTATGTTGTTACAGAGGCTGTGTTTTCTATGGATGGAGACAGGCCAGCGCTAAAGGAGGTAGCTAACCTGTGTAAAAAATACAGCGCCTATTTAATTGTAGACCAGGCGCACGCCACTGGCGTTATTGGCCCCAAGGGTAAAGGCCTTGTACAAGAATTAGCCCTGGAGGATTTGGTATTTGCACGCATTGTTACCTTTGGTAAAGCACTGGGTTGTCACGGCGCGGCTATTCTAGGAAGCTGTGAGTTAAAAAGCTATTTAATAAATTTTGCACGAAGTTTTATCTACACAACAGCATTACCTCCACACACACTTGCTACCATAGGGGCAGCATACAGGGAGCTAGAGCATAACAGCGATGCTATAAAAAAATTACAAGACAATATTTCAACACTGCAAAAGAGTATCCTAGATGCGCAATTAACCCCTCACTTTATACCAAGTCAATCTGCCATACATTGCTGTGTTATAAAAGGCAATAAGGCTACCAAAGATGTTGCAGCCCTACTGCAGCAAAACAAGTTTGATGTCAAGGCTATTTTGTCTCCAACAGTTCCCAAAGGGCAAGAACGCCTGCGTATTTGTTTGCATAGCTATAATAAAAAAGAAGATATAAAAGCCTTAGTTGCGCTTCTCAAAGAATGTCTAACTCCATAAAAATGCATTGCCATCTTGCCATTGTTTTTAAATTAAAATAAGCACTTTGTTCTATATATTTGCACCATGAAAAATCAAACCTATTTCATCACAGGTATCTCTACAGAGGTTGGTAAAACAATAGTTTCTGCCATTGTAACCCAAGCCTTGCAGGCAGATTACTGGAAGCCAGTGCAAGCTGGAGAATTGGAACATAGTGACACCCATAAAGTGCAACAATTAGTCTCCAATACTAAAACAAAATTTCATGCCTCTTCGTTTAACCTAGAAACACCTATGAGCCCGCATGCAGCCGCAAAGATTGAGGGTGTGAATCTTTCTGTAAAAAAAATAAAACGGCCCAAAAGCCAAAATAATTTGGTTATTGAAGGCGCGGGTGGTCTTCTGGTTCCCTTAAACGATACACAAACCGTTATAGATTTAATAGACCCCTTGGATAAAGTGATTGTGGTATCACGGCATTACCTTGGTAGTATTAACCATACTCTACTAACCATCGAGGCGTTAAAATCAAGAGGGATTCCTGTATTTGGCATTATTTTTAGTGGAGCCAAGCATCCGTCAACAGAGCGTATTATTGCAAAAATGAGTGGCGTTGCTGTTTTAGGACGCATAGACCAAGAACCGTATTTTGATAAAAATGTAGTAAAACAATATGCCGAAGATTTAAGAGCAGTGCTTTAAAACACTATGCCTATAACAATTACTGCTTAAGATAAATTAGAGGGTCTAATATCCAAGACGCATCCATCAATCCAGTGCTTCAAAAAGTGTAACTTTGTACAATGAAATTAACCCAACGCGATCATGCCCATATTTGGCATCCTTTAACCCAGCACCAAACTGCTAGGGCTCCCGTTGGTATTGTAAAGGCATCAGGGTCTGTATTAATTGATGAACACGGAAACAGCTATATTGATGGCATTGCATCGTGGTATACGGCCATGTTTGGACATTGTAACCCATACATTACCCAGGCAATGACAAAACAAATGCAAACCCTAGATTTTGTAATGTTTAGCGGCTTCACTCACGAGCCTGCCATTGAACTTTCAGAAAAATTGGTAGCGATCTTGCCACCCAATCAACAAAAAGTATTTTTTAATGACAACGGCTCTACTGCCGTGGAAGCAGCTATTAAAATGGCTATTCAATACTACCATAATAAATCTCAAAAAAGAGACACCCTTATAGCCTTTGAAGACGGATTTCATGGAGATACCTTTGGTGCTATGAGCGCCTCAGGATTGTCCTCTTACAATGGCCCTTTCGAAGATTTTTTACTAAAGGTAAAACGCATCCCTACCCCGCAAGACCATAATTTGGAAGAAATTTTGGCCTTGCTTACCACTATTTTAGAACAAAACAGCTGCGCCGGGTTTATTTTTGAACCCCTTGTGCAAGGTGCTGCCGGTATGAAGTTTCATAGCGCTAAAGGCCTAGATGCATTAATAGCCAAATGTAAAGCCCACGATGTGCTTTGCATTGCAGATGAAATCATGACTGGTTTTGGAAAAACAGGCACCAACTTTGCCGTAGAGCAGCTGCAACATACCCCAGATATTATGTGCCTAAGTAAAGCTTTAACAGCAGGTATGTTTCCTCTGAGTATCACAAGTTGCACCCAAGAAATATTTGACGGCTTTTTAAGCCACCAGGTGCATAAGGGATTTTTTCATGCCCACACCTATAGCGCCCACCCTGTGGGTTGTGCGGCTGCTATAGCCAGTATTGAGCTGCTTACCTCCCCTGAGATTTTAAAAAAGCGCACCTACATTGCAGGTGCACACAGTGTTTTTGCAGAAAAAATACAGCAACATCCTGCTGTGAAACAGGTACGCTGTAAGGGGGTGATTCTTGCTATAGATCTTGCCATAGAAATGCAGCGGTATGGAAATTTAAGAGATGAGCTGTATCAGTTTTTTATGGACCGCGGGGTAGCGTTAAGGCCTCTGGGCAACACCCTGTATGTGCTCCCTCCGTATGTAATTACCAAGCAAGAGCTTACTACTATTTACAGCGCAATAGAGGAGGCATTGGCCCATTATAATAATTAGTATTTCTTTGCTGTTTAAAGCCGCTAGAAAACTAAGAACCTTTATTTTTGCATGAAATCATAAAACCTTGCACGCACCTATTTCTATTTCAGCAATTGCTTCTGTTTCTGCTTTGGGGGATTCACCCAAAGAAGTGTGGGAGAGCTATTTGTCAAAAAAGCCGCTATTTGTTAAAAAGAAAATAGGCTCTCAAGAGGTTTTTGTCACCGAAATTTCCACAAAAACCCAAAAATCGCTTACGCAGTTAAAAGCATCAAACCCAAGTTATAAAACACTAGATAGAACCGTGCTACTTGCAATTTTAGCCTCTAAGCATGCTTTGCAAAACACAGATCTGGAAAAACAAAGCCTTGATATTAACATAGGTTCTTCTAGAGGAGCCACCTCTTTATTTGAAAAGTACCACACAGATTTTTTACAAACAGGAAAAGTATCTCCCTTTACATCACCTACCACAACTCTAGGTAATATTTCTTCTTGGGTCTCTCAGGAGTTAGGCACAAAAGGCCTACAGATAGACCAATCTGTTACCTGTTCTACGGCAATGCATGCCCTTTTAAATGGTATTGCTTGGCTACAAGCAGACATGGCCCAGGGGTTCTTGGTTGGAGGTAGTGAGGCGGCCCTTACGCCATTCACTATTGCACAAATGCAAGCCCTAAAGCTATACTCAAAAACCGCCCATGATAGCCCTTGTGAGTCTATGGGTTTTCAAAAAACAAAAAATACTTTGGTATTGGGAGAGGCAGCAGCAGTTGCTGTTTTGGAAAAAGGAATTTCTGCCCGCACCCTGGCAGTAATTAAAGGCTATGGGTTTGGTAGTGAGATAATTTCTCATAACAGCTCCATTACCCAAAATGCAAACAGCATACAAAAAGCCATGAAGATGGCCCTTAAAAAAGCCGCCATTAAAACGGTAGATGCTATAATTATGCATGCGCCAGGAACTGTAAAAGGAGATGTTGCAGAAAAAAATGCCATTGATATACTCTTTAAAGAAAAGCAGCCCTTACTTACTTCAAATAAATGGATGGTAGGACACACTTTTGCCGCCAGTGGCATGTTAAGTATTGAAATGGCAATATACATGCTACAGCACAATAAATTTATTGAGAACCCTTTCTATAGCAATCCTAGAGATCTTCCTTCAACCCTAAAAACTGTACTTATTAATGCAGTTGGCTTTGGAGGTAATGCAGTAAGTATTATTCTCTGCCGGCCATAAAAAATATAGGTGTTTTACCTGTTTATTTTATAGCAATAGGCTCATGCACTTTAAAACCTGCATAAATAAAGACCTCTTTTTCTACCCGCATATAATTCTATAAAACTCTTAAAACGAAAAGAAAAAATTACCTATTTTTGAATCATGATGCAGACAAAACATAACTGGACCAAAGAAGAGATTTTAGCCATTTACAATAAGCCCATGATGGAATTATTGTACGATGCTGCAACTGTTCATAGGGCAAACCATAACCCTAATCAAGTGCAGGTTTCTACCTTGTTGTCTATAAAGACAGGAGGTTGCCCAGAAGATTGCGGGTATTGCCCACAAGCGGCGAGATACCACACAGATATAGAGGGAAATGATTTAATGAGTGTTAGCCAAGTAAAAGCGCAGGCATTAAGAGCGAAATCTAGCGGCTCGTCACGCGTTTGTATGGGAGCTGCATGGAGAAATGTAAAAGATGGACCAGAGTTTGACAGTGTTTTGGAGATGGTTCGCACCATCAATAAGCTAGATATGGAGGTATGTTGTACCCTTGGTATGATTACAGAAAATCAAGCTATGCGTTTGGCAGAAGCTGGTTTGTACGCCTACAACCATAACCTTGATACCAGTGAAGATTATTATAAAGATGTCATTTCTACCAGAGCATTTAAAGACAGATTAGATACCATAGAAAATGTACGCAAAACAAATGTAACGGTTTGCAGTGGTGGTATTATTGGTATGGGAGAAGCCATTGAAGATAGAGCAGGAATGTTGGTGGCTTTAGCTAGTTTAAGCCCGCAGCCAGAAAGCACACCTATAAATGCTTTAGTTCCTGTAGAGGGAACTCCAATGGAGGAAATAGCTCCTGTATCTATTTGGGAAATGATACGCATGGTAGCCACTACCCGTATTGTGCTTCCTAACACTCAGGTGCGTTTATCTGCAGGTAGAACACAAATGTCTCAAGAGGGGCAAGCAATGTGCTTCTTTGCAGGGGCAAATTCTATTTTTGCTGGAGACAAATTGTTAACAACACCAAATCCAGATGTGCACGAGGATATGAAACTCTTTGAGCTTCTGGGATTACAGCCCATGAAACCTTTTGTAAAGAAAGACCAACCACAATCCGTAGAGGCGCAATACTCTAAGTATAAAGACCAAGCAGAAAAACCAAAATGGACTCGTCCAGATCATAAAATAGAGCGTAACGAGCTTGCCAAAGCAAAAGCAAAACTATAGTATATAATTACAATTAGTTGTTTGTAAGGCCTCGAAGTCTTTCAAAAATCATAGCAGATTCCCATCCACGATACAGGAGGTAATCTGCTATTTTTTTTCTTTTTTTTTGTCCATCGGGCTCTCCAGAGAGTTGGGCAACTCTTTTTTCAAACAAGATATCAAAGGTATCTAGGTATTCGTTTTGTGGGATTTCTTTTAGGGCCAGTTTGAGATTATATGCAGAAATATTACGCATTTTTAATTCTCGTGTAATTCTATTTCTTCCCCATTTTTTTTGTCTAAATTTTCCACGAGCAAAGGCCTGTGCAAATCGAGTTTCGTTTAAAAAATTATGGGCCAGTAAATGACCAATAATTTCGTCAATGGCCTGAGGAATCATGCGCATCTCCCGAAGCTTTTTAGTTACTTCTTGATGGCAACGCTCTTGGTAGACACAGTATTTTTCAATACTTCTTTTTGCCTGCTGTAGGGTATATGTTTTGTGGGTGAAACTCATAACAGGATTCAAAAATACATTTAAAAATAGTGACGCAAAAAAAAACCCTCCTTTGCAAAAGCAAAGAAGGGTTATGGTTATTTCAGTCTATCACCGTTCTTGTCATAGAAGTGATATTCTAGATACGTGTAAGCATCTCTTGGTTGTATTTTCACCCATTTTTTATGCTCCATAAACCATTTATGGCGCATAGATGGAAAACCTTCTTTTAAAAAGGCTGCTATAAAAGGATGTGTAATTAATGTTATATCCTTATAGTCTTTGTTGAAAAGCCTTTTGAGCTCCTCGGTAATCTTTTGTACCACCACAATAGGCGCTTCTATCTCACCAATTTCACCCCCCGGGGCTTCTTCACTGGTTTTGATATTCATTTCTGGCCTAACGCGTTGGCGTGTAATTTGTATCAACCCAAATTTACTTGGAGGTAGGATTTTGTGTTTAGCTCTGTCGTTTTTCATTTCCTCACGAAGATGATCAAACAGCTTTTTACGATTGGCAGCATTTGCCATATCAATAAAGTCAACCACAATAATTCCTCCCATATCCCTAAGACGTAATTGTCTTGCCACCTCACTGGCAGCAATAATATTGACCTCTAGGGCAGTATCTTCTTGGTTCTTGCTTTTTGTACTACGATTACCACTGTTCACGTCTATAACGTGCATGGCTTCTGTATGTTCAATCACCAAATAGGTTCCTTTGGAACTTGAAACAGTTCTTCCAAAGCTTGTTTTAATTTGTCTTTCAATACCATGTTTTTCATACATTGGTATTTTGGAGTCATAAAACTTAACGATACTTTCTTTACCAGGTGCAATTTCTTGCACATAATCTTTTATTTGTAAATACAGGGTTTCATCATCAATATGAATGGCCGAGAATTGGTCATTAAAAACATCTCGTATCATAGAGGCGCCCCTATTTAGCTCACTTAGCACCTTACTTGGGTGGTGAGCACCTTGTAGCTTTTTGCACATCGCTGTCCAGCGATCTACTAGACCTTGTAAGTCTTTATCCAGTTCTGCTACTTTTTTGCCTTCTGCTACTGTTCGTATAATAACACCAAATCCTTTAGGTCTTATGCTTGTGATTAAGCGTTTCAACCTATCTTTTTCTTCACGACTTTCTATTTTTTGAGAAACAGAAATACGATCAGAAAAAGGAACCAAAACAATATAACGGCCAGCTATAGATAGCTCACTGCTTATACGAGGTCCTTTTGTGGAAATGGGTTCTTTTACTACTTGTACCAGAATAGATTGATTGGATTTTATGGCACTGTTAATGCCTCCATTTTTATCAATCTCCTTTTCAAATGGGAAATCTTTTAAAGAATACTCTTTAAGTTTACCTGTGCTTACACGTTTTACAAACTTCAACAAAGAAGCTACTTTAGGTCCTAGATCATGATAGTGTAAAAAACCATCTTTTTCATAACCAACATTGACAAATGCGGCGTTAAGACCTGGCATACTTTTGCGAATTTTAGCGAGAAATACATCTCCAACCGCAAAATTGTTTGCTTCTTCTTCTTTGTTTAGCTCGATGAGTCTTCCATCTTTTAAAAGAGCAAAATCAACTTCTTGTGAACTGGATCTAATAAATAATTCGTAGTTCACGTTACATTAATTTATATCCGCTGTTAGCAAGGGCACTATTGCCGTTTGCCTCCAACAGATGGATTAAACAATAATTGTCACAGGTTTTTTTTGTAATTCTGATATCTAATTTGCATTAAATATCAGAAAAAACCCGGAGAAATGCTAGTATAATAAAAGGTAATTTATACAACTAGTATTTCATTTTCAAAGAACTTAACTACGGAACATTATTGAAAACCCCGTAGGTACTTAATACAAAAAAGTAGTTTATAACTACTTTTTCTTGTGACGGTTAGCGCGTCTTCTCTTCTTACGCTTGTGCGTAGCTACCTTATGTCTTTTTCTTTTTTTACCACTTGGCATATTTGATGGTTTTATGGAGCCCTAAAAATAAGGCAATTAATATTATTTTACTTCAACGTTTGTTTTTACACTCTCAACAAACACTTTCGCCGGCTTAAAAGCTGGAATGTTGTGTGCTGGTATTTTGATCGTAGTATTTTTTGAAATATTACGTCCGGTTTTTTCTGCTCTAGTCTTGATAATAAAGCTTCCAAAACCTCTAAGGTAAACATTGTCTCCACCTTCTAATGAAGTTTTTACCTCTTTCATAAATGTTTCTACAGTAGCTTGAACATCTCCTTTTTCCATTCCTAGTTTCTCTGAAATCTTAGCTACGATATCTGCTTTAGTCATGTGTTTCTTTTTTTAATGTAAGTAATCAATTTTTCAAGACGGCAAATATAAGAATTTTAAAATCAATATATCAAAACGTAATGCATTAAAATATAATTACATAAAAGCTACCTTTGTGATATGAAAGAAACTTTGGATTTTTTTGCTAAAAATCTCATTGATTGGTACTTAGATAATAAACGTGATCTCCCCTGGAGAAGCACAAAAGACCCCTATTTTATTTGGTTATCTGAAATTATTTTGCAGCAAACTCGGGTGGCACAAGGAACCCCTTATTATTTGGCATTTACAAGCGCCTTTCCAGATGTCAAATCACTTGCTGGGGCGCCTCAAGAAAAGGTGCTAAAACTATGGCAAGGCCTGGGGTATTATTCTCGTGCAAGAAATCTTCATACGGCAGCCAAATATATAGTCAGTGACCTAAGTGGTGAGTTTCCTGACACCTATAAGGGCCTTCTAGATCTAAAAGGGGTGGGAGATTATACGGCAAGCGCCGTAGGTTCCATATGTTTTGATTTGCCCACTGCCGTTGTAGATGGTAATGTGTACAGGGTTTTATCACGGCTTTTTGGAATTGCCACTCCAATTAACACTACCCAAGGAGTTAAAGATTTTAAAGCCTTAGCTCAGCAGCTTTTAGACACCTCTAATTCAGGGACCTATAATCAGGCTTTAATGGAGTTTGGTGCTCGCTTTTGTGTACCTCAAAACCCTAGCTGTGAACAGTGTATTTTCCAACATAAATGTGATGCTTATAAAAACAAGCAAGTAGCAAACCTTCCGGTGAAGCTGAAAAAATTAAAAATTAAAAAAAGGTATTTTAATTATATCGTGGTACTCTCCAAGGAACATCAAACCATTTTACGCCAGCGTACTAGTAAAGGGATTTGGCAGCAGTTATATGAGTTTCCGCTGGTAGAAACTCAAAAAGAGGTAGATCAAATCCAGCTAAAAGAAGCGCCACAATGTATTGAAATTTTAACAACAAACGCTATAGACTCTTTAACGTTGTACCAAGAAAAATCTGTGATACACAAGCTTTCTCACCAACATCTTTACACGCGTTTTTGGATTGCTGAAACTAAAAGTAAATTACCTCAAGGGGTGCCCATCGAGAAGATAGACCATTATGCGGTGCCGGTGTTGATAAGTAACTTTATTTCAGAGTTTGAGGGTTTTAAATAAATGGTTTTTTTAACTATATTTAGTTTTCAAAAAGTACCTTTGCATACTTAAAATAAACAACACATGAGCGGCACAATAAATAAAGTAATGTTGATAGGACATACAGGAGATGAAGTAAAAATGCATTATTTTGAAGGAGGAAACAGCATTGGCCGTTTTCCTTTAGCAACCAATGAAACATATACCAACCGCACTACCGGTGAGCGAGTAAATAATACTGAGTGGCACAACATAGTGGTGCGCAATAAAGCAGCAGAGGTGTGCGAAAAGTATCTTAAAAAAGGGGACAAGGTGTATATAGAAGGACGTCTTAAAACCCGTAAATGGCAAGATGAAAAAGGATTAGACCGTTACTCCACAGAAATACAGTGTACAGAGTTTACTTTCTTGACTCCCAAAGCAGAGGGTAGTGCACCACAGCAGCCAACAGCTCAAGTGGCTCAAGCCCCAGAGAGTACCCCCGTGCAAGCACCTCAAACACAAGAGGACGACTTGCCCTTTTAAGTAGTAACCAACTCAACGATTTTGGATATAGAACCTCCCAGTTTATTGTTTTTAGCGCTTATTGACAGCCCTTTTATTATAAGTATTGTAGTACTTTTAATACTCCTTTTATTCTCTGCCCTTATCTCTGGCGCAGAAGTAGCGTTTTTCTCTTTAACACCAACTGATCTAGAAATAGAGTCAACAAGCAAGGCTTCTAGGAAAATAAAAACAGTTTCCTTATTACTAGAAAAACCAAAGAAATTATTGGCGACAATTTTAGTGGCCAACAATTTTCTTAACATAGCTATTGTACTTCTTTTTGATAGTCTAGGACAAGTGTGGTTTGCAGGTTTAAACCAAGTGTATTTTGGTGTTAACATTCGCTTTGTGGTAGAGGTTGGTGTGGTTACGTTTTTGATTTTACTTTTTGGCGAAATTTTACCTAAGATTTATGCAAGTAGAAACAGTCTTAGTTTTGCAACCTTTATGGCATTGCCCTTAAAGGTGTTGGATGTGTTATTTACCCCTTTAAGTAGCCCTATGCAGGCTATTACGGTGTCTATTCAAGAGAAATTTGGAAAACAAAAATCTAATATTTCAGTAGGCCAGCTATCACAGGCACTTGAGCTCACAGATCAAAAAGAAACCACTACCGAAGAGCAAAAGATACTCCAGGGGATTGTTACTTTTGGGACTACAGACACCAAACAGGTCATGAAAAACAGGATGGATATTTTTGCCTTAAACCAAGACCTTCCCTATCATGAAATTCTGCCTTTAATTATAGAAAATGGATACTCGCGTATTCCGGTGTATAAAGATAATGTAGATACCATATCAGGGATTTTATATGTAAAAGATTTAATACCTCACATAGATGCTAAAACCCTAGATTGGAACTCCCTTATAAGAGCACCTTATTTTGTTCCAGAAAACAAAAAACTAGATGATTTGCTCAATGAGTTTAAGAAAATGAAAATGCACTTGGCCATTGTTGTAGATGAGTATGGAGGAACAAGCGGTCTTATTTCTCTTGAAGATATTATAGAGGAAATTGTAGGTGAGATTAGTGATGAGTTTGATGATGAAGATTTAATATTCTCTAAACTAGACGAAAATAATTATGTTTTTGAAGGCAAGACACCTTTAAAAGATTTTTACAAAGTAATTGGTCTTGAAGATTTTACAGTGTTTGAAGATCAAAAAGGAGAAGCAGAAACCTTGGCAGGATTTTTACTTGAAATTTCTAAAGGTTTCCCTAAAAAAAATGAAGTGCTAACCTATCACAACTACGCTTTTACTATTGAAGCCTTTGAAAACAAACGCATCAAACAAATAAAACTATCCATACTTCCCAAAGCCTAATGAAAAACTATATCCTCCTTTTATGTTGTTTTCTTGTTATAGCATGTAATGATGATGTACAAATTAAACCAAATGCAAAACTACGTCTTGACTATCCAGCCCCAGTCTATAAAAAAGTAGTCACAGATTGCGCCTATGATTTTGATGTTAATAAATTGGCCAGGGTTATAAAAACAAAAAACTGCGGCACTAGACTAAGTTATCCTAGCATGAATGCTGCCGTGTACATTAACTACCAGAAAGTAAGCAACAACAACCTAAACTCTTTACTCTATGATGCGCAAAAGCTGGCCTATAATCACGACAGAGTAGCCACCAGTATCCCTGAAAAACTCTTTGAAAATAAAGACCATAACACCTATGGCGTGTTTTACAGTATTAATGGTGATGCGGCGTCACAATCTCATTTTTACCTAACAGACAGTCTTCAAAACTTTGTTACAGGATCCTTGTATTTTGATGTTAAACCAAATTTTGATTCTATCTACCCAGCAGTTGTTTATTTGCGTGAAGACATCATGCACCTTATGGAAACCCTTGAGTGGAAGTAAGACTTATTTTGGGTTTTTTTTATACTTCCCAAATATCTAAAACTCAATATTTAGTACCACCTTTGTCTTTGTTATGAAAATAGTAGATAAAAAGTGGTTGTATTTAAGTGTACTCTCTGTGGTTTGGGGGAGTTCTTTTATTTTAATTAAAAAAGCCCTAATAGGGCTAACACCTCTTCAATTAGGTGCTCTGCGCACTTTATTTGCTGCTGTTTTTTTGCTATTTATTGGGTTTTCTTATTTAAAAAAAATAAAAAAACAGCAGTGGAAATGGATTGTTATTTCTGCCTTTTTAGGGACTTTTATACCTGCTTTTTTGTTTGCCTTTGCCGAAACCCAGATTGACAGCGCTGTGGCCTCTATTTTAAACTCTACCACACCTATTGTTACCCTTATATTGGGAGCTGTGTTGTTTAAGATTGTATTTTCTCGCAACCAATTAATTGGAGTTATTATAGGTCTTGTTGGAAGCCTGTTACTTATATGGAGTGGCGCAGATGTAAATCCCAATCAAAATTATTGGTATAGTACTTTGGTCTTGGCAGCATCTGTATGCTATGCCCTGAATGTAAATATTTTGAAAAAGTATCTTCAAGACTTGCCTGCAATGGCCATTGCAGCGGGAAACTTTATTGTTTTACTTGTACCTTCTTTTTTGGTATTACTATACTCTGGTTTCTTTGGGCTAGAATTTGTGGGCAACACTGTTTTACATGTTTCTTTAGGGTACTTACTTATTTTATCCCTTGTGGGTACTGCTGTTGCAAAAGTGCTGTTCAATAAACTGGTGCAAGTAAGCACTCCTGTATTTGCTAGCTCTGTTACCTATACCATTCCTGTTATGGCGCTTTTATGGGGCCTACTAGATGGAGAGCGTTTTTCTTTGTTTCAAGCAGGGGCTGCAGCCTTTATTTTATTAGGGGTCTTGATGACCAATAAAAAATGATTTATTGACCCAAGCTAAAGAGTAAAAATTATTTTTTTGCGACTGTATTGTCTTGTAAGCTTTGTCTGTGAAATTTTAGCAAATAAAGTGTTTGTTTTTAGAGGAATTACAATTATATTTGCAACCGCTTTAAAATGAAGCGGAATTATTAATTAATAAATAAACGAAACGCTATGTTCGCAATTGTAGAAATAGCAGGGCAGCAATTTAAAGTTGCAAAAGATCAAAAAGTCTTTGTACATCGTTTAGCAGCAGAAGAAGGAAAAAAAGTTTCTTTCGATAATGTACTCATGCTAAGTGATGGAGATAAAGTTACTGTTGGCGCCCCGGCTATCGATGGAGCTCAAGTAGGAGCAAAAATCATTAAGCACCTTAAAGGTGATAAAGTTATTGTATTCAAGAAGAAAAGAAGAAAAGGATACAGAGTAAAGAATGGTCACAGACAATCTCTTACACAAATTGTAATTGAAAGTATTGTAGCCTCTGGAGCAAAAAAAGCGGCTCCTGCTAAAAAAGCAAAGCCTTCAGCGCCAAAAGCTGAAAAGCCTGCTGCTAAAAAAGAAGAAACTGCAACAAATGACATTTCTTCTAACACTGTTGCTGAATTAAAAGCAATGGCAAAAGAAAAAGGTATTACAGGCTATACTTCTATGAAGAAAGCTGAATTAATAGCTGCTTTAAGTTAATCTTTAAAACTAAGAGAAAATGGCACATAAAAAAGGAGTTGGTAGTTCTAAAAATGGTAGAGAATCAGAATCAAAACGTCTAGGCGTTAAGATATTTGGTGGACAAGCTGCCATTGCAGGAAACATCATCGTAAGACAAAGAGGGAATACACATCACCCAGGTGAGAATGTATATGGTGGAAAAGACCACACACTTCACGCAAGAGTGGATGGTGTTGTAAAATTCACTAAAAAGAAAGACAATAGATCATATGTAAGCATCGTCCCTGTGGCAGAAGCTTAGTAGATCGTCTACCTTACTATAGAGCCTCAAATCATTTAATGATTTGAGGCTTTTTTTATGAGCGGCTTTTTTTAAAGAGAATTAATTTTATCTTAGACCCATAAACACACCTTTTTATGAAGACACATATTTTGCTACTTACGATTTTAACTACACTATTAACAGCAGGCAGTGTGGTTCAAGCCCAACAAAATACATACTATGATTTTTTAGAGGTTATAGTGGTACAGAAAGCCAATAATCGAGGAAAAATAAAGCGCATACGCGTTGAGGCCCAACCTTCTCTTGAAGGAAAAATAATTACAGCCAAGGGTATAGAAAATCTTAAAGGTACCTCGCAATTACTAAATTACATGAATCAAAATAATTGGGAGTTTGTTGACAGAAAGGCCATAGTCTCTGGAGAGAATGACCCAGTATGGATGAGTTACATTTTCAGAAAACAAAGGCCTATAAAAAAACCCTTGCAACAATAGCTGCAAGGGTTTTGAGTTTTAAAATTTCCGAGGAAATTAGGGTTCCAAATTAGTATCTGTAATACTCTGGCTTGAAAGGTCCCTCTACGGTAACACCAATATATTCTGCTTGGTCTTGTTTGAGTTCTGTAAGTTCTACACCAATTTTAGCTAAGTGTAAACGCGCTACTTTTTCATCAAGATGCTTTGGGAGCATGTATACCTTATTCTCATAATTATCTGCGTGGTTCCATAATTCTATTTGCGCAAGTGTTTGGTTTGTAAATGAGTTACTCATTACAAAACTTGGATGTCCTGTTGCACAACCTAGGTTTACAAGACGACCCTCAGCGAGAAGGATAATGTCTTTTCCGTTAAATGTATATTTATCAACCTGTGGCTTTATCTCATCTTTAACAGCATTACTATTAAGCCATGGTACATCAATTTCATTGTCAAAATGACCAATGTTACACACAATGGTTTTGTCTTTCATTTCTTGAAAGTGCTCCTCGCGCACAATGGCTTTATTACCCGTTGTTGTAATTACAATGTCTGCAGTTGCAATAACAGTCTCTAGTTTCTTTACCTCAAAACCGTCCATGGCCGCTTGAAGGGCGCAAATAGGGTCAATCTCCGTAACAGTAACAATAGATCCAGCTCCTTTAAAAGAAGCGGCAGTACCTTTGCCAACATCACCATATCCACAAACAATTACACGTTTTCCGGCCAACATTATATCTGTAGCACGACGTACAGCATCTACTGCGCTCTCTCTACATCCGTATTTATTATCAAACTTAGATTTTGTAACGCTGTCATTAATATTTATAGCAGGCATAGGCAGCGTTGCGTTTTTAACACGCTCATACAGGCGGTGCACTCCAGTTGTAGTTTCTTCAGAAAGACCGTTGATACCAGCGGCTAGTTCTGGGTAAGTGTCAAGAACCATATTGGTTAAATCTCCACCATCATCCAAGATCATGTTTAGTGGCTTGCGATCTTCACCAAAGAAAAGCGTTTGCTCTATACACCACTCAAACTCCTGCTCATTCATACCCTTCCAGGCATATACAGCGGTTCCTGTAGCAGCAATAGCCGCAGCAGCTTGATCTTGTGTAGAGAAAATATTACAAGAACTCCAGGTAACTTCTGCTCCTAGGGCTTGGAGCGTTTCTATAAGTACAGCTGTCTGGATAGTCATGTGAAGGCAACCTGCAATACGAGCTCCACGAAGTGGTTGCTCATCTTTATACTCTTCACGCAAAGCCATTAGCCCTGGCATTTCTGCTTCGGCTAGATTAATTTCTTTGCGTCCCCAATCTGCAAGGGAGATATCTTTTACTTTATTGGCTATGTACGGGCGGTTGTTTGTTGACATAAAATATGTAATTTTTTATCTCTACCTAGGCAGAGAACTTATTGATATATTTACTACTTTGTAATGGTATTTATACTAAAAATTTCGACTGCAAAAATACACAAAACCAATCAAAGTCTAATGCCTCTTTACAAAACTATAACATTTAATCCCAACACTAAGCTGCTGATTTGGAAGATAGAAGAGTCCTTTGATGTATTGAGTAAAGATATTAAGCTAACAGATCATTGTCAAGCGCGTGTTGATGGCATGAAAAGTGATTTGCATCGTCGCGGGTTTATGAGTATTCGCCACCTTCTAGCCTATTTTGGATACACAGATTTTGATTTGAGTTATGATAAAAATGGCAAACCTCACCTTGCAGATGGAAAATACATTTCAATTACCCATTCCTATACTTTTTCTGCTATTATCATTAGCGATCACCCCGTGGGTATTGACATAGAAAAACAGCGGCCTAAAATTTTAAAGATTGCTCATAAATTTACCACCCTAGCCGAGTATAGCACCTTAGCAAATGAGGATGCGATTATACGTAAACTTACCATTGTTTGGGGAACAAAAGAGGCTGTATACAAAAGCTTTGCTCGTCCTGGAGTTAGTTTTCTAGAACATATTTTTGTTGAAGATTTCAGACTAGATGACCTAGGCACTTCTGCTAAAGTATACGCAGATAACAAAAGCGAAACCTACGATGTCTACTTCCAAGAATTTGAAGAATTTACATTGGTATATGCTGTTATTTATTGAGTGGGGCATTACATTTTGATTTTTTGAATTTATTATTATTTCTCCTAGATGTCAAAATAGTATCTTTACATTATTGATTAAAACCTTATGTGGCTACAATTATGAATCCTCTTTTTGATTTTCTTTTCTCACAATATTCTGGCTACGATACTCTAGATATTGTCTTGGAATTGGTAGCGGCATTCTTTACAGTTACCTCTGTTGTATATGCTAAAAAAAATAATGTATTGGTGTTTCCTACAGGGATGATTTGCACCGCTATTTTTGTATACCTCTTATTAAAATGGGGCTTGTTGGGTGACATGATGATTAATGGGTATTATTTTATTATGAGCCTATATGGTTGGTATATCTGGACACGTAATGTTGATGATCTTCCCGTAACACCCATTAGTAAAACATCCCCTAAGGAACATTTAATTTCTTTAGGAATCTTCATTATGACAGTTGTTTTTGTGTTTTTGGTATATACTGTTTTTGATAAGTTTAATCACTGGACATCCTATCTTGACACATTAACCACAGGAATATTTTTTGTAGGAATGTGGCTCATGGCAAAACGTAAAATTGAAAATTGGATCTATTGGATTATAGGAGACATCATTACAGTACCTCTGTATTTTTATAAAGGGTTAACCTTTAGTAGTATTCTTTATTTTGTATTAACAATCATAGCCATTTATGGCTATTTAGCATGGAAAAAGAACTTAAACAAAATTCAAGCAGCTGCTTAAAGATTGTTTTGTTTGGTCCTGAATCTTCAGGGAAAACAACTTTAGCAACTCAATTGGCAGCACACTTTAATGCTCAGTGGGTACCAGAATACATGCGCATTTATTTGGAAAAAAAGTGGGAAGGTTCTAAAAAAACCATAGAAAAAAAAGACCTGCTTCCCATCGCCCTTGGGCACATTAGTGATGAAAACAGACGCGCCGCCCAGACAGATAAACTACTTTTACTTGATACCAATCTATTGCAAATAAAGACCTATTGCGAGTATTATTACAATGGGTGGTGCCCAGCTCAAATTATAAAGGCAAGCCAAACCCACCATTATGATTATTATTTTCTCACCAATATAGATGTACCTTGGGAGAAAGACAACTTAAGAGATAGGCCCAATGATAGAGACAAAATGTTTCGTATTTTTGAACAACAACTAATAAAAAACAACACGCCTTACACTATTTTGGAGGGATCAAAACAAGAGCGTTTAACCGACGCGATTGGTATTATAAACACATTAATTAAACACAAGTAATAGATGTTCATACCCCAAGAACTTGACCAAATCATCTCTCATGGACTCACCCAGAAAGAGGTGAAAAAACAGCTTCAAACTTTCAAGGATGGCGCTCCATTTACACATGTTACAAGACATGCAGGGGTTGGCAATGGTGTTGAGGTGTATGATGTGGCTACCCAAAAACAATTGGCTGGGTACTATGATGAGAAAAAAGAGCAAAAGGATATTATAAAATTTGTGCCTGCTAGTGGTGCAGCCACTAGGATGTTTAAGTTTTTACATACTTTTTTGGACAACTATGATCCAGATCAAGAAAAACTCACTCCTTATCTAAAGTCAAATGCACTGGATTCCCTAAAAACATTTATTGACAACATTAAATATTTTCCTTTTACCACTTTGGTGCAAAAAGAAATTAGAAGTCATAGACCAGAGTATAAGAAGTCCAAAAAAGGCTATCGTATCAATACTTTTGTGGCCTTGATGCTAGGTAAAAATCATCTTAACTACGGAGCTTTTCCTAAGGGTCTTATTCCTTTTCATAAATATGCAAAGTACACAAGAACTGCATTTGAAGAACAATTATTTGAGGCAACACAATACGCAGCCGTAGAAGGGGTGGCACATTTACACTTTACTTTTTCTCCAAAGCACTTACATCTTTTTAAAGAAACCTTTGAGAAAGTAAAAAATAGAATAGTAAAGAAAACAAAAGTAGATGTACGAATTTCCTATTCTTTCCAAGATCCAAGTACAGATACCATCGCTGTAGATGTAAAGAACAAACCTTTTAAAAACAAAGAAGGAAATCTAGTTTTTAGACCCTCTGGACATGGAGCGCTTATCAAAAACTTAAATGAGGTAGATGCAGATATTATTTTTATTAAAAACATAGATAATGTTACCGTAGAGAATCACATTGATGCTGTTGCTGCAAATAAAAAAATGTTAGCCGGGAGGCTATTGCAACTACAGCATAAAATATTTGGATACCTTGAAGGAATTGTGAAAGAACAAATCACAGAAGAGAAACTCAGCGAGATGAAAGCTTTTTTATGGAAAGAGTTACAGATCAAAGATATTCCTCAGACCAAGGCAGGTATCGCGGAGGTTTTAAACAGGCCTATTCGGGTATGTGGTGTTGTTAAAAATACGGGAGCTCCTGGTGGAGGTCCTTTTTGGGTAAAAAATCAAGAAGGGCAGTTATCCCTTCAAATTGTTGAGCTTTCTCAAATAGATATTTCAGACCCTAAGCAAGCTGCTATTGTTGATGGAGCTACTCATTTTAATCCTGTAGATTTAGTGTGTGGTACACGAGACTATACAGGAAAAAAATACAACCTTAATCACTTTGTAGATCCATTGGCTTGTTTTATTTCAGACAAAACAGTTGAGGGAGTACCAATAAAAGCTCTAGAAGCCCCCGGCTTATGGAATGGTGCCATGGCACACTGGAATACTATTTTTGTAGAAGTACCTCTTTTAACGTTCAGCCCCGTAAAGAATGTAAACGATTTATTACATTCATCCCATCAACCTAGCGCCTAATGGATAGCGCAAAACTTTTAAAAGAGATTTCCTTTAAAGGGGTAAGAAGCAGCGGTCCTGGTGGGCAGCACGTTAATAAAACCGCTAGTAAAGCAGTCATTAGTTTTACTATTAGTACCTCTCAGATTTTTAGCTCTCAAGAAAAACTGCGCTTACTAGAGAAATTAAAGCACCGTATTTCTCAAGACGGGATACTCACCATAACCTGTAGTGAGTCTAGGAGCCAACACAGAAATAAAGCCCTAGCAATAGAGCGTCTTATATCGCTGCTTGAAAAAAACCTCCGCATTGCCAAGCATAGAAAAAAATCAAGACCTTCAAGAAATGCTATGGAAAAGCGCATAGTGTCCAAAAAAAATCATGCCCTTAAAAAGGCAAATAGAAAACCACCAACATTAGAGTGATATTTTAAATTTTGTAATAACCTATGAGCTAGTGCTTTACTTCTTTACTCACAACTTTTATTTATTTATTGTGTTTTAATATTACTAATAAAGTATCTTTGTACCACATCTCAAAGGGGTGCTAATTGATGAAGGTTTCAAAAGTTATTTTTGAAAGAACACCTTTTATATTGGCTGAGATTATACCCATAGAACCTAGAACAGGTAATGCTGTTTAGGAATTAAACGAATGCTTTTAGCGCTGTCGAGATGTGCTATATCGAGAATATTCTTTATTGATCTTGATTGCGCTAATTCAAAAAAACGATTATTTAACAAGAATAATTACCCCTTTTATTCGTCACAAAAAAAGTACGAATGAAATATTACGCGTTTATTTTTTTACTCAGTGCAGGAATCCTTCAAGCACAAGAAAAACTTCAAGACACTACAAAAATTCAAGCCCTTGAACAGGTCTACCTCAATGGTGTGAGAGTAGCTGCAGATTCTCCAATTACCCACAGCAACCTTACAAAACAGGACCTAGCCAAACGAAATTTAGGACAAGACATCCCCGTGCTTCTTAACTACCTACCAGGGGTAGTAACTACCAGTGATGCTGGAGCAGGAGTAGGTTACACCGGTATTAGAGTTAGAGGAAGTGATGCTACTCGTGTTAATGTTACCATTAATGGGATACCCTATAATGATAGCGAAAGCCAAGGTACTTTTTGGGTAAACCTCCCAGATTTTGCCTCCTCTATAGAAAGCCTTCAACTTCAAAGAGGTGTTGGTAGCTCTACCAATGGGTCAGGATCTTTTGGGGCAAGTTTAAACATCGATACAGACCGCTCCTCTAAAGAAGCCTACGCTCAAATTGCAAACAGCTACGGTTCTTTTGATACTAGAAAACACAGTGTGAAATTCTCTACAGGACTTTTAAACGACCGGGTTGAAATCTCTGGAAGAGTCTCAAATATTACTAGCGACGGATTTGTAGATAGAGCCTCTAGCGATTTAAAATCTTATTTTTTGCAGGGTTCCTACAAAACCGACAATACCTTTATTAAAGCACTCGTTTTTGGTGGTAGAGAAGTTACCTACCAGTCTTGGTTTGGAATTGATGAGCAAACACTAAGCACCAACCCTACCTTTAACCCAGCAGGGATGTATAGTGATGAGGACGGAACGGTTCGTTTTCACCAAAATCAAGTAGATGATTATGACCAAGATCACTACCAACTTATCTGGAATGAACGCTATAACAATAATTGGAGCACAAGTGCTACACTTAACTATACAAAAGGAAGTGGGTTTTTTGAAGAATATAAAGAAGATGCATCTCTTGATTTTCATGGTTTATTACCCATTACCATAGACGGAGAGACTTCTGCTGAATCTGATTTGGTGAGGCGTCGTTGGTTGGAGAATAATTTTTATGCCTTAAGTGCAAATGCACATTATAAAGATGAAAACTGGGACACAACTACAGGTGTTTTTTACAGCTATTACCAGGGGCTTCATTTTGGAGAGGTAATTTGGGCAACTAATTTTACAGGCCCAAATTTGGGAGATCGCTATTATTCTGGAACAGGAGACAAACATGAATTTACCACTTTTTCTAAGGCAAGTTATAAGATAAATAATTCTTGGTCTGTTTTTGGTGATCTGCAAATGAGAATAGTTAATTACAAAACCGCTGGTTTAACTAGTGATAAAGTGAATATGATAGTTGATGAGCAGTATGAATTTTTTAACCCAAAATTTGGTGCCAGCTACTCCCTAAACCAGGGCAATCAATTGTATGTCTCTTACGGAAGAGCAAGCAGAGAACCTAGACGTAGTGACTTTGAGCAAGGTGTTTTTACCCCAGAAATATTAGATGATTATGAACTAGGATGGCGCTTTACAGGTAAAAACAACACCTTAAGTGCAAATCTTTACTACATGGATTATAAAGATCAACTAGTGCTCACCGGCCAGCTTGATGATTCTGGTGGTTTTATAAGAGAAACTAGCGGAAATAGCTATAGAGCAGGACTTGAAGTTGAGGGAGATTTTAAGGTATTACAGCAACTACATGTAAGACCAAATATAGCCTTGAGTAGCAATAAAAATAAAGATTACACAACCTCAAGAGATGGTGCGTTAGTAAATTTAGGAACGACCAATATTTCTTTTTCTCCATCCTTTATTGCAGGAAATAGTATTGACTATAGCCCTACACAAAACCTTCAAATAGCATTGCTATCAAAATATGTTGGTGAGCAATACCTGGGTAATATTGACAGTCAAACATCAAAATTGGACGCCTATTTTTTAAACGACTTTAGCGTAAATTATACCATTACAAAGTTGTCTTTTGCAAAATCTTTAGTTCTGCAAGGGTTGGTAAATAACATCTTTGATGTCAAGTACATTTCAAATGGATATTTTTATACCTATGATGATGATTTCTCGACCCCAGGAACTGTAACTACCATCGAGGGCGCAGGGTTTTACCCACAAGCAGGAATCAACTTTTTGGTGGGCGCTACTCTAACCTTTTAATAAAAGGGTATTACAATGTGCTAAAGTGAGAAATCTAATAATAAACTAATACAACTAGTTGTATAGGTTTTGTATAGGCCAATAATAAAAACTATGTAACAACATGTATTATATTTGATACTTTAAAACACCCCTTTATGAAACCTACACCTGCTTATTTAGTTTTAGTTTTTTTATTTTTAAGTCACTTATCTTTCGCGCAGCAAATGCCCGTAGATTTTTCTGACCCTTCAGAAAACTTTTCTTCTTTTTTAGGTAGTAACTTTTCATTGAGTACAGATCCAGAAAATTCTAGTAATACTGTTGGCCAATTTTTTAATGATGGGTCTAACTCTTGGCAAGGATTTTACCTTGATTTGCAAAGAGCCATTGATTTGGATTTTCAGAACACTATTTCTTTGTCTTTTTATGGTTTTGACGCTAATGCCCATACTGTTTTAATAAAACTAGAGAATGGCCAAAACCCTGATGTTGAGGTCACTCAAAATATACCCGCTGGTGGCGGCTGGACAAATAATGTTGTCTTTGACTTTTCTCAGGCGGTATTAACCGATGGGGGTACCCCAGTAAATGCTACTGGAGAATATAGTAGATTGGTTATTTTTATAGACGGAGGGGTGTTTACTGCAGGCTCCTATTTGCTTGACAACATTGATGATGGTTCTACAGAAGTAAACCTTCACGAGATTGATGTAGCGTATACCAATTTGGTCTGGGAAGATCAGTTTGAAACTCCAGGAATTGTCAACCCATCAAAATGGCACCATCAAACCCAGGTTATTATACCAGGTGTGGGTTGGGCTAACGGGGAAGAGCAGCATTATACCAATAGGATAGATAACTCTTTTGTGGATTCTTCAGGGATGTTACATATTGTTGCCAAACAAGAGACCTACACAGACCAAGGTCTGACAAAAAATTATACCTCAGCAAGATTGAATGCAAAGTTTGCATTTACCTATGGTAGGGTAGATGTACGAGCTAAAATTCCTGTAGGTGCAGGTACTTGGCCGGCCATTTGGACATTGGGTAAAAATATAAATGAGAATGGAGCTTATTGGGATTCACAATATGGTACAACAAGTTGGCCTGCTTGTGGTGAGATAGATATGATGGAACACGGGATATTTCCTAACCAAGACATAAACTACATCAAGAGTTCTTTACATACTCCGTGTTGTTATGCTGGTAATCCAAATGGAGGCGGCACTATTGCATCAGATCTTGAAAATGATTTTCATGTATATTCTCTAAACTGGTCTCCAGATCAAATAACATTTTTGCTAGATGGGGTGGGTTATTACACGTATAATCCTGCTGTAAAAGATGATAGTACATGGCCATTTTATGAGGACCAATTTGTGTTATTAAACATGGCTATGGGAGGTATTGCAGGAAATATACCTTCTGGATTTGACCAGGCTAGCATGCTAATAGATTACGTTAAAGTATATCAACAAGGCGAATTAAATATGGGTGCAAATCTTGATTTAGAGGATACCGTGAGCGTGTATCCAAACCCAGCCAGTACTATAATTAACTTAAGTACTACCATACCCCTTAGTAGTATAGAGGTATATGATGTTTTTGGAAAATTACTATTTACTAAAGAAAAAGACCTTACGCGTATTGATGTAAAAGAGTATACTCCAGGGGTGTATTTTATTGTAATTTCTTCAAACAACCAACAGATAGTAAAAAAAGTAATTGTTAATTAAACAACAGGTTGCGGCTTGCGTTTAGTTTGAAATTCTTAAAGTGTTTCCACTGCGGTCTATTCTATACCCTAGCATAGGATATAGCTCTGGCATTGTTTTGTGCTCTCCAGTTACAATGTTGTAGGTGTTATCCTCGTTAGGACAGGTGCAAGTCGCCTCAATACCATTAATGGTCATCCTTGAACAATCACTAGGGATGTGGTTTGGATCACTAAGTTCAAAGGCAGTAAATAAATCTTCATTTAATCTATAGACAACAATACCGCGTATTCCTTGGCTGGTAATTATAGCAGAACCTCCAGGAAAATTAAGATCATTGTATTGAGGTAGGTTTAAATTTAGGGTAATGTTTACCTGAGGGTTTATTAAATAGGGGTTGTATTGCCCCAAAGAATCTTCATCGGTGCCACATCCTAATAAGGAGAAAAACAACCCAATACCAATACAAATATTTTTCATTTTCAATACCATTTTTACACTCACGAAAGTACAAAAATTACCTAACAAATATTTTTTAGTATCTTTGTATTAGAAATCCCGTCCTGTATGGGATTTTTCTATTCCTGCCTTTGTTGATGCAACTCAAAGCTATTTGGCAGGATTTTTTGACACATAGCTTGAAGATGAAGCGTAGCTATGCAAAAACTAATTAAACTATCACAACAAATGAGTAAAGTATCATATTATACCCTAGAGGGATTAAAAAAGTTAAAAGAGGAGCTAAATCAGCTTAAGGACGTGGAACGCCCGAAAGCCTCCAATGATATTGCCGAAGCCAGAGATAAAGGAGATTTGAGTGAAAATGCAGAGTATGATGCTGCAAAAGAGGCACAAGGAATGCTAGAGATGCGCATTAGCAAACTAGAGGAAGTAGTTGCAAATGCTCGTGTTATTGATGAGTCTCAACTAGACATGACTAAGGTCTTAATTCACTCAACAGTGAAAATTAAAAATACGGCCAATGGCATGCAAATGACCTACAAATTGGTGGCCCAGAGTGAGGCAGATTTAAAAACAGGTAAAATTTCTGTAGATTCTCCTATTGGTAAAGGATTGCTTGGTTGTGAAGTTGGTGATCTTGCAGATGTTGCAGTACCTGCTGGGGTTATGAAGTTTGAAGTAATTGAAATCACTAGAGATTAATGCCTAGTATATTTACTCAAATAATCAACAAAGAAATTCCTTGCCACAAGATAGCAGAGAACGATCAGTTTATTGCTTTTTTAGACATAAACCCTAATGCCAAGGGCCATACTCTGTGCGTTCCTAAGCAAGAAATCAACAAGATTTTTGACATGCCTGAAACGCTTTACCTTGATTTAATGCGCTTTAGTAGAGAAGTGGCAATAGCCCTTGAAAAAACAGTGTCCTGTAAACGTGTTGGAGTGAGTGTTATTGGCCTTGAAGTGCCTCATGTGCATGTGCATTTAATACCCTTAAATGACATGAAACAGATGACGTTTCAGCACAAAGTAACCCAAACTGAGGGTGAGCTTAATGCTCTTGCTAAGCAGATTGCAAACAACCTAGTTTAGCCCTGTAGCGTTGTAATAAAATACAACTGTAATAAGGGTGATAGATAGTAAAGTTCCCACCAATAGTAAGTATCCAAGTTTTGTCAATTTAAGGGAGGTTTGCATGGGTTTTGCTTGTTTTTTATGATATAGATACACCCGTTCTATATCATCATTCCAGTTTACAGGATAAATGGTGTTTTCACAGCTATGACAATACAGTTTTTCTGAAATATTTTTCTCTGCCCTAGTAAAGAGTTTTTTATTGATTTGTTCTTGTGTGAAAGAAAACTCTAGACCATCATTGGCAAAACATTCAGGGCAATTATTTTTTAAACGGGCGGCGTGGAGAGGGTGTGTGGTGATCATGCGTTATCTGTAAGCGGAAGTGAGATTACAAAGGTAGTACCTTTATCTTGAACACTTTTTAAAACCCTAATGTTTCCACTATGGTATTGATGAACAATTCGTTTTGCCAGCGAGAGCCCAAGACCCCACCCTCTTTTCTTAGAAGTAAAGCCAGTTGTAAAGATTTTTTTGTGATATCTCTTAGGGATTCCTTTTCCAGTGTCTGAAATATAAATGAGCGCATTTTTAGGACTTGTTTCTACAATTACTTCTATGTCTCCTTTACCCTTCATGGCATCAATGCCATTTTTAACTAAGTTTTCTATAGTCCAACCAAACAATTGGGAGTTTAATTGTACATAAATAGGTGTGTTTGGCGTGCTAATTTTAAAATGTATTAGTTTAGAACTTCTACTTTTTAAATAATCATAGGTCAAAATTGTTTCTGAGACAATATCTCTCCTTGCTAGTTTTGGTTTTGAGCCCACTTTAGAAAAACGATCGGTAATGGTCTCCAGGCGATTAATATCTTTTTCCATTTCTAGGATATACTCTGGGTTTACGTTCTCGCTGCGTAATATTTCAGTCCAACCTACCAAAGATGATAGAGGTGTTCCTATTTGATGTGCTGTTTCTTTGGCCATACCTGCCCATAATTTGTTTTGTATGGAAGATTTTGCAGTTTCATTAAAGTAATAAATTACCGTTACAAAAAGCATCAGTATCACAATAAGTATGGCAGGGTAGTATTTTAATTTGTTAATTAGTGGAGAGTTGCCAAAGTATACTGTCTGAAATATTTTACCCTCATATTTTAATTCAAGGGGTTTGTATTCAGATTTAAATTCTTTAATAAGCGCATCTCTTTTACTTGGAGATTTTAAAATACGCTCATCAATGTTTTTACTGTTATAGATACTATCTGCATGACTAAAGCTTATCATGGGTGTTGTACTGTTAAGGCGTATTGCCTCTGTTGAAATCTTACTAATATTAGCGTTTATAAGTATTGTAGATGATGAAACCTCTTTAAATGCTTCTGCAAAAATTTGCATTTTTTGACGTTCATTTTCTTTTAGTTCGTTAAAAAAAGCAAGTGTATTCCATAAAATAAGCCCCACAACAATAGCGGTTGCTGCTATAAAAACCCAACGAACAATAGATGTATTTTGCTGCATGAAGAACTACATTTAGTTGTGATAAATATAATGTAATTATGTTAATATTATTGTACAACCAAATTTTTACACCCTCGTGTAATTGCTATCTTTGTATTTATGAAAACCATTGATCCAAAAGCAGTAAGTACAGCAGCGTTACACGGCTATATGCTTGGCGCGGTAACACCAAGGCCTATTGCCTTTGCAAGTACTATAGACTCGGCGGGTAATGTGAATCTATCTCCTTTCAGCTTTTTTAATGTCTTTAGTGCAAACCCGCCTATTATGATATTTTCTCCTGCAAGGCGTGGTCGTGATAATACCACAAAGCATACCTATGAAAATGTTCTGCAAGTAAAAGAGGTGGTTATAAATATTGTAAATTATGACATTGTGCAACAAATGTCTCTCTCCAGCACAGAGTATGGCAAAGGTGTCAATGAGTTTGAGAAAGCAGGGTTAACCCCCTTGGCCTCACAAACCATTAAGCCTCCTAGGGTGGCTGAGTCTCCGGTGCAGTTTGAGTGTAGGGTAAATGAAGTAATTTCTCTAGGAACAGAGGGAGGAGCAGGAAACCTAGTAATTTGTGAAGTACTTAAAATGCATATTAATGAAGCTGTTTTGGATCCAGATGGTAAAATAGATCCCGTAAAACTGGATGCTGTTTCAAGAATGGGTGGTAACTGGTACGGAAGAGCAAAACAGGGGATGTTTGAAGTACCAAAACCATTGTCAAGATTGGGTATTGGTTTTGATCAATTACCAGAGGCAATAAGAACAAGTAAATTACTTACAGGAAATGATCTGGCAATGTTGGCAAATGTTGAGGTGTTGCCAAAGGGCGCAAAGGCTATAGTAAATCTAGAACAGCACGTAGCACAAAAGGCTCAAAAACGATTAGCTTTGGATGATGTACAAGGTGCTTGGGAGCTGCTTATAAAACAATAAATAAACAATTATTTCTGAAGGGAAACCAAATACTTAAAACGATATATTAATTTTTAAAGATGGCCATTAACGTGAAAAATAAAAGCGTATGATGGAAATGTAACACTATGGAAGTAGAAGGAAAAGTAAAACTTGTTGGAGAAACTCAAACTTTTGGGAGCAACGGTTTCAGAAAAAGAGAGTTAGTAATAACTACAGAAGAGCAGTACCCTCAACACATCATGATTGAGTTTGTACAAGACAAGACAGATTTGTTGAATAGCTATGCACCGGGACAAGATGTAAAAGTAAGCATCAACCTTAGAGGGCGTGAGTGGTTAGATCCAAAAACAAATGTCACAAAATATTTCAATTCTATACAAGGTTGGAGAATTGAAGGAGCTCCTCAAGCAGCTGGAGCACCACCAATGCCGCCAATGCCACCTGCAGACGCATTTGAGCCTACAAGTGATATAAACCAGGAAGATAATGACGACCTTCCTTTTTAGAGCTTAAAACTCATGTTGTAAACGCCCAGAGGTCAAAACCTCTGGGCGTTTTTTTATGAGTAAAAGTTCCAAAAAACGCCATAGTGATGGTGTTAAATTTGTTTATTTTTACGGCATGTCTATTACACGATCAATAGAAAATATATTTAAAAAAGTACTGCCATCTCCCTTTGCCATTGCAGTATTGTTGACCCTTCTTACCATTTTTCTGGCTTTTTTCTTTACAGGCCCAGTTGATGAAAACAACCATTTACTAACTATTTTATCTTACTGGGAAAAAGGAATTTGGAACAATGCCTTACTGGTATTTGCCTACCAAATGATGCTTATTTTGGTGTTAGGGCATATTTTGGTTTTAAGCAGTCCATTAAACACCCTTATTGGAAAACTAACTCAATTTGTTCATTCTACGGCAAGTGCTGTTATTTTGGTAAGCGTAACCACCATGATAGTTTCTTTTTTTAATTGGGGATTGGGACTCATTTTTGGTGCAATTTTGGCTAGAAAAGTTGCAGAGTCTGCGCAAAATAGAGGCTTTGCAATTAATTACCCTTTGGTGGGCGCCTCTGGATATGTAGGGCTCATGATTTGGCACGGAGGTATTAGCGGCTCTGCACCCTTAAAAGTTGCAGAGAGTGGCCATATACAGAGCATAATGTCTGGCCTTAGTGATCCAGCCATAATAGCCCAACTCCCAGACAGTATTGCCTTTGACCAAACGGTATTAAGCACCTTTAATTTAAGTCTATTTGCTATTTTACTTGTCTTGGTGCCAACTCTTTTGTTTTTTATTGCAAAAAGAGCACCTACAACACAAACCAATTTGCCAATTTACAGCCCTGACAAATCAACCAAAACACACCTCAAGGGTGCAGAAAAACTAGACCAATCTAATGTCTTGGGTATTGGTTTTGGCCTTTTGGTTATGGTAGCCTTCTTTTATAGGTATTGGGGCGCTTTAGGATCCCTCTCCATCACTCCAAATTTGTTAAACTTTTTTATGTTGGGCTTGGCCTTTTTACTGCACAAAAATTTTAAAAACTTTCTTCATGCCCTAGAAGAAGCCATTAAAGGAGCAACAGGTATTTTAATTCAATTTCCGCTCTATTTTGGTATCATGGGTATTATGAGAGAGAGCGGTATGGTGGTTGATATTTCAGACTTTTTTGTGTCTATCTCTACTACACAAACTCTTCCTATTTTTACTTTTATAAGTGCAGGGTTGGTAAATATATTTGTACCAAGTGGAGGTGGGCAATGGGCCATACAGGGTCCTATTGTTATAGAATCTGCATTAAAACTTGGGGTTGACTTGCCAAAAGCAATTATGGCCTTGTCTTACGGAGATCAAATCACCAATATGTTACAACCTTTTTGGGCATTACCACTATTAGGAATTACAAAACTTAAAGCCAGAGAGATTTTGCCCTATACCCTTTTATTGATGCTTCTTGGTAGTATTGTTTATATAGTAGGACTGTTGCTGGTATGATGCACGTGCTAGATCATACACATTGGTTTCCAGAAGTTGATACCGCAGATCACAACGGCATTGTAGCCCTTGGTGGTGATTTATCACCAAAGCGCGTTTTATTGGCTTACAAACAGGGTATATTTCCGTGGTTTTCTGAGGATGAGCCTATACTTTGGTGGAGTCCAGACCCCAGAATGGTGTTGTTTCCAAAAGAGTTTAAACTTTCAAAATCACTTAAAAAAACACTACGAACAACTCCCTACAAGGTTACTTTTAATACAGCTTTTGGGGCAGTGATAGACGCCTGCGCCCAAGTAAAAAGAGAGGGGCAACAGGGCACTTGGATTAGCCAGCAAATGAAACAAACTTATTTGGAGCTGCATGGTCAAAAAAGTGCAATGTCTATAGAGGTTTGGGACGCAGATATACTCGTTGGAGGCCTATATGGTATAGATCTACCTGAAAAGAAGCTCTTCAGCGGGGAGAGTATGTTTAGCATAAAGACAGACGCTTCAAAAATTGCTTTTGCTCATTTGGTAGCTTGGAGTATTACACAAAACTACACCTTGATAGACTGTCAGGTATATACCAATCATCTCGGGAGTTTAGGAGCCAGAGAGATAGACAGAGCGTTATTTCTTTCTTACCTTGCCTAATAATCTGAGATTAGAATTTTAAATCTCATATAAATATCCTTACTACCACTGTAATTCACAAAAGTTTCAGACTTTTATAAAAAATATCGCATGAAAACACTTTTACACAGGTATATAGCTCTAGGAATACTCTTTGCAACCACACTTGTAAGCGCACAGTTGCCAAAGGGGCTAACTGAAACTGAAAAGCAAATAATTTCAGACTATCAGTTCGCAAAATATACCATGACCCCGCCTCCAAGTGTTCCTGTTAGGGCAGCTGCAGAGTGGGAAGAAATAGAATATTTGGTCATAACTTGGCAGGCAAATTATGATGGTATTTTAACTCAAATTGTGGCCGCTGGAGTTCAAGAATGTAAGGTTGTTATCACAACACAAAACCAAAATGCGGTTACAAATACACTCACTAGTGCAGGAATAGATTTAACCAATGTTATATTCATGGATAGAGATTGGGATAGCATCTGGATACGTGATTATGCCGGAAATACAATTTATGAGAATCAGGTTGGAGACAGAGCACTTACAGATTGGATATACAATAGACCTAGACCCAATGATGATACTGTGCCCTTTGGCCATGCTATGCTTTTTGATATCCCGTTGTATGTGACAGACACGGCTCCCAATGATTTAGTAAATACAGGTGGAAATTATATGAGTGATGGACTGGGAAATGCCTTTGCTTCTGAGCTAATACTAGAAGAAAACGAGCCAGGAAACCCCTATAATGTATCTGCCAAAACAGAAGCTCAAATAGATCAAATCATGGAAGATTATATGGGCATCCAGAATTATATAAAAATGCAGGCCCTTCCCTATGATGTTATCAACCACATCGATATGCACATGAAACTTATCGATGAACAAACCCTTGTGGTGAGCAGATATCCACAAGGGGTTGCAGACGGCCCGCAGATAGAAGCAAATATCCAAGAGGTTCTGGACAATGAGGTTTCTGCCTTCGGGACTCCTTACAAAATTAACTGGATTGATGCGCCTCCAAGTACCAGTGGTAATTATCCAGATAGCGGAGGTTATTATAGAACATACACCAATGCAGTGTTTGTTAATAAAACAATATTAGTGCCAACCTACCGGCCAAGTGTAGACAACCCCGCCCTAGCTCAGTGGCGTGATTTAATGCCAGGATACAATGTTGTTGGGATAGATGTAGATAATCAAGGAGAGAATTTAATTTCTTCTTTGGGTGCTATTCATTGCATCACCCATTCTATTGGTGTTGAAGACCCTCTTTGGATTGTACATCAAGCCATACCCACTGCTCCAGAAAACACGAGCATTACCATAGAGGCAAGTATAAAACATAATAGCGGAGTAGCAAATGCATCTGTTTTTTACAGAGAAGTGGGCGCTACTACCTACCAAGAAGCAGCTATGAGTTTAACCAGTAATGATATCTGGAGCTCAGATATTCCGGCACAAACAACAAATATCGAGTATTACATATGGGCTCAGGCAACTTCTGGAAAAACTCTAACTAGACCTATGGTTGCCCCACAAGGGTATTGGACCATACAAGTGGGTGAATTAGGGTCCGCAGATTTTAAATTACAGACCATTACTGGGCCTTTTCCAAACCCGGCTAAGGATAATGTTAGTTTTAAATTTAAAGATGTAGCAGGAACTCTTAGGGTAACAATTACCAACATTCTTGGCCAAGAGCTTTACAATAAGCAAGTAAACCAAGCAAACGGGACTCTTACACTTGAGCTACAAGATAGCTGGAGAGGCGCATTATTTGCTACCTTTACAGGGTCCTTTGGAAGCACTACCAAGAAAATAATTAAGCTGTAAAACGCTATTAAAGATCCCTGGTCTTTTCATTAACAATTTTTTTATATTTTTAGCGCCCTAGTATTATTTAATACCAAGCAAAAATCAATTTTTACAATAAACCACATGAAGTCATTTACATTAGTAACCCTGTTTTTTTTATTTTCTTTAAGTACCGCTGTAACAGCTCAAACTACTGCAATAGAAAAGACAGACGTCAACAAAGACATTGATTTAATGAGAGTCTATGAGCAGTATGTAAAAGATGGGTACGGAACTCCAGCTGTGTATAAAAAGTTAGCAGATGGTTATTATTTTAAAAATGATTATACCACCGCAAAAAAATGGCTTGAAGCATTATTACAAGCCGATACCTCTACCCCTAAAATGTATATAAATAGGTATATACAGACCTTGCGCGCCTTAGATATAGACACTACCAATAATAAATATCTTACGCTTCAAAAGAGTAAGTTCTAAAAATATCTAAGAGAGGTGTATAAAAAAAGGTAATTGCTCAAGTTTGAGCAATTACCTTTTTTTAAATATAAAATTATTTTATTGTTTGATAAACTTTATTGTTTTGCTAGCCGTATCTGTTTTTAAGGTTACAAAATAAACACCCGTATTTAAGTTAGATGTTTCAACAGAGAAGTTAGTTGCCTGTGGAGAGGCATTCTTTACAATTTGTCCAAGTGTATTGTAAATTGCAACATCTGTAATTTGCTTATCTGACTGGATAGTTATATTTTGAGTTGTTGGGTTTGGGAAAAGCGAAACATTAATAGTAGTAAAGTCGCTAACCGATAATGTGTTGCTTGTTACAACAACGCTTCCTAAAGATGCCTCATCTGCAGGGTTTGCATTTATTCCCGCAACTCCAAAACCATACTGAACAAAAGCATCTTCATCCCCAATATCGTCAAAGGTAAAAGAGAATTCAGTTCCAGCTTCTTCTAAAGATGCGTACACATCCTTGACAACAGAAAAATCACTATTAAAAACTTTGATAAAAGCATATGGATTATAATCTGTAAAAAACAATGTTGAATTTACTGTATTGCCAGCGGCTAATTCTGCAACAATCGCTGCGCCAGTTACATCAGAAACCATTAATACAGGAATAGTCACCTGATCTCCAAAATCACCGCCCGCCATTACAATAGGAGCACCTTCAACATTATTAATCACAACAACAGCAATAGCACCTGCATTTTGTGCTACCAATGCCTTAAAGCCAAATTCGCATACTCCTCTTCTAATTAGTGCAATTTTTCCTGCTAAATCACCAGAATTAGTAACCGGTTCACAGCCATCGTTGGGATCTGGATCACTTCCCTCATCAAGTAAAAGCACTAAATCTTCAGTTACTCCATCGGTTGTAAATGCTCCTCCAAAATCTGCAGGCACTGATTGGTGTTGCCCTAGTAGCGGTCCATTATTTACATTAAAGACAACATATCCATTATCTTGAAGTGTGTTTTCCTGGACAGTACCTTCAAAAGTAAGTGGGCTACCAACTAACTCGGTGCTCTGAACATAGGTTTCCATGAGCATGAATTTAGCGCCAAGCAATGATGTTTGATTTACCCAAAATGGATCAGCTAGATTATCACCGTAGGTGTTGAAATTAGGATGCAAACTCATAGTATTATTTGCAGGATCTACTATGGTTTGTAAATCTGGCACACCCCAAGGTGATCCAAATGCAAAACTACCATCTAGGTTTAATACAGTTGCGTAGCCAAGTTGCTCTGCACTTGCATCTACTGTTACTGTGTTTTGTGCGATACCCATAAAAGCAAAGCAGAAAACTAATGCGATTGTGAAATAATTTTTTTTCATGATTTTAAAGTTTTAGTTAATAGATGGTTACATTTATATTTCAGTAACTAAAATTACACATTTTTGGTAAAATTGAAATCTTTTTTGAAGACTTTAGTTAAAATGTATTGATTATTTTTTTTGAATTATTAATGATAGTAAGTTTACATCTATAGTTTACTTATAAACATATTAAAATTAGATGAACACAAAACAAGCATTAATAAGCAATGCATTAGCAGCAGGCGCTACCTATAAAGAGTTTAGAGAGGAAGTTTCAAACCATGCTAAATTAAAAACCACCACTGGGCCAAATCAAACAGATGCCCTGATTAATTACACCAAGCTTAATGATGCAAGAATGAGGCGCTTGGATAAAACCACAAAAATTTCAGAAACTCATCAAGCTCTTTTTTCTAATTATCAAAAGAAAGTAACTTGGCTAGTACTCACAGAGAGTTGGTGTGGTGACGCCGCACAATCTTTGCCAGTGCTCAATAAAATTGCCTCCATAACACCACATCTTACTTTAAAAGTAGCCTTGCGTGATGTGCATATAGATTTAATGCAACACTTCTTAACCAATGGAGCCATGGCCATTCCCAAGTTAATTGCTGTAGATGAGGTCTCTGGAGATATTATTGGGCAATGGGGTCCAAGACCCAGCGAGGCTACAAAAATGGTGGCCCATTACAAAGCGGCCAATGGCAGCCTTAGCCCAGAGTTTAAAAAAGACTTACAAATTTGGTATACCAAAGATAAAGGCCAGAGTATTATCGATGATATTACAGAGGTATTAAAATAAATTTTAAGATTCTACAGAACCATCAAAGTGTGCAATTACAGCTTCAATGGTATGTGCGTTTTTAACATCAAATTCGCCAATTTTTGTGCGGCGTAATGCAGATAGATGTCCCCCATTATTTAGTGCTTTTCCAAAATCGTGTGCCAAAGATCTTATATAAGTCCCTTTACTACAGGCTACTCTAAAGTGCACATCAGGCAAATCAACACCAGTAATTTCAAAAGCAGATATATGTACCCCACGCTTTGGTATATCTACTGTTTCTCCAGCCCTGGCATATTCATATAAGCGTTTTCCTTCTTTTTTTAAGGCAGAAAAAACAGGAGGTTGTTGCATTATATCACCTACAAATTGCTCACGAGCCTTATTAATAGCTTCTTGTGTAATACCAGCAATATCAAACCGATGGTCTATTTGTGTTTCCAAATCATAACTAGGTGTGGTGCCTCCAAGTGTGATAGTGCCTGTATATTCTTTTTGCTGGGCTTGGTATGTTTCTATTTGTTTGGTGAATTTTCCGGTGCACAAAATTAGTAGTCCACTAGCCAAGGGATCTAGTGTGCCGGCATGGCCTACTTTTATTTTTTTGATATCAAAGCCTTTGCGTATTAGCCATCTTACTTTGTTTACCACCTGAAAAGAAGTCCAGCCTAGAGGTTTGTCTATAAGAAGTACTTGTCCTGTTTGGTAGTCTTGTTTTTGTAGTTTGCCCAGATCCATGTTTACTATTTAACTGTATAAACCAAAACCAATGGCAAGTAATCCTACCACTACACAATAGATAGAAAAGTAAGACAGTTTACTTTTTTTCACTAATTTAATCATCCATGTACAGGCAATCAACCCGCTTATAAAGGCCGCAATAAAACCGATACCTAATGTACTAAAATTGGTAGCCTCCGTGGTTAGTTCTCCGCCCAGTATATCTTTGGCAATTTTTCCAAAGATTAATGGAATTACCATTAAAAAAGAGAATCGCGCCGCTTTACTTTTGTCATTACCCAGAAGTACAGAGGTAGAGATGGTAGCTCCACTTCTAGAGATGCCAGGCAACATAGCTACCGCCTGAGATAGTCCAATAATAAGGGCATTTTTAAACGTAACTGGTTTGCCGGTGTTTTTAGATCTATCTGCCAGCCACAAAAGTAGCGCAGTAAAAAGTAGCATAAACCCTACAAAGGCAATGTTTCCTCCAAAAAAGGATTCTAGTTCTTCTTCAAAAAGCAATCCTACCACAACGGCAGGGAGCATAGAGATTACAATTTTTGACACAAATTGTGTCTCTTCATTCCAAGAAAATTGTAGCAGCGAAGTACAAATTTCAACAATGTCTTTTCTAAAAACCACTATAGTGCTTAATGCTGTTGCAAAGTGAAGTATTACTGTAAAAAGAAGACTTTCTTCAGGGATAGAGTTGTCTCCTAAAATAGCTTTCCCTAGTTCTAGGTGACCACTTGAAGAAACAGGTAAAAATTCTGTAAAACCTTGGATTATTCCAAGAATAATAGCGTCCAATACGTCCATTTAGCTCTTTTTTCTAGTATCTAATAAAATGGCATACACCTCAACTCCAAAGCCAATCAAAATAAGTGCAGGTGCAAGACGGATGCGTCTCCAATTGTAAATTTCAGGATTAAATACTGCAGGGTCATTACTTCCTCCTCCAGACATTAACATAAAGCCTAAAGCAATAAGCCCGGCTCCTATGGCCATAAAAATATAATTTTTACGTTCAAAAATAAAATGCGCTTTGGCGATTTGTTTTCGTTTTTTTTCTCCCATAATAGTGTCTAAAGAGTAGGATAATATTTAAAGGTTATCTAAATTGGTAACAAAGGTAGGGAATTAAAATTCTGTGAAAAGTATTTCCTCTCCCAAACCTAATTGTGAAATATGATTGCTCTCAAGGCCAAACCAAAACTTGTAGAGGTGTAATGTTATTTTTTCTCCCATTACTTTGCGCTCTAGTTGTTTTAAGTCCAAATTCCTCTCCGTACCTCTGTTGATGTAATAAAAATCTCCATTGGCTTCTTTGAAAAAAATATCTGCAGCATCTGTAGCGTATATTTGGGTTACTGTAATTTGTTTTACAATACACTCCTGTTTTTTTGCATTATTGATAATGCAACTTTGCAATAGAAACAAACAAGCTATCGCTCCAATAGCTTTAGTAATATAGCTCATCGGTTTTTAAATTTAAAAAGCGCTGTGTAGCAAAATAAGTACTTATCCATGAAATAAATAGACCCATCAAAAACACAAACCCAAACAAGCTCCCTAGCATTATTTTGTCACTCAATAGTTCAAGATCAGGAAAGCTTTTGTCACTGTAGTACATCACACCAGCCATGCCCCACATGGCCAAAAAGGCCCCAATAACACCAAGGCGTAAACTCCTTAAGATAAAAGGCAGTCTAATAAAGCGTTTTGTAGCTCCTACCATTTGCATGGTTTTTATGGTAAATCTCTTCGAGTACACAGACAGCCTTATAGAGCTGTTAATTAGTAGTATGGCAATAATTAAAAATACCCCTGCAGTAACCATAACCCAGAAACTAATTTTGGTAATATTATCTGTGAGTTTTTCTATTAGGGGTTTGTCGTAGATAACATCATCTACAAAATCTTTGTTTTTAAGTTGTGTTACAATGGTCTGAATTTTTTGTGGCGTAACAAATTTTGCCAATAAACGCACATCAATACTATTTTGCAGGGGGTTGTCACCAAGGTATTCCATAAAATCTTCACCAATAGTTGCACTGTGCTGCTGTGCTGCCTGCTCTTTTGTGACGTAGATTGCTTCTTTTGTGAAATCTGCCAGAGCTAGACTTTGTTTTAGTTGTGTTATTTCTGCTTCTTTGGCACTGTCTTTTAAAAACACCACAAGAGGAATTTGTTCCTTGAAATAGTCACCAACCTTTTGGCTATTTAACACCAATAGCCCGAGAAGTCCTAGTAAAAACAATACCAAAGAGATGCTCAGAACTACCGAAAAATAGGATGAAATTAATCTGCGTTTCTGAAATGTTTCAAAAGAGGATGCCATAGAGGTATAACTAGAATTGAACGTATTTGTTGTGCAGTAAAAATACGAAATTCATTGAAACACAGGGTATGACTTTACTGTTTTTAAGCATTGCTTGGCTTTAATTTGAATTTCAAGTTTTGGGCTTGGTATCTTGAGCAATTCGGACAATAGATGTAAATTTGTTAATCATAAACCCAGGATCAATGAGTAAGTATCATTTTAATGAAATTGAAGCCAAATGGCAAAAGCATTGGGCAAATAACGGAACTTTTCACGCATCTAATGAAAGTCAAAAACCAAAGTACTATGTGCTAGATATGTTCCCTTACCCATCTGGCGCTGGCTTACATGTTGGCCACCCTCTAGGGTATATTGCCAGTGATGTATATGCGAGATACAAACGGCATAAAGGGTTTAATGTACTACACCCCCAGGGCTATGATTCTTTTGGGTTGCCCGCAGAGCAGTATGCTATTCAAACAGGCCAGCATCCAGCGCAGACCACACAAGTAAATATAGAGGGCGGGGTAGATAATCAATCAAATACCATTACAGGATACAGAAAACAGTTAGACAATATAGGTTTTTCTTATGATTGGAGCAGAGAGGTGCGTACCTCAAATCCAGCATACTATAAATGGACACAATGGATTTTCACCAAACTATTTGATAGTTGGTATTGTAAAACCAGTGATAAAGCGCGCAGTATTTCTTCCTTAGTTGCTATTTTTAAACAAGATGGAAACGTAAATATCGCAGCTGTGTGCGATGATGAGATTGCACTATTTACAGCAAACCAATGGGCTGGGTTTTCTGATGAAATACAACAGCAAATACTTTTAGGGTACAGATTAACCTACTTGGCAGAAACCGAAGTAAACTGGTGTGCAGAGCTAGGAACCGTGTTGGCCAATGATGAAATAGTAAATGGTGTAAGTGAAAGAGGAGGTTATGCTGTGGTACGCAAAAAAATGAAACAATGGAGCATGCGTATTTCTGCATACGCAGAACGCTTACTACAAGATCTAGACACTTTGCAATGGAGTGAATCTATTAAAGAAACCCAGCGCAATTGGATTGGAAAATCTGTAGGAGCTACAGTTGTTTTTAATGTAAAAGGGCACGACGCAAAAATACCGGTGTTTACCACACGTCCAGACACCATATTTGGTGTAAGTTTTATGACTTTAGCTCCAGAACATGAGTTGGTGGCTTCACTTACCACGCCAGATCAAAAACAAGCCGTTGATGCTTATATAAAGGCCACAGCAAAAAGAAGTGAGCGTGAGCGTATGGCAGATGTAAAAACCATAAGTGGTGTGTTTACAGGAGCATATGCCCAGCACCCATTTTCTAAACAACCTATCCAAATTTGGATTGGAGACTATGTTTTGGCAGGCTACGGAACCGGAGCTGTCATGGCTGTACCATGCGGAGATCAAAGAGATTATGATTTTGCCAAACATTTTGACTTGCCTATCCCTAATGTTTTTCAAAATGCAGATATCAGCGAGCTTGCCTTTAGTGATAAAGACACAGCCGTAATTACTAACAGTGATTTTTTAGATGGCTTATCTTATAAAAAAGCAGTAAAGCTTGCTATTTATGAGTTAGAAAAAATAGGCGCTGGAGCTGGTAAAACAAATTATAGACTTCGTGATGCTGTGTTTTCAAGACAGCGTTATTGGGGAGAACCCTTCCCTGTGTATTATAAAAACGGTTTGCCTCATACCATAGCCGTAGACCACTTGCCTATTCAGCTTCCAAAGATTGAAAAATACCTTCCCACAGAAACAGGAGAGCCGCCCCTTGGACGTGCAGATATGTGGGCCTGGGATGCTCAAAAATGTGCCGTGGTAAGTAACAATCTCATAGATAACCAAAATGTATTTCCGCTGGAGCTAAATACCATGCCAGGATGGGCTGGTAGTAGCTGGTATTTTTTTAGATACATGGAAAAGGCAGACAGAGATACGGTATTTGCAAGCCAAAAGGCCCTAGATTATTGGCAAAATGTTGACTTGTATATTGGGGGAAGTGAACACGGTACGGGCCATTTATTGTATAGCCGATTTTGGGTAAAGTTTTTATATGATTTGCAGCATGTACCAGTAAAAGAACCCTTCAAAAAAATGATCAACCAAGGGATGATTTTGGGAGAGAGTGCATTTGCCTATAGAGTAGCTGGAGAAAATAAATTTGTTTCTAAAGGTAAAATCAAAGGCTATACCACACAGCCCATACACACAGATGTTTCTTTTGTAAACACCTCTAACCAACTGGATATTCAGGCCTTCAAAAACTGGCGCGTTGAATTTAAAAATGCTGAGTTTATTACAGAGGACGACGGTAGTTTTAAAGTGGGGCGCGAGATTGAAAAAATGTCTAAGTCAAAATATAATGTGGTAAATCCAGATGATATTTGCAGCCAATATGGCGCAGACACCCTACGTATGTATGAAATGTTTTTAGGCCCACTAGAACAAGCGAAACCCTGGAGTACTGCAGGTATTTCTGGGGTACATAGTTTCTTGAAAAAACTTTGGCGTTTATTTCATTTAGGTGCAGATGAGGTTTTTAATGTTTCTCAGACTCCAGCAAATAAGGATGCTTTAAAGGTGCTACATAAAACCATAAAAAAGGTAGAAGATGATATTGAAAATTTCAGTTTCAATACCTCGGTTTCTACTTTTATGATTGCCGTAAATGAGCTTACAGCTCAAAAGTGCAACAGCAAAGAAATTCTAGAACCTTTAACGATTTTAATTTCACCATATGCACCTCACATTGCAGAGGAGTTGTGGAGTAAATTAGGACACCAAGATAGTATCTCTGGGGCCGGGTTTCCAGTTTTTGACCCAAGCCATTTGGTGGAGAGCAGTAAAGAATACCCAATTTCTTTTAACGGTAAAATGCGTTTTAAAATGGAGCTGCCATTAGCTATGTCGAAAGAGGATATAGAAGCTGCTGTAATGGCAAATCCAAAAACCATACAGCAACTAGATGGACGAATGCCTAAAAAGGTGATTGTCGTGCCTGGAAAAATTATTAATATCGTGGGATAAAAAAATAGCACGCTTTTTGCAGTATACTAAATAATTAAAATTACAAATTATTATGATGGGATATTATATCGTTGCGGGACTTATCTTTTTGGCTAGTTCTTATATTAGCAAGAAATTAAAAAGCAAGTTTAAACACTATTCTAAAATACAGTTAAAAAATGGCATGAGTGGCAGAGAAATTGCCGAAAAAATGCTTGCCGATAACTCAATTACAGACGTAGATGTAATTAGTGTTAGTGGTCAATTAACAGATCATTACAACCCCTTAAACAAGACTGTAAATTTAAGTCAATCTGTATACAATCAGCGAAATGCCGCAGCGGCAGCTGTTGCAGCCCATGAAGTTGGTCATGCTGTGCAGCATGCCACAGCCTATAGCTGGCTTACGCTAAGAAGTAAAATTGTTCCTGCCGTTGGCATTGCCAGTAAGTTGTCAAACATTGTTATAATGATTGGTCTAGTACTCTCTGGTACAGGGTCTATTTTTGGCACTAATATATTTCTATTAGGGATTGTTTTATTTGCAATAACCACCGCTTTCTCTATCATTACCCTACCCGTTGAGTATGACGCAAGTAATCGCGCCTTGGCCTGGCTTGAAAAAGAGCGCATTGTCACAAATGAAGAATTAGCCGGCTCAAAAGATGCTTTAAAATGGGCAGCTAGAACCTACCTAGTAGCCGCTTTAGGGTCTTTGGCAACCTTACTGTATTTTATAATGATGTTTCTCAATAGAAGATAGCCTAGCAAAGCATTACGCTATATTATTTAAGAAAGCCTGTTTAAAACTAATTTTAAACAGGCTTTCTTTTTATGAGATGAAAAACCTTACCCAACTACATTCATTGGGTTGTAACCCAAATACGGGACTTGGGTTTCTGTAAAGTGAATACCAAATTCTTGCAACTCTTTTAGAATTGGCTCATACACTTCTTTGTTTAACGGTAATTGTACACCAGGGGTTGTAATTTCTTTATTTAATATTCTAAGAGCTGCAATAGCAACGGGCAAGCCAACAGTTTTTGCCATTGCAGTGTAGTCTTGGTCATCGCCAATGGCAACCATCTTACTATCTATTTGGTATTTTTTACCCTCTAGTTCATAGCCAAACTTATGGTACATTACAATCATGTCTTTATCATCTGGAGCCAAACTCCAGCTATCCATAAGTATTTTTTGTAGTCCTTGTGCTGGTGTAGCATCTTTAATACCAAGGGTTTTGGTTGGGTTTAAGATATCAAGATCTTCAATTTTATTCCACATTAAATCATCTTGGTCAATTTTAAGGCTATGTCTTAACTTCAGTTCAACACTATCTGTGGGTGAATAGGGTAAAAAGCTATTTACAAATTCACGATAACTTAAGTTTTCTGAGTTTGGAATACTGTAAGTGTCATCTGTCATTCCAAGATGTACAAACATATTCCAGGCCTTACTAAACCCTACCCTACGTATGGTTCCTCTATAGAGGGTGAGAATATCTTCAAGACCATATACACTTTGATACTTTAGGCTATTTCTATTTGCATATACCTCAAATTTTCCATAGCCTTCAACTTCAATAAATTCTGTTCTTCTAAAAAGTCTATTGTATGGTATGTATTTAAACTTTCCTTCTTGTATAAACTCTGCAGCGCCTCCTTGACCTGCCAATACCACATTGCGAGGATTCCAGGTAAATTTATAATTCCAAAGGTTGTTGTCACTCTGGGGAGCAACCAGACCTCCTGTAAAGCTCTCAAATAAGAGCATTTTGCCTCCTTTATCTTTTATACTGTCTATAACTTGCATGGCGCTCATATGATCAATGCCAGGGTCAAGCCCAATCTCGTTCATAAACACAAGTCCTTTTTCTTTAGCCACCTGATCTAGTTGTTGCATATCATCGCTAATATAAGAGGCTGTAACCAAATGTTTTCCGTAAGAAATACAATCTCGAGCTACTTCTATATGGAAACGAGCAGGAAGCATTGAGATAACAACATCACTATCTTTAACAGCTTGTTTACGCTGCTGCTCATCAAAGACATCTAACAAAATGCCGCGCCCATTAGGATGACCACTGGTAAGCTTTTGTGCATTTTCAATATTGATGTCTCCAATGGTCAAGAATAAATTTTCTGCAGCACTTTTGTCTAATAAATACTTAATTAAACTTGTTGCAGAGCGACCGGCGCCTATAATTAATATGTTTCTCATCTATTTGGTTTTAATTATCTTTATAGTGCTGTAAAGACATTGACGAAAATACAAATTTGTACCATACACTATGATAAAATACCATAAAAATATAGTCATAATTGCTAGTCTTTTGGCAATGATTGCAATTGTAATGGGGGCTTTCGGTGCCCATGGTCTTAAGCCATTGATTTCCCCAGATTCATTGGCCGTTTTCCAGACGGGTGTAACCTACCAGATGTATCATGCATTGGCTTTATTAGCCTTAGCATTGATTCCTGGATTAGAGATAAAAAAAGTAAAAGGAGTTTTCAGGTTTTTTGTTTTTGGAACGTTCTTTTTTTCTGGCTCTTTATATTTTCTTGCACTTAAAAGTCTCTTGCCATTTTCCGTTTCTTTTCTAGCGCCCGTTACACCTATTGGAGGCTTGCTACTTATATTTGGTTGGGCTTTATTAGCATATAGTGTTATTAAAATGAAATAGAGTAGTATGACACTAGCTTTCGGGTTTTTATAGAACCTGTTGTGGGATAACTTATTAACACTCAGTTTGGATAAATAAGGTGATATAGTATTATTACTTATGTATGTTTTGTTATTTTTGCTACACAACAATTAAAAAAAAGTATGGCGGCTAGTAACCAAACTACAAACACGATTTCTATTGATCAATATGGAATCAAGAATGCAAAAGTTAACTATCAACTTTCTGCAAAACAACTTCACCAACAATCATTACAAAAAGGACAGGCAAAACAGGCAGATAACGGTGCGCTTGCAGTAAATACTGGCGAGTTTACCGGGCGTTCTCCCTTAGATCGGTTCATTGTTAAAGATGCTGTCACGCAAGACAAAGTGTGGTGGGGGGATATCAATATTCCTTTTGATGCAGACAAATTTGATGCATTGTATGATAAGGTAACAGCCTATCTATCTGATAAGGAAGTATATGTTCGTGACAGTTATGCTTGTGCAGATCCACAATACAAATTAAACATACGGGTTATCAATGAGTATCCATGGTCAAACATGTTTGCATATAACATGTTTTTACGCCCAACAGCAACTGAGCTAGAAGGGTTTGATCCAGAGTGGTTGATTGTAAACGCACCTGGTTTTATGGCAGATGCAGCTGTTGATGGAACACGTCAACACAATTTTGCAATCTTAAATTTTGAGAAGAAAATAGCTTTAATAGGAGGTACTGGTTATACAGGAGAAATTAAAAAAGGAATTTTTTCTGCTTTAAATTTCATCTTACCGGTTTATAAAAACACTTTACCTATGCACTGTTCTGCCAATGTAGGTGAGGACGGCCAAACGGCGATATTCTTTGGTTTGTCTGGCACAGGAAAAACAACCCTCTCTGCAGACCCTCAACGAAGGCTAATTGGTGATGATGAGCATGGTTGGACCGCAGAAAACACTGTCTTTAATTTTGAAGGCGGTTGTTATGCAAAGGTGATTAATCTTTCTGCAGAAAATGAGCCAGATATCTTTAAAGCAATCAAATCTGGAGCAATACTAGAAAATGTGATCATGGATGATCAAGGTGTCGTAGACTATACAAACATCTCAATAACTCAAAACACACGTGTTAGTTATCCAATTACTCATATTGATAATATACAGCAGCCTTCTTTAGGGAAGAATCCTAAAAATATATTTTTCTTAACCGCAGATGCTTTTGGTGTCTTGCCTCCAATTGCTAAATTAACTCCTGGACAGGCGGCTTATCATTTTATAAGTGGTTATACGGCTAAGGTTGCAGGAACAGAAGCAGGAGTAACAGAGCCTCAGCCAAGTTTTTCAGCATGTTTTGGTGCGCCATTTATGCCTTTACATCCAACAAAATATGCCGAAATGTTAAGTCAAAAAATGACCAAGGCAGGAGTAAATGTTTGGCTAGTAAACACGGGTTGGACCGGTGGCCCTTACGGGGTTGGAACAAGAATGAAATTAAAGTATACCCGTGCTATGATAACCGCTGCTATGGACGGCTCTTTAGATGCTGCCAATAAAGACAATTATCACGTTCACTCTGTCTTTGGTTTAAACCAACCAAGAGTGTGTCCAAATGTACCAACGGAGGTTTTAAGCCCAAGAGGCACCTGGAATAATGATAAAGGATATTATGAAACAGCCCACAAACTGGCTGCATCTTTTAAAGCAAATTTCAAACAATTTGAGGAGTATGCTAGCAAAGAAATACTAGAGGGAGCGCCGTTGAAAGGGTAGTTTTCTAGTGTGATATTATAAAAAAATCCGATTTCAATTTTGAAATCGGATTTTTTTATGTGTTATAAACACCTAAGAACCGTGCTGTCTAAAACACAAAGTGATGAGGTATTATTTTTTGTTTTGCTGTTTGATGTATTTTTCAAGAGCCATAGTCATTGAAGGAGTTTCTGGTGTTGGAGCTTGAATATCTACACGCAATCCTTTTTCTAGAGATGCCTTTACGGTTGTGTTGCCAAATACGGCGATACGCGTATCATTTTGTTTGAAATCTGGAAAGTTTTCAAAGAGAGACTCAATACCACTTGGACTAAAGAAAACCAAGATGTCGTAATACACATTTCTAAGATTACTCAAATCGCTAACTACTGTTTTGTAGAAAACAGATTCTGTCCATTGAACGTTCAATTCATTTAAAACTCGTGGCACTTCAGGTTTTAATTTATCGCTCGCAGGAAGTAAGAAATTCTCTGTTTTGTATTTTTTTATTAGTGGAGATAGCTCGGTAAAAGTTCTCTTACCAACATATATTTTTCGTTTTCTGTACACTACATATTTTTGCAAGTAATAGGCCACAGCTTCACTTTGGCAAAAATACTTCATAGTATCTGGCACTTTAAAACGAAGTTCATCTGCAATTCTAAAGAAATGATCTACAGCGTTGCGACTCGTTAAAATGATAGCGGTGTAATTAGCAAGATCCACTTTTTGAGATCGCACTTGTTTCCCAGAAACACCTTCTACATGAATAAAAGGGATGAAATCTATTTTCACCTTTTGCCTATCAATTAGATCAAAATAAGGGGAATTTTCTACCTTTGGTTCAGGTTGAGAAACTAATATAGTTTTCACTTTCATAAGCATCACTTTATAAAAATTCAACCAGTTACGTAAATACCTTATATAGTATGATGTAGGGCGAAATTTCCAGAGCGCAAAGATACAAAATAAAATAAAAGAAGTTCGTTATTATTAATTTTCCGTTGGTTTTGTAGCTGTAAAATAATGCAATTGCGTTTATAACAACAGTTAATAGGCAAAATACCAGCATTATATCTTTATTAATTGGGGTAACATATACAACTATAAAGAGCATAATTAAAAACAAAACACTCATTAGGTTTCTATAACTTAATTTTTGATGCACATATTGGTGTATGATGTTTTCGATATTAAAGATGATTCCTATGGTTTTTTCCAGGATAATCTTTGTTAGCACAAACCCGACAACAACTCCTAGTATTTTGACGAATAGAAAAGGAGTATTTAAGAGCATTGTTGGATTTTGCCAAGCGATAACTTTGTACAGTAGTAAGGCAACGCAAATGGCTTGAGGTATAAATAATAACACATTAAAAAGGTGGTATATAGGGTCGTTTTTTCCAAAAACAAAAAAGTATTTATTGCTTAATGGTAACTTTAAAAACTCTTGAAATCTAAGCGGGTATGCTATCTTTACTGCGGTTGTAATGATAATGCAGCATAACAAAAGCAGTGTAATCCAGTCTTGTGATGTATAAATTCTATCTAGATACTGCACAGTTTTTTTTAGGTTAAAGATAACATATTGTGCAAGATCAGTAGGGCGGGAAATACATTTTTTTACCTGTAAGATATGGTTTAAAAAAAGTACCTTTGTTATATTAACTTAAGTAGTATGTCTAACGCATTGGTTGTAATACCAACCTATAATGAGATTGAGAATATTGAACCATTGTTGCGCGATATTATATTGTTGCAACGAGACTTTGATATACTTGTGGTAGATGACAACTCCCCAGATGGCACCTCTGCACAAGTTGAGCAATTAATTAAAGAGTATCCAGATAACATTTTTTTATTAAAAAGAACTTCAAAACTGGGCCTAGGAACCGCCTATATTGCAGGGTTTAAATGGGCTTTAAAAAGGCACTATGACTTTATCTTTGAAATGGATGCAGATTTTTCTCACAACCCCAAGGATCTTCTTAGACTTTACAGTGCCTGCGAAAATGAAAATTGCGATATGGTAATTGGTTCTCGCTATGTAACGGGAGTCAATGTTGTAAATTGGCCCATGAATAGAGTACTATTGTCTTGGGGAGCTTCAAGATATGTTCGCTGGATAACGGGCATGAAAATTGATGACACCACAGCTGGGTTTATTTGCTACAGGCGTCATGTTTTAGAGGCTATAAATCTTGATGCTATTAAGTTTGTTGGCTATGCATTTCAAATAGAAATGAAGTTTAAAACCTATCTCAGTAAATTTAAAATAAAAGAAGTGCCTGTAATTTTTACAGACAGAACCAAGGGTACATCAAAAATGAGCAAAGGAATTATTTCTGAGGCTATTTTTGGAGTCCTTGCCATGAAATTGAAAAGTATATTTAAAATATTAGACATATAATGCGTACAGTATTAATAAAGAATGCTCAAATAGTAAATGAAGGAACCATCACCAGTGGTGATGTCCTTATTGAGGCAGATCGTATTGCAGAGATTGCACCTTCTATTAGCGTAAAAAATGCAGATACCAAAGTGATAGATGCAGACGGATTTTACCTCATCCCTGGGATGATAGACGATCAAGTTCATTTTAGAGAGCCAGGACTAACCCACAAGGCAACAATTAAAACAGAGTCTCGTGCTGCTGTTGCGGGAGGAATCACTTCTTTTATTGAAATGCCAAACACGGTACCTCAAGCCACAACCATAGATTTATTAGAAGAAAAATTTGCTATAGCGGCCAAAGATGCGCATGCTAATTATTCTTTTATGTTTGGTGGCACCAATGACAATTTATCTGAAATATTAAAAGTAGATAAAACCAAGGTGGCTGGCCTTAAGTTGTTTCTGGGCAGTTCTACAGGTAATATGCTCGTGGATAATCCAAAGGTACTAGAAGAAATTTTCAGTAAAACAGATCTGCTCATCTCAACGCATTGTGAGGATGAAGCAACGATTAAAAAAAACCTAGAACAAGCAATAGCTATCTATGGAGATGATATCCCAATGGAAAAGCATCCAGAAATACGCAGTGAACAGGCCTGTTATATTTCCTCTTCCCAGGCTATTGCACTGGCTAAAAAAACAGGAGCAAGGCTGCATGTTTTTCATCTTTCAACAGCAAAAGAAACCAAGCTTTTTGATAAAAAAAAGCCATTAAAAGACAAAAAAATTACGGCAGAAGTTTGTGTGCATCATCTTTGGTTTACCAGCGAAGATTATGCGTCAAAGGGATCTAAAATAAAGTGGAACCCAGCCGTTAAAACAAAAAAAGACAGAGAAGGCCTTTGGAAAGCTCTCAATGAAGGCCGTATAGATGTGATAGCCACAGATCATGCCCCACACACGCTAGAGGAAAAAGATAATGTCTATACCAAAGCCCCCTCTGGAGGACCACTAGTACAACACGCCTTAGAGGCACTCTTTGAGATGCACCGTAAAGGATATATTACAGTAGAGAAATTAGTAGAAAAGATAGCCCATAATCCTGCTATTTTATTTGAAATAAAAGATCGAGGATATATCAGAGAAGGTTACAAAGCAGATTTGGTTTTGATAAATCCAAATGCTCCATGGACCGTTACCAAAGAAAATATTGCCTATAAATGTGGCTGGTCTCCTTTTGAAGGTACTACCTTTAGGGCTAGAGTAACCCATACTTTTGTCAATGGACACCTAGCTTATGAAAACGGTAAAATAGCAAAAATCACAAACGGAGAGCGTTTAACATTTAATAGATGAAACTAAAAAACAAGCTACGTAACAAACACACAGGGTTTTTAAAAAATGGACGTCATTTTTTAATAGCACTTGCCTTTGGGTTTGTTGTAGCAGCTTGCCAAGATGTAAAGCGGCCACAGATGCCCGCAAATTTAATTGCTCAAGACTCCATGGTTTCTATTTTAGTAGACGCTTACATGATTAATGCAGCTAGGAGCATTGATAATAGAATAATAGTAAACAAAGGGGTGTTGCTAGACTCTATATTATATTCTAAGCACCGTATAGATAGTTTGCAATTTGCACAAAGTAATGCCTATTATGCCTCAGATCTGGATACATATAAAAAACTGTTTTTAAAGGTGGAAGAAAAGTTAAAAATCGAAAAAACCAAAAAAGACACGCTATACGCTCAATACAAAAGAGCAAAAGAATTGCAAAGAATAAACGATAGTGTTAAAGGCGCTAGGTTGGATAGTCTGCAAGACATATATCCAAAAATAAAAAGAGATAGTATAAAGCAGATATTAAAGGCAGCCCTTCAAAAGAAAGACACTATACTCATAACAAAACCCTCAAAGCAATAAGTCTTTAATGCTCAGATTTATAATCAGATGCTACACGTTTTATTGTTTGAGAAACAGGAGTGAAGCTAAAGGATAAAGCTTTCTCGATTTTATGAGCGTTGTAATTTGAGCGCGTGTACAAACTCTTTACGTTGGCCTTTTGGAGTTTTCTTTTTGTGCCAAACAAACTACTTACTAGCCCGTCAATACTGCTTAGTAAAAGTAATTTCCATTCAGCTATTTCTTTTTCAGGAGGATTTTTGTCAAAGGCCAGTGCTAATTCCTTTGTGAACTCCTTATAGCTCAAGGTAGCTCCTACCAAAATATATCGTTCATTTTTAAGGTCACTGTTCATAAGGCCTTGCATGGCTAATACCACATCTCTAACATCAACCACTGCAATGCTTCCTGATGTAAAGTAAGACATCCCTTTATGGGCTAGTTTGAAAATAGCTCCACTTCCAGTGTGCCAAGATCCAGCCCCCAAAATTACACCTGGGTTTACAATAACCGCATCTAAACCCTCTTGTGTGGCTCGCCACACTTCCATTTCTGCAGCATATTTGGTAAGACTATACACATTGTTTGCTGCATCTTGATTAAAATGCGTTTCTTCAGTAATGCTACTTTCATCTTCTGTAGTGCCAAGGGTTGCAATAGAACTTACATAACATAATTTCTTAATTCCGTGCAGCAGTGCAAGGTTCACTATATTGGCAGTAGCCTGGGTGTTTACTTTTTTTAATAGCTTGTATTTTTTTGGGTCAAAGTCTATCATTGCAGCGCAATGATAGACTTGCTTGCAGTTTTTAAAAGCTATGGTAAGTGCTGGAATATTTGTAATATCTGCCTGTACCCACTCAATGGTGTTAAAAAGAGATCTTGCTGTTTTTTTATCTGTATAATATCCAAAGATCTTTTCTACTCTAGAGAGGTCACTAGTTTTTCTGTGGGTAGCGCGCAGATTTGCGCCAGATGCTGCTAAAAAATACAACAGGTGACTTCCAACCAATCCCGTACCGCCCGTAACTAAAATCATCGCACTAAAATAAGCTATTATAAGCGGTAAAAAAATACAAATTATGTAAGTTTGTTTAAATTTAAAAGTGATGGATATTTCAGATTTTGTTGAAGAATTACAATGGCGTGGAATGCTCCACGATGTAATGCCAGATACCCAAAAGCATTTACTAGAGACAATGCGAAGTGCTTATGTGGGGTTTGACCCCACCGCAGACTCTTTACACATCGGTAATCTAGTGCCAATAATGTTATTGTCATTTTTCCAGAAAGCGGGTCATAAGCCTTTTGCTTTGGTGGGTGGTGCAACAGGTATGATTGGAGATCCCTCAGGAAAATCTAGTGAGCGTAATTTACTAGATGAGGCAACTCTTGCTCACAATCAAGAGTGTGTTGGTAGACAACTATCTCAGTTTTTAGATTTTAGTTCTGGAGCAGCAAACCAAGCTGTGATGGTAAATAATTATGACTGGATGAAGGAATTTTCTTTTCTTGATTTTATTCGTGATGTAGGTAAGCACCTTACGGTTAATTATATGATGGCAAAAGATTCTGTCAAAAACAGGTTAAGTGGCGAAAATGCAGATGGAATGTCTTTTACAGAATTTACCTATCAAATGGTACAAGGATATGATTTTCTGCACCTATACAAAAACCATGATTGCACACTGCAAATGGGAGGTAGTGACCAGTGGGGAAATATCACAACAGGAACAGAGTTAATTAGGCGCATCGCATCTGGTAAGGGTTATGCCTTAACATGTCCTCTTATAACAAAAAGTGATGGGAGTAAATTTGGTAAAAGTGAGGGCGGAAACGTGTGGCTAGATTCTAAAAGAACTTCTCCCTACAAGTTTTACCAATATTGGTTAAACACAAGCGATCAAGATGCTGCCAAATACATTAAAATATTTACCTTTTTAGACAAACAAACCATTGATGATCTTATCTCACACCATCAGGGGCAAGAGCACACCAAGGGTCTTCAAAAAAGATTGGCCCAAGAAGTAACTACTACAGTCCATGGAGCCGCTGCTTGTTCAAAGGCAATGGAGGCTTCTACTATTTTATTTAGCAAAACTGCAGCACAAGACATCAACAATATTGATGAGGATACTTTTTTAAGTATTTTTGAGGGAGTGCCTATGGCCACCATAGCAAAAAGTGAACTTATAAATGGTCTAGACATAATAGCAGCCTTGGCAGAGAAAACTGGGTTTTTGAAATCTAATGGTGAAGCCAGAAGAGCATTAAAAGAAAATTCTGTTTCTGTTAATTTCACTAAAGTAAAAGAGGGACATCTTATTGAATCTACGGCACTAATTCATGGCAAGTTTATTTTGCTACAACGCGGTAAGAAAAATAAGTTTATTATCCAGGTAGCATAACCCCCTTTAATTTTAATCTATCATTAAGTTACACCCTCTAATATCACTTGAGTCAAAGCGCCCTAGTATTTCAAAACTTCCATCTTCATGGACTTTTCCAAGATCTTGTGTGGCTATAAAGGAGCAGGTGTATTGATTGGCCAAATCTATTACATTGATACCACCGGTTTTTCCTCTTACCCATGCAAGAGGATCTTGAGTGTCTCTGGTACCTACCCTCATCCAAGGTGGGCACTTAAAAATTCCATTTCCTTTCGAGTAGGCTTGAGAGAGTAACTCTGTCATCCCATACTCACTGTGTATCGTTTCTACCCCAAATCCTTTTGAGAGTTTTTCGTGTAAGGCTTCTTTAATAAGTTCTTTTCTGCGGCCTTTCATGCCGCCAGTTTCCATAATGATAGTATGCTCTAGATTAAAAGTGTGCGCTTCTATAAGGTCTAAAAGAGCGTAAGAAACCCCTAATAACAGTGTTTTTTTATTTTGTAGCTCCAGCGCTTTTATGGTACTGGCCAATGCATCTAGATTGTCTAGATAAAACCCGCTTTTAGGCTGTTTGCTCATGGCAATAAGCATATCTACCATATAGACCAGTGAAGAGCCTTCACTTTCAAGATAGCTTGGTAAAAGCGCTAGTATGGTATAGTCTTCTATTGGTCCATATTGTTGTTTAAAGGCTGTTGTAAAACTAGTTTTGTATAGTTTTAAATCTGCCACATAATGTTTACTAGTTGTATTTGATGTGGTACCACTGCTGGTAAATATTTTTTCTGCAACATAATTGTTTGCTAAAATGGGCTGTTGCTTAAAAAAAGTAATGGGTAGAAATGGGATATCACTAATTTTTAAAACCTTGTGTGGGTTTACCTTTATAAGATCACAATAGGTCTTGTATACAGTAAGGTTCTCATACTGAAATTTGAAAACTTGAAGTGCTTTTTTTTCAAATTCTAGTTGTGTTTGTATGTTGAAAACGGGTATAATTGGCATTTTAAAATTTCCGAAGTGACCCCCCAAAAGTACACAATAATATTAGGTAAAGGGTCTTTTTCTATAAACCTACTAAAAATAAAAAGAGGCTGTCTTATGTGAAAGACAGCCTCTTTAATTACAATGAAATGTGTGCTTATTCTACAATCAATTTTGTAGTTGTAATGGCGCCGTTTTGCACCGCTTTTACAATGTACATTCCAGCTGTTAAGCTTTGAATATTTACAAGGTTAGCATTTTCTGTGGTAAGTACTTGTTTTCCAAGAATGTCAAAAATTTGTAAAGACATAGGGCTATTGCTAGCTCCTTTTACTTGGATGAAAGTGTTTGCAGGGTTAGGTGTCATCACAAAACCTTGGATGGTATTTTCATTAGCCCCTAAGTCATTTGCAAAATCAGAAAGGCTTCTTGCAGTAATATAGTAGCTACCATCGTTACGCTCTGTAATAATACCAGCGACTACAGTGGTGTCACTTGTTGGCACATCTGCATCGATGTAGTCTGCGTCATAGAAAGATGTTCTAAATGTATAATTTCCACTTTGAGTAAGCATTTGATACTCTGTTCCTACAATCCAAGTTGGGTTTGTAGCAGCATCAATAACTGCATACTCAAAGATGCGCACATACTCAGATTCATAATTGTTTGGATTTGCATTTAAATCTGAAGCCAGTACAGATTGCGCTACAATTGCATTGCCAGTAGAAGAAGCAGAAATATTCATTGTTGGTCTAAACTGCATCATTCCTCCAAATTCATCTAGTGTTCCAGTAAGACCAGTGATACCATCACCAGCAACAAGTGCAGAACTTATAATTGCACTGTTGTCATCAATTAAAATTGCAGCAGTACCATCTTCAATAAATTTTTGATTTCTAAAACCTTGAACAAAAGTAACAACTGCCTCACCGTTTAATGTATAATCATTCCCAATGGTACCAGCTCTTAATTCAGCAATTGTATTTACTGTAGATCCTGGCTCACATGATGGTGAGTTAATAGTGTTTGAGATGTCGCAATTTTCGCTCGTTAAACCGTAGGTGAAATCTACTCCTTCATTTACGCCAGAGATTGTAATTTCTCCAGATGCGCTTGATGATGGATTATCTCCACTAACAGTTCCTTGTGATGCTGTAAAAGTATATGCCGCTGTTCCACCACCTGTAAATCCTAGGGTAGTGGTGTAAGTGTCTACACCAGAGGTTACCATGTCACAAGTAACACTTACTACAAAAAGACTTATTGGGCATGCAGAAGAACAATCTATATTTGATGCTCTTGGCGTAGGAGTTCCTGTACAAAAACCATTTGTTGAAGCATCAAATTGAAGAGACTCAACATCCTTCAAACCGTTTTGATTCTCATCCCACTGCGTGGTTTGATTTAATCCAGTCAAAAGCTCTACATCATCATCGTCACTAGTTCCGTAAACAACAGCGTCTACAAGACCACTGCTTGTAACTGAAGTTCCGTCAGGAAAGTTTGCTGCATCTGCTGAGTAAATAGCAATTGCATCTGCTCCGTTTTGAATAGTGTTATCTGGTCCCATAATGATATCTGCTCCAGGGAAAAGATCACTTCCAATAATAAAATATCCATTAGAGTCAGAGGAAAATCCTGTAAGGTCTAGGGTTCTGTAACTTTGATCACTGTTACCATTATAAAATACAACGATGTACCCATTTAAAGATTGGTTTGAAGATTCAGTAAGAATCTCAAGAAATTCCATATCATCGGTGCTAGTTTGATCTGCATCAATCTCTACGATTTTAATATTTTGTCCAATAGATAGCGTTGCAAAAAGCATTGCAACCAATAGCGTAATTTTTTTCATTGTTGTTTGTTTTTAAATTTTGAGTAAATATACTCATTTAGAGCCCTTTCATAAAAATAATTACAATAATTTAACCGTAGCTTAATATTAGTGACTTGATAAGTCTATATCTTTAAAAATTGATAATTTTACAGTAATTAAATACGGGTACTATTTTACAGGATGAAAAAAAAAGACACAACCATATTATTAGTTGATGATGAGCTAGATATCTTAGAGATTATTGGGTATAATTTATCTGCAGAGGGTTATAATGTGGTTACGGCCCAAAATGGTGTGGAAGCTATTAAAAAAGCTAAAAAACACAAGCCTGAACTTATAATACTAGATGTAATGATGCCACAAATGGACGGTATTGAGGCTTGTGAAAAGTTACGACTGATTCCAGAGTTGTCTGAGACAGTAATTACATTTCTTACAGCACGTGGCGAAGACTATTCTCAAGTTGCAGGTTTTGAAGCAGGGGCAGATGATTATATTACAAAACCAATCAAGCCTAAGGTGCTTACCAGTAAGGTGAAATCTTTACTGCGCAGGTTTAAAACCCAAGATGATTCACAACAAATACTTAAACTGGGTAATATAACCATTAACAGAGAGGAGTATAAAATCTTTGTAGATACTCAAGAAATGGTTTTGCCTAGAAAAGAATTTGAGCTGCTATCTTTGTTAGCATCAAAACCAGGTAAGGTGTTTAAAAGAGAAGATATTTTAGATCGTGTTTGGGGTAATGATGTTGTCGTTGGTGGCAGAACTATTGATGTACACATTCGTAAATTAAGAGAAAAAATAGGCGAACAAAAGTTTAAAACTATAAAAGGAGTAGGGTATAAGTTTGTGGAATAATGCTAAAAAAATTTAATAAGACATATCGATTTGCACTTCTTACCGCGGCCTATGCGAGCATTATTTCGATGCTTATCTTAGGGATTTTTTTGCAGGTTATATCTGGGTTTAATCTGTGGCATATTTTTGTTTTTGGAATCAGTTTTTTTGTTATTTGTTTTGCCCTTATCCAATATAGATTAGAGCGCTTTATATACAAAAGAATTAAAAACATGTATGATGACATCTCCCTTTTAGACGCTACATCTTTTAGCCAAAAGAACATTTCTACAGACATGGAAACCCTAACGGCAGAAGTGGGTCGTTTTGCTGAAAACAAAAAAATTGAAATTGAAACCTTGAAGGTAAGAGAGAATTACCGCAAAGAGTTTATAGGTAATGTCTCTCATGAACTTAAAACCCCTCTGTTTACCGTACAGGGATATATATTAACTCTGCTCGATGGCGCCTACAAAGACAAGGCGGTGCGTAAAAAATATTTAAAGAGAGCCAATAAAGGAGTAGAGCGATTACTGTATATTATCAAAGACCTTGATATGATTACTCAGTTAGAAGTTGGAGGCCTTACCCTGGAAAAAGAAAACTTTAATATTATAAAACTTGTCAAAAACGTTTTTGATTTACTAGAGATGAAGGCCACTAAGAAAAATATTTCTCTGGTGTTTGACAAACACTATAAAGAGAGTATTAAAGTCTATGGCGACCAAGAGCGTATACAACAAGTGCTCTCCAATTTAATTGTAAACTCTATAAAGTACGGTAAAGACGATGGTACTACAGAAATTAGTGTAGAGCATCTTGTTAAAGATAAAGTAATTATTAGGGTTACAGATAATGGCGAAGGCATTAACAAGGAGCACTTACCTAGACTTTTTGAGCGTTTTTACAGGGTAGATAAAAGTGGTTCAAGAAAAGAGGGTGGTAGTGGTCTGGGGCTTTCGATAGTCAAGCACATTATAGATGCTCATCATGAAAATATATATGTAGAGAGCCAACACGGTATTGGTTCTGAGTTTTCCTTTACAATGCAGCTAAGCAACTAAACCCAAAAATTGTTTTGCCCAATTAGGTAAAACAAAAGTATTAATAATTGCCACTGGGGGATATTTCCTTAATTTTGCCAAAAACAAAAATTTTGGGTAGTAAAAACAAACTAAAACGATTTAGAGAGAATGATACTTTTTCTAATGTTGTACAGCCCTCTCGGGCAGAGGCCGAATCTGACGGGCTGCTTTTAAAGGGAAATTGGAACAAAGATTTTTTTAAAAATGACAATCCCATTGTCTTAGAATTGGGATGTGGTAAAGGAGAGTATACTGTCAATCTTGCCAAGATGTATCCTAACAAAAACTTTTTGGGTGTAGATATTAAGGGTGCTCGTTTTTGGAGAGGCGCAAAAACTGCCCTTGAAGAAGGGTTGGATAATGTAGGTTTTTTAAGGACTCAAATAGAGCTTATAGACGGCCTTTTTGATCAAAACGAAGTAGACGAAATTTGGATAACTTTTCCAGATCCGCAAATAAAATACAAACGCACCAAGCATAGATTAACCAATGAAGATTTTTTAAATAAGTATAAAAAAATTCTAAAACCAAAAGGGATCATGCATCTTAAAACAGATAGTGAATACATGCACGGCTATACCCTAGGGCTATTAGAAGGTTTAAAACTCCCTATAGATTTTGCCCACCATGATGTGTATGGTATTGGAGACCATGCTCCACAGCAGGTTGTTGGTATTCAGACATTTTATGAGCGTCAATATCTTGAAGTGGGTAAAAAAATCACCTACATACGTTTTGGTTTTTCTTCTTAAAAAATACCGTATCTTCACCTAGTACAAATGGCCCTACTTTTCAACTTTATTATTGGTTTTTCCGCAGCTTTTATTGGAGTAATCCCTCCGGGACTCATCAATATGTCTGCCGCTAAAATAAGTATGAAAGAAGGCAGAAGAAATGCAACGCTTTTCTCTTTGGGTGTATGTGTTACTGTAATGCTACAAACCTATATTGCGCTTCTGTTTGCTAGATATCTAGAAAAAAATCCAGATGTTATTGCTTCTCTAGAACAAGTTGCACTTGGAATTTTCATTTGTATCACCATTTACTTTCTTTTTATTGCCAAAGATACTCGTAGGGCGATTCCTGATAACTTGGTTAGAAAATCTAAAAAGAAACGTTTTTTCGGTGGCATATTTATTGCCTCACTTAATGTTTTGCCGCTCCCATATTGGGTATATGTTAGTGTTACTTTTTCTGCTTTTGGATGGTTTTCTTTTGACACCCCAGAATTACTAACTGCTGTTTTGGCCTCTGGTTTAGGTACTTTTATTATGCTGAGGTTATACATCCATTTTTTTAAACGAAAAGACACCTCCATAAATACGCCCCTTAAGGTAAACATGAATTTTATTATTGGTGCTGTTACAGCTTTAATCTCTTTAATTACTGCTTTTAAAATCTTCAAAGATTTATAACCATGGAGCAACTTTCTTTTTTTCAAAGGGTTTATAAAGTTGTACTTCAAATACCCTATGCAAAGGTCACCAGCTATGGGGCTATTGCAAATTACCTGGGTAGTAAGGGCAGTGCTAGAATGGTAGGATGGGCCATGAATGCTAGTAAAAAGCATGAAATTCCAGCCCATCGTGTGGTTAACAAAAAAGGCCTGCTCACTGGAAAACATCATTTTCAAGGAACTAGTCTTATGCAGCAATTGTTAGAATCAGAAGGGATTCAAGTAGTAGATTTTCAGATTCAAAACCTAGAGACTCATTTTTGGGACCCTCAACAAGAATTACCTCCAGAGAACTAAACTAGTTAAAGCAACTTTAACTAAAAAGGCCAGCGGTAATCATTGAAATCATTTCAATGTGGAGCTGTATTTTCTTAAGTTTTACAATTATCTTTGTACTTTAGAATCTATCTAAATACCGAAAAAGAGTAATGATGAAATTTAATAAAAGTGACATCCTTCTAGCCCTTGAAACTATTACTATAGCCGGGGAGGGTGAGAACATGGTAGCCAGCGGCGCTGTTACTAACGTAATGACATTTGCAGATGAGGTTGTTGTAGACATCACTATGGCTACCCCAGCACTGCACATAAAAAAACGTGCAGAAGCAGATATTATAAAAACCATACAAGAAAAGGTTTCTTTACAGGCAAAAGTACAAGTTAATATTACCATGCAAGCTCCTGCAAAGCCTTCTAACCCAAACCTTATTAAAGGGAAACCTATTGCTGGTATAAAAAACATAATAGCTATTGCCTCTGGTAAAGGAGGTGTGGGGAAATCTACAGTAACGGCAAACCTTGCAATTACACTCTCAAAAATGGGATTTAAAGTAGGGGTATTGGATGCAGATATCTATGGTCCTTCTATTCCAATAATGTTTGATCTGGCCAATGAAAGACCACTTTCTGTGAACGTTGACGGAAAAAGCAAAATGAAACCTGTAGAGAATTATGGAGTAAAGGTTTTGTCTATAGGGTTTTTTACCAAACCAGACCAGGCCGTTATATGGAGAGGCCCTATGGCTTCTAAGGCCTTAAACCAATTAATATTTGATGCAGCCTGGGGAGAGCTTGATTTTATGCTACTGGATTTACCTCCAGGGACGGGAGATATTCACTTAAGCATCATGCAATCTCTGCCTATTACAGGTGCTGTAGTGGTGAGCACACCGCAAACAGTAGCCTTAGCAGATGCCAAAAAAGGTGTTGCCATGTTCCAACAAGAGAGCATTGATGTGCCTGTTTTGGGTATTATAGAAAATATGGCTTATTTTACACCTGCAGAATTACCTGATAACAAGTACTATATATTTGGCAAACAAGGTGCAAAGCATTTGGCAGAAGATTCAAAAATTCCATTTCTAGGAGAGCTGCCTTTGATACAGAGTATAAGAGAGGCTGGAGATGCAGGTCACCCAGTGGCGCTTCAGGATGGAACTGCCATTGAAGAGATTTTCATTGATATTACAAAAAATGTGGTACGTGAAACTGTGAAGAGAAACAAAGCATTACCTGCAACTCAGGCAATTCAAATAACCACAATGGCAGGGTGTAGCGCCGTAAAATAAGAGTATGGAACAACAACAATTAGTAGAGAAAGTAGAGATTGCATTGGATGAAATTCGACCATTTCTACAAAGCGATGGCGGTGACATTAAACTTTTAGGCATTGAAGACGGCACCACAGTTAAAGTGCAATTACAAGGTGCTTGTGTGGGGTGCAGTGTCAACCAAATGACTTTAAAAAGTGGCGTTGAAATGACCATTAAAAAACATGCTCCACAAATTCTAGAGGTGATTAATGTAGAACCTTAAAGGATGATATGTTTCATCTCTTTAGATAACAATAAGCGTTAGTTTTACTAGCAAAATAGCGATTAATTTACATGATAAAGACAGACATATTAATAATAGGTGCAGGCCCTACTGGGCTCTTCACTGTTTTTGAGGCAGGGTTGTTGAAATTAAAATGCCATCTTATAGATGCGCTACCCCAGCCAGGGGGTCAATGCAGTGAAATTTATCCAAAAAAACCCATTTATGATATTCCGGCTTTTCCTGAAATATTAGCGGGAGATTTGGTTGATAATTTAATGAAGCAGATTCAGCCTTTTCAGCCAGGGTTTACCCTTGGAGAAAGAGCTCAAAGCATACAAACCCAAGATGATGGTACTTTTATAGTTACCACCAATAAAGGCACAAAGCACCATTCCCCTATTGTTGCCATAGCAGGAGGGTTAGGGAGTTTTGAGCCAAGAAAACCACCCATTCCAAATATAGCAGACTTTGAAGATAAAGGGGTGGAGTACATCATTAGAGACCCAGAATTATATAGAGATAAAGATGTTGTCATTGCTGGTGGTGGAGACTCTGCGCTAGATTGGAGTATCTTTTTAACAGATGTTGCCTCTAGCGTTACTTTAGTACATAGACGCAATGAGTTTCGTGGTGCATTAGATTCTGTGGAGAAAGTCCAAGAATTAAAAAACCAATCCAAAATACAACTTATCACCCCCGGTGAGGTAGTTGGTATTGTTGGAGAAAAGCAGCTCACTGGTGTTAGCATTAAGCAGGCAGATAGTGTCTTTGAAAAACCCTGTGATCATTTCATTCCGCTGTTTGGACTTGCACCTAAGTTGGGCCCTATTGCAGATTGGGGTTTAGAGATCGAGAAAAATGCAATTAAAGTTGATAACACACTAGATTACCAAACAAACATCCCGGGGATATATGCCATTGGTGATGTAAATACCTATCCAGGGAAGTTAAAACTAATTTTATGTGGTTTTCATGAGGCTACTTTAATGTGTCAAAGCGCCTACAAACGTATTTTCCCTGACAAAAGACATGTAATGAAATACACCACTGTTGGTGGTGTAGAAGGCTTTGACGGTAGTAAGAAACAAGCTCCAAAAGCTGTTGTAAAAGCAATTAATTAAGCGTAAAGATGGAAGACAAGGATGTTTTAATTCATATCACAGATAGAGATGGGGTTTCTCATCAAGTGAATGCCCCTACAGATATGAACATGAATCTTATGGAAGTTATAAGACTTTATGAGCTTGCCCCAGAGGGTACTCTTGGTGTTTGTGGAGGAATGGCCATGTGCGCCTCATGCCAATGCTACATAGATTCAGACCATCAGCTAGCACAAATCAGTGATGACGAAAGTGCTATGCTTGGCGAAGCTTTCCATGTTTTAGATTCAAGCAGGCTTAGTTGTCAAATCCCTATAGACGTCTCCTTGAGTGGTCTTAAACTAACCATGGCCCCACAGGAATAAAAAAGCTCTTTACACTAATTTTTCAATAAAAAAAGCCACTATCTAGATAGTGGCTTTTTAGTATACACAGTAAACGTGTTAGTTTTTATTTAAAGGCATTAATTCCAGTAATATCAAGTCCTGTAATTAAAAGATGAATATCATGAGTCCCTTCATAGGTTACTACACTTTCGAGGTTCATCATATGTCTCATAATTGGATACTCACCAGTAATACCCATACCTCCTAGCATTTGTCTTGCATCTCGTGCAATTTTAAGTGCCATGTCTACATTGTTACGCTTTGCCATAGAAATTTGCGCAGACGTAGCTTTGTTTTCGTTTTTTAGTTGTCCAAGACGCAGGCAAAGCAATTGTGCTTTGGTGATTTCAGTAATCATTTCTGCTAGCTTTTTTTGTTGTAATTGGAATCCTCCAATTGGTTTTCCAAACTGTACGCGTTCTTTAGAGTAACGCAAGGCGGTATCATAGCAATCCATAGCGGCGCCAATTACACCCCATGCAATTCCATAACGGGCAGAATCAAGACACCCAAGAGGGGCTCCTAATCCAGATTTGTTTGGTAACAAGTTTTCTTTAGGAACTTTTACATCCTGAAATATTAATTCTCCAGTTGCACTGGCTCTTAATGACCATTTGTTGTGCGTCTCTGGTGTTGAGAACCCCTCCATGTCTCTCTCTACAATAAGACCATGTATGCGTCCTTCTTCATTTTTTGCCCATACAACGGCAACATCACAAAACGGAGAGTTTGAAATCCAAAGCTTTGCTCCATTTAAAAGATAATGGTCACCCATATCTTTATAGTTGGTTGTCATGCCACTTGGGTTAGATCCATGATCTGGCTCGGTTAAACCAAAAGATCCCATCCATTCTCCAGAGGCTAATTTAGGCAAGTATTTATTGCGCTGCTCTTCATTTCCATATTTCCATATAGGATACATCACCAGTGATGATTGTACAGATGCTGTAGAACGTACACCACTATCACCACGCTCAATTTCTTGCATGATTAAACCGTATGATATTTGATCCAAGCCTGCGCCACCGTAAGCCTCTGGAATATAAGGTCCAAAAGCGCCAATTTCTGCAAGTCCAGGAATAATAGATTTAGGAAAAACAGCATCTTGTGCCGCTTTTTCGATAATAGGAGATACATCTCGCTTTACCCAAGCTCGTGCAGCATCACGTATTAGTTTGTGCTCTTCTGTAAGTAAATCATCAATGTTATAATAATCTGGAGCTTCAAATAAATCAGGTCTCATAATCTTGTTTTTAATTGTTTTGTAAATATAAATACCGCTTTTTTAGTTTCCTACATTTTAACATAAAAATCACGAACTAAATTTTTATACTCCTGAGTGTAATTGTGTCTTGAAACTTCTATGATAAGCTCCTGGGTTTTTGGTTTGCTCTGATGGAGTGAAAATGCTAACATACACCGTTTTATCTTTGATGTTTTTATGCCCCGAATGGTACATATTTTTGAAATAAACAGCTTGTTTTGTGCCGCAATTTCAATAAAAGAGTCAGCTTCTTTGTGGGGTAATATGGTACAAAAAACACCATTTTGGCTAAGCAAGTGAGCGGCGCACACTACAAGATGTTTAAAGGGTAAGGTGTCTGTAAATCTTGCTACAGCTCTTTCTTGACTTGTGTTTTGTGTTTGAGAACCTGTATTTTTAGGAGCCTTAAAAAAAGGGGGGTTGCTTACAATTAAATCATACTTGTGCTCCATTTCACTTGCAAATTCTTGTACAGAGGCGTGGTAACAAAACAAACGATCTGCCCAGTCAGAGTTTTCAAAGTTGTGGGTGCATTGTTCATGGGCTTGATCATCAATTTCTATAGCATCAATAGTACTTGCCGAGGACCTTTGGGCTAATTGTAGTGCTATAACTCCAGTTCCAGCGCCAATATCTAGTATGGATTTTGGCTCGTGCTCAATAGAGCTCCAGGCGCCAAGCAAGACACCATCTGTTCCAATTTTCATGGCGCATCGATCTTGATGTACCTTAAATTTTTTGAATTGGAACGGCTGTTGAGACATTACAGGTAAAGTTCGATAAGCCCCTGAGGAACATCCAGTCCTAGAATCTTATTCTCGCGGTCCACTTTTTTAATGAAAAAATCATTAATAGGAATTAAAATTTCTTTGCCTTGATTTTCAATAACAAATAAATGCTGCGCTGTTTTATCATTTACCCCTACTAAAACACCAACATCTCCAAAGCTGATGTCTGTAACCTTAAAACCTATTATTTCGTGGTAATAAAACTTGGTGCCTTCTAGAGGTGGTAGAAATGATAGTGGCAGAAACAATTCTGTACCTATCATCGCATTTGCTGTGGCTTCATCATAAACATCCTCAAATTGAACACGTAGCAGGCTAGATTTGTGGAGCTGGCTGTGTTCAATAAAAAATGGAATCAGTGTTTTGTGTTGTTCCACAAAAACTGATTCCATCTCTAAGAATAATTCGGGGTCATCTGTATCAAGTTTGATCAACAGTTCTCCCTTAAAACTATATTTTTTAACGACTTTTCCAACGAAGAAACAATCTTCCTTTTGCATCGCTAAAGAGTCTTATTCTTCTTTTTTAGTTGCATCTGCCTCAGGAGCAGCTTCCTCTGCAGGAGCTTCCTCTGCAGTTGCCTCTGCCTTAGGAGCAGCTTCCTCTGCAGGCGCTTCTACCTCAGTAGTTGCCTCTGCTTCTGGAGCCTCTGCTTCAGGAGTAGCTTCCTCTACAGGCGCTACTTCCTCTTCAACAACAGGTGCATTTGCAGCCACACGTGCAGCGTTAACTGCTTTCTCTGCAGCCAATGCTTCTGCTTTTAATTTATCTTTTGCGTCTGCTAGTGTTGCTTTTTTAGCTTCAACAGCATTCCCTTTTCCTTCTAGCCATGCATTAAATTTTGCATCTGCTTGTTCTTGGGTTAACGCACCTTTACGAACACCGCCGGCCAAATGATTTTTCATCATTACACCTTTGTAAGAAAGGATAGCTCTAGCAGTATCTGTAGGTTGCGCTCCGTTTTGAAGCCACTGTACAGAACCATCAACATCTAGGTTGATTTGTGCAGGATTAGTGTTTGGGTTGTAAGTACCTAATTTTTCAAGGTATTTACCATCTCTTTTTGCGCGGGCATCTGCCGCCACGATCCAGTAAAAAGGTTTTCCTTTTTTACCGTGTCTTTGTAGTCTGATTTTTACAGGCATAACATTAATTTTTGAAGTTCACGACTTCGGTTTTAATTTTAAATTTTCAAAGGGATCTTTATACAGGTTGTGTTTTAAAAACAATACCCCTTCCAGATTTTTGAGTGCGCAAAGATACCCTAAATTATATTTGTAATTCAAGCAATTACACTATTTTTTATAAGCTTTACTAATCTTTGGATAAGACTTCCGCAAAAAGAACGAACCACTGGCTACAGTGTTTGTTTGTAAGTGGCTATTAGGTGTTGGTTTTTTCTTTGTAAATGTGAACAACTAGAGATAACTTTTGGTCTTGAAAAACACATTATTTTTTACATTTACAAGAGGAGTTTTGCAGGTTGTTTTTTACTTGTAAATGCTTGTTTTCCCATGTTTTGTTGGGCTCTTATACTTTTTTAATTCTAAAATTGCTTTGACTTGTATTTAATTTTTGATACCGAAACCACTGGACTTCCTAGAAATTGGAAAGCCCCATTGACAGATAGTGATAACTGGCCGCGCTGTATACAGATTGCATGGCAGTTGCATGATACCATGGGAAGGGTTATAGAGCATCAGGATTATTTAGTGCAGCCAACTGGATACAACATCCCTTATGATGCAGAGAAAATTCATGGAATTTCTACAGAGTTAGCACAGCAAGAAGGGATTGAGCTTTCTTTGATGATAGAGAAGTTTCAACAGGCGCTTTCTAAAGCTTCTTTTATTGTTGGGCAAAACGTGAAGTTTGACCTCAATATTATGGGAGCAGAGTTTCTGCGTTTAGGAATGGAAAACCCTTTGCCTAGCATGCCTCTTTTGGATACTTGTTCAGAAACTACGGCGCAAATGTGTCAAATACCAGGGGGTAGAGGTGGAAAGTTTAAATTACCAACCCTAACAGAGTTGCACCAATTTTTATTTCAACAACCCTTTGCGCAGGCTCATAATGCCACTGCAGATGTAGAGGCTACAACACGATGTTTTTTAGAGCTTGTTCGTCGTCAAATCTTTACTCTTGAGGAGCTTGACTGCCCACCAAATTATTTTGAGAATTTTTCTAAAGAAAATCCTCAAACCATCCCTCTTATTGGCCTAAAACATATTAATCTCAAGAAGGCCTCAGAGAAAATAAAAAAACAGTTGGAGGCAACTATGGTTTCAGAGAAAGTATCTTCTCAAAAAATCAAAGAGAATATTGCTGTGTTAAAACAGGCTCCTTTTGCCCATCTGCATAATCACTCTCAATATTCTATTTTGCAGTCTACCTCCAGCACTCAAGATTTGGTAGATGCAGCAGTGGCAGACAACCAGCCTGCAGTTGCTATTACCGATACGGGTAATATGATGGGAGCGTTTCATTTTACACGTTCGGTAAATAATCATAACAGATCTTTAAAAGCGGCCTACAAGGCAGATTTGCAGACCTACAACGCCATAGATGATACTGCCACAGATTTTGATGGCGTAGTGCCAGAAAAACCCCAAGAGCCTACGTATTTAAAAGCAATAGTAGGTTGTGAGTTTTTTGTGTGCACAAACCATAAAGACAAAACACAAAAAGATAATGGCTACCAAATCATACTAGTAGCAAAGAACAAAAAAGGCTACCATAACCTAGCCAAAATGTCAAGCATATCATACATAGACGGTTTTTATTATGTGCCTCGAATAGATCGTGAGGTAATTTTAAAATACAAAGAAGATCTCATGGTGTTTTCTGGCGGTATGTATGGTGAGGTTTCTAGTAAAATTTTAAATGTTGGAGAGAAACAAGCAGAGGAGGCTCTTTTGTGGTGGAAAGAAACCTTTGGTCCTGATTTTTACTTGCAAATTATGCGTCACGATCAAGAAGATGAAAATAGGGTTAACCAAACCTTGGTTTCATTCTCTAAAAAACACCAGGTGCCTCTAATTGCTGCAAATAACACCTACTATATTGATCAAAAAAGCGCCAATGCACATGATATTTTATTATGTGTAAAAGATGGTGAGAAACAGGCTACCCCAATAGGTAGAGGTAGAGGGTACAGATACGGGCTTCCAAATCAAGAATATTATTTTAAGAGTCAAGCTGCCATGAAGGCTCTTTTTAAAGACCTTCCGCAGGCCATTGCAAACATTAGTGAGGTTATAGAAAAAGTAAGCCCCTTTTCGTTGCAGCGAGATGTCTTGCTGCCAAAATTTGATATACCACAAGAGTTTCTTGTTGAGAAAGACCAAGAAGATGGCGGGAAAAGAGGAGAAAACAAGTTTTTAAAACACCTTACTTTTTTAGGCGCTCAAAAACGCTACCCAGCTCTTAATGGGCAGAGTGATGCACATAAAAAAGAAGCTGCTGACATTACAGAGCGCATTAATTTTGAGTTGGATGTAATTCAAAACACAGGCTATCCAGGGTACTTTTTAATTACAGAAGATTTTATTAGAGAGGCAAGGAATATGAATGTTTCTGTGGGTCCTGGTCGTGGTTCTGCAGCAGGTTCTGTTGTTGCATACTGCTTATGGATTACAAACATAGACCCTATTAAGTACAATCTACTTTTTGAGCGTTTTCTGAATCCAGATCGTGTATCGATGCCCGATATTGATATAGATTTTGATGATGAAGGAAGAGGTAAGGTTATGGATTATGTCATAGAAAAATATGGTAGCAATCAAGTAGCGCAAATTATCACCTACGGAACCATGGCAGCAAAATCTGCTATTAGAGATACCGCCCGTGTACTTGATTTGCCGCTGAGTGATGCAGATCGCGTTGCCAAGTTAATACCAAACATGACCAAGCTAAATAAAATCTTTGGCATGGATGAAAAAGCGCTTCGGGGTAAGTTTAGGAGTGATGAGCTACCCAAGGTGCAAGAACTAATTACCCTGGCAGACGGCAAAGACTTAACCTCTCAAACCATTGGACAGGCGAAAATATTAGAAGGTTCGATCCGTAATACTGGTATTCATGCCTGTGGGGTAATTATTACTCCAAGTGATATTACCAATTTTGTACCTGTAGCCCTAGCAAAGGATAGTGATTTATATGTTACCCAGTTTGATAACTCTGTGGTAGAAAGCGCAGGACTTTTAAAGATGGACTTCTTGGGTCTTAAAACCTTGACTCTTATCAAAGACACAGTAAAAATAGTAAAGCACAAACATAATGTTGACCTAGATCCAGATAACTTCCCCCTCGATGACCAGAAAACCTACGAGCTATTTCAAAGAGGAGAAACAGTGGGTATTTTTCAATACGAATCTGCAGGAATGCAGAAATACATGAAAGAGTTGAAACCAACTGTTTTTGGGGATCTTATTGCAATGAATGCCCTCTACAGACCAGGGCCTTTGGAGTATATCCCTAGCTTTATTAGGCGTAAAAATGGAGAGGAAGCCATACAATATGATCTTCCTGCTATGGAGGAGTATCTTGATGAAACCTACGGAATTACCGTTTATCAGGAGCAAGTAATGTTACTCTCTCAAAAGCTCGCCGATTTCAGTAAAGGTGATGCAGATGTCTTGCGTAAGGCCATGGGTAAAAAGCAAAAAGCAGTTCTTGATAAAATGAAGCCTCGTTTTATAAAAAATGCTGTTGCCAATGGTCATGATGCGGTAAAACTAGAAAAAATATGGAAGGATTGGGAAGCCTTTGCTAGTTATGCCTTTAATAAAAGTCACTCTACCTGCTATGCCTGGATTGCCTATCAAACCGCCTATTTAAAAGCCCATTACCCTGCAGAATATATGGCAGCAGTTTTGAGCAACAACATGAGAGATATCAAACAGGTTACCTTTTTTATGGAAGAGTGTAAGCGCATGGGGCTTGCCATTTTAGGGCCAGATGTAAATGAGAGTTTTTATAAATTCTCTGTAAATGATAAGGGCGCTGTTCGCTTTGGTATGGGTGCTATAAAAGGAGTAGGAGCTAATGCTGTTGCCACCATTGTGGAAAACAGAAAAGACGGAAATTATAAATCTATTTTTGACTTGGCTAAACGCATTGATTTGAGAGCCGCCAATAAAAAAGCCTTTGAAAACTTAGTGTTGGGAGGAGGTTTTGATAGCTTTAATAATCATCGTGCTCAATACATGCATGAAGATGGAGACGGCATTACTTTTTATGAAAAAGTTCTAAAGTACGCAGCTCGTTACCAAGAAACAGAAAATAGCAGCCAAGTGAGCCTTTTTGGAGAGGCAAGTGAAGTGCAAATTCCGGAGCCACAAGTGCCACCCTGTGAGGATTGGGGGACCATGAAAAAATTAAATTTTGAGAAGGAAGTGGTTGGGGTTTACATTAGTGGTCATCCACTTGATGACTTTCAAGTAGAGATGGACACCTTCACAAACTGCCGTGTGGCTGATTTTTATTCTTTAGAAAAACATATTGGAAAAGAACTCACCTTTGGAGGCGTTGTTACAGATGTGCAGCACCGAGAAACAAAAGCAGGAAAAGGTTGGGCTATATTTACGGTAGCAGATTTTGGCGAAAGTTATGATTTTAAAATATTCAATGAAGATTATTTAAAACTCAGACATTTTTTGGTGCCCAACACCATAATACACGGTAAAATTTATATCAAGGAGGGTTGGATGCAAAAAGACACCGGTAAACGCAGTGATCCAAGAATGCAATACAATGGCATGCAACTATTACATAATGTGATGGATAGCCAGGCTAAGAAAATAACCATACAATTACCCATTGAAGCCTTGCAGGATGACACCCTCTTGTTTTTAAAAGAAATGGTAGCTACCCATAAAGGAGACAAGCAACTATTTTTTACCGTATACGAAGTAGAAAATAAAATAAAGCTCAACATGCCAAGTAGAACCCATAAAGTAGACATATGTAATGCGTTTTTAAAGGGGCTGCAAGACCGGCAATTAAAATATCGATTAAACTAAGCAAAAGTGTTTGTGGGCTCTATAAGTAAAACCAATTAAACCATTGCTGAAACTGATACTTTGACCCCGGGTTTTACTACAAAATTTAACTACTTTTGTAATCAGATTATTAACGATATTTTCTCTGAAGAGAAATGTAAAAAGAATATAGCTATGGCATTAGAAATAACAGACGCAACATTTGAAGAAATAGTATTAAAAAGTGATAAGCCAGTATTGGTAGACTTTTGGGCTGCATGGTGTGGACCTTGCCGCATGGTAGGACCTATCATTGACGAAGTGAGTAATGATTATGAAGGTAAGGCCGTAGTAGGTAAGATGGATGTAGACGCTAACCAAGAGTTTGCTGCAAAATATGGGGTTCGTAATATCCCTACTGTACTAGTGTTTAACAACGGTGAACTTGTTGGACGTCAAGTAGGTGTTGCACAAAAAAGTGTATATGCAGAAGCCATTGACACCCTTTTGTAATAAATAAAATAAAATCAGTTAAAAGGCTTGGCTTTATGTCAAGCCTTTTCTATTTTTAGACAAATGCTGCGTCTGTTGATTCTCATGAAATTTTATAGCCGTGTATTGTTGTATAAATAGAAAATGAAGTGTTCAAATGCAGTTGTGCACAGCCATAGATTATTAAATAACCGCCACCCTGCATGCATGGCACTAGTATAAAAACACAATATGAGTACTCAAAAGAAATCAAAAGTACAGGACACCATAGAAAGCCAACAACTAAATGATCGTACTATATTTTTATGGGGCGGTGTGGATGATAAAACAGCACGTCATGTCGTAGATCGTTTACTATATCTAGACTCTTTAAATCATGATGAGATTAAATTTTACATCAATAGCCCAGGAGGGTATGTAACAAGTGGGTTTTCTATTTATGACACCATCAAGCAAATTAAATCTCCAGTGTCTACCATCTGTTCGGGATTAGCGGCAAGCATGGGGAGTTTACTGTTAAGCGTTGGAGAAAAAGGGCGAAGATTCATACAACCACACGCGCGTGTTATGATACACCAGCCAAGTGGCGGTGCAAGAGGGCAAGCAAGTGATATTGAAATAACAGCACAAGAAATTTTAAAAACAAAAGAGATTAGCGCTAAAATTTTAGCTGATAACTGCGGGCAGACCTATGATAAAATCATGAAAGATTTTCAGCGAGACCACTGGATGGATGCCGCAGAGAGTATGAGCTATGGTATTGTAGATGGAATTTTAGAGTAATAGCTATTTATTATAAATTAACACGTGAATTTAGAAAAGGAAATAAATGAAATTGTAGGGTTTAAAAACCTAGAATTGCTAGCTACCCAAGTGGTAGAGGGGTTTATTTCTGGCTTGCATAAATCTCCATTTCATGGTTTTTCTGCAGAATTTGCAGAGCACAAAATTTATAACAGTGGTGAAAGCACCAAACATATAGATTGGAAGCTTTTTGCTAAAACAGACAAGCTTTACACAAAGCGCTACGAGGAAGAAACTAATTTGCGCTGCCACCTTATACTAGATAATAGTAGCTCGATGCATTACCCGGCGCTTCAGGACATGCACATTGACAATCTCAACAAAATTGGCTTTGCCTCATTAGCCAGCGCCGCGATTATGAATTTGATGAAACGCCAGCGTGATTCTGTGGGCATGAGTATCTACAGTGATCGCTATGAATTTTATAGCAACGAAAAAGCAAGTGAGCGTCATCATCAAATGTTATTACAACAGCTCAATAAAGCCCTTGGGAGTAAAAGTAGTGGCGTACAAACAAATACCTATGAGCATCTACACCTAATTGCTGAAAAATTAAAGCGCAGAAGTTTGGTTTTTTTGTTTACAGACATGTTTCAAAGCGATAAACAGCAGCACGAGCTTTTTGAGGCACTGCAGCATTTAAAGTACAATAAGCATGAAGTCGTTTTGTTTCATACCTATGATAGAGAGAAAGAACTTCGCTTCGATTTTAATAACCGTCCAAAGAAGTTTATTGATACTGAGACCTCAGAACATATCAATCTCTATCCAGATAATGTGAAAGAAAACTATGAAACTGCAGTGCAATCTTACTTTGATACTCTGGCCCTAAAATGTGGACACTACAGAATTAAATACGTTCCTGTAGATGTAAATGATAGCTTTAATACCATTCTCACCACTTATTTGGTGGAGCGTGCAAGGTTTGGTTGATGCCTCATGCAAGACAAAGGCGGGATATCAGAGCATTACAAAAAAAAACA
>ENA-ORCY01000015-ORCY01000015.1-marine-metagenome-genome-assembly--contig:-NODE-15-length-178793-cov-11.758002_pt1 | contig 178793 bp, 158 predicted proteins | sample MGYA00248634_ERZ508507 | MGnify/ENA primary metagenome ERZ508507 (study PRJEB26178, sample SAMN06266269) | marine metagenome | isolation source: Columbia River Estuary | place: USA:Columbia River... | reverse complement strand
CACAGCAAAATTTGAGAGGAAAAGAGAATAAACGTTTAAGCGAAAAGGCTACAGCGCGAAGCGCGAGCCTTCTAGCTCCCTAACCTCCTAGCTCTCCAGCGAAAATCCCCCGCACCTTCTCCAAATCCTCCGGGCTATCTACCCCAATGCCGGCTGCCTTGACTTCGGCGGCATAGATGGCGTAGCCGTGATCCAACCAGCGGACTTGTTCAAGGCGTTCGCGGATTTCATTTTCGGTTTCAGGCAATGCAACGAGTTCCGGGAGCAAATGCGTCTTAAAACCGTACATGCCCACGTGGCGCCAAGCCTGAATAGCACAGCAATCGGGATTTCGAGAAAAGGAATGGCAGCGGCCATCGGGGGTTTTATCGGCAAAGGCGTTGGTGCCGGATTCGGCATCCCCGGGCATGGCAGGCGTAACGAGGGTGCCAATTTGGACTTCGTCGCGCAGCATCAAATTCATCAAACTCACGATGTCCTGCGGCGAAACGAGGGGCTCATCCCCCTGAATATTGAGTAATACGCCGGGTAGATTTTGGCCCTGTTCAGATAGGTTGTGCAATGCTTCGTTGACCCGCTGCGTACCGTTGACGCATTGGCTCGAGGTCATCACGGCTTTACCTCCCAGGGCTTCGATCGCTTGGGCAATGCGCGCATCATCAGTGGCAACAAACGTGGGTAGCACTTCGGAAACGCGCTCCCAAACATGTTGAATCATGGGCTTTCCTGCGATTTCTACCAATGGCTTTCCAGGCAGTCGCGTGGAACCCATTCGGGCCGGGATGATGGCCCAAGCCTTATGCGGAGGCATACTGGGCGTCGTAGTAAGCCTGGTAGGCACCACTCGTGACAGACTTGAGCCAGGCATCGTTGGCGAGGTACCAATCAATGGTTTTGGCCAAGCCCGTTTCAAACGTTTCCGCGGGTTTCCAACCCAGTTCGCGGTGAATTTTCGTCGCGTCAATGGCGTAGCGTAGGTCATGTCCGGGGCGGTCTTTCACAAAGGTGATCAGGCCTTGGCTCGTGCCCGCTGGTTTTCCGAGTCGAGCATCCATCAAGTTGCACAGCAACCGGACCAAATCAATATTCTGCCACTCGTTCCAGCCGCCAATGCAGTAGGTTTCCCCGTTTTGGCCCTTCAAGAAGACCGTCTCAATCGCGGCAGCATGGTCCTCGACATAGAGCCAGTCCCGCGTGTACTTGCCGTCGCCATAGACGGGCAGTGGCTTGCCTTCCAAGATGTTGTGAATCATCAAGGGGATGAGCTTTTCGGGAAAGTGGTTGGGACCGTAGTTGTTGGAACAGTTCGAAATCACCACCGGCATCCCGTAGGTCTCGTGGTAAGCGCGCACAAAGTGGTCGCTGGAAGCCTTGGATGCCGAATAAGGGCTGTTGGGACTGTACGCGGTTTCCTCGGTGAAAAAGCCTTCCGCACCCAGGGCGCCAAAGACCTCATCCGTGCTAATGTGGTAGAAGCGTTTGCCGGCTACATTCTCGCCCCACAGGTCGCGGGCTGCATTCAACAAGTTGACGGTGCCAACGACATTGGTCTCTACAAAGGCCATCGGGTCCGTAATGGAGCGGTCTACGTGGCTTTCGGCGGCCAGGTGGATGATCGCGTCCGGTTGATACTTCGCGAAGCATGCTTCCACGGCGGCAGCGTCCCGAATGTCCACCTTGCTAAACTGGTAATTGGGGGCATCCTGGATATCCACCAGATTTTCCAAATTGCCCGCGTAGGTCAGGGCGTCCAAATTGACAATGCGGGTATCCGGGTGGTTGCGCACAAAGCGACGTACCACATGCGATCCAATGAATCCGGCCCCGCCGGTGATGAGGATGGTAGCCATTTTAAGAACCGGGTAGAATAATCACTTTCTCCGCCACCAATTCCATGGGTTCGGATTGGTCCGCACGGTGGGAACCGAATAGGACGTGCACCACATACTGACCTTGCGGGAGGTGGCCCAGCCACAGTTGGACTTCGTTGCGGCCCTCTTTGACTTCGCGTTCGGCCTGGTAAAGCATTCGGCCGGAGGCATCAAGGACGCGAATTTCCACTTGGCCCGCATCCGGGGCATCAAAAGCCATCAGGGCTTCACCAGGAGAAGGATTGGGGAAGATCGCCGGGGCCTCCACATCCAAGTAGGGCACATAGATGCGCTCATAGTCCACACAGCCGCGGGCATCTGAAATGTAGAGCTCCACGGTGTCGCCTGAGCAAATGCCTGACTCCGTAGAGAGTCCAGGAAGACCATTCCACGTGTAGGTATAAGGAGGGACTCCCCCCATGACCGAAGCCGTTAAAGTTTGATCACAGCCTATGCCCTCTGCCGTTACTTCAACATGCAATGCACTGGAATCGGGACTTTGAAGCAGTCCAAACCACGTGGAGTTCCCTCCATTGAGCAGGGCATAAAAACCCGCCGCCCATACTTTCTGGGGGTCGTGGTAAATCGTTTGGAGGCCAAAGTAGTCCCCCCAACGCTCGGGTCCGCTCAGCTTGTTTACCAACCCCTCCCCTTCCTTAATCGTAATGAAATCTGATAAGGTTCCGTCATTGGCGCGGTAAAGGGCAGAGACCCCGGCTTTTTCAGTTGTCGATGCATGGTTGAACGCAATGAGGAGTTCTTCATCGCAGCCTTCATTCCCCATGGCCACCACATTGGGGTAGCCCAGATCGCGAGATGGATGACCAATGACTTGACCATACACGCTGTCCGGGGTCCAGGGATTGGGAATTTGGCCGTAGTAGATCCCGCAGCGGTTGGTCGAAAAATCACGGGTCGTACTGACCAAATGCACCGACCCATTGCTCAACTCAACAGCCCCCAGCCATCGGCCATCGTTGGTGGACAAGTGGTAATTGCTATTGGACGGATCTGCATAGGGCTGCCGGGCATCGGGGGGCACTCCATAAGGAGTCGTGGCGGGCAACATGAAGATGTCATAGGAGTGCGTCCCCCCCACGGCACTGTCAGCGCGACGGAGGAAGAAGGTGCTATCATTTTGGGCGGAGAAGTTCCGGTTCGATGCCCACATTGGGGTCGTCACATAACCATCCCAGCCATTGACCGCGACGAGATTCCGAATCCACTTACCGTTATACTGAATACCATGGTGTAGCTCGGTCGGTAAGGTGGCCGCACCGGCATACCCCGCCGCTTTATCCATCTCCCAGATGACCGTACCGTCAAAGCCCACCTGCCAGCTTACCCCTGGGATAATCAGGTTGATGGACATAACCAACTTGTCATCCGTGAAGGCCATGCTTGGGAAATCGCTCCAGCGGTTGTTGTTCAAAGGATTACCCGGCAGGGTGTACATATTCCAACCGTCTGCGGGATCGCTGGTTTGACTGAAGCACACCACAATTTGGCTCGTCGTCGGGGTATTGCCCACAAAGAAAAGGAGCACCCATCGGTCTTGGACCGGATCGTAGAGCAAGCGGGGATCGCTGGCGTAGGCCGACGTTTGGAGACCCGAAGCCTGTGTCAAGGAGAGAAACTGTTGGGGGAAATGGAAGGTATCCGTCTTGAGGTCCCAAGCCCAAATGCGTGTATTCACCGCCGCCAACAGGATGCTATCCTTGGAGAAGGCCACCGTATTGTCGTTGGGGGTGCCGCCCGCCAAAGCGTAGGAGACACCGTTAATGGGATAGACCAGCTTCATCCCGAATTCATCCAGTAGTAGCGGGTCTTCGGCGGTGGTTTTTAAACTGCGTTGCGAAGGCAAAGCGTGGTAATCCGCTACCCCAAACTGCGCATCGGCCGCCGCCTTGATCTCGCGTAACGCGGCTTGCTTTGAAAACGCATCAGGGGCTTCCAAATGATGGATTTGTACATCAAATTGGGGTTCGGCACTCCGCAATTCGAAGGTGCGCGTTTTTGGAATGTCCATGAAAATGGGCTGCGCGGAGAGTCCGCTCATCCATCCCCACACGAAGAATATACCGATCCAGTGTTTCATGCCCCTCTAAGGTACATCACGGCTAGTGGCTATCCGAACCCAAGGCCATTTGCCATGCCCAGGCGTCGCGCATGGATTCATCCAAGGATTTTTTGGCGGCCCAGCCGAGGACGGCACTCGCCCGTTGGGTGTCCGCATAGGCCGCAATCACATCCCCCGCTCGACGGGGGGCCATGGTATAGGACAGGGCTGCACCCGTGGCGCGTTGGAAGGATTCAATCACTTCTAAGACCGTGGATCCCTTGCCCGTTCCAAGATTAAATACCTCCATGGGGGCTTCGTGCTTATTCTCCATCAGACGCTCTAGGGCCACCATGTGCGCCTGCGCCAGATCCACCACATGGATGTAGTCACGAATGGCGGTTCCATCGGCCGTTGGATAATCATTGCCGTAGACGCTTAAAGGCCCGCGCAATCCGGCCGCGCTCTGGGTGATGAAAGGCACGAGATTCTGGGGTACGCCCAAGGGGAGTTCCCCAATCTTGGCGGATGGGTGGGCACCAATGGGGTTGAAATAACGAAGGGCAATCGTTTTCAATCCTGCCGCTAACGCCGTTTCACGGATAATCTCCTCACCTATTTGCTTGGTATTTCCGTAGGGTGATTCCGCCGCTTTTATCGGGGCATTCTCCGTGATGGGGAGTTCATCTGCTTGGCCATACACGGTACAAGAGGAGCTGAAAATGAAGCCACAGTGGGGATGCTTCGACACGTAGTCCAGCAAATTGATAAGGCTGAACAAGTTGTTTTGGTAGTACTTCAAGGGTTCTTCGACCGATTCCCCTACCGCCTTGAAGGCCGCAAAATGGATGATGCCGTCGAAGTGTAGGCCTTCAAGTGCAAGACGGCACGCGGCAGAATCGGATAAGTCCACTTGGAGCCACTCGGGTCGCGTGCCTGCAATCGCCTCGATGCCGTCCAGCACTTCCGCACGGGTGTTGCTCAGGTTGTCCGCAATCACGACCTCATAGCCTTGAGCCAATAATTCCACCGAGGTGTGTGAACCGATGTAACCCAGTCCGCCTGTTACGAGTACCCGTCCTTTCATCCTTTCTGGTAGTCTTTAAAATCGCGGTGTTCTTGCTTGTACAAAATCTCCTCGGGTAAGGCTTTGAATGCCGCATAGGTGCGGGCCAAGCCTTCCGCCCGGTCGACTTTTGGCTCCCATCCGAGGATAGCTTTCGCCTTGCTTATGTCAGGCTGACGCTGGGTGGGGTCGTCTTTCGGCAAAGGCTGGTAGATGATTTTCTGCGTCGTGCCAGTTAGTTGAATGATCTCTTCGGCAAACTGGCGGATGGTGATTTCATCCGGGTTGCCAATGTTGACGGGCTCCGCATAGTCGCTGTGAAGGAGGCGGTAAATGCCTTCCACCAAATCGTCTACGTAGCAGAAGCTGCGTGTTTGGCTGCCATCACCAAAAATGGTCAGGTCCTCGCCCCGAAGCGCCTGGCCGATGAATGCGGGCAGCACGCGGCCATCATTGAGGCGCATGCGCGGCCCATATGTGTTAAAAATCCGGACGATGCGCGTCTCCAAACCGTGGTATCGATGGTAGGCCATGGTCATGGCTTCTTGAAAGCGCTTGGCCTCATCGTAGACGCCGCGAGGTCCTACCGGATTGACATGGCCCCAATACTCCTCTGTTTGGGGATGTACCTGAGGGTCGCCGTAGACCTCTGAAGTGGAGGCGATGAGCATTCGGGCCCCTTTTTCTTTTGCCAAACCCAAGCAGTTGTGCGTACCCAAGGAGCCCACCTTCAAGGTTTGAATCGGGATTTTCAGGTAGTCTATGGGAGAAGCCGGGGAGGCAAAATGCAGCAAGAAGTCCAGAGGTCCGTTGAGATGGATGTGGGTACTGACATCGTGGTGGACAAAGGTGAATTGGGGGAGCGATTGAAGATGGGCAATGTTGCGCATGTCCCCTGTGATCAGATTGTCCATGCCGACCACTTCATAGCCTTCGCGGATGAAGCGATCGCAGAGGTGGGAACCTAGAAATCCGGCTGCGCCGGTAATGAGGATTCGTTGCATTATTTCAATCCAATTCCAGAATAGGTGAATCCAGAAGCACGGAGTTCTGCCCCACTGTAGATATTGCGGCCATCAAAAACGACCGGTTGCTTCAAACTCTGCTTAACCCGGTCCCAATTTGGCACGCGGAATTCGCGCCATTCCGTAATGAGCAACAAAGCATCGGCCCCCGTTAATGCTTCATAGGCATTGGCCGCATACTGGATGCGGTCCCCTAATTGATGCTTGGCTTCATGGGCTGCAACGGGGTCATAGGCCGTAACCGTGGCACCCGCGGCCAGCAATTCTTCCGCAATCACGACGGAAGGGGCTTCACGCATGTCATCCGTTTCTGGTTTAAAACTCAAGCCCCAAAAGGCAAAATGCCTACCCTTCAAGTCATCGCCAAAGTGGGCTTTGATCTTTCGGACCATGACAAGTTTCTGGTCGTCATTGACGTCTTCAACGGCTTGGAGAATGCGCAATTCATAGCCTTGCTCGCGGCCTGTTCGGACCAAGGCCTTGACATCCTTTGGAAAGCAAGAGCCCCCATAGCCAATTCCTGGATAGATGAATTTGGTTCCGATGCGCGGATCGCTCCCAATGCCCTTTCGGACATGGTTGACATCCGCCCCCATGATCTCACAGAGGTTGGCCATGTCATTCATAAAGGAAATCTTCGTCGCAAGCATCGCATTGGCCGCATACTTCGTCATCTCCGCAGAGGGGATGTCCATGAAGAGCACAGGGTGGCCGTTCAGTGTAAAGGGTTTGTAAAGGCGTGTCAATACGTCCTGGGCGCGCTGCGATTCCACCCCACATACGATGCGATCGGGCTTCATAAAATCATCTATGGCCGCCCCTTCTTTCAAGAATTCCGGATTGGACGCGACGTCAAAGTCTAGGGCACTTCCTCGCGCGTTCAGGGCTGCCTGAAGTGCCCCTCGTACTTTTTCGGCCGTTCCTACGGGCACTGTAGACTTGGTGATAACTACGAGATAGTCTGTCAAGTGCTGACCAATTCCTTCCGCCACAGCCAAAACATACTGGAGGTCCGCGCTACCGTCCTCCCCTGGAGGGGTTCCTACGGCAATAAAGGCCGCTTCAGAGTCTTGGATAGCCTCCTCCAAAGAAGTCGTGAAATGCAAGCGATCGGCTGCCACATTGCGCTTGACAATCTCTTCCAATCCAGGCTCGTAGATGGGAAGAATGCCTTTGTGGAGATTGGTAATTTTTTCAACGTTGACATCTACACAGGTAACGTTCATGCCAACATCAGAGAGGCAGGCTCCTGTCACAAGGCCGACATAGCCGGTTCCGACAACGGTAATATTCATGATTCGAAAAAGGTACGGACGGATTGAATGATGTAGTCAAGTTTCTCTGGCGTCAATTCCGTGTGCATAGGCAAACTCAGCACCTCGTGACACAAGCGTTCCGCGACAGGAAAAGCACCAACAGGGTAGCGATCACTGGCAAAGGCAGGCTGGGCATGCAAAGGCCAGGGATAGTAAATCATGGACGGAATACCCGCTTCCTCGAGGTGTGCCTTCAGCGCATCGCGTTGGCCGTTCTTCACTTGCAACGTGTACTGGTGGAAGACATGGGTGGAGGCGGAAGTGCGCGCGGGAACAATCACGCCTTCAATCTGGCTTAGGCCTGCATCGTAGTAGGCGGCGGCTTCCTGGCGTGCCTGAATGTAGGCGTTGAGGTGGGGCAATTTGACACGCAATACCGCGGCTTGCAATGTATCCAACCGGCTATTGCAGCCAATGACGTCGTGGCGGTACTTGACTTTTTGGCCGTGGTTGGCGATCATGCGCAGTTGCTCCGCCAAGGCAGCATCCTGTGTATACATGGCTCCGCCATCGCCCATGCATCCGAGGTTTTTTGAAGGGAAAAAGCTCGTACATCCGATGTGCCCTATGGTCCCGACCTTGGCCTTTCGGCCGTCCGAAAACGTGTAGGTGGAGCCAATGGCCTGGGCACAATCTTCCACGACAAAGAGGGAATGGTCTTGGGCGAGCTGCATGAGGGCCTCCATGTCGGCGGCTTGGCCGTAGAGGTGAACGGGTACGACAGCCTTGGTTTTGGGGCCAATCGCGGCGCGCACTTGGTCCAAATCCAATGAAAATGTATCCGGCCGAACATCCACCAACACGGGGGTCAAGCCCAAAAGCGCCATCACTTCAGCGGTGGCAACATAGGTAAAGGTGGCCGTGATGACTTCATCTCCGGGTTTCAATCCCAAGGCCATCAAGGCAATCTGGAGCGCATCCGTCCCATTGGCACAGGGAATGACATGGGCCACATCCAAGTAGTTGGCTAATTCCGTGGCAAAGGTTTTGACCTCAGGGCCTTGGATGTAGGCGCCTGCATTCGCGGCGGACAATAGCGCCGCATCGAGCTCGACTTGAATACGTCCATGTTGGCCCGCCAGATCCACCATGGGCAGGGGCAAGGAAAAAGAAGGAGTTGCGGGCATATCCAATGAAACGGGTCTTCTCCACAAAAATACCCCTTTTTCCTTGGCAATCTTTGGTTGGAATCTGCGTTCTACCTTCGCATCATGCGCATTTTATCCCTCCTCTGGGTCGTTGCCGTCTTCCTCTCTGCCCATTCTGCGATGGGTCAAGGGGCAGGTTTGGCCCGGCCACGCCGAAGCACCCCCGTACCGACGGAGATTTCCAGCCAGAAGGGCGGAATGATTTATGTCGGATTGGGCGGCTATGTGCCTTCGGGCTACTGGCGGCAGCGCTACGGCAACCTCCTGGATATTCAAACCGGCTACACGTGGCTCAACGGATCCACTCTTCTCGGGCTCGAAGGCGGAGCGCTCTACAGCAGCCAGGTCAAAGGACTCGACCAAATTCTTGACTTTTTAATCACCCCTGAAGGAGAGATTCTTGGCAATGACGGGAGTTACAGCAGCCTTCGGGTCGAAATGCGCGGTTGGCAGCTCGGGGCGCATGTTGGCCAACGCTATGCCCTCAACGATCTGGGTTCAGCCAAGAGCTCATGGTTTTGGAAGCTCAAAGGCGGCATGATGCAGCACAAAATGGCCTTTATGTCCTCGGGGGGAGTGCCCATGTTGGCCGCACCCTATACCCATGCCATGGACGAACTAAATCGCGGCGCCTTCCTTGGCGAGGAACTAGGCTTTATGCACTTGGGTCGGGTTGCCCCCCATTTCCAACTCAGCGTGTTGGCCTTTCAAGGCTGGATGTGGCCCGTCCGTGGCTACACCTTCGTCCTAGATGGAATCCAAAAAGAGCCCCAATGGAGCATGGGCTGGGGAGTGCGCGCCACGTGGATTCTCCCCTTGCTGCAGGAAAAATCAGCCATTCGATTCTACTACTAATGAAGTGGTTGCCCGGAGCACTCTACGGGGCTGCCCTGCGGGGCGCATCGATGGCAGGACACAAAAAGGCTCGGGCCATGCTCACCCAGCGTCGAGACCAGGCCATTCCGGAAGGGCCTTTTGACCTCTGGGTTCATGCCGCATCCTTGGGGGAATACCTGATGGCCCAACCGCTCATCCAACGGGCACACCAGGCGAACCTTCGCGTTTTAGTCACCTTTTTCTCCCCCTCTGGAGCCGACATTGCCCGGCGGAATGAATCCTATTTTGCCTTCGTGCCCTTGGACCGACTCCAGGATGTGGCGCATTTCTTGGCACGCACCCAACCCCGCCAGGCGCTTTTCATGAAGTATGACCTTTGGCCCGGCACGACCGCCATGCTACGGAAACACCATATTCCCTATGCCGTCGCCTTTGCGCAGGTCAAACCGGGTGCCGCCAAGCTCTGGCCCTGGAATCCATGGGAGCGTCCTTCCTGGTCGGGGGCCAGCCACGTCTTTCACCAAACCGAAGAAAGCCTCGCGCTGTGGACCCGGGCGGGCTACCGAAATGGATTTTTGGCGGGGGATGGACGATTTGATCAAGTAGGGCAGCGCCCGGCGCCCGAAGGCTTAGAGGTCTTCACCGATCACCGCCCGGTCTTGGTGGTCGGGAGTTCCTGGCAAAAGGAGGAAGCCTTACTCCTCCCCTTGCTCATGCGCTTTCCTGAACTCAAGGTCATCCTGGCCCCCCACGATGTGTCCCGGGTCGACAGTCTGGATTCCCAGCTCCCTGTCCCACGTGTTCGCTGGTCCAAATTCGAATCCTATACCTCCGAGAGCCAGGCCGAAGCACGCGTCCTCTTGGTTGACAGCCTGGGTGACTTGCCCGCACTCTATGCCTGTGGGCACTTGGCCCTCGTAGGCGGCGCCTTTGGGCCTGGGCTGCATAATATTTTGGAACCACTGGTGCATGGCCTGCCTGTAGTCTGTGGCCCCAAAGTCCAAGGGCATTGGGAAGCCTCTGATTCGGAGGCGCCTGTCACGATACTTCCCATGGATGCAACCCCAGAAACCTTGGCCACCTGGATCAAAAAACGCTTAGAAAACCCTCCCCTACGATTCAAAGAAGCGGAACAAGCCAAAATCTTCATTGCAAAGCATCGCGGGGCAAGTCAGCGAGTCTGGGAGGTGCTTTCTTTGTGAAGTTTAATTGATTGTCCCTTCCAACAAGCCTAGGAAAAAGGCATATTCCATGGCCGTCTCTCGGTAGGCTTCATACCGCCCAGAGGCACCTCCGTGGCCGGTGTCCATGTTGCAGTACATATAAAGTGGGGCATGATTGCTTCGAAGAGCCCGAAGTCGAGCAATCCATTTCGCGGGCTCCCAATATTGCACCTGACTGTCATGCAATCCCGTGGTTATGAGCAGGGGAGGATAGTCCAGCGCCGCCACGTTATCATAAGGAGAATAGCCCTTCATACGGAAATAGGCCTCTTTTTCATTGGGATTGCCCCATTCGCTGTATTCGCCTGTTGTCAACGGAATGCTCTCATCCAACATGGTCGTCACAACGTCGACAAAAGGCACCGCCGCAATGACCCCGGACCAAAGATCCGGACGAAGGTTGAGTACGGTGCCCATCAAGAGTCCGCCAGCACTGCCGCCCATGGCATAAAGCTCAGACGCTTTGTGCTCATTTTGTAGGAACTCCGCACAAGCGATAAAGTCTGTAAAGGTGTTCGTTTTGTGCTCCATGCGGCCTGTTTCATACCACTCGCGGCCGAGGTATTCCCCGCCTCGGATATGGGCAATGGCATAGGCCATGCCTCGCTCTAGCAAACTCAAGCGCGCAATGGAAAAAGAGGGGTCGATGGTGATTCCATAGGATCCATACCCATACAAGAGGGTGGGTACTGGGGTGTTTTCTGCCTCCTTGGGACCTACCCACGACATGGGAATGCGGGTGCCGTCAGATGCCGTAGCCCAGAATCGGCGGGTTACATACTTTGACGCATCGTAGCCACCCATGACCTCCTGCTGTTTGAGCAGTCGGCGTTCCCCTGTCCGCATGTTGTACTCAAACGTGGAGTTAGGCGTCACCAAGGAGGTGTAGCCATAACGCATCCACTCGGTATCCTCGGTGGGGTTGCTCCCTGCATACAGGCTGTAGGTCTCCTCCTCTTGGACAATTTGATGGGGCGTTCCGCCGTTCCAAGGACGAATCATCAATTGCACCAAGCCCTGGCTGCGCTCTTCTGTGACGAGGTAGTCCTTAAAGAACTCGGCCCCTTCTAGTAAAACATCAGGGCGGGCCTCCAAGAAGGGTGTCCATGCGCTGGGATCGCTCAATGGGGCTTTGAACAAGGCATAATTTTTCCGGCCGCCCAGATTGCTTCGGATAAACCATGCATCGCCAAAGTGGCTTGCAGAATACTCCACGCCCAGTTCGCGTGGACGCAGTACGGTGAAATCTTGGGTGGGTTGACTCGCATCCAGATACCAGAATTCATCGACATCCGTAGCTCCGGTAGCGATATGAATGAATTTTTTGGACTTTGAGCGGAACACCCCACAAGAGAAGGTTTCGTCGGTTTCTTCATACACCAATGTGGGCTCCGCCGAACTACCCAAAACTTGACGCCAAATCTTGTCTACCCGCAACGTAACGGGATCTTTGGTCGCATAGAAGAAGGTCTCCCCATCGGCGGCCCAGGCAAAACCTCCGGAAGTTCCCGGCACCTCATAGTCCCAGGTCGTATTCGTTGCGAGGTCAACAAAACGCAGCGTATAAAGACGGCGGCTCACAAAGTCGACACCATAGGCCATACGTTGGTGGTCAGCCGTCAAGTGAATGCCGCTGACTTGGCAGTAGGCTTGGCCCTCTGCGAGGAGGTTTACATCCAAAATGCAGGTTTCTGGCCCATCGATGGCCCCTTCTCGGCGGTAGTACCGCGGGTATTCGGAACCTTTTTCGTAGCGCGTTTGGTACCAAAAACCATCCATTTGCACTGGCACGGAAGACTCATCCGGATTGAGCCGGTTGGTCATCTCGGTGAACAAGACGTCTTCGAGGGCCTTGACCGGCTGCATCCCTTCCTGGCGGTAGGCATTTTCCGCATCGAGGTAGGCAATAACCTCGGGATTCTCGCGGTCGTTTAACCAGTAGTAGGGGTCTTGGCGAACATCCCCATGCATTTCCATCGCATGGGGTTTGGGGGTAGCTTTAGGTTCCATAATGGATTCAGTGGACGCACATCCCACCGTGAGGGCCAGAAGCCAAAATCCGAGGGTGCGCATTATTTCTGCTTTAAGACGCGATTGAGGCCCTCGCGCGAGGGGCCATGTTGGGGATTCAGCGACAATGCTTGGCGGTAATCCTTTTCTGCATTGGCGGCATCTCCCCCACGTTCCCAGGTAAATGCCCGGCCATAGAACGCGCGGTAATTGATCTCCCGCGCTTGAATGGAGGCGGTAAAATACTTTCGGGCCTCGGCCAAGAGATTGAGCTCCAAATGGATGTAGCCCAAGTTGTAGAATGCCTCGGCGTCCGTGGGATCGAGCTGCACACATTGGGTAAATGCTTCGATGGCTCCATTGTAGTTGCCAACTCCCAGATGAAACATACCCACTTTGTAGTAGGTCCGCGCGTTGTCGGGCTGCAGTTCAATCAATCGGTTGTAATAACTCAAGGCCAAGGGATTGCCCTGGGCGGCAGTCATAACCCCAGCCATGTCCAAAGCGGCCTCGTAGTTCGGGTTGAGGTCGATCGCCTTCTGGATATAACTCAGTGCGAGCGTACTGTCTTGCTTACTATCTCGAATATTCAGGCCCTTGATAAAGTAGGCGACCGATTCGGTCGGCTCCAACTCGATGACTTTGTTCACGAGAGATAAGCTCTTATCGTAGTCCATGATGACGCTATAGAGCTCCGCCAGCTTCAAGCGGCATTCGGTTTCCTCGGGATGTTCTTCGATGCAGCGTAGCCAGGCATCCTTGGCCACCCGGGAAGTATTCGTGAGGTAGTTGCCTTCCCCGTAGATCAACCACGCGTCGTGGTGGGTTGAATCGATTTCCAAAATGGCCTGGGCGTCGGCCAGGGCATAGGGAATATTGGCCCCATTCATGTGCCGACGAGCGCGAAGCGCTAGGGCTTGAACGTCATTGGGATGTTCCGCAATGTAGAGGTTCAGGCTGTCGCCATTCACCGTTTGCGCATCGGCCACGGTTTCCGTTTCCGCTACGGGGCCTGAACAGGACAGCAGCACCCAACAACCGAGGCCAGCAAAGAATTGCTTAGCCATTTTGAAGCTTTGCAATAATCTTCTGTTCGATTTCCTCCGCCAATTCAGGGTTGTCCTTGAGAATCGCTTTCACTCCCTCGCGGCCTTGGCCCAATTTGGTGCCGTCGTAGCTAAACCATGAACCGCTCTTTTGGATCACTTCGTACTGGGTTCCTAGGTCGATGATTTCGCCCATTTTGGAGACTCCCTCACCGTATAAGATGTCAAATTCGGCGACGCGGAAAGGCGGCGCCACTTTATTCTTGACCACCTTCACCTTAGTGCGGTTGCCAATGACATGTTCCCCGTCTTTGATTTGGGTTGAACGGCGGATATCGAGGCGCACCGAGGCGTAAAACTTCAAAGCATTACCCCCTGTGGTGGTCTCTGGGTTGCCAAACATGACCCCAATTTTCTCGCGGAGCTGGTTGATGAAGATGACCGTACAATGCGTCTTCGAAATGGTCCCCGTCAATTTGCGCAAGGCTTGCGACATCAAGCGGGCATGGAGACCCACTTTGCTGTCGCCCATGTCACCTTCAATCTCCGCTTTGGGGGTCAAGGCTGCCACGGAGTCAATAACGATTAAATCAATAGCTCCTGAGCGGATTAAGTTGTCCGCAATTTCCAAGGCCTGTTCGCCGTTATCCGGCTGGCTAATGATGAGATCTTCCGTTTGGACTCCCAACTTCTCTGCATAAAAGCGGTCAAATGCGTGCTCCGCATCAATGAAGGCAGCAATGCCTCCCGCCTTTTGCGCCTCCGCAATCGCATGCAGCGTCAAAGTAGTTTTACCGGACGATTCGGGGCCGTAGATTTCAATCACTCGACCTCGTGGGAAGCCACCAATGCCCAAGGCAACGTCCAAGCCTAAAGAGCCTGAAGGAATGACCTCCACTTCTTCCACCGCATCATCCCCCATGCGCATGACCGCCCCTTTTCCATAGGTTTTGTCCAATTTGTCCATGGTGAGTTTGAGGGCTTTCAATTTGGCTTCTTTATCCGAGCTCATGGGGTGGTAATTTTTTACTTCGACAATGGGGTATGCATGACATAGGCCATGACTTCAAATGTACAGAACAGTCCGCAGCCTACCCGACCATAAACGACTAGAAACGGGTAAAAATGCCTGCTTTCGGACGGCCTGTTGAAAAGTTTATCCGTTCAAAATTTGGCCGGCGCTGTCCTTGGTGTCCACCTTGTCGAGGATTCGCTCGATCCGGCCGTCGGTGCCGATGACAAAGGTTTCGCGGTAGACCCCATCGTATTCGCGGCCCATGAATTTCTTTCGGCCCCAAACACCATAGGCATCAATGACTTTGCGGTCCTCGTCGGCAATCAAGGAGAATGGCAAATCATATTTTTCGACAAACTTGGCATGCTTCTTCACCGGATCGGGGGAAACACCCACTACGGCAAAGCCCGCATCCAACAGGTCTTGGTAGCCATCCCGGAAGGAACAGGCCTCTGCGGTACACCCAGGGGTGTCGTCTTTGGGGTAGAAATACAAAACGATTCGCTTTCCAACGAAGTCGTCCATGGAGATTTCAATGCCGTGTTGATCGAGTCCAGAAAATTCGGGGGCGAGGTCGCCGACCTTTAGATGTGTCATGGGGAGAGAGTTTCTATGAAGTTGTACAAATTCCTTGCAATCTAAACGACATAGCCGTTTCCTTTGTTCCCTATGACGAAAAAAGAAAAAGCCGCCTACGTGATGGCGGAGCTGGAAGCCCTCTATCCCGAGACGCCCATCCCCTTGGACCACAGCGATCCATTTACCCTTTTGGTGGCGGTGGTGCTTTCGGCGCAATGCACGGATGCTCGCGTGAATACGGTGACCCCTGCCCTTTTTGCCAAGGCCCAAACGCCCCAAGCGATGGCAGCCCTGAGCGTAGAGGAGATTGCGGAGATTATTCGGCCTTGTGGCTTGACTCCCATGAAGTCAAAAGGCATTTATCAGTTTTCCAAAATGATTTTGGAGCTACATGGTGGCGAGGTTCCACAGAGTTTTGAGGCGTTGGAGGCCATGCCCGCCGTCGGCCACAAAACGGCAAGTGTGGTCATGAGTCAAGCCTTCGGGGTCCCGGCCTTTCCGGTGGATACGCACATTCACCGTTTGATGTACCGCTGGGGCTTAACCAATGGCAAAAGCGTGGAGCAGACCGAAAAAGACGCCAAAGCGCTCTTCCCCCGCGAAAGTTGGAACAAACTTCACTTGCAAATCATTTTTTACGGCCGGGAGTACAGCCCCGCCCGTGGCTGGTCCTTGGATAAGGACTTCATCTCTGCCCGCATTGGGCGCGCCTCGCTCATCAAAACTCTACGCTAATTCCGCCTTAAGCATCCCCCCGCGCCATGAAGCGGGTGCATAAAAAAAGCGGCCCGTTTCCGGGCCGCTTCTCGTTTAGGAAGGTCTAAACTCCTTAGAGGACAGACAACTTCATGGTCTTCACATCGTCACCCTTCTGAACACGTACCATGTACATGCCAGCATTGAGGTCACCGATGAACATCGATACATTCGCATCTGCACGAACGATCTCAGACTTCATGACCTTGCCAGTCAAGTCTACCACGGATACGTTGTAATCGCCTACGGCCATTCCAAAGTCGAGGTTAATAAAATCGTTTGCAGGGTTGGGAGAAAGAACGATTTGGTTCATTGCTTCCTCATCTACGCCGATGCCCATACAAGCGGCAGCAGAAGATGCGGGGCAGTGAATACCGCGTACCCACAAATTGTTGAAGCTCAAAGAGCCGGAGTAACCAGAGTACCAGCTGCCCAAAGCGGCCAAGTACATGTAGCCCGAACCCGCTGTCTTCGCCCAAGTCTGGTCGTTGCGGATAGCGAGGTAGTTCGCACCTTGGTTGTTGTACATCGTCAAGTTGTAGAAGTAGGCACCCTTAGAGAGCTCCAAGTCAACTCCACGGCCCGTGTTGGGGTCGGTGAAGTCGAAGCGCACAAAACCTTGAGCCGTATCCGAAGTCGAAATGACTTTTTGGCCATAGGCTACCAACTTGTTGGCATCCCAACCACCATTGTTGCCCAAGAACGCGGAAGAGTCGTAGACAGACAATTCGAGGATTGCACCAGAACGGGTCAATGAGCTCAAGTAGACTTTGGCCGCGAACAACATTTCGTCGTCAACCAGGTCGTGGCGGTTACACATCTGGGCACCGTCACCCCACTGCGTCGTGTTGGTCGAAGCACCGATGCTGTTATCCCAGCTGTTGAAGTCCATCGACATCAACGAGTCGTTCACGAACATGGTGGTGGTATCCGAATACACAGAGACAGAGTCCGAAATCAATCCGTATACCACATTGTAGGAACCGTTCGCTGAAGGCGTCCAGGCCGTTGCGTAGGTATTCAAAGCATTGTAGTTCGCTGTGTCGCCAGCAGGCAAGCTGGAGATGGTCGATGAGTTGATCGTTTGAACCAAGCTCGTACCGTTGTAAATCTTCATCTGAAGCTTCACGTTGGTTTGAGCGTTGGTGCCCGAGTTGATGGCGTTGCAATCAAAGGTGACACCGCGAGTCTGCTTCAAAGTTTGGATACCCATCTTGGAAGAACCAGAAGCACCTGGGCCAAAGATGATGTCCTGAGCCGGAGCACCTTGCCAATCGGTGAAGGCCAAACGGTTGGGAGGTGTATTGACGATAGAAATATCGTCGATGTTCCAGAAGTAGTAGTCGCCGTCAAAACGGAAGCGGATCTTCACGTTGGATTGGCCACCGATGTAGCTTCCCGCTTGGATAACCACCACGTCGTTGGTCGCCGTGGAGCCGTTGACCGCCACACCGCTATTCAAGGTTACAGTGTTGCCCCAAGTCGTTCCGCCATCTGTAGAGAAATCTACATAGGTAGCAGGCACGGCCTGTGAACCACCTGGACCGGCAAAGCGGCGGTAGTATTGGGTGAAGATCAAATCCACTACAGAGTAGCCCGTCAAGTTGATCGTTTCCGTGATCAATTCTGCCACGTGGGGGGCCGCAGCGATACCGTTGCCGAAGTTTCCGGCGATACCTGCGTTGTCCAAGAAGTCAGAGTCAAATACCACAAAACCATTCGAAGCAGTTGCTGAAGCGATGGGGGTTTGTGCAGACAGGTAGGCACCGCGTGAACCCACCGTATTGTTGGGGGTCGTGCTGGGGCCACGGTATTCCCACTTGGCATCTGGATCCGACGTACCGTTTGCGGTACCGTAGTTCAACCACGTGGTAGGGATGCCGTTGGCGAAGTCTTGCGACCAAACGGGCGTTTCAGCGCCGTAGAAAGCCGACAACTGAGCAGGATTGAGGTGACGCACAGGCGCATCTTCGTTCATGCGAACGTTGGGGGCTGTACGCTCCACATTCTGACCGAAAGCGGCCACAGAAAGGGCAGCAGCAGCGGCAAAAAGCGTAAGTTTTTTCATACTAAGGAAGAATTGTTGTTGTGAAGAGTCAATATTACGGCATAAAACCTGAAAATAATCACGCCGAATAGGCTTCGATGGGTGCGCATGTGCAAACGAGGTTTCGGTCCCCGTAAGCGTCGTCCACGCGGCGGACGATGGGCCAGAATTTATTCTCCATGAGCTCAGGCAGCGGGAAGGCGGCCATTTGCCGCGAGTACGGCATGGTCCACTCGTCGTTCGCCACCATAGCGAGCGTGTGCGGGGCGTTCTTAAGAGGGTTGTCCTCTTTGGGAAGTGTCCCATCAATCACTTGGTCAATTTCGGCCTTGATGGCCAACATCGCGTCGCAAAAGCGATCGAGTTCGGCCAAAGATTCGGACTCCGTGGGTTCAATCATCACCGTACCAGCCACGGGAAAGGATACGGTGGGGGCATGGTAGCCAAAGTCCATCAAGCGCTTGGCAATATCGGTGACCTCAATGCCGCCATCACGCTTGAACGGGCGGCAATCCAAAATCATCTCGTGTGCACAGCGGCCGTTCTCGCCCGAATACAGGACGGGGTAGGCATTTTCCAGGCGGCTCTTGATGTAATTCGCATTGAGGATGGCATATTTCGTGCTATCTACGAGGCCTTTGGCTCCGAGCATTTTGATGTAGCCATAGCTAATAAGCAGCACCAGGGCAGAGCCGTAGGGCGCGGCAGAGACTGGACCGATGCCTTTTTCGCCACTCGTGGCGTGCACGGGGTGGCTCGGCAAGAAGGGGGCCAAATGTGCCTTGACACAGATTGGACCTACTCCGGGGCCGCCGCCGCCATGGGGAATGGCAAAGGTTTTATGCAAGTTCAAGTGGCACACGTCTGCACCGATGTTTCCCGGTGAGGTGAGGCCTACTTGGGCATTCATATTCGCCCCGTCCATGTACACTTGTCCGCCGTGGGCATGGATGATGGCCGTGGCTTCTTTTACACCCGCTTCAAACACCCCGTGGGTCGACGGGTAGGTAATCATCAATGAGCTGAGGGTATCCGAATACTGTTCGGCCTTCGCGCGGAGGTCAGCCAGATCGATGTTTCCTTTCTCATCGCAGGCCACGACGACGACATCCATGCCCGCCATGACGGCCGAGGCGGGGTTCGTTCCGTGGGCGGAAGAGGGAATCAACGCCGTTTTGCGGTGGTAATCGCCCCGGCTGTGGTGGTAGGCGCGGATGACCAAAAGGCCGGAGTACTCGCCTTGAGCACCCGAGTTTGGCTGCAAGGTGGTCGCATCAAAGCCCGTGACCACCGCCAAATCGCGCTCCAAACTCCGAATCACCTCCATATAGCCGGCCGCTTGGGAAAGCGGTGCGAAGGGGTGAATTTGGCCAAAAGCAGGCCAGCTCAACGGCAACATTTCTGCAGCAGCATTGAGCTTCATCGTGCACGACCCCAGGGGAATCATCGAGTGGTTCAGGGCGATGTCCCGGCGTTCCAATTTCTTGATGTAGCGCATCATTTCAGTTTCAGAACGGTAGGAACTGAAAACGGGATGCGTCATGTACGCTGTTTGACGCGCCAGAGAACTGGGCAGGGCCATTTCACCCAGGGCAAAGGGTACCGTGGCGGCGCCTTTGACGGCCGCCAACGCGTCCACGAGGGATTGGGCATCCGCCGTGTTCATGACTTCGTGGGTAGAAATCAAAATGCCCTGTTCCGTATAACCCACGTTGATCTGGGCGGATTCGGTAGCCTCACGAACCGCAGCTTTCAAGGATGCATCGGCTTCGACGTGGACCGTATCAAATACATGGGTATTCAGCGTCGTGTAGCCCAAGGCCTTCAACGCCGCCGTCATACCTTGTGCCTTGCGGTGCACGTCCGTCGCGATGCGTCGGAGGCCCTCAGGTCCGTGGTAGACTCCGTACATGCCGGCCATGACGGCCAAGAGCACTTGGGAGGTGCAGATGTTGGAGGTCGCTCGGTCGCGCTTGATGTGCTGTTCACGAGTTTGTAGGGCCATACGCAAAGCGGGGCCGCCGTCCGTATCGATGGTGCGGCCGATGATGCGGCCGGGCATGAAGCGTTTGTAGTCTTCTTTGGAGGCAAAGAACGCCGCGTGTGGCCCACCAAAGCCCATGGGGATGCCAAAGCGTTGTGAGGTGCCCAACACGACGTCTGCACCCATATCGCCGGGGGCCGTCAATAGGGTCAAGGAGAGCAAATCTGCTGCAACCGCCACGCGGATTTCGGCGTTTTGGCACGTTTGGATGAATCCACGGATGTCCTCAATCTGGCCCACCGCATTGGGGTATTGACAGAGTGCGCCAAAAAACTCGGGGCTCGGCTGAAAAGACTCCATGTCGCCCACGACGAGCTCGATGTCCATAGGCGTGGAGCGGGTTTCGAGGAGCCCTCGAGTCTGAGCAAAGACTTGGCGGTCGACAAAAAATTTGTTAGCGCCTCGCTTTTGCTGATCTCGGCTGCGTGCGGCCATCAATAAGCTCATCGCTTCGGCGGCAGCGGTCGCCTCGTCCAATAAGGAGGCGTTGGCGATCTCCATGCCAGTGAGGTCGATGACCATGGTTTGGAAATTCAACAGGGCTTCAAGACGGCCTTGGGCAATCTCAGCCTGATAGGGCGTGTAGGCAGTATACCAACCCGGATTCTCCAGAATGTTGCGCTGGATCACGGCAGGGGTGGCCGCAGGGTGGTAGCCTTGGCCGATGTACGAGGCAAACACTTGGTTTTTCTGGCTCAGGGCATACACATGGCGCAAGTAGTCACTTTCACTCATGGCTGGAGCCACATCGAGTGCCGTTTCGTTGCGGATGGCATCAGGAACCGTTTGGTTGACCAATTCGTCGACCGAATCGACGCCAACAGCAGCCAACATGTGGGCTAGATCCTTGGATTGTGGGCCGATATGACGCCCGGCAAATTCTGCCATCATAGCACGAAGTGGATTAGAATGAGGGGACAAAATTAGGCCCCATAGTTCCTACCTTGCACACTATTCTTTTGGTTTATGAACGCCTTTTTCCATATTGACCAAGCACGTCGTCTGGACGCTGCGGACCCCCTCGGACATTTTCGCCGTGCGTTCCATGTTCCCGTGTGGAAGGGCGAGGAGGTTATATACCTGACAGGCAATTCGTTAGGGCTTCAGCCCGTCGGAGTTTCCGAAGCGATTGCCCAAGAATTGCACGACTGGAAAACGCTTGGTGTCGAAGGGCATTTTCACGCGAAAAATCCGTGGATGCCTTACCATGAATTTTTGACTGATTCGCTCGCCCGCCTCGCTGGGGCAAAGGGGACCGAAGTGGTGGCCATGGGCAGTCTGACCGCCAACCTCCATTTTGCGATGGCCTCCTTCTACCGACCCACTCCCGAGCGCCGGGCCATTCTTTGCGAGGCCAAAGCCTTCCCCAGTGATCGCTATGCTCTGGTTTCTCAGCTCGCTTTTCACGGCTACCCCGAATCCGACCTCATCGAAGTCAGTGGCTCCGGAGCCGATGGGGTTCCCACGGATGAGGATCTTATCGCCGCCATCCAAACCCACGGTCCCCGCGTAGCCACCATGCTCGTCGGAGGCGTCAATTACTTCACTGGCCGCGTCTACGACATGGCCCGCATCACGGCGGCAGCCCGCGCCCAAGGCATCGTAGTGGGCTGGGATTTGGCCCACGCCATGGGCAATGTCCCGCTATCTCTACACGACTGGGATGTCGACTTTGCCGCCTGGTGCTCCTATAAATACCTCAATGCCGGCCCGGGCGGAACGGCCGGGCTCTTTGTCCACCAACGCCACCACCACGCGGACCTTCCGCGCCTCGCGGGTTGGTGGGGACACAACAAAGAGAGCCGATTTAAAATGGGTCCCGGTTTTGATCCCATCCCCAGTGCCGAAGGATGGCAGGTTAGCAATGCCCCAGTCCTGAGCATGGCGGCACAGCGTGCATCCTTGGACCTGTTTGACCGCATGGACTTGGCCCACCATCGCGTGAAAGGTTTGGACCTGAGCCGCCGGTGCATGGAGATGCTCGAAGCACTTGCCGAGGAACTGAACGAACCCATCCGCCTGCTCACTCCCCGGGAAGATGCCTCTAGGGGTTGCCAAGTGTCCGTGCAATTCAGCGCCCGCGACCGCCGCTTCTTCGACCAGCTTGTGGAACGCGGGGTGGTTGCCGATTGGCGGGAGCCAGGCACCATTCGCATGGCCTTCATTCCCTTCTATTCTAGCTATGAAGATCTAGCCCGTCTGGAGCAGATTCTTCGCCAAACCTTGTCTTCATGAAACACGTCACCGTCGTCGGAGCGGGCCTTGTCGGCTCACTTTGGTCCATCTATCTCGCCCAGCGCGGCTACCGTGTTGAGGTCTTTGAACGGCGTGCGGACCCGCGAAAAACAGGGATCGCCGAAGGCCGGTCCATCAACCTCGCCTTGAGCGATCGCGGGTGGGCCGCGTTGGAAAAAGTAGGCATGGCGGATGCAGTACGTCAAAGTGCCATCCCCATGTACCGACGAGTCATGCACGCCGTGGACGGCGCCCTCAGCTTCCAACCCTACGGAAAGGAAAACCAAGCCATCTACTCCGTGTCGCGGGGGGGATTAAACCGTTTGCTTGTGGAGGCAGCGGAAGCCCATCCTCAGGTAACCGTACATTTTGGCCACCGCTGCGTCGACGCAGATGTCGAACAGGGCCGGGCCACCTTTGAATCCGCGGAGGGAACTCAGGACTCCAACGGCGAAGCCCTTTTTGCCACCGATGGGGCCTTTTCCCAGGTCCGCGCCAAAATGCAACGCCGCGATCGGTTCAACTACGAACAGGAATACATCGACCACGGCTACAAGGAATTGCACATTCCTCCCGGCGCGGATGGCCGGCACCAACTCGAGCGGGAGGCCCTGCACATTTGGCCTCGGGGACAGCACATGCTCATTGCCCTGCCCAATCCGGACGGCAGTTTCACCTGCACGCTCTTCTTCCCCATGGAGGGAGCGGAGAGCTTTGAAGCCCTGCAAACGGTGGAGGCCGCCCGCGCTTTCTTTGCCGCCCAGTTCCGCGACGCCTTGGACCTCATGCCGGATTTTGAAGCCCAATGGGCCGCCAACCCCGTCGCGAGTCTCGTGATTATTCGCTGCTCCCCTTGGAATGTTGGCGGAAAGACCGTTCTCTTTGGCGACGCCTCACATGCGATTGTTCCCTTCTACGGCCAAGGCATGAACTCCGGGTTTGAAGACTGCCGGGTCTTTGACGCGGTCTTGGAAGCCCATGGCGACGATTTTGAACACGCCTTTGCCGAATTCGCCCAGAAGCGCAAACCCGATGCGGATGCGATTGCCGAGCTCGCCATGCGCAACTTTGTCGAAATGCGCGATTTGACCGCCCAGCCGGAATTCTTGCTCCAGAAAAAGATTGAAGCCCGCTTCAGTGCGCTTCACCCTGGACAGTGGATGCCGCTTTATTCTCAAGTGACCTTCTCGCACATCCCCTATGCGGAGGCCCTTGCTGCAGGAAAGCGGCAAGATGCCTTGATGGCGCAGATTTTGGCCCGGCCAAACATTGCGGAAAACTGGGAAAGCGAAGAAGTGATGGCTGAAATGCGGCGCCTTCTGGAGGCGACGCGGGCTTAGGCCTTTTTCAAGGCGGCGCGCAATTTCTTGAAGAGATTGCTTCGGAAAACATATTCCACAACGGCCGAATCATCGGAATCCATGACCTCCTCCATGGTTCCTTCCCAGGCCTTGACGCCCTTTTCCATCAAGATGACGTGGTCGCCAATCTCGAGCACCGAGTTCATGTCGTGGGTATTGATGACCGTGGTCATGCCAAACTCATGGGTAATCTCATGAATCAGCTGATCAATGACAATGGCCGTTTCTGGGTCCAAGCCCGAGTTGGGCTCATCGCAAAACAGGTACTTCGGATTTAAAACAATCGCCCGAGCAATGGCCACACGCTTTTGCATTCCTCCGGAGAGTTCTGCGGGCGTTTTGGAAAAGGATTCGGGGTCGATGCGAACGCGTTCCAGGCAAAAACGGACGCGCTCGTCTTTTTCCGCCTCCGTCATATCCCCAAAAAAGTCCAGGGGTAAGCGAACGTTTTCGGCAATGGTCAAGGAGTTGAACAAGGCCGAGCCCTGAAAAACCATCCCCATTTCCTGGCGCAGGACTTTGACTTCTTTTTTGCCCATATCGCCAAGCACCCGGCCATCGAAGGAAATCGTCCCTTGATCCACGGAATGCAAGCCGAGGACGGACTTCAAAAGAACCGTTTTCCCCGATCCACTCAGACCAATAATCAGATTGCACTGGCCCTCGTGGAAATCCACATCGATGCCGCGCAGGACATGCTGCTCGCCAAAGGATTTATGGATGCCACGAACTTGGATCATTGCAGCAGGAGATCAGTCAGGATGTAATTGAACAAAATGATGGTGAAGGACATGGCCACCACAGATTTGGTGGATGCCTTGCCCACCTCTACGGCCCCGCCCTCCACATTGTAGCCAAAGTAGGCCGAGACGGTCGCAATGATGAAGGCGAAAACGGTGGCTTTGGTCAAACTGTAGACGATGTAGAAGGGGTTGAACTCCATAAAATACCCCGATAAGAATACTTCCGTGTTCACCAAGTTGAGAAAGTCCCCTGCATAGTAGCCCCCTACGAGGCCCAATGCCATGGAGAACACAATGAGAATCGGATTGAAAAGCAAGCATGCAAAGAGTTTGGGCAAAACCAAGTACGACGCCGGATTGATGCCCATGACGCGCAACGCATCCATTTGCTCTGTTACCCGCATCGTCCCTAAGGTCGATGCAATGTTGGAGCCTACTTTGCCCGCCAAAATCAAGCTGACAATGGTGGGGGCAAATTCCAACACAATCCCCTCCCGCACAGCGATCGCGATGTAGCTATCCGGCACGAAGGGATCATCGAGGTTGATGGCCGTCTGAATGGTCAGGACAGCGCCCATGAATACCGAGATAAAACTGACCAAGGCGATGGACGAGAATCCTAAGAGCTCGAGTTCGCGAAAAAATGACTTGAGGTATTCCCGCCCATGTTCCGGTTTATGGAACACTTCGCCTAAAAAGAGGAAGTAGCGGCCTAAGCCATCCAGGAAGCGGTAAATCATGCCCCGAAAATACGCTAAATTCGGGGCCTTATGAGGACAAAAATATCCTGGGTTCGCATGGGCCTCTTTCTCTTCATTCTCGCCGCTGCCTGTTCCTGTGGTACCCGAGAGAAATGCAACTGCCCCCACTTTAGCGCCACTTTCGGCCCGGCTTCGGCCTTGGTGACCGCATGAATAACTGGGCGATTGTTGCGCCCAAGGTGCCCCCAGCTGCCTATTCCGGTCTGGAAAAAATCGTCCGCGCCTACCAAGGCCACATCCGATTGGCCCCGCCGCGTCGCAGCAAGTGGGGTGATTTTCGTTGGAAGGCGGGCGGACCATCCCGCATTTCAATCAACCGCGATCTCGCACCCGAGGCCTTTCTCATCACCCTCTTGCACGAACTGGCGCATGCTCAAGTGCAGGCTTGGGACGCGCGGGACCATCTCCCCCATGGGGCAGAATGGCAGCGCCGCTACCGCGACCTTCTTCGCCCCTTTTTGGACCACGATGTATTTAGTCCTCTCGTGGCCACCGCCCTGCGGCGGAGCCTCGGCCAGCCCAAGGCTTCTTGTGGGGCGGACCCAGAACTCCTCAAAGCCCTGCAAGCGAACCAGCCCGCCTCCGGACCGACGGTCACCAGCTTGCCTTTGGGCAGTTCCTTTCGAACGCGGGATGGCCGCGTTTTTCGCAAAGGCCCCAAGCGACGGACCCGCTTTGAATGCGTGGAAGTTTCCACGGGCCGTACCTTTGCAGTGCATCCGCTGATGGAGGTCACCCCAGTCCCAACCGCCTAAACCCCCTCGCTCATGACTTCGGTCTTTTCGAATCCCGATTTTGAAATTGCCCTTCTTGGAGGAGGCCAACTTGGAAAGATGGTTTTGGCCGAAGCGCGTCGTCTCGACATAGGGGTACGCGTGCTGGACCCATCGTCGGATGCACCCTGCCGATTGGGTGCCCAACAGTTTACTCTAGGCTCCTTCCAGGATTACGACACGGTCCTCGCATTTGCCCAAGGGGCAGACGCCGTGGCTATTGAGATTGAGAGCGTGAATGCAGATGCCTTGGAGGCACTGGAAGCCCAAGGCATCCCCTGTTTTCCCCAAAGCCATGTACTGCGGGTCATCCAGAACAAAGTCGCTCAGAAGCAATTCTATGCCGACCACCAGCTCCCCACCTCCGAATTCCAACGTTTCGCATCTAAAACCGACCTTTTGGCCGCCATCGAAGCCGGCACTTGTGCGTATCCTTTTGTTTGGAAACTTGGAGAAGGGGGCTATGATGGATTTGGAGTCTCGGTAGTTCGGAGCGCCGAAGATGCCGCCGCCCTAGCGGAAGGCGAGTGCATCGCCGAAACCCTGGTTGACATCGCCTGTGAAATTGGCGTGGTCGTGGCGCGTGCCTTGGACGGGAGCTCCCAGGCCTTTCCAGCGGTAGAAATGGAGTTCCACCCTACCGCCAACCAAGTAGAATTTGTGGTATGCCCCAGCTCGCTGCCCGCAGCCGTTGTTCGCGAGGCCGAAGCATTGGCTTTGGCGGTCTCCGAGGCCTTTCAAGCGCAAGGACTGCTTGCGGTGGAACTCTTTTACACCACCCAAGGCACTTGGCTGGTCAACGAAGTGGCACCGCGCCCCCACAACTCGGGGCACCTCACCATTGAAGCCTGTCCTACCTCGCAATTTGAACAACTTTTGCGCTGCATGTGCCGCCTCCCATTGGGGGACAGCCAGCTCAAGCAGCCCGCCGCCATGGCCAACATCGTTGGAGCGGATGGCTACAGTGGACCCGTGTTCTACGAAGGCCTAGACCAGGCCATGCAAACGCCCGGTACGGCCTTCCACATTTATGGAAAGTCGCAAACCCGCCCATTCCGAAAAATGGGGCACCTCACGGCCGTGGGACAGAGTGTGGATGAGGCCCGTGCCCGAGCAGCCGCAGCCCGCGACGCCCTCACCGTTCGGACCTGAACCCATTTACTGCAACCGTTCTAGGAAAAATGTACCTTTGTCCCATGGTAGGAATTATCATGGGCAGCGAAAGCGATTTGCCCGTCATGCAGGCAGCCGCAGACCAATTGACGTCATTTGGCGTTCCGTTTGAAATGACGGTGGTTTCGGCACACCGGACCCCCGAGAAAATGCTGGACTATGCGCACAGCGCGGTTCAGCGCGGACTGAAAGTGATCATTGCAGGGGCAGGCGGAGCCGCCCACCTTCCGGGCATGGTTGCCGCGGCCACCTCGTTGCCCGTGATTGGCGTACCCGTCAAAAGCAGCAACTCCATCGATGGGTGGGATTCCGTCCTAAGCATTTTACAAATGCCCAAAGGGGTGCCCGTCGCGACGGTCGCACTCAACGGGGCTGCGAATGCTGGCATTTTGGCCACCCAGATATTGGCGCACAGCGACGCCGCATTGCTCGCAAAGCTGGACGCATTCAAAGCGGATATGAGGGCCCAAGTGGACCGCATGGCCCAGAATGTGGCAAGGAAATCCTAAGTACGGACTTTAAAGCGCTTTCAAGCGCGCCACCAACGTTTCTTTCTTTCGATTGGCGACCGGCACATGGCTATCGTCTTCAAGGATGACGTAGCCGCCCTCGGCGGTGACGTAGCGCTTCACGCAATCCATATTGACCAAATGCGACTTGTGAATGCGCTCAAAATGATGGGGCGTGAGCAAGGACTCATATTCTTTCAATGTTCGGGAGGCCAAAAGCTTCTTGCCCCCACGGAGAAAGAACTGCGTGTAATTGCTCGTCGATTCACAGCGCATGATGTCCTGAATGCGCACAATGTGCATGCCCTCGCTGGAAGCAATGACCAGCTTTCGGTCGCGGTCCTTTAAGTGATCCACAAGGACCCCAAGGCTCGGCGCTGAGGAGAGTCCCTCTTCGGCTTTTCGAACGGCTTTAACCAATTCTTCAGGGTCAACCGGCTTCAGCAGGTAATCCAAGGCTGAAAACTTGATGGCCCGCAAAGCATAGGCATCGTGGGCGGTGACAAAGATGACCGCCCCGGTCCACTCGGGCTCATCGGACGACAAACGTTCCAGCAAATCAAAGCCCAACTCCCCAGACAGGTGGATGTCCAAGAACAAAAGGTGTGGTTTGTGCCCGAGCAAAAGCTCCCAGGCCTCATCTACCGTCGAGGCCTCTAAAATGGGTTGTACTTCCGGACAAAATAGGGCCAGTTTGCCTTGCAAGGCCTTTCGGCTTTGCGCTTCATCATCGAGTATCAGTGCGGTAATTGCCATCCTCCCAAGTTAATCGTTCTCATCCCATTCATGGTGCAGCGGTAGCACAAGCGTCACACGCGTTCCTTCATTCAAATCCTCCACCACGACCGAATGGGGCCTTCCTGTTTCGGCCTGCATGGCACTCAATCGACTCTGAAGAATGCGTGTGGCCGCCGAGCGCTTTTCGCCTTCGTCGCCACTTTTTTGCTTTTTGGCTGCTTCCCGGCCGACGCCGTTGTCTTCGACGTGAATGCAGAGGGTTTGGCCCGGAGCATGTTGACCCATGAAGATTTTGAGCACACCGTCGGTGGCACCCGCTTTGATTTTGGGTCGCAATCCGTGCAAGATGGCGTTCTCCACCAAGGGCTGCACCAGCATGGGCGCAATCATCACGGAGTGGGGGTCCAAGCCCTCTTCGACCTGAAAGACGGATTGAAAGCCTTGGTCAAAGCGCATTTGTTCGAGGGCCATATAGTTCTCCAAGGCCTCCTTTTCACGGACCAAGGTCACATAGCGGTCCTCCGCGCTCTCGAGGGTGTAGCGCATCAAGCGCGAGAATTTGTGCAAATAGGTCACGGCCTCCTTGGGCTGTTTTTCGAGGATAAATGCCGAAATAGATTCCAGCGCATTGAAGGTGAAATGGGGGTTCATTTGGAGTCGTAAGGCCATGCGTTCCAATTCCGCCTTCTCTTTGATCCAAACCGCGCGATCCCGCATGCGGCGCCATGCAATGATGCCCGCGACGCTCAAAAGCAATAGCATGAGGGCCATGGCAGGAATCCAAAAAGTGGGGCGCTTCCATGCTGCGGGCAAGACCTCTACCGAAATGACAGGCTGTCCCCAGCGTTCCATATTCGGTCCGAGGGCTCGGAAGCGAATTCGATACGTAGCTGCGCGAAGGCGTTCCAGCACGACGCGCCGGCTTGACCCCATGAAAATCCATTCTCCCCCATCTATTTGGTATTCCAAGGGGATTCCCGCCCCCGCTTGTGGCAGGCCTCGAAATCCCACCTTGATGACCACGGGATCGTTTTCTTTTTTTGTGCGGCGCTCCACTGAACGAATGAGCAGCGCTGGAGCAAGGCCTTGGCCAATGGAGCGATCCGAAGCTTCAATGGCCAAACCATAGACATCCTGAATCCACCGGGGCGAACCTTCGATCGGCGAAACCGACGGCACGCGATTCACCGGCTCAAAGCGGGGTATCCGCGGCCAGGATGTGCCCATCCACTGTCCCTCCCGAAACACATACAAGCTGTCCCCGTGAAGGCGTACATCCGTGACCCATCCGGTTTTTCCCACTGCTTCCCACCGCTTGGCATGGTAGCGGCGCAAACCAAATTCGCCATAGGCCCAGGCCCCCTCGTGAAGCAGGATGCCCGAAACCAATCCCGGCCCCGGCTTTCCATGGTTTCGAATTCCTCGCGGGCCCATCGAGTAAATGCCCGTGGTGGTGGCCACCCAACACGAATCCGTACCAAATGGGGCTAAATGGGAAATGGGGCCAATGCGGAAAGGAAGGGTGCGCAAATCAAACCAGCGCTCCGGGGAATCCATGCGGAGCAAGCCTTTCTCTGTGGCGATAAAAAGTCCCCCTGCGTCGGAAGGGATGCCTTGGCGCAAGGTTTCAAGCTCAAGCCCACCTTGGGTGTACAAGCGCGCAGTGAGGCCATCTTGTCGAACATACCACAGGCCGGATTCGCCCATGAGCCAGGTGTTTTGGCCATCTGCCGTGACCACAAAGCTGTGGTACCCCCGAACCATGGGTTCCATCAACGTCCAGCCATCTTCGCCCAATATTTTGAGCCCCGAATCCGTGATGGCCATCCAGCGATTCCCCAGCGGCATAGCGGAGGAGACGGGTTCGTCGAGCAACTGGGTCCACAAGCCACTTGGACTGCGCATCCACAGGCCACTTTCCGAGGAAATGAGTAGAATCCCCTCTTTTTGGGCTATTTGGTAGGCCCCCGAAAGCCCCGGAACAGATTCCTCGGTCCAGGTATCCTCACTCAAACCTCGGTAGTAAACACGCGAAGGACTCAGGGCATAAATGCGGCCCATTCCGGTATTGAGAAGGTCGACGCAGGAATTTTCCGGGTAGGTGCTGCGCTCCCAGAGCTCCCCTTTCCATTGGTAGACCCCATTGCCACCAGCCAACCACAATCGGGGGCGAAGCATGCAAATCGACGTGTAATAGCGCTCGTCATCCGGATTTTGAGGCGCGCGATCCATGCGGATGAAGCGCTCCCCGTCGTAGCGGAGTATGCCTTCATTCTCCGTGGTCACCCAGAGCAGGCCGTTGGTATCCAAGGCCATATCCGTAATCAAGTGCCCATCCGTGTTGGCCAGCATCGACTCAGTCACCACCGCATACATCGGGGCTTGAGCGCGAGCCCAGGCACCTGATACCAGCAGGAGACACAATACGAATCGACGAAGCATGGGGTGAAAATACCGCCTTTTTTCGGGATGTATCAACGGAAACAGGGATCAGACCATGGGATCTGTAGGTAGTCGCTTGTTCCCGATTACCTCAATGAGAAAGGCGCACTTTGTGCAGTGCGATGGCTTATCCTATGTTTCCCTCTCCCCCTGCTGGCGCAGGTACCTCTAGACCCGTGGTCAAGCTGGGACAACCCCTCCCCGACCTGGCAGGTCTTTGCCGAACAGAGTGGCCCCAAACCAGGATGGTACGCATTGGGAGCCCAATGGATTCGCCCTCAATGGGCATTCCATGGGCTCTTGGGGCCGACAGGACCTCCATCTGGCCTCCTTTTTTCCCGGCTTGCATTGGGCCCACAGCACCCGCTTCTTTTGGGGTGGGGACTAGAACACGGACGCGGGGCCCTGTATGGCCAAGCATCCTTCCCCCTTCCCCATGGTCGAAGCAGCACCATTCGGGCCCATTGGAGCTCGGGCAGGGGGCTAGAAGCCATGGCGTCACTGACGCATTGGACAGAATGGGGTTGGTACGTATCCATGTCGGGGCTGGTTTCGACCAAGCAGGGGGTCGAGTTTGTCGTGCACGCGCGTCCGGCCCAGCACCCCCATTTTCGTGGAATCTATGCCTCTACCTCTGGCCGATGGCGCGTCGAATGGGTCAGCAAGTATGGGTCCGTCGTATTTGGTGCGGGGCCCTATCCTTACTCTCGCTGGGCCCTGCATTCGCCCAATCTGCCCTAGTTACGTGGGCGGAGGAGGAATTCGCCCTCCGCTTTCCCGGAAGTGATTTGGAGGCCCGGGACTCCGTCCGGGCCCTGCTCGAAGCCTGGGAACGGCGGCCCGCCTACATCAACTCCTGGCCACGGGATGGCCTGGAGGACATCCCCTTTCTCTCGGCGGCGGGCGCCTTTCAACTTGGGCGCTACATCGCGGACCAAGGGGAGCTCATCGATCCGTTGGAATGGAGGGCCATCCCCCTGGACTCGATGGAGCGAAGGGGGCTCCAAACTTTTTTTCAGGTCGGATACCCCGACCGACAGACTACCGCTCATCCTCCCTCGTGGCAAGTAGGCCTCGCCCGAAATGCCTCAGGGTGGGGACCCTATGTTCACGGGCCTGGGTTCAGGTGGACTGAATGGCCAAGTCTGAGCGTCCTTCCATGGTTGATACATCGATCTCCGGGGACCCAACCCTTTATGCGGGGCCGAACGGCGCAATCCTTCTTGGCTTGGTCTCCCCAGCGAGGAGGCTGGGGCCGTTGGGCCCTTACCTCTCATCTGCACCTTGGCGGGGGGCGGATGGATGACCGCTGGCTACTTTCTGCCTTGGTGCAGTACCCACGGTGGCAATGGCAGACCTTGATCGATGGCGGAGACCGCTGGGCCACCTCCTGCTCGCTGCGCTGGCCCTCCGGCATGACCGCCCAGTGGACGGTCCGAAGCGCCCAATGGGTACTATCTACCTCCTGGCTGCCTCAAGCTATTAGCCCTGGATGGTCGTGGCGTGTGCCCTATGCGCGAGGCTGGCTCGAAGTGGGCCATCGCGGAGCGCGCCAATGGATACGTTGGAACGATCGATCTGCCAGCCTTGGGTTAGACCGATGGAACCACCAATGGCGCGTGGATGCGTCGCTTTTTTTAACTCCCCGGATCGAAGCATGGGTTTTTATCGCGTGCTCGCCCCAGTCCCCGCATGCGCTCGGATGGCGATTCATGGCCTCTGAATCCGGACCTCCCATCCGATGGACGGTGGGATGGATGGGTGCAGGGGACTCCTGGGCGCATGGCACCTCTTCGCTGCGGATGACAACGCCGGGTCCTTACATGGAGGGACAATGGCGTCCACAATGGACCTGGCATGGCCGATCACACCAAGGCGTGATCTTGGTCAAAATTCGCCCTTCAGGCATTCTGTGGACCGGACGCTACGCGTTCCAGTCCGCCCAAAAATGAGGATAGCTCTTGGAAACCGTGGCTTCGCCGGTCCACTCCAAGGGTTGTTCCAACCCGATGAGGGCCCAAAAAAAGGCCATTCGGTGGTCATCCTGCGGATCGACTTCGAGTATATGTTCGCTCGGATTCCACGCACTTGAGTCAAAGGACAGGGCGCGCGCTTCGGGAGCTTCAGAAGGGATTCCCAAGCTCTTCAGGGCTCCCACCAAAGCGTCCAATCGCGGAATCTCCTTGCCATTGAGTGTTTGCAAGCCCGTGATTTTGACTGGTCTGCGCATTAATACCGCCGCTGCGGCTATGGGCTGTGCCAAATCGGGACAATCTTTCAAATCCAAGACCAAGGGGTCTTTGGGTCGGCTGGGCAGTCCCCGAATCACCAACCCTTGCGCTTCGTACGACGCACTGAAACCCAAGGGAAGTCCCCAGCGGGACCACAGCGCATCTCCTTGAATGCTGCGTCGACCTAGGCCCTGAAGGCAAATGGATTCCCCGAGGCACGAAGCCCGCAAGGCCCAGACAATGCCCGCGCTCCAGTCTGCCTCGACCGGCCATTCCATATCCTGTTTCACCCGCTTTGTCATCTCGATGTAGGGCGCACTGACGGGCTCGCCTTCGAGGGTGAGCTCTAAGGGCGCCGCCATACAAGGCTCCACTAGGTGGAGGGCCGAAACAAATTGAGAGCTGACCGTGGCGTCGATGGACAATGCCCCGCCACGTAAGGCCTTTCCATTGATTTTCCATGAACCATCGGACTTTCGTTCGAGGTCTGCACCCAAATCTGCCAAGGCCTTGACGAGCCCATCGATGGGCCGTTCGAGCAAGCGCGGGGTTCCGGTAAGGTGGATGCTCTGGCCTGCTTGGGCCGCCCAATACGCCATGCCAAATCGAAAGGCTGTCCCCGCTGCACCCGCATCCCCATGGCCGCGCAACACGCGGTGCATCGCGCGCATGTCGTCTGACCAGGAATCCTCCGGCTCAGGCAAAGGTTTCCCTGCCACCGCGAGGGCTACAAGGGTTCTATTTGCCAGGCTTTTGGAAGGAGGAAGATCAATGAGACGCATAGGAAGAAAGGGCGGATTGAATATGAGTATCTGAGACCTCGATCAACGTGACCGGGGCTCCAGGGTTGCCAGGCAGGGCCATGCGGACCGCTCCAGCATGATTCTTTTTATCGGCACGCAGTCTACCAATGAGATCGGCCGGGAGGGAGCGCCTTTCGGGCCACCAGGTGTCCAACAAAGAATGCATGGCCATTTGGTCTGAAGCGTTACAGAGGCCTAGCGAATGGGCGATGTGAAATTCCACCCACATGCCAAGCGCTACGGCGTCGCCATGCAGCAAGTCTGAACCGAGGGAGGCCTCCGCAGCGTGGGCAATGCTGTGGCCCAAATTCAGGGCCTTGCGCTCCAAACCATGCTCGTAAGGGTCCGCTTGGACGCGGAGGATCTTCGCCTCCATGAAAGCAGGAACCAATGGGCCTAGTTCGCTCAAATCAGCCACTTGGTGAACCTCATCCCACAGCGTCCCTCCTTGGAGGTAGGCATGTTTGATGCATTCAGCCCATCCGGCGCGCCAATGCAGTTCGGGGAGGGTATCGAGCAACACAGGATCCACATAGACCCCTTGCGAAGGGGCAAACGTTCCGAGGAGATTTTTGAACCCTTCGAGGTTAATCCCCGTTTTTCCGCCTATGCCCGCATCCACCATAGCGAGGAGCGATGTGGGGACCGCAACGTGGTGCATGCCGCGCATGTAGGTGGAGGCTAAAAAGCCCCCAAGGTCCGTCACGACTCCCCCGCCCACGGAGATCAGCAAGCTTTGTCGGTCCGCCCCCGCTTCAAGCAGGGCCAACCACAATTGGTGCATGACTTCAAGGGACTTACTCTCTTCTCCGACTTCCACTTCGAGCACGGAGGATTCCCCCAAATATTCGAGGCTACCAAGTACAAATGGGAGGCAGGCCTCATGGACCTGTCCGTCGGTTAAAATGTGGACTTGGCTGTAGGACGCACGGTGGGTTTGTAACCAGGCGTCAAGGGCTTGGAGGGCGTGATCCCCGGCAATGACGGGCCCGAATGGAGTATCCCAGTGGCGCATTCCCTCAAAGGTCGGAAAATTACTTGGCATGGCCTCGTCACAGGCCTCCTGGACTATCTTTGAGGTCCATTTACATCGGTTCAGATGCCCTTGAATTTTCGCGATACGGCCGTTGCCTTTCAGTCCCACGATGACGCCTCATTGCGTCGCAGCTATTTGCTTTTCAAGACTTTAGCTTCGCCAGCTTTGGTCCGAATAGGCCAAAGCATCACGCTCTGGGCACTCTCCTGGCGCCTCCCCATCAAAGGAATCATCCGGGCCACCGTATTCAAGCAATTCTGTGGGGGCGAAACCGTGGCGGATTGTAAACCGGTCGCCCAACGCAATTGGACTTTGGGAGTGGGCAGCATACTGGACTACTCCGTCGAAGGCCAAACAGACCAGAAAGCCTATGATCACTCCACGGACATGACTTTGCAGACCCTCGCGCTGGCCGCCAACGAGCCGGGCATCCCTTTGGGGGTTTTCAAAGTCACGGGACTGGCAGATACCGGCATGCTTGAAAAAGTGAGCCGCGGGGAGGTCCTTTCTGCCTCGGAAAACGAGGCCTGGGAGCGCGCTCAAGCCCGAGTGGATCGCATCTGCCACTATGCCCATCAGGTGGGAGTTCCCGTCATGTTGGACGCGGAAGAGACGTGGATTCAAGATGCGATTGATCACTTGGCCTACACCGCCATGTCCCGCTACAACCGCGAAAAAGTTATTGTTTTCAACACGATCCAGTGCTACCGGACCGGGCGTTTAGCCGCGTTAGATGCCGCGCTGGAAAATGCGCAAAAAGAGGGCTATGGCTTGGGCATTAAGTTTGTCCGCGGGGCATACATGGAAAAAGAGCGCGCCCGTGCCCAGCAGAAAAACCTCCCTTCCCCCATCCAGCCCACCAAGGAGGCGACCGATGCCGAATTCAATGCCTGCGTGGCACGGATGATTTCGGTCCTTGGCCGCCCGGAAGATGGGCAGAAATTGGCCTGCATGATTGGCTCCCACAATGAAGACAGCGCGTCAATGGCCGCCGAATTATTGACGGCCCAAGGCTGGACGCCGGAATCAGCCCCCGTATGGTTTGCCCAGCTCTACGGCATGTCCGACCACATCAGCTTTGTTATGGCGCATCATGGGTTTCGCGTGGCGAAATACTTGCCTTTTGGGCCCATCGAAGCCGTCATGCCGTATTTATTCCGTCGAGCCGAGGAAAACACGTCTGTCAAAGGCCAAACGGGCCGGGAACTCGGCTTGATTCAAACCGAACAAGCGCGCCGCTCGAGCGCAAAGCGGGGGAAATAATCAACGGGTTTGCGGGAGGTCTCCCGTCCTGCCGAGCGAATCCTCTAGCCCAAGGGGCCCATATGATGTCAAGCCTTAAGGGGCGAGGCGCTCCAGCCGCATCAACACCGCACTGTCCGTACGCCGTTCCCACCAACCCTGGTAGGATTGATCCTGCCATTCCAAGGTGATGGGATAGCTTGAATGCTTCAGGCCCTCCTCCCGGGTGGTCACCTGGGCCTCCGAAAAGTCAATTTCTCCGCGCATCAAGAAAGCCTCCAAGAAGGCAGAGTCCCCGGCGCATGCCTGCTGCCACCGGTCTTGGGCCTCTGGGGCCACGGAGCGCACAGGCTGGTCATGTAGGTCCACCAGCACGCGGTTGTTGGGCAGGTATGTGCATTGAAAATCACGGCCCGAAAAGAGAAAAATAACCAGCAGGGTGCCCAGGCCAAGGCCTACGGCATACCAGCTGAAGCGCTGCCAAAAGTTCATAAGAGGAGATCCAGGTCGGTGAAGGGCAAGTCAAAGGGTTCGGCCAGCTCCCGATGCGTGAGAATGCCGCGGTGCATGTACACCCCAGCGCGCCAATGCGGCCGGCGTCGCAGCGCTTCTTCCATGCCTCCGTCGTCCGAGAGCGTTTGCAAGAATGGACTAGTTAAATTATTCAGGGCGAAAGAGGCCGTTCGAGCCACGCGGGAGGCCAAATTTGGGACACAGAAGTGCGTCACCCCATGTTTGGTGTAGACGGGGGCATCCCAGGTGGTCACTTCGCTGGTTTCAAAGCAACCACCGTGGTCAATGCTCACGTCGACCAGAACGGTTCGCGGTTTCATCTGGGACACCATGGCCTCCGAAACGACCACGGGAGTCCGGCCATTGACTGGACGCAAGGCCCCAATGACCACGTCACAGCGTTCGAGGGCCTTGGTTAAGATTTGGGGCTGAAGGGTACAGGTATAAACATCGTGTCCAACCACTTCGCGCAACCGCTGGATCCGTGTCAGGGAGGAATCAAAAACCTTTACCGTTGCCCCCATGGCCATGGCTAGGCGTGCAGCGACGGTGCCGACCGTCCCCGCACCGAGAATCACCACTTCCGTGGGCGGAACTCCGGTGACGGCGCCCATGGCATAGCCCTTCCCATCCGCCCAGGTGCTCAAATACTCCATGGCGACGGTCATGGCTTGGGATCCGCCGATTTCGGCCATGCTTCGCACAAAGGGGGCTCGGCCGTCCTCGTCAAGAATTCGGCCATAGCTGAGGGCCGTGATTTTTTTCGATTGAAGGGCTTGGATGTACGCCGCATCGACTGTGTTAGGTTGCAAGACCGATAAGACCAGTTGGTTGGGCGCCATGAGAGGCCACTCTTTGGGGCTGGGAGGTTCAACCTTGACCAGGATGGGGCATTGAAAGACCTGGGCCCGGTCTTCCGTGATTTGCCCCCCCGCTTCCGCATAGGCGTGATCGGTGTAGCGGGCGGCGAGACCCGCCCCGCGTTCCACGAGGATCTCATGTCCCTGCTGAACCAATAAATGGACGCCTTCGGGGGTTAACGCCACACGGTTTTCAGCCCAGGTAGACTCCAAAGGCAAACCAATGCGCAAGGCTTGGCGCTTGGACGACACCATCAGGCGTTCTTCTTGGGGGATGTAGGCGGGTTGATCCATGGGCAGGGATTAGGATTTCGTCTCGAGGGTCACTTTTCGACAGCCATCTGCTTGAACGTCAATTCGTAGGACGGCCATTTCTTCGGGCAATAAGTTCGTGATTTTCTGGGGCCATTCCATCCACATGGGCTGCCCAGAATCAAAAATCTCGTCCAGACCCAAGGTTTCGGCTTCGGCGACGTCCTCCAACCGGTAAAAATCCGCATGGTAGATCACCCCAAGGGGGCTGTCGTAGGGCTGAATGAGGGTGAACGTGGGGCTGCTTCCTGCATCGGGCGAACCCAAGGCCTGCAGCCAGTGCTTCACCGCGGTCGTTTTCCCCGCTCCCATGTCCCCGACAATGGCCACCGGTCCCAGCAACGCGGCCTGGTGCTCTCGGGCCCAATCCAACCAATCGGTGGGGTGACAAATAAAATCCGTGGTCTGCATCGCCCTCAAAGGTAGCGGGGTTTAGGCACCCCGGGGTTTCAGATGTGCAAAGGGGATGATGATTTCCTCCAAGCTGATGCCCCCATGTTGGTAGGAACCCTCAAAGCGCCCGGCAAACTGGTGGTACTGATTGGGGTAGATGAAGTAGCCTGCTTCACCTGCCAGAACCATTTTATCCCCCAGCGCCACCGAGGGAAGACCCAATTCCTTGGGCTCCCGGACGAGGGCCACATCTTTGGGGCCGTACTCCAATCCCCGCCCCACCTTGTAGCGCATGTTGGCGGTGAGGTCCCGAGAACCTTTGATGTGGATGGGCTTCTTGACGGAGATCGTCCCATGATCGGTTGTCACAAAGAGGTCAAACCCCTCCGCGGCCAGCCCATCTACCCAGGGGCGCAGAGGCGAATTTTTCCACCAGCTATGGGTCAAGGCACGGAATCCGCGGTCATCGCTTGCTATGTCGCGTACGATACTCTGTTCTGTTTTGGCGTGCGAAATCATGTCCACAAAATTGACCACGACCACGACCAAATCGGAGTTCTTCACCTGCGGCCAGTGGCGTACCCACTTTTGTTCGGATCCGAGGTGCGTGAGTTTGGCGTATTCCACGGAGGCGATGCCTTCCCGCTTCGCCCAATCCTGGAGCAACTGAGCTTCAAAGCCATTGCGCTTACCCTCCGCGTCCAAGGTGTCCGGCACCCAGTCCTTGGGGTAGCGGTGGGCGATTTCGTCGGGCAAAGCGCCCGCTAAGAGGGCGTTCCGTGCATATTGTGTGGCGGTGGGGAGAATACTTGCGTAATGCGCATCCGTGGCGACACGGAATTGCGCCATGAAGAAAGGCTGAAGTTCGAGCCATTGGTCCAACCGAAGGTTGTCAAACACAAGCAAGACGGATTTTTGACCGGACTTTACCACTGGCGCCACGTGCTTTCGGAGCATTTGGTGCGAAAAATGGCAAGGTGCTTCGGGGTCAAAGAGCCACTCAGGGTAGACCGCGGCCCACCAGCGAGTAAATAAGCGATTGGCTTCTTCTTTTTGGTGGTCTAGCATGGGGCGCATCCCTTCCGCTTCGGCCCCGGATAGTCCCGAATCAAAAGAAATTAAGGCGCGGTAAATCGCCGTCCAGGCCTCCCATGAATCCGCTTCACTGATTTCTTGGGTCAAGGTGCGGAACTGGGCTTGGTATTTACTCACATTTCGGTCCGCAATCAGTTGCCGGGCGCCCAAAACACGGGTGAGGGAGGACAAGACTTGCCGCGGCTGAACGGGCTTGAGCAAATAATCGGCAATGTCCTCCCCGATGGCCTGCTCCATAACGCCCTCCTCTTCGCTCTTGGTCACCATAATGACTGGCGTAGTGGGGCGCAAAGCCTTAAAATCGGGCAGCGCATCGAGGCCTGAGCGGCCCGGCATGTGCTCATCCAGCAAAACGCAATCGACCGGATGCGCCGCCATATGGCGCAGGGCATCGGCGGCATTCGTCGCGACGTGTACCACAAATCCCTTGCCTTCCAAGTAGATGACATGTGGGGTGAGGCTATCTACCTCATCGTCGACCCAAAGTATGCGTGCTTTATCCATGTGATATGGGTTAAATTTACGGCACCTATTCGACCTACATGGCTGCCGGCACCGAAACGAACAAGTTCAAACTCTTCAACGATCCGATCTACGGTTTCATTGCGATTCCGACAGAACGAATTTTTGACCTCATTGAGCATCCCTACTTCCAGCGATTGCGCCGTATTGGTCAGCTGGGCTTAAGTTCCTTGGTGTATCCAGGTGCCTACCACACCCGCTTCCACCATGCCTTGGGCGCCATGCATTTGATGCAACGGGCCGTCGCCGTATTGCAGAGCAAGGGTCATGCCATCACCCCGAGCGAAGCCGAATCGGTACAAATTGCCATCCTCCTTCACGACATTGGCCACGGGCCATTTTCGCATGCCTTGGAACACACGATGGTGAACGGTGTGTCCCACGAGGCCCTTTCAACCTTGCTTATGGAGCGCCTCAACCACGAAATGGATGGCGCTTTGACAGAAGCCTTGGAAATTTTTCATAACCAGCACCCTAAGCGGTTTTTGCACCAACTCATCTCCTCGCAGTTGGATATGGACCGCATGGATTATTTGCGTCGAGACGCCTTCTACACCGGGGTCGTGGAGGGCGCGATTAACTCCGAGCGCCTCCTATCCATGCTCAATGTCGCCGATGGGGAATTGGTTCTCGACGGCAAAGGCATCAGTTCGATCGAAAAGTTTTTGGTGAGCCGAAGCCTCATGTATTGGCAAGTCTACATGCACAAGGCCGTTTTAAGCGCGGAATACATGCTCGTTCAATTGCTACGACGTGCCCACGAACTTGTCCAGCAGGGCGACACGTTATTTGGCGGGGCCGAATTGCAACTCTTCCTACAAAAGCGTCCTACGATGCAGGATTTTCAGCAAGATCCCACCATCCTCGCGGCGTTTACACGCCTGGACGACGCCGATATACTGGGCGCAATGAAGCAATGGACCCAACATGCCGACCCGGTTCTCCGCGAATTGGCCGATCGTCTGCTCAACCGACGTCTCTTCCGAATTAAATTTTTGCCTGCAGCCCTGACGGCGTCTCAGCGGTCTGAATTGGAATCCAAAGTGCATGAAACCTGGGGCTATCCCCTCGCAGATTGCCGCCATTTCGTTCTGGAGGGCCTGGCCAGCAATGCCACGTACAAGTCGGACAAGCAAGAAATCAAAATCCTCAAAAAAAGCGGAAAAGTGATTCCGCTCTCAGAGGCATCCGAAATTCTTCCTTTGAGCGTTTATAGTCATACCATCACACGCCCATTTGTGTGTTGGCCCAAAGGAATCGAATGGATCGACTAAACGCAACACGCATTTCCCCCCAGGCCATTTCTGCCTTGGCCGCCGCGGTAGGGGCCGAGCTGGATGGCCCGTGCGCCCAGGATATTACCTCGCTATGCACCCTGGAACCAGGGTATCCCGGGGGCTTGAGCTTCTTAGCCCAAGGCACCTATGCCAAGCATTTGAATGAGTGCCATGCTTCGGCGGTACTCGTCCGGATGGATCAAGAGCGACCAGAAGGCTATGAAGGCTGCCTGCTCCGAGTCGAATCCCCCTACCATGCGTGGGCGCAAATCCTGCACCAGTATGGTGCCCACACCCCTTGGGGAATGGACTCTATAGACCCGAGTGCCGACATTCACCCCAGCGTGCACATCGCGCCAGGTGTCCGCATTGGCGCCCATGTCAAGATTGGCGAAGGAACCATCCTTCACCCCAACGTAATTCTTTATCCACATACCGAAATTGGGGCCCATTGCGTCCTGCATGCCAGTGTGGTCATCGGTTCGGATGGATTTGGCTTTGCTCCCCCGCGCAAAAAGGGAGCTGGCCTCGAAAAAATCATGCACATCGGCCAGGTGATTTTGGCAGACAATGTCGAAATTGGGGCAAACAGCTGCATTGACCGCGCGGTTGTCGGCGCCACCTACATCGGCGAAGGCACCAAGCTGGATAACTTATGCCAAATCGGACACAACGTCCGGATCGGCCAAAGTTGCGTGCTGGCGGGACAAGTCGGCATCGCGGGGAGTGCAAGCATTGGCCACGGGGTGCAAATTGGCGGGCAAGTTGGTATCGCGGGGCACATTTCCATTGGGGACGGTGTCCGAATTGGGGCGCAAAGCGGAGTGCACAAGAGTATCGAACCCGGGAAGACGGTCATGGGATCGCCCGCGGTCGAAGCGTCGGTTTTTCGTCGGAAATTTGCGGCCTCCAACATGAAGCCCCGTTCGTGACGTCCTACACTCTCCTCCACCCTTTCCAATTAACGGGCCAAGGCATCCACACCGGTGACTCGTGCACCGTGACGGTTCATCCAGCTCCGACTGGCCATGGCTATGTTTTCCATCGAATGGATTGCCCCGAGGCGACTCCATTGCGCGTCTCGCCCAGCTGTGTGACCGATACAGACCGTCGCACCACTCTATCCAACGGAGAAACGACCGTGCATACGGCCGAACATCTGCTTTCTGCCTTGTATGCGGCAGGCATTTACCACGCACGCATCGAACTCACCGCCAGCGAAATACCCATTTTGGATGGGTCAGCACTTCCCTGGTGGGAAGCTATTCACCAAGCTGGATGCAGCCCTAGCCCCCAGCTAGAGCATGGAATTACCCTTCAAGCCCCCATTCGCGTCGAAGATCCCGAAACAGGCGCTTGGGCGGAAGCCTACCCCGCTGATTTGCCTTCGTTTGAGGTCACCCTGAGCCACGAAGCCGAGGCTGTGGGCCCCGTTAACGCCCACTTTCGAAGCGGCCAAGATTATGGAGCCAACATTGCCCCCGCTCGCACGTTTACCATCGCCACCCACATCACCCCCCTCATTCATCGCGGTCTGCTCAAAGGCGCACGTCCAGGATCCGGGGTTCTCGTTGTGGATGCACCGTTGACAGAATCGGATTGGCTCGCCCTCAACGATTTTGTGGGCGAGACCCTCGTCCGCCGCGACGACGTGGGCCCCATACCCTTGACTCCATTCCGCCTACCCAATGAACCTGCCAGCCATAAGTTGCTGGATCTCATAGGGGATATCGCACTTTTGGGGCAGCCCATCCGAGCACATATTCGTACTTTTAAACCTGGACACAAAACCAATACCCTACTCGCACAAAAAATCATGGAAGACGCAAGTACCAAGGGAATCCCCACCTACCATCCCGATCAGACGCCCTTGATGGACGTGACAAAAATCATGTCCATCCTTCCCCACCGCCCACCATTTTTATTGGTGGACAAGATTTTGGAAATGTCCGAGAATGAAATTGTCGGCATGAAGGCCGTGACCATGAACGAGCCCTTCTTTACAGGGCACTTCCCTGGCGCTCCGGTCATGCCTGGCGTGCTCCAACTGGAAGCGATGGCCCAGGTCGGAGGCATATTGGCCTTGAGTACGGTGCCCGATCCGGAAAACTACTTGACCTACTTTTTGAAAATGGATCAAGTCAAATTCAAAAACAAAGTAGGCCCCGGCGACACCTTGGTCTTTCATCTACAGTTCACGGAACCCATCCGCCGCGGCATCGTGCAAATGCGTGGGCAAGCTTGGGTTGGATCTAAATTGGCCTCCGAAGGACACTTCACGGCGCTCATCACCAAAGACAAGTAAACGTGATTTCTCCCCTCGCCTCCGTCCATCCCGAAGCTAAGTTGGCTGGCAACATTACCGTAGAGGCCTTTGCTGTCATTGAAGCCGATGTCGAAATCGGGGAAGGCTCTTGGATTGCCAGCGGTGCCGCGATCCTTTCAGGCACCCGAATGGGCAAAAATTGCCGCGTTTTCCATGGTGCCGTCGTGGGTGGTATCCCGCAAGATCTCAAATTTGAAGGCGAGTACTCCCAAGTAATTCTCGGAGACGGATGCACCATTCGAGAGTGCGCCACCATCAACCGCGGCACCAAAGCCTTAGGAAAAACGGTCTTGGGCCGAGAGTGCTTGGTTATGGCCTATGCGCATGTAGCGCATGATTGTCAAATCGGAGATCATGTCATTCTCGTCAACAATGTCGCCCTCGCTGGCCATGTTGAAATCGGAGATTGGTCCATTATCGGTGGCCTCTCAGCCGTTCACCAATTTGTTAAAATCGGGGCCCATGTCATGGTTGGCGGAGGTTCTCTCGTCCGAAAAGACGTGCCTCCATTTATTACCGTTGCTCGGGAGCCGCTATCTTATGAAGGAGTCAATGCCTTGGGCTTGCGACGTAGAGGGTTCAAGAACGCTCGAATTGAAGAAGTACACCACGCCTACCGACTGGTGTATCAATCTGGCTTCAATACCTCCCAAGCGATTAGTCAAATTGAACTCGAAGTACCGGAAAGTCCCGAGCGTAGCGAAATCCTTCGTTTCCTGCTTGCCTCAGATCGGGGCATCGTGAAAAATGCCTAATTATGGCGCTTGAACTGCTTCAACTTTCTAAAACATACCAGGGGCAGGTGGTCATTCCTGAATGGACGCAACAATTTGAACCTTGTGAAACCGTAGCTATTTATGGGGGGAATGGTTCGGGGAAAAGTACCCTACTCAAGTTGCTAAGCGGACAGATTTCCCCTACCCGAGGACACCTTCGATGCGAAGACATCCCCTCCGAAACATGGAGCCTGCACACCTCATACACCGGACCCCATGTCGATCTTATTGATGGGTATACCCCAAAAGAACTCTTCGCCCAACATGCCCAATTAAGGGCCTTCCGCCCCGAGGCAGGCCTTGAGCATCTACCTATTCCCCCATATGCCTTTGACCGCCCGCTCGCCCAACTATCGAGTGGGATGAAACAACGTATAAAACTAGCCTTAGCTATCTGGACGGATGCCCCTCTCCTACTGCTCGACGAACCATGCTCCCATTTGGATCAAGTGGGCATTGAATGGTATAGCTCTTTGTTGGGCGCATCCCTTTCTCCGACGCTTCGGTATTCACATCGAATCGTTTTTGTGGCCTCTAACCACAAGAAAGAAGAAACCATGCATTGCCGTCGAGCCTTTCTCCCCACAGGGGAAGCGGTCGTACCTTTGTAAACGAATTAACGCAATCTAACGATATGGCTTCGACCTCCGACATTAAAAACGGGCTCTGTATCACGCACAACCACGCACCGTACCAGATCATTGAATTTCTTCACGTCAAACCCGGAAAAGGGGCGGCTTTTGTGCGGACCAAAATGCGCAACCTCAATGACGGCCGTGTTTTGGAACACACCTTCCCAAGCGGAGCCAAACTTGATGACATTCGTATTGAATACCGTACCTATCAGTTCTTGTACAATGATGCCGATGGCTACCACTTCATGAATATGGAGTCGTATGAACAGCTTCCCATGGCCAAAGAATTAATCAACGCGCCCGGCTTTTTGAAAGATGGCATGGAGTGTATGGTTTTATTCCACGCGGACGAAGATCGACCCTTGAGTGTTGAGGTCCCTCAAACTGTCGTGATGGAAGTCACGTACACCGAGCCTGGAATGAAAGGCAATACGGCCACAAACACCTTAAAGCCTGCCACGGTAGAGAGCGGAGCTGAAATCCGTGTTCCCCTATTTATTGAAATTGGAGAGAAGATTGTGATCAATACCGCAGACGGCACATATAAAGAGCGAGCCAAGTAAGTATTGGCCCTCCCTTCCTTTGCCTAACCCGCTTGCGCTGCAAGCGGGTTATTTTTTTTGTGATGCCTTATAAAAAAAGCCGCCCCGTTTCCGGGGCGGCTCGCGTTTAACATGCAAACTAACACCAATTAGTTTGCGTCCCACCAGAGGCGGTAGGTTGAGCTTGCTCCAAATTTTTCATCTGGTGTCGCGCTCAATGGCATTGGCACATTGGCCGAATTATACAGGTATTCGCCTTCTGGGTAAGGCATACGACGAGGGATCGCAGACAAATTGGCATCTGCAGGAGCAGAAATTGCTGGGAAACCCGTACGGCGCCAGTCCGTCCAAGCTTCCACGTGCGTGTACATAGCTACGTACTTCTCGTTCATGATGAGCTCCAAGTCCGTCGTGGCAGACAACGCTGCGATGTACGCGGCACTTGCCGCCGCATCCACGCCCAAGTAATCCATATTGCTTTGAATAGCGGCCTCGAGACTCGCACGCGCGCCAGAAGCATCTCCCGAAGCCAATTGGGCTTCAGCCAAAATGAATAGTACTTCGTGCTCGGTGATGAAGGGCAGCTCCGCCGTCGCAGCTCCGTAGAAAGGCAAATAGAGGTATCCACTTGCACTGTCACCACGATAGATAGACTCACGGGGATCATTGGCCGCTACCATCATGTCAAACATCGTACCTGTCTGAACGATGTAACCGTCGCGGTCAATGACCGTGAACTGGTGCCAGGGGTTCTGGTTCGTACTGGATTCATGTGCAAGACCTGCTCCAACATTGCCTTGTAACGCAGCCTGGCAGGCAGCAATAACATCGGCTGGATTGTAGAGAGATGTCTTGGACAAGTGATTCAAATAGCGAGCACCTAACGCCGTGGCGGTCGTGGCCCAAGCAGAAAGATCCCCACCGTGAATCAAATCGTCTGATCCAGGACTCAAGGCTGAAGGTGTCGCCAAATCAGCAACACCACCCTGCAACAACGTTGCAATGGCCGCATAGATATCTGCTTGCGAATCATAGGCGGGCTTCAACTGTCCAGCACCTTGAAGTGCCTCAGAATAGGGAATGTCGCCAAAGTGATCCGTCAGAACGCCCAAGTACATGGCCGTCATGATCTTGGCAATACCACGGTAGGCATAGGCCTCCTTTTCTGTGGCTTTATCCATGATCAATTGGAGATCATACATTCCACCAGAATATGCCAATCCCCATGGGCTGTCGAAGTCACCTTCACCAATTTGGGCATAACGGTTGTGCGCCAGAGACTGGCGGTCATTCCCCGTCATCTGCTGAACAAAGATGCTTGTCAGACGGGGTAACACATCCCCCTGCATCAAACCATAGGATGCTTGCGCCGCTGGCAATAATACGTTCATTGGCACATCCGAGGGACGGTTTTGGTCGATTTTTACTTCTTCCAACCATGCATCGCTACAGGAGGTCAAAAGAAGTGCACTGCTCAATACAGAAGCAAATAGAACTTTTAATTTCATGGTTCCTGTGGATTAAAGATTAGCTTTCAAACTGAAGATGACACCACGCGTGTTCGGCATGTTGAAGTAATCCGCACCTTGGCTATTCGTGGCTCCAGACAAGTTTGTCTCGGGATCCACACCGCGATACGGAGTGCTCAACCAGAGGTTACGGCCCGTTACAGACAATGTCAATCCCTTCAGGAAGGAACCTTCCAAGACACTGTCATCAAAACGATAGCTCATTCCTACCTGGCGCAGTCGCACCCAACTTCCATCTTCAATGAAAGGACGGGAAGCTCCGGTAAACCCGGACAAGGGTCCAAGTGCATACGAATCGATGTCGTTTAAAATAGGCGTATTGTTCGCTTGACCGCTTACATCAACACCGTTGATCGTGGTTCCAGGCGCATACACACCACTGTTACCCGCGACCACATCATTCCAAACGAAGGTCTCCCCACGTCCAACACCGTCCGGAGACATCTCCGTATCGTAGTGGGTACCGAAGTAGTACAGCGCACCGCGTGTACCATTCCAAATGTCCCCACCCTCGCGAATGTCCCACAACATGTTAAAGCTGAAATTCTTGTATTCAACGTTGGTCGTGATACCCATCAAATAATCTGGGTTGGGATCACCCACGACCACCTCCGTTGAGCTGTAAAGAGGGTATCCATATTCGTCCACTAAGGCGTTGCCAGCATCGTCACGAAGCCAATCATCACCATAAAGCGTTCCGTAGGCCTCTCCCGCTACCAAACGTTGGTTGGCGCCAAAGAATCCCCAAGGAAGTCCGATGACATCCACACCTTCAGCCAATTGAATGACTTTGTTGCGGTTGCGTGTGAAGGTCATTCCAGCATTGATTTTCAAGTCATCCGAATTGACAAGGTCCGCGTTCATAGCGATTTCCACTCCTTTATTGCTCATAGAGCCAGCATTAATGTAAGAAGAGGTAAAACCTGACGAAGCGGCTACAGGAACTGGAATAATCAAATCCTCAGAACGCTGGTCATAGAGGGTAATATCTGCATACACACGATCTTTGAAAAAGCGCATTTCCGCACCCACCTCATTGGTGACGGCATATTCCGGACGCAAGTCAGGATTGCCCAATGTATTGCTTTGAGAGAAACCAGTTTGACCTAGGAAGGGGAAACTGACACCAGCAATCCAGCCAGATGCTCCGCTCGCTTGATTGAAGTAGGTGGCATTGGAGCCAAAAGCCGGCTCAGAGCCCACACTCGCGGTGCTCGCACGAAGCTTTAAGTAAGAAAGCACATTACTTTCCATGTCCAACATATCCGTGACTACCCAACCTAACGAGAGGGAAGGATAAATAATCGGGGTGGATACATTTCCAAATGTCGATGCCTGATCACGACGGAAGGTACCGGTCAAGAACAAGTAATCGTCGTAACCCACTTGTGCTTCCCCGTAAACACCCCAAAGACGACGTCCTTGGAAGTTTTCGTATGCAAACTGGTTCGTCGCATTGTTGATATTGTAAAAATCAGGAATCACCAATCCAACACCATAACCCGTCACCGATTTACGACTACGGTTGTTGGCATTGAAGCCTACCAAGAAATTTGTAGAAATCTTGCCAAAATCCTGAGAGTAACGCGCGGTCACATCATGGTTTGCTTCCTGAACAGAATACATTTCATCGGTAATAGAACCTTGAGGCAAGGTGCGAGAATATTTGGCGATGATTTGCTTGCGAACATCAGTGTATGAATCCAATCCATAACGATAGTTGATGAAAAGGTTATCCATAGGAGCCCACTCCAACTGGGTATATCCAAATACACGATTGACTTTATCCGTGAATGCGTTCTTATTAAGCGTCCAATAAGGGTTGTCATAACCACCACCTGCGCGGTAGGTACGCTGCGTTCCATCTGGGTTCTCATACCCTGCACTATTATCAAAAGAGGGGGGTGTGCGCAACAATCCGAGCATCAAACCTGAGGTATTAGAACCCTGTTGAACACGGTAACCTCCAGAATTTGAATAGGAAAGAGAAGCAGAAGCTTTAAGATTTGTGGCGATTTGGCCTGAACCCGTCAATCGAATGGTGGTGCGATCAAATCGGTTCTCAGGTATCACCCCATCATCCGCAAGATTCGAGACCGATAGATAGTAGCTAGAGCGTTGTCCGCCACCTGAAACTGTCACGCTATTGTTGCGACGGAGGCCTCGGCGGAAGAATGAACCAGCGTTGTCGTAAGAAGGTGCACCCCAGCGCACCGCAGCACTCGAATCCTGCGTAATGTCGCCATTGGCGTCAACACCCAAAGATGACAAGGCAGGACCCCAAGAAAATGGATTGCTTGTTCCGCCAGCGTAACTACCGAAATAGCCTTGCGAGTATGTCTTTTGCGTAGCAGGTAGCTTATTTACTTCTGAAACTTCATAGCTGCTATTTACACTCACTTGGAAATCCTGACCGTATCCACCTTTCTTGGTTGTGATCAAAATAACGCCGTTTGCACCTCGAGTTCCGTAGAGAGCCGCAGCAGCGCCACCTTTCAATACAGAGATGCTCTCAATGTCATCAGGGTTAAGGTCAATGGCTCGGTTTGAATATGCTACACCGGCGCGGAGGTCTTCTGTACCAATCTGCGAATTGTCGATGGGCACACCATCCACGACCATGAGTGGCTGGTTATCGTTCGAGGTAAAAGTCGCATTACCACGAATCTTAATGTAGGAAGCCGCACCTGCAGCACCGGAAGAGTTGGTGACTTGCACCCCGCTCACCTTGGCTGAGATACCTGAAACCACATTGGATTCGCCGGAATTAGCGATTTTATCCCCCCCAACATTTTCAATGGCAAAACCCACGGACTTTTTGTCGCGAGAAATACCCAATGCGGTGACGACAACCTCGTCCAGCTTGGATGACGAAGGGGCCAGTGACACATTCAATGTGCCGCCCGATGCCTTAAGTTCTTGGGTCGAATAACCCAATGCCGAGAATACTAGAACATCCCCATTGTTCGCTCGGATCGTGTAGACCCCATCGAAATTGGTGATAGCACCAGCTCCCGAACTCGCCACCTTCACGGATACGGAAGGCAACGCTTCTCCAGAACTTGCATCAGACACTTTACCTGTAACGTTCTGAGCCCAGACTGATACAGAAAAGCACATCGCAACTCCCAGAGAAAGAAGTTTTAAACTGCGTTTCATACTTATGTGATTTTGTTAGATTTTTCTAAAATACATAAAATTTACATCAGTCTAACAAATGTTAAATGAATCAAACTCAGAGAAGTTGCTCTTAAAACTATTTGTTCTTTCCAAAGGGCGAAAAAAAAGCCGCCCCGTTTCCGGGGCGGCTTCACGCAAGAGCGTTTTAATTGAACGCTTAGTTAGCGTCCCAGAATACTTTGGAGAAAGTGTCGTCGTTACCACCGCGAGCAGCAGCCACATTTGAACCATTCAAAGAGTATTCATCGATACCATAAGACATACGGTAAGGAGTCACAGTCTGAGCTTCCTCCGCTACATTCATAGCAGGGTAGTCATACTGGCGTTGAGTAGCCCAGGCTTCGTTACCACGTGTGTACATGGCAATCCACTTTTGAACACCGATACGCTCTTTCCACATGGTAGCATCCCAAGCAACGCTGGTTTGTGCCAAGTAGTCGGCTGCATCGGTGGACGATCCACCCCAACCTTCAATCGAAGCTGTGACAGCCGCGTTGTAGTGATCCGCAGCGCTGCCGCCAACAGACCAGCCACGAGCAGCGGCGTCCGCCAACAAGAACTCCACTTCTGCGTAGTCCATCAAGGCAGAGCCCAAAGTGGGATCTTCCAAGGCGTCACCAGGCTGAGAATTCAAGGCGTATGAAGAGGCCAACCCGTAGGGAGCGCCAATTACATCGCCATCGGCATCCAGGTTGCGGAAGTAGGTTCCACGACGTGGGTCGTTCAAGTCATTCAAGATGTCAGCAAACGTATTGGCAGCACAGAAATCCGCACGTCCAGACTGCACCAAATCGTCCCACAAGGGGTTGGTGTTAGGAGGGGAGGCGGTGTAGTGCAATACCGCTGCATCGGCAGAAGAAGTGAATACACCGGCAGCCACAGCAGCTTGAGCTACAGCAGCAGCTTGTGTATTGACATCCGCAGCACGTACAGCCAATTTCAAGGCCATAGAAGCAGCGAACTTCTTCCACATGTCGGCATCACCACCGTACAACAAGTCGTAAGAACCCAAACCGTTGTCACCGCCGAGGTTGCCATGGGCAGCCAACAAGCGAGCAACAAGATCGTTGTAGATCTCACCATCATTGTCATACTTAGGGGTAACGTCGTCACCGATAGCCTCAGAATAAGGCACATCGCCGAAAATGTCCACCAACACACTGTAGGTGTACACGTTCATGACTTCAATCAACGCCAATTGGTTGCGCTTGTGCTCAGCCAACATCTTGTCATCTGCTTCGATAAACTTGGCTGCATCGCTCAAATCGCGCAATACAGTAGCATACAAAACATCAAAAGTGTTGCCGTTCACGTCGCGACCATCAAAGTTGAAGTTGGACTCATCCGTGTATGTCGTCTGCGTCCAATGCTGAGACCATAGGATAAAGTTGTTCAAGTTGACGTTCACGCTAGTCATGTAGTCCGTCAAGGACACCGTAGCGTTGGCGATCAAGGCACCTGCGGGTACTTGCTCGGGCGCCTTTGAATTCACATTCAAAGAGCTCAAGTCCGAAGTACAAGAGGCGATAACGAGGGCAGCAGCTGCTGCAGTAAAAATCTTTTTCATCGCTTCTTAGGTATTAGAATTTCAATTTCACGTTCACACCTACTTCGCGTACCGCAGGGTATGCACCAGACTGGTAACCTTGAACGTTACCTGCAGACAAACCAGCCTCAGGATCTGAGTAAGGATTGTTCTTCCACAGGATGGCCAAGTTGCGACCGGTCAAAGCAACATCCAAGCCTTTGATGCCCGTAGAGCCCAAGTAGCTAGAAGGTACAGAGTAGTTCAATGCCACTTCGCGAAGCTTGATGAAAGAAGCGTCCCAAACGTGGTATTCACGTGCGTTACGGGCGTAACCCAAGGCATTGCCGTAGTAGTGCATATCTGCGTAGTAATCACCCACAACGAACCCAGAAGGATTTCCGTCACCGTCTACGGTGCTGCCGTCCCAGTACGCTACGTTGTTGATTTTATAACCTCCACCATCGTTGGCCAAGTCACGAACAGGGTTGCCCAAGTCGTTATCGCCCGCAGAGAAGTCATAGATACCCGTGGCATAGCCATAGTAGGTATCCAAGGAGAAGAAGTTACCACCCATTTGCATGTCAAGAAGAACAGAAGCCGTCCAGTTCTTGAAGCGGAATGAGTTATTCCATCCTGCATACCAATCAGGGTTGATGTTGCCAATGACGTCCTTGTCACCCACGAGGTAGCGAACGCCACCGTATTGGGCAGGCATATCATACACTACAGGGCGTCCCTCCGCGTCACGAACGTGCGTCGTGCCGTAAATCACACCATAGGATTGACCGGGACGAGCCTCGATCGTAACACCCCCTTGAACGCTAGCCAACTGCAAGTTTTCAGCGCCTTCAAACAGAGATACTACCATGTTTGTGTTCTTGGTCCAGTTCAAGTTCGTGTTCCACTCGAAATCACCAGCCTGAATAGGCGTGGCGCTCAAGCTCAACTCAATACCCTTGTTATTGATCTCACCCGCATTGACATACTTGTAGATCGTACCAGAGGTTGAAGAAACCTTGGCAGGCATGATTTGATTGAATGACGTCTGGTCATACACCGACACGTCGAAGCCCACGCGGTTGTTAAAGAACATCATTTCCAAACCAGCTTCCGTAGATACGGTGCTTTCAGGAAGAAGTCCAGCGTTGTTCGATGTAGAAGGAGCAGAAGCCAAAGACGTGCTGCCAAAAGCAGTACCCATATTGTAGGCATCTGCCAAAGCTTGAGCAGGAGCGTCAGAACCCACCTCAGCATAGTTCAAGCGAACCTTACCAAAGCTAATCGCATCCACATCAATCAACTCGGAAAATACCAAGCTCATCGTAGCCGATGGATAGAAGAACGTATTGTTGGCAGCAGGCAACGTAGACGAAACGTCTTGACGACCCGTCAAATCGACATACAAGAAGTTCTTATAGCCCAATGAAGCAGCAGCGAACAAACCGTTTACACCAATCTGGTATGCCGTTTCGCCTGGAGCGTTGGGCGTATTCACAGAATTGCTCAAAGCATAAACACCAGGAACAACCAAACCACCGTTCGTTGAAGCAGAAATGGCTTCGACGGAGTTGCGGCGGATGTTAGAACCCAAGCGGCCGTTGAAAGAGAACTCATCGTTTGAACCGAAAACCTTATTGGCAGACAAGATCATGTCGATGTTCGTCTCGGTCACGTTGCGGTTGCGGCGGATATAGCCAGGAATCTCTACAGATCCTACCGCTGCGCGCTCCTCTTGAAGTTCAGAGTACGTATCTATGGAGGCACGGCCCATGAAATCCAACCAATCGTTGATCTTGTAGGTAGCCATCATGTTGCCGATCAAACGATTACGTTGGTCGGTTTGGTAGTTCTCCAATACAGAGAAGTAAGGGTTGTCAAAGTAGATAGGCTTGGTAGCATCATCACCATAACCATAGCCGAATGGGTTCCAAGTAATGTTCTTACCTGTCAACTCATAGGCCTCCTTTTGCTTCGCCATGTCAACACCCACATTGAACCACTGACGGAACGACTGGTTGGGGTTGCGAGAATCGTAACCGGTACCGTAACGGCCGCGGCCCGCTTGCTGAATGAACTGAGCGGTCGTAGAAACAGTCAATTTATCGCTTGCCTTCAATGAACCTGTAAAGCTGAAGTTGTTACGCTTCAAGCTAGAACCAGGAACAATGCCTTTGGTAGAAAACTGGGTGGCGCTCAATCGGAATGATCCGTTGTCGTTGCCGCCGTCAATGGCTACCGAGTTGTTAATGTTGGCAGATTGCTCAAAAAAGTAGAGAGGATTGTTTGCCCCCGCAACGTGAGCGCTCTTCTGACCATACGTAGACAATTCGGGGTAAAGTGACTCCCAAGTGTAAACCATGAAGTTTGGATCAAAGGCCAAACCGAAAGAAGCGTCTTCAGTAGTCGGGGTACAAGGATCGTCGATGCCATCGCCGTCCACGTCATAGGCCACCATGTAGCCATTCGTAGGATATCCAGCAATCGTATCGGGACCGTAGTATTGACCGTAGCCCTCACCATAGCGGTTCTGATAGCGGACGTAGGTATCAGGGTTCACAGAACCAACGGTGTAACCGCTCGTAACTGAAACACCCAAGCCATTGCGCTTCGTTCCTTTTTTGGTGGTGATCAAGATGACACCGTTAGCAGCACGTGCACCATACAGTGCCGTTGCGGCTGCACCCTTCAAAACAGACACTTTATCGATGTCTTCAGGGTTGATGTCCATAGCTGCGTTACCGTAGTCATAGCCACCGCGACCTGTTTGCTGGTTGCCTGAGTTGGTGATTTGGTTTGAGATGGGAATACCATCGACAACGAACAAAGCTTGGTTGTTACCGGTCAAAGACTTGTAACCACGAATAACCACGTTCGCAGATCCCCCCATCGTGCCAGATTGACGGATGTTTACACCCGCAACCTTACCTGAAAGGGAGCTCATGAAGTTGGCATCCTTCACTTTGTTCACTTCAGCCCCGCCTACCTCTTGGATGGCGTAACCAACTGATTTCTTTTCACGAGAAATACCCAATGCGGTAACAACTACCTCGTCCAATTTACTGGCGGAGATAGCAAGCGCTACGTTCATTGTGGTTCCTGTGACAGAAACTTCCTGGGATGCGTAACCCATAGAAGAGAATACTAATACCGCGCCTTTACCAGCCTTGATGGTGTAATTCCCATCAAAATTGGTGATCGCGGCATTACTGGTGCCTTTTTCCTTCACGGATACGGAAGGGAGAGGCTCACCCGTTGCTGCATCGGTTACCGATCCCGTCACATTCTGCGCATAGGCAGACAGCGACAAAAACGTAGCCACAGCAAGGGCAAAGAGATTTGCTCTGCGTTTCATTTAGGTGTTATTTGAATGTTAAACAGGTGCAATGTAATGTAAAATCTACATTAATTCACAACATTTTTTCAAGGTTAAACCGCATGAACTCTGGGTTATCAAAAGAATTGAATGGAAATACCCCTTTGCTTAGACCTACCCAACTACGAAGCGTAAATTTTACACTTTTTAAAAAAAAGTAGTCTCAAATGGAACTCGCGGAACCAGGCCTTTTTCCCCGCAGGTCGAGATAGACTAATAGCGCCGCAGAACCCCAGACCAAAACCGCCGCCTTATCCGAATCCAGGAAGTTATTCAGTACCCCATGGGTAAAGTAGGTGACGAGTCCTAAGAGCGCCATTAAAGCTAGGTGCCGATCCTGAGCAACAGACTCCGTTCGAATGACCCGAAATCCGGTTGTGAAAACGGCCCAAAGGAAAAAGATTACACCCAGCAGTCCTGGCCAACCTTGTTCCGCCAGCGGTCCGATGTACTCACTATGCGCATTTCCCATCGTGCCCTCATTGGTGGATATGATCGTCATTTCGGAAGAGTGCTGAAAGGGCGCATACTGAAATTGGTATGTCCCCGCACCCCAGCCTGTATGGGGTCTCGCTTCAAACATCCGCAAGGCAGACATCCAACGATTGATGCGTTCCAGATTGGATGCATCCGTCGAAACATTGGATACTGACTGAACGTGCTCCGAAAAATTATCCGAGGATACGGTATCGTTTTTTGTGAAGATTCGAATCCACTGGTCTTGCGTGGCCCATAGTCCCACCCCAAAAAACAGGATGCCAGCAAGAAAAATGCGCCATGAAATTCGGAACCTAATGAGCACGTATACCCCGGCCGCTGCGATCACACTCAACCATGCGGCACGGGTATAGGAGAGAATAATCGCCGCGGAGAGGATGGCCAATAGCGCACCAAATACAATATGAGAAAGGAGTGATTGGGACCGAAAGGCTCGATACACGGCAAAGGGATATAGGAAGGCTAGGGCCATGCCATATACCGTGTGCTCTTTGTAGAACGGAAACATGACCCATGTAGAGGTCTCTTTGGAGAAGCCATATTGACTGTGAACATACATGGTGTAAACCGATGCGATCGCTAAGGAAAAAGCATAAAGAGGAAAAAACCAATCCCGTGATTTCTCGGAGCGAAAAACTTCCACCATGGCAAAAAATAGCGGTACAACAAACCAAATTCTCGAAATCCACGCCTTGAAAGAAACCAGAGGCATTTCTGATGTGAGGATGGTCAACCCCATCCAGCCTAACTGAATCAGGATAGCCATGCCGACTGGGTGCCGCAATACGCGCCAGGGCAACTGTCCATTTTGTAAGAATCGAAGCAGAAGGAAAAGCGTGATTCCCGCTAAGATGAGCTCGGAGGGAAGGCTCACCCCTACATTAAAGCCTTGGTCCTTCAGGGTAATAGAAAGGGGCGTAATGGCAACAAGACAAAGCAGGAGACTTTCTAGCGAATAAAATGCCCAAATGACCATCAGCAATCCAAAGGGGATCGCGGCCATCAGATAGGTTTCTGTCGCGACCGAGCATGCCGTGACGATGGCCAGGCCAATCGCCCAGAGTAGCCCGGATCTCCCGCTTAGGAAGGAAGCTGACTGCGCAGGTCCTTCCATGTGTTGGCAAGCAAAATGGCGATCAGGGTGGAGACAAATGCAGCGATTCCACTCACGGCACAAATCAACCAGCGAATGGGGTACTTCTTTTTATCCGCAGGTCGTGCAGCATTCACGCGTTGGGTTGCAGGCAGTACAACTTGGGCATCGACTCGGACTTGGTCCAACTTCGTACGCAATTTCACCTCTTCCTCTTTACGCAATCGCAGCTCATCTCGAAGGGATACGTAGCGGCCTCCGTATTTCGCCAAGGTGTCCAGGGTATTTTTAAGCTCTTGAATCGCGGACTTAGCGCGACCCTCTGCAATGGCTGTAGCGAGCTGGTCACTCACGACCATCGATTGGCCTTCGTATTCGTGAACCCCTTTTTTCCGGAGCGTTTTTATCTCATCCTCCATGTTCCGCATGTCCTCGCGGATCTTGTCGTATTCCCGTTGGACGATTTTGAGGCCCACTTGCGCTCGGCTACGTTGAATTCTGCTTTTGGCGCGGTCCAACAAATCCGTAATGGCATTGGCTATATCGGCCGCGAGTTGGGGATCTGTATCCAGAACCCGAATTTCGACGGACATGAATTGGGTTCGCTGAAAGCTAATTTTATCCGAGTATTCCTCCCATAAATCCGTGCGCAAGGTTTTGGATGTCGTATCGAGATCGTAGTGACGGATGAGGTCAAACCGCTCCACAATGGTGTCAAAAATAGCATCGGAGTTCAGGATTTGAATCAATTGCTCCGCCTGTTCTTCCGCACCAAACTCCAAGAAATCTTCATCTTGGTAGGAGTTCTGAGGCAACAAGGCCTTCGAAGGTGAGTTCGTCGTAGCCGGGAAAACCGTCACGATGGATTCATACAAAGGTTGGATAAATATGGGTGTGGAGGCGATGGCCGCCACAATTCCGGCTATGACCGGAGCCAGCAACAAAGGCTTGCGCCATTCGTACAGAAATCGAAGTAAGGTTTGGGATTGAGCATCCATGGGGATCGGTCTTAAGTCCACAAAGATAGCGGACGGTTTAACAGGGTCTCACATTCTGCGCGGTCTGTCTCAAAATAGGTCCAAGCGGCCTGACGCTCCGCCGCGGTAAGGCTCAGGGCTGATTTCGCCGTAAGGGCTTTTTTGGCACCCCCTCGAAGTGTACTCGGAATCAGGCTTTTCAACCATCTCCCGACTGGGTGCTGGGTTAAAAAGGTTTGCAGCGCCGGATAGGCGGGGTCTTGACCTTCGAAAACCTTGGTCCGTTCAGGCAGTGGGTGTGGGCTCAAGCCCAAATCCAAACAGAGTTGTGACCAAGAGGCCACCTCGTCCTGGAAGAAATCCTCGTACCGGTAGATGTGAAGCTGCTGCGCCGGCCAGCGGGATTGCCAGCGGCGGAGAGATTCTGCGTAGCGGCTGAGGTGAACGAAATTTTCAGACTGGCCCCAGGCGGCTGGCTGCGCAGCGTCTTCCGCAAGTGCCGTCAAGAAGTCGCTTTGGACCATGCCGTATTTGCGGGCCATTCGGTAATGCGAAAAGGCGCGTTCGACCGGATTCCGCAGAATTAGGACAATATGAGCCGAGGGGTTGGCTTCAAACAGGGCATCTGGGGCCGTCTTGGAGAAAAAGTAGCTCGTGGAGGCTTCCAAGGTTTTTTGGGCGGTTTGGGCATGTTCGAAGAGGCGCGCATAGCGGCCAGCATCTTGCACGAAGTCCTGGTGCTCTGGGGGCAAGGGGGATTGGGCCCAATAGGAGTCCGAGAGTGGGGGGCTCATTCGGAGGTAGGCGCGGGAAAATGTTTCGGGCCGAATGTCCGTGCTGAAAAAGTTAGGCTCCTTGATGCGGGAAACCGCGACCTCGGGATGGGATTCGAACCATGTGGCTAGCGCGGTGGTGCCTCCTTTCGCCACCCCAATTAATGCGATATCTGGGTACACACTCATTTCAACGCCAGAAAATAAGGGTTCGTATTCCCGTTTTCCGGTATACGGCCACGAGGGCCCACACATTCCAAAGTGACATGGTGATGGACGTGGCCCAGGCGGCCCCTTCCAAGCCAAGAATTGGGATGAGACCAGCGTTTGCTCCCACATTTACCAGAACAGCAAGGGTCATCGTGTTGCGGGCGGCCGATTCGTGTCCTGTCATGTTGAGGAGGTACATCACTGGGCCACAGAGGGCATTGACGATTTGGCCCAGGCATAGAATGCGAAGCAAGTCAGTTTGAGCGAGAATATCGGAGGAATTTTCGGAGAAGAATCCCAAAAAGAAGTCGCCCCACCCGGCGAGGACCACAAAGGCCGGCAAGCCCAATGCCGCGTTCAAGAGGGCCACCCGGTGGACGGAGGCCTGAAGCCCTGCCCGGTCGTTGGCCTTCCATGCAGCCGAAATTTGGGGGGCGATTTGGGCGTTCACGGCAAACTGCGCAAATGTGATAAGCGTAGCAATTTTAAAGGCGACCCGGTAGATCCCCACACTTTCGGTGTCTAAGAAATAGCCCACCATCAGGGTGTCCGACCAAGTCATCACCATGAAGAGGGTGCCCGTCAAGAACATGGAGGTTGCGGTAGCGCGAAGCGGAAGCAGGGCGTGAAGACTGCTGCGTAGGGAAACGAACGAACGCGTGCGGCGGTCGTTTCGCAAAAAATCCCAACCCCATAGAAGGGTGGAGGCGGCAACGATGGCGAACACGAAAAAGGAAGGACTTTCGGCCTGACCCAAAGGAGCGAGTACCATGAAAATCGCGGTAGCCCCCAGCATGACACTGGATTGCAAAAGGCCATAGCCCACCCAAAGTTGGCGGGCGCGGAGGTGTTCGGCCCAAACTTGAAAAAGCGTCCAGGGCACGAGGGTCAGCGCTATCCACGTAAGGTCCTCCGATAATCGAGGTTCGTGAAAGATTTCTGCTATCCCATTGCGCATAGAAAACAGGACCAGCATGAGCAGGGCAGCAAAGCTGCCAGAAAAGAGCAGAATGCCCCGCGTGAGGACTTTGTTGGCCTCGGGTGCGTGCCTCGGGAGTTCCCTAAGCAGAACGCCATCGAAGCCCCATTTGGCGACCACCGAAAGCAAACTCAAGAAGGTGAAGGCGAGTTCGAAGCGGCCATAGCCCTCCGCCCCAAATTGACGAACAGCCACCCACACAAAAGCATACCCGCCCAGTGCTCCTGCCACCTTGAGGGCAAGAACTAGGGCAGAACTCCGGAGCAAACTGGACCAAGGATGGGCTGAAGGAGTCGTAGCCATGGCACAAAGGTCATACTTTTGAGGGCATGCCCCTTCATCCGCACACTTCTCCCCCTTCCCCCCTGCGCATTGGCGTTAACGTGCGCTGGCTGATTGCGGGGAAATTGGAAGGCACCGGATGGTATACGTACCGCATCCTCGAGCAACTTTTTCAGAGCCATCCCGAGGTGGAGTGGCATTTGTTCTATGACCGAACGCCCGGAGAAGAGGTGGCATTCTCAGGAGCTAGCCCGTCCCTGCATAGGCATATCTTGGGCCCTGCCGCCCGCCACCCCTGGCTCTGGGAATACTGGAATACGGTTCAAATCCCGCGAGCACTGAAAAAGCACCAAGTTGATGTCTACTGGTCCCCAGATGGCTTACTCCCCAAGCGGGTTCGGGGATGGAATGGCCGAATGGTCACCACCATACACGATTTAAATTTTGTGCATCAGCCCGAGGGTATCCCTGCCCGAGTGGGGGCGTATTATCGCCGCGTGGTCGCGCAATCGGCCAGGCGTGCAGACGCATTGCTCACCGTGTCTCAAAAAACCAAAGACGACGTCCTTCAAACCTACAGGGTCCCCGCGGACAAAGTCGCGGTTTCTTACAATGCCCCGGCGCAGACCTTTCGGCCGCTGAATGCGCAGGAAAAAGTGGAGGCCCAAAAGCGTTTTGCAATGGGCTTTCCTTATTTCTGCTTTGTGGGGGCCTTTACCCCTCGTAAGAATGTTCGCACCCTCGTCGAAGCTTTTGTGGACTTCCGAAATCGACTTCCAGAAGCTCCTCATCGCCTCGTTTTGGCTGGAAGCACGCTGCACCGAGACCAGGCATTACGCCGAGCCTTGGAGGCTGCGGGCGACTATGTAGTCACGCTCGGCCATGTTCCCGGGGAAGATCTTCAGGCACTTTATGGTGGAGCCGAAGCCTTTTGCTTTCCAAGTCTTTTTGAAGGTTTCGGCATTCCCTTAGTCGAGGCCATGGCTTCCGGTTGCCCCGTGCTCTCCAGCTCCACTTCATGCATGCCCGAAATTGTGGCTGACGCTGGCCTGCTGCTCGACCCCATGGATGTAAACGCCTGGAGCCATGCCTTGATCCAAATGGCCCAGAACCCAGAGATGTTGGCGAATTACCGTGAAAACGGCCTGGCTCGGGCCCGGGATTTCGGTTGGGAACCATCCGCTGAGATCGTTTGGAAATCCCTTCAACCATGCTAGCCGGGGTGGACGAAGCAGGCAGGGGTTGTCTTGCAGGCCCCGTAGTCGCTGCCGCTGTGCTTTGGCCAGTGGGCCAGGAGGTGCCTGGTCTAACGGATTCCAAAAAGCTAAGTGAAGCACAGCGAGAAAAGCTGCGCACCACCCTAGAGAAACTCCTTCCAGACGGACAATGGGCGGTGGGCATGGCGAGTGCCGAAGAAATTGATGCCATGAATATTCTTCAGGCCACCTATCTGGCCATGCATCGGGCGATCGCGGCCCTACAACCTGCTCCAGATCATCTGCTGATAGATGGCAATCGATTTAAGGCCTTTCCAGGAATTTCGCACCAATGTGAGGTAAAGGGAGATGCACGATTCCAAGCCATTTCCGCGGCCAGCATTTTTGCGAAAACAGAGCGCGATCGCCTCATGCTTGAGGGTCATAGCGCCTATCCCCACTACGGATGGGACCGAAACAAAGGGTATCCATCGGTCGGACATCGGCAGGCACTGGAAAACCATGGCCCATGTCCCTGGCATCGTCGTAGTTTTACCTGGAAACCTGCTCAACTACGATTGGACCTGTGAAAAGATTCCGCCTTCTCTCCCTTGCCGCATGGATGGGGTATTCGCTCGTTGGGTGCCAGGAGGACATTGCCAATTTGGACCTTATTCAGGCCACTCCTGTCAACGCTGCCATTTTAATTCCGGTTCGCCACGCGCCTACCCTGCTTTCTGCCTGGACAGATGGTCAAGCTCTACCTGACGCGGATAAATTGGAATTTTTCATGAAGCAACTCCCTTTGGACGCGAATCGAGAAGGGCTGTTGAGTCTGCACTCGGTGGGAGCAGACCGGTTGCATTGGGCCTTTACCGTACGACGCGGATTCACTTCCTTTCATCCCTCGAAGCTGTCTCATTTATCCCCGACTCGGCGCAATTATGCTTCCGGGACGATTTGGGAATGGCGAGATGAACAAGGTAAATGGGCCTTGGCCGAAACGACCGATTGGCTCATTTTGAGTACCACCGACATTCTTGCCGAAGAAGCAATCCGGCAAATTGACGCCCAATCCGGGGGGAGTTCCTATCAAGGATATCCTGACTTAGCCCACCAACTTGCTACCTACGACCTCATCACTCTGGCTTTAGAAGATCGAAATCCCCTCTCCAATGCCTGGATGGCCATTCCAGGGGGAAAACAAGCCCCATCGGATGATTTGCGTTCGTGGCGCTTTGCCCATCCAGCGAGCCGGGGGTGGACTGCCCGCTATACGTCAGACAGCACGGCCAAAGTAGCGATTAGTGATGCAGGTTTGAGATCTGAATTGCTGGGCTTTGCCGACTCTGTCGAAGCGAGGGCCTTTCCGGGATGGAGATGGCTCACCCCACGTCTTCAGTGGGCCCAATGGACCGCCCTAGACAGCCGGGTGAGCTACCGAGGACATCCCTTTGCCATTCAAGCCCAAGGTGAATGCTTGGTGGAAGGACGACGAAACCAACTCCATCGCATCACCCTGCGTTTTCAGGAAACGGCCAATTTGCGCATCCCCCATTGGGTCCCATCCAACGATTTTGTTGCCCCGAATGATCTGAAGCTCAAAAAACCCTTAGCGGTCTTACCCTATATAAAAACGATGGGGGAATTCATTTTAACCTGCGAGGACACCCTAGCCGCCAACCGCTATTTGGCCTATATCCCGGACGTCCGAGACAGTGCACAGGAGGCCCACTACCAGGCCGCCATCCGATATCTTCGCAGTCAGCCTAGTGAGGGGCAACTCTGGTGGGTGAGTCGACAGCCCAATCCTCAAGCCCCCTGGGCAGGATTGACCTACCGAGCCCAAGGAGAGGAAGGATACTGGTCAGCCAGTATGTTAGTTCCTTAATTACAACGTGCCCGCAGGGTTTTTTGTCAACCCCAACATGGGGCCTTGCAGGCGAATCAGCTCGCCATCCCCGGGCTGATAGCCTACCGGCCAAGCATTCATTCGATACAACGCTTCGAGCTGAATCCCATAGCGCTGTGCCACATCCCACGTACTTTCGCCTGCCACCATTCGGCAGGTACTGATTTCCCGGAGTTTTCGGTCCCAGTTTTTCTTCTTGGGGGTGACGTAGATTCTGTCTCCAGGGCGGGGAATCCAAGCGTACGAAGCATCATTGAAATCCAAAATCTTATCCAGCTTCAAATTCAAGTCAAAAGCCACTTGTTCAATGGTTTCGCCTTCCTCCAGGAGTACATAGCCCGCCCCATTGGGAGTCATTTTATACCTGGAGTGCGCCTTTAAGCCTTTGGTTGCGGGTTTTATCACCTGCTGATCAAAACGGTACAACTCTTCTTCCTCGATGATTTTGATCAGCTTTTCCGCATAAGTAGGGCTCGTTGCGTAGCCTGCTGCTTTCAAACCCTTGGCCCAGCTTTGGTAATCGCGAGGATCGAGAATGAACAGCCCATCATATCGGCTACGACTCAGTAAAAATTCCGAATGATCAACAAAACTCTGTTTGGGGTTTCGATATACTCTGAAACACTCATCGGGCTTATCGTCATCAACGAACATCGTTTTGCCTTTCCATCCTTCGTGGCATTTAATGCCGAAGTGATTATTGCCTTCGGTCGCGAGCCGACTTTGCCCATTTCCACTTTCCAAAATGCCTTGAGCCAGCGTGATCGAAGCGGGCACGCCCGTGCGCTTCATTTCTTTTCTCGCCATTTTTTCATAGGTCGCTATGTAGACCTTTCGAGGCGACAATTCGGACCCTTGGGCAGGAGATGTATTTTGCGCGCCGAGCGAATTCGGAACAAAAATCAGAAGCGAACTTAGAAGGATGGCATATGTTCTCATGGGATAAAGGTCGTTTCTTTTTGACTTTTATGGCCGACTTTTGTCCCTGCACTCAACCTGCTATGAAACCTTTAGACCCGGAAGATTTTTACTACAGCCCCGAGGGATTCATCGTCTTCACGGAGGCCTATCACCGAAAAAGGGGCCATTGCTGTCAGAGTGGTTGCAAGCACTGCCCTTATGGCTTTGACAAGCGCACGGGAGCATTCAAAAAACCGACCTCATGACCGAATTTCAACGTGCCATTTTAGAAGGCATTCCTTCTTCTCTTCCCGAACATCCAGGGTTCGACTCGACCGTTTCCCACGCCCCGATTCGCAAAGACATCTTGACCCGGGCCGAGAAAGGGCTTGCACTCGAGAACGCTCTGCGGTATTTCCCACCGGCCCTGCACGCCGAGCTCGCCCCCGAATTTGCCCAAGAACTCAAGGACTACGGCCGCATCTACATGTACCGATACCGCCCTACCTATGCGATGCATGCCCGGCCCATCGGCGACTACCCGGCGCAATGCGAGCAAGCGGCCGCTATCATGCTGATGATCCAAAACAATTTGGATCCCGCCGTCGCGCAACACCCCCATGAATTAATTACCTACGGGGGCAATGGCGCCGTGTTCCAAAACTGGGCCCAGTACCGCCTCACCATGCAGTACCTGGCCACCATGACGCAGGAGCAGACCTTGCACATGCACAGCGGGCACCCCCAAGGCCTATTCCCCTCTTCCAAAGAAGCGCCCCGCGTCGTCGTGACGAACGGCATGGTTATCCCCAACTACTCGAAACCAGACGATTGGGAGCGAATGAACGCCCTGGGCGTATCGCAGTACGGTCAGATGACGGCCGGCTCCTACATGTACATCGGCCCACAAGGCATCGTCCATGGCACGACCATCACGGTCATGAATGCCGCCCGAAAATTCACCCGCGGCCCCTTGGAAGGCAAACTCTTCGTGACCGCTGGACTTGGTGGCATGAGCGGCGCCCAGCCCAAAGCGGCCTCCATCGCCGGAATGGTCAGCATTACCGCCGAAATCAATGCCACTGCCGCCCACAAGCGCCATAGCCAAGGGTGGGTGGATGCAATTTTTGAAGACGTGGATGCGGCGATAGATTCGGCCTTGGAGAGCCAAGCCACCGGGGGCAACCGGTCCATCGCGTTTGTCGGAAATACCGTCGATCTCTGGGAGCGCCTCGTTGAGCGCAACATTTCGGTCGATCTGGGCAGTGACCAGACCTCCTTGCACAACCCCTGGGCGGGGGGCTACTACCCCCAAGGATACACCTATGAGGAAGCCAATGCCTTGATGGTGAGCCATCCCGAATCCTTCAAGAAGGCTATACAGGAGACCCTGCGAGCCCATGTGCAGGCCATCAACACCTTGCACGCCCGAGGGATGTATTTCTTTGATTACGGCAATGCCTTCCTACTCGAATCTAGCCGAGCTGGAGCCGAGGTCATGGCCAAGAATGGCTTGGATTTCGCCTACCCGAGCTACGTCCAAGACATTTTGGGTCCTTTGTGTTTTGACTATGGATTTGGCCCATTTCGTTGGGTCTGCGCCTCGGGGAATCCCGACGATTTGCGCCGCACCGATGCCATCGCGGCTCGGGTTCTTCGCGAACTCGCGGCCCAAGCCCCCGAGGACATCCGCCTCCAAATGGAGGACAACCTTCGATGGATTGAGCAAGCCGAGGAGAACCGCCTCGTAGTGGGGTCGCAAGCCCGCATCCTCTACGCGGATTCCGTCGGCCGTATTGCAATTGCGCGGGCCTTCAACGAGGCCATCGCCCGTGGCGAAATAGGTTCGGTGGTGTTGGGGCGTGACCACCACGATGTGAGCGGCACCGACTCTCCCTACCGCGAAACCTCCAACATCTATGACGGCTCGCGCTTTACCGCGGACATGGCCGTGCACAATGCCATTGGAGATAGCTTCCGAGGTGCCACGTGGGTGAGCCTGCACAACGGCGGGGGCGTCGGCTGGGGAGAAGTCATCAATGGTGGTTTTGGCATGCTGCTCGATGGGAGCCCTGAGGCAGACCGTCGATTAGAAAGCATGTTGTTTTACGATGTCAACAATGGGATTGCCCGACGAGCATGGGCCCGGAACCCGGAAGCCCTAATTGCCATCGGCCGTGAAATGCGCCGCCAGCCCGCCTTAAAGGTCACCGTGGCACAAATTGCATCGAAATCCCTCGTGGAGGAGACGATAGCCCGGGTCTTTTGATTATTTTCGGCGGCATGAAAACCTTGAAAACACTTCTTTTGGCCGGTGCCGCTGTCATGATGGCCGCATCGTGCACCACGGGTGGCGGCACAGCTCCCTCCGGCGACGGCATGAAGGTGGGCTACGTCCGCCTCGATTCTTTAACGCAGTTGTACACGTACCACACCGAATTGGTTGGGCAGTTTGAGGCGACCGCCAAGAAAATGGAGGCCGAACTCATTCGCAGCCAGCAAAACCTGCAAGCTGAATACGAAATCTTGCAGAAAGCGGCACCCAATTTGTCCAAAATTGAATTGGAGCGCGCTCAGTTGGACTTCCAACGCGTCAACCAAAACTACCAGGCCCTGGAGCAGCAGCGCAGCGGGGAGTTGGCCCAAGAAGAAGCCAAGATGAACGCCTTGGTCAAGACCCAAGTGGACAAAGCCATTGCCCAGCTCCAAGAAGACATGGGCTTGGACTTGATCTTTGTGTATGAATCCAATTTGCTTTACGGCTCTGAGGCCTTGGATCTCACAGCAAAACTCGCTGAGGTGCTGAACAGCATGGATCCCCCCAGCGAAGAGGAATAAGAATCGATCGAATACGGGTTGCTTGAGCAACCAAAGCAAAGCGCGGCCCGAGGGCCGCGCTTTTTCGTTCTACCCGATCCGTGGCAACGCTTACATCGCAGCCATCTCGTCCAGGATCGCGCGAGAAATCACGATGCGCTGAATCTCGCTCGTGCCCTCGTAAATCTGGGTAATCTTCGCGTCACGCATCAAGCGCTCTACGTGGTATTCTTTCACGAATCCATAGCCTCCGTGGATTTGCACCGCCTCGACGGTCGCTTCCATGGCCACTTCGCTGGCGTACAATTTCGCCATCGCGGACTCTTTGTCATAGTTCAGGCCTTGGTCTTTCAACCAGGCCGCCTTCAACACGAGCAAGCGGGCCGCTTCGACCTTGGTTGCCATGTCTGCCAACTTAAAGGCAATGGCTTGGTGCTCAGAGATGGCTTTGCCAAAAGCTTTGCGCTCCGTCGCATATTTTGCCGCGAATTCCAGGGCCCCAGAAGCAATGCCCAGCGCCTGTGCCGCAATGCCTATGCGTCCCCCGGAAAGCGTTTTCATCGCGAATTTGAATCCAAATCCATCTTCGCCAACGCGGTTTTCCTTCGGGACCTTGACATCCGTGAACATCAGAGAGTGCGTATCGCTCCCGCGGATGCCCAACTTATCTTCTTTCTTACCAACGATAAATCCTTCCATGCCCTTTTCGACAATAAGGCAATTGATACCGCGGTGGCCCTTGGCGACATCCGTTTGCGCCATGACCAAATAGACGGAGGCCGAATTCCCATTCGTGATCCAATTTTTCGTCCCGTTCAGGAGGTAGTGGTCTCCGCAATCGATGGCCGTGGTGCGCTGGCTGGTTGCATCTGACCCGGCCTCCGGCTCACTCAAACAAAATGCCCCAATGATTTCGCCGCTAGCCAGGCGAGTGAGGTATTTCTGCTTTTGGGCTTCTGATCCAAATTTCTCTAGGCCCCAGCAGACCAATGAATTGTTGACACTCATAACGACCGACGCCGAGGCATCGATTTTGGAAATTTCTTCCATGGCCAACGCGTACGAAATCGTATCCATCCCTCCGCCTTGGTAATCGGGTGAAGTCATCATGCCCATAAAGCCCAACTCTCCCATTTTCTTCACCGCATCAGCAGGAAAGGATTGGGCATTGTCGCGCTCAATGACACCGGGAAGCAATTCGGCGTGAGCAAAATCACGCGCCGCATCGCGGATCATGAGGTGCTCTTCGGAAAGTTGAAAATGCATAGCAAGATTTGATTTCTGAGTCTGCCGCAAATTTACGGCCGCATGGCCTCTCGTCGGTTGGCACAACTACCTCATCTTTGCGAGGTCATGCACGTGGAATCCTCCTTGGCCGCTTGGCCCACCTTTCAAGGCCCAGGCCCCTTCTATGTGGGAGGCGCCATGTCGGGAACCTCGCTCGATGGGCTCGATTTGGCCTTGGTGAAATTTTGGCACCAAGATGGCCGCTGGCGGCATGAACTGGTTCAAAGCACCTGCCTGCCGTACGATCAAAGCCCATGGGCCCACCGCCTGCCGGCAAGCTATTCATTACGTGGGGCGGCATTGGACGAGGTGTCCCGAGAATACAGCCAGTGGCTGAACGCCGCCTTCCATGAATTCTTTGATGGAACGCCGGTCCAAGCCATCGCCAGCCACGGCCACACGGTCCACCATCGCCCGTCGGAAGGCCTTACCCGTCAAATTGGCCAAGATCCTGAACTGGCTCAGGGTTTTGGCGGCCTCCCTGTGGTCTGTGATTTTCGCGTCGCGGATGTAGACCGTGGAGGTCAAGGTGCCCCCTTAGTACCCTTGGCCGATGCCTTTTTGTATTCTGAATATGCCGTCTGCTTGAATTTAGGCGGGTTCTCCAATGCGAGTTGGACAGCCCAAGGCCTGCGCCGCGCCGGAGACTTAGGGCCCGTCAATCTCCTCATGAATCACTTTGCCCAACGATGTGGCCATGCCTACGACCAGGACGGCGCCATCGCCCGGAGCCACCCACCCGATGAGGGCGTTTTGGCGGCGCTCCAAGACGTCGCCTTTTACCACCAAGCTTTTCCCAAAAGTCTTGGACGAGAATGGGTAGAAGCCACGGTGCTTCCTCTTTTTGAAGGACTCTCGCCGAAAATCGCCCTTTCCACGGCCACCCACCATGCTGCGTGGGCCATTCATCATGGATTACAGCACGCTCCGGACGGGGAGGTCCTTGTGACCGGAGGCGGGGCAAAAAACGCCTTCCTTCGCGCCCTCCTCGAGGCGGATACACACCGAACATGGCAGGTACCATCGGCCGCGGAGTGCGACTTCAAAGAGGCGGTATGCTTTGCTTTTTTGGGACTTCGGAAACTCCGCGGCGAAATCAACGTCTGGGGCAGCGTCACCGGGGCCGCTCTGGACGGATGCGATGGCACAATATTGGTTGAAACACCCTTGAATCCTTGATTGGGGAACGAAATTCCCCCTACATTTACGACTTACATCCAAATTCCACTTCCATGTATACCCTTATGATCGCCGTCTTCGTTTTGGGCTATGCGGCTATCGCCTTCGAACATAGTCTCAAAATCGATAAAGCGGCGGCGGCGCTCGTGACAGGGGTCATTTGTTGGACGATTTACGTCATCGGCGGTCCAGATCTCCATAACGCGGAACACCATCTTCTGGAGCACTTAGCGGAAATATCCGGCATCCTCTTTTTCCTACTCGGAGCGATGACCATTGTGGAAGTGGTGGATTCCCACGAAGGTTTTGCGGTCATCACGGACCGAATTTCCACCCAAAGCATACGAAACTTGCTTTGGATTGTCGCCATTTTGACCTTTTTCTTCTCGGCCATTCTAGACAATCTGACCACATCGATTGTGATGATTTCCCTGCTTCGCAAACTGATCAAAGACCGGGAAACACGCTGGCTCTTTGCCGGGGTGGTGGTCATTGCCGCCAATTCTGGCGGGGCCTTTTCCCCCATTGGGGATGTCACGACCACCATGCTTTGGATTGGGGGGCAAGTTTCTGCTGAGAACATCATTGCCTTCATCTTTTTGCCTTCGGTGGTCTGTATGGTCGTCCCTCTCACCTACCTCACTTTCACGCTAAGAGGTACCGTTGAACGCCCTGAGGAAGAGGCATCCCACCGCGGCGAACATGCCGTTAGCCGACGCGAACAAGTCACCGTGCTCATTGCCGGGGTAGCTGGATTGCTCTTTGTTCCCGTATTCAAAACTGTCACCCACCTCCCTCCTTTTATGGGCATGATGTTGAGTCTCGGCGTTTTGTGGATTTTGACGGATGTCATGCACCGGCACAAACCCGCTGAAATCCGCCGCAACATGGGGGTGCTCGGTGTATTGCGCAAGGTGGACACTCCCTCAGTGCTCTTCTTCCTAGGTATTCTTTTGGCCGTTGCCAGCTTGCAAACTGGGGGCCAGTTGGTGGATTTGGCCGCCGGATTGGATGCAACCATTGGAACATCCACCCAGACGGGGATCTACCTCGTGGGTTCCATCATTGGTGTACTGTCCGCCATTGTCGACAACGTGCCGCTGGTCGCCGCCTCCATGGGCATGTATGAGATGGTTCCGGGAACGTACTTCGCCCACGACGACTTGTTTTGGAAATTCCTCGCCTACTGCGCAGGGACGGGCGGCTCACTCCTCATCATTGGTTCCGCCGCGGGCGTAGCAGTGATGGGATTGGAGCGCATTCCCTTCGGTTGGTATTTGAAGAAAATTACCTACTTAGCTGCTCTCGGTTACTTCGCAGGCATTGGGGCCTACATCCTTCAACGCTGGATCATTTTTGGCTAAGCAAATGCCCGCCAAAGCCCGTAATTTTAATCCGCCGCGCGCTGCCCTTTGTGGCTGCGGCACCAAATTTGATTTCTCTACGTTAGTCCTATAAACCTCTTTTCATGGCCATGACCTTTTTGCAAATCGAACTCCCCGGAGAAGCCAGTAGTGCGGCCATGCCCGCAGCGACGGCCGCCGTATCCGAGCCTACTCAAGAAACCTTGAGCATCATGGACTTAATGCTTTCTGGAGGCATTGGAGGCCAGATCATTATGCTCTTGATGGTTCTTCTCTCCATCGCCATGGTCTACATCTTTGTCAACCGCATGGGCGCGATCAAGCGTGCCAACAAAATTGACCCCCAGTTCATGAAGGACATTAAAGACCATGTGGCTTCTGGCAATGTGCAATCGGCCATCAATCTGTGTGAGCGTTCGGACAGTCCTGTAGCCCGGATGATTTTGAAAGGTTTGACCCGAATTGGCAAGCCCCTCCAAGACATATCCGCTTCCATCGAGAACCAAGGCAAGTTGGAAATTCAGCGCTTGGAGCGCAACCTTCCCTACCTGGCTACGATTGCCGGGGGCGCACCCATGCTCGGACTGTTGGGAACAGTCATCGGTATGATTTTGGCCTTTAAAGAAATGGCCAATGCCGGCGGAGGGGTCCAAATCGATATGCTGGCTGAGGGCATCTATGTGGCGATGACGACGACCGCAGCGGGCCTCGTTGTGGGCATTTTTGCCTACTTCGGCTACAACTTCTTGGTCACACGCGTCGAATCCGTGATCTACAAAATGGAAACCTCGAGCACCGAGTTCTTGGATCTTTTGGACGAACCCGTTTGATTATCAGCGCATGAATCTTAAGAACCGAAGTAAAGTCTCCGCGGAATTCAACATGTCCTCTATGACGGACATGGTGTTTCTGTTGCTCATCTTTTTCATGCTCACTTCCACGTTGGTCACTACCAGTGCTTTGGATGTGATCTTGCCCAAGAGCAAAGCCCAAACCGTGAAGAAATCCACGGTGACCGTTACCATCAACCCGGATCTCCAGGTGTCAGTGAATAGTGACATCGTCGATCCTAGCCAGCTTGAAATCGCCATTCTTGAAGCGGCTGCAAGCGATCCGGAAGCCGTGATCATTCTGCGTGCAGACGAATCTGTTCCCACCGGAGAAACTGTACGCGTGATGGACATCGCCTACCGCAATCGCATTAAAATGGTCCTCGCCACAGATCCTTCCTAAATGAGCCAGATCGAAGAGCAAGACAAAAAAGATCGCCGCCGTGGCTGGGCTACCACCCTGTCCGTGCACGCGGTGCTTTTGGTGCTTTTCGCTTTTTTTGGCTTGACCTACCAGGACCCTCCTCCCGAGATGGGCATCCCGGTGAATTTTGGCTACGAAGAGGATGGCCAAGGGGATAATACTGCGGCACCCGCAGAGGCCGCTACCAGTCCTTCTGCGCCGAGTCCCGAGGTGCCAGAAGCCGCGGTCACCCAAGATGTCGTGGATGCCGTAGCCGTCCCCGATAAGCCCAAAGACACTCCTAAGAAGTCCAACCCAGCGCCTACGCAAACGGAGAATACGAAACCTCAAGAGCCTGAAAAGCCCAAGGTTTCCGATGCCCTGAATAACCGACTCAAAGGAGGTTTTGCCAGTTCCAGTTCGACGGCTGGTACGGGTTCAGGCCAAGGAAACACAACGGGGGGCGGCGACCAAGGAAAACCCACAGGCGATGCTCAGAGCAATGGCCTTGGAAACGGTGGAACCGGGAATTCCGGGGACTATCAGCTCGGTAGTCGCCGAGCCCTTGAGCGACCCAAACCTATTTATGACTGCGAAGGCGATGGCGTTGTCGTGGTCCGCATTTGGGTGAACCGCAATGGCAGTGTTCAGCGCGTGGAAGGGGGTATTAAGGGCTCCACAACCTCCCAGTCGTGCTTGATTTCCCGCGCAGAAGAAGCCGCTAGGAAAACCAAATGGGAAGGCGATCCCAGCGCCACAGATTTGCAAATTGGGACCATTACCTACCGCTTCTCTCGGCAGTGAGCACCTACGCGGAAACACTGGAATGGCTCTACGCCCAACTCCCGGTGTTTCAGCACACGGGGGGCACACAGGCTACCTACAAAGTGGATCTGGCGAAAACCATGGCCTTCATGGAGGCCTTGGGGCATCCTGAGCGCCGTTTTCCCGCCTTCCACGTCGCCGGCACCAACGGAAAGGGCTCCACCTCCCACATGCTCGCCAGTTGCCTCCAAGAGGCAGGATACCGGGTCGGCCTCTACACCTCCCCCCATCTTGTTTCCTTTACAGAACGAATTCGGATCCAAGGGGTAGAACTGGCCCCCGAAAAAGTAGTGGACTTTGTGGAAACCTGGAAGCCACGGCTTCGCTCCTTGCAGTTGAGCTTTTTCGAAATGAGCGTAGGCCTTGCCTTTCACGCATTTGCCGAGGCCGAAGTCGATGTGGCCGTGGTTGAAGTGGGCATGGGCGGCCGGTTGGACAGCACCAATGTGGTCCATCCCATCGTCACCGGAGTTACCACGATTGATCTAGACCATCAAGCGTTTCTCGGCACAACCCGGGCAGCAATTGCGCGCGAAAAGGCGGGGATTTTCAAACCTCACGTCCCCGCAGTAGTGGGCCAAAAGGACCACGAAACGCAATCGGTATTCGAATCCATCGCGAAGGATGTGCAGGCTCCCCTGATCTGGGCGGAAGACCACCCAAATACCTTAACCTCCTCAGATCTTTTGGGGGAGTACCAAGCGGACAACCAGCGTATGGCACGCGCGATGCTGGCGGCGCAACCAGACTTCCCTGTGAGCGAAGATGCCATAGCTAGGGGTCTCGCGCGAGTGGTTGCCAATACGGGTTTACAGGGGCGCTGGCAGGTTTGGTCCCAGGCCCCGATGACCATTTTGGATACCGCACACAACCCCCATGGTCTGCGCGCCACGATGCGTCAGTTGCTGGCCCTCCCTGGCGGCCCCTTGCATATAGTGCTCGGTATGGTTCAAGACAAAGATGTTCGCAGCGCACTTGCCTGCCTACCCGTTGAGGCAACATATTACTTCTGCGCTGCCCAAATTCCGCGGGCTATGCCCGCAGAGCAACTCCAAGCGCTCGGGAAATCCATGGGTTTAGAGGGTGCCGCCTATCCCCATGTGAAAGCCGCTTGGGACAGCGCACTTCAGGCGGCCAATCCGGAGGACCGCCTTTACATTGGGGGTAGCACATTTGTTGTCGCCGATGCGCTCATGGCACGGCGCTAAAACCGCCAGCTAATTCCAGAATTCACGCCGTACGTAAAGTTAGGAACATCCGTCCCGGCGGGATATGCATCGTAGTTCAGGTTGCCCGATACCGTGAGGTTCAATTTGGGTGAAATGGGGGTGCTAAATCGACTGTTCATCACCACCCGAACATCATCCCATTCCAAAATTTGGGGTTGGTAATAGGCAATCGTGTTAATCCGGTATTTCTCCTTGAACAAGAGATCCAAACTCATGTAGGTGCTCATTCGGAAAACCGACTCGTAGCTGCCTGTGACCGATTCGATGTCCAACTCGTACATGACCAGGGGACTCAAGAAAAAGTTGACCGTTTTGCTGTCAATGGCCCGAAAGCGTGGACCACCGCCAAAATTGTATCGCTGCGCGATACGCATGGGCTTGTTGGACTGCCATTGAAAAAACAACTCGCCGGTCCACTCCTCCGACCATTCTCGGTTGTAGCGTCCGTGCACAAAGCCATTCTGTTCAAACAATAGGGCATCCCCGCCTACTCGTGTGGAGAGGTTTCCATTAAAAATGCCGTAGAAGGACTCCTTTTCCAGGGTTTTGCGAAAATTCGCGGAAGTACTCAGCCGGAGTAGAAGGGCTTGGGTGCCCCCAAAATAAAAGCTGCCATCCAGCACGCCGTGGGTCCCCGGCTCTTGTCCGGTCAAGCCACGCATAGCTTCCACATTCACCACTTGCGCATGAAGGGTGGAGGTAACGAGGCAAAAAATCAGCGCAAGTCGAATGAACATAGCGCAAATGTAATGGGAAGCGGCTTTGGCGTACCTTTTTCCCATGAAAAGATACCTGGTATTTCTGATGTGCCTTCCCGGCCTGGCATGGGCGCAACCGAGTGATTTGGTCCAGCGCATTGCCGCGTTTCAAAGCGATTTAGCCGAAACCTACAAAGTGAAGACGCTCAATCTTGGAGGGGAGTCTTTGGGCGCTTTGGAGTCTGAAACCCCAGAATACCGAACAGATTTCAAACTCGAGGGAAAAGAAAAAACCTTAGACAATCTCGAGCGCAATGTGCGCTTTGATGTTTTTGTTCACGTTTTTCACTTCGCAGATAGCGATGAACTCAATTGGGCGATGAAGCGGTGGCTCGCTGATTTCATCGATGGCTCCTCCATCCGCCCAGGGCGCGATGCGCGAACCGTGGCCCACGTCGATCCCAGCATTGTCGTGATTGATGGCACCACCATTAGCGTGATGACCCAACCATGCGCCCAATTCACTGTGGAGGGATTTCGGGATTGGCGCAGTAAGATGTTGACCTATTTCGGGAGTCCCACAGCGGTAATCATTGAAGTTGCAGGGTGTGAGGGTCCGCTTATGTGGACCAAGAATCCTCCTGATCCCAAGGATCGGACTTGGAAGTAAATCCCTGGCTGGACCAGTGCCAAACGACCGCTTGGTGGATGTGACGGGGTTGGACCCATTGTAGTCCTTCTAAATCTGCCACGGTTCGTGCCACCTTGAGTACCGCTTGAACACTTCGTTCACCCATGCCTTTTCGCTCCTGCCAATTCCGCACATCCGCCCACGCTTTCGTGCTCACGGACACGGTTTTCCATAAAGCATCGTTGACGAGGTAGGCATTGAGGCCCGCACTCCGTTCTTTTTGTCGCTCCCTTGCTTGTCGAATCCGAAAATACATCGCCTCCCAAGGAATCATGTCATCCTCCGGATCGGAGATTACATGCCCAACAAGGTGAAATCGATCCAGCCAGGGGGCAGAAAAACGACGCTGATAAGCCTCTACACGGCTAACAGGGCATGTGCATCGTCGTTTCGGATGCCCTAGAAATCCGCATGGACAAGGATTGCTTGCGGCGGAATAGGTAAAAGTTGTGGCCGCCATTTCAAGGGGCTTGCGAACGGATTCCAGCGCCTTAAGGGGCCATTCACCCACTTCATCCATAAAGAGATGGCCCTGGGCTGCATCCTGAATCCAACGCTCGATGGGGATGCGGTTCCCTTTGGGCGGCACGGGTTCAATCAAGGGCCCGTCCAGGCCCAAGCGCTGGTTCATTCGCCAAAGCGCACGTGCCAATTGCGTTTTCCCAGTACCCGGAGGACCCATCCAAAACACGGGATGCCCTCCAGCTGCGGCAACCTCCAACTGGGCCGTTAAATCTGCCGACAGCCGCAACGAAGGCAGAGGCCCCCAATCCAATGGGCGAGCGGTCCTGGGAAGCTCTTTCGGCGCTTGGCCCGTCCGAAGATATTCTTCCACTTCGAGGAGGTGGGACACGCCAACAATATGTGCTTCAGCCGAAAAATGCGCGTGTTTCAACGCCCATGGTACGCATCCCCAAGCGAATTCTGCAGCGGTTGATTCCTTGGGCGCGGTGGTCGGAACGGGATGAACCGCTCCATGCAAGTCGAGTTGGCCCACCAAGAGTCCTCTTCCTTCGGGCCATGCGCCCCATTGTCCAGACCCTCGCAGAACCCCCACAGCAAGTGCCAAATCGGCCTCGTTTCCAAGTGGAGGGCCTTCGGCTGGCCGTGCCATGGCCGTGATTCGCCTGGCCGGCCACTTCCAGCCTTGTCCACGGAATGCCGCGTGCAAGCGTTGGGGCCATTCCTGACTGCGGCGGTCCTTACGGCCGCTCCATTGAAAGCGGTATCCGGGTTGTATGGCCAGTTGGACCTGAACCCAGGCCCCATCCTTCGCGGCCAGGGTGTAAACGTCGTAAATCATGGGGGCAATTTGCCTCCGCCAACGCCGTCAGTCGGGACGAAACGACTACAAATGGCTCCTTAAAGCAGAGGTGGGGGCCGACGCGATTCGAACGTCGGACAATGCCGTTTAACGGGAGTTTCTCCTTTTAAAAATGGGGTGCAGGCCTGAGCGCTCAGCGATCTTGCAAAAAGAGATAGGAAATCCAGCGCAGCTCGCGGCCGTGAAACAAGGGAAATCCAAAGGCGTTCAGGGGGTATAAAATATCCTCTTCGATACAACGGATCCCCATATCTGACCCGTGTTGCTCGAGCACGCCGAGGCGCACGCCCGCCCCTTCGGTCGGCTCAAACTCCACAATGTCTTGGACAAAGAGGTACTGGTTGTTCCGGTCTTTCAGGCCGGTCCAGGCATCTTCCCAAAATCCATGCAAGGGCTCCCCGTTCCACCACATACCATCCTTGGAAAAAAAGGCCCGCTGGCCGTGCATGCGTCGGTACCCCACAATGTGGTGGTCATTTCGAAGGCGAAAACGAGCTTCTTGCATGCCCTTACAACGCGTGCAGGGGCAAATCGGTTCGAGCCACCTTCGCGATGGCCTTTTGAATTTGGTTCAACGGCAACTGGCGGCAGGCAAAATCGCCTCGTGAACAGCGAGAGGTACCGTAAATCGAGCAGGGCGAACAGGAAATCCCGCTGGGTTGCACATGTTCTTGTCCTCCGGAATGTGCGGGTACAAAACCTGCTTCGGGTGCCGTTCCCATCCACAAGGTTACCGAAGGGGTTCCGTGTAAGGCCGCCAAATGCTGGTTCGCTGAATCCGTCACCACGGCGACTGCCGCTTTCTCCCATAGCGAGGCTTCCTGATCGGGTCGCGCAAATTCAATATCTGGACCATTCCATCGTTCGATTTCCGAGAAATGTCCCATGAGGATGGCCTTCCCACCTAATTCCTGCCACCAAACCACCAAAGCGTAGGCGCTTTCGAGGGGCCACCTTTTGCTTTCATGTGCCGCAAATGGCGCTACCAGCAGGGTATCGCTCGAAGGCCTCGAAGTGCTTGGGAGAGCAACGGGCCACACTATGGGGAATCCCGCTTGGGCAAAGGCATCCGCATAGTTCACTTGCATAGCCGGGAGTTGTTCGACTTTTTTTGCCAAGAAGGCCTTTCGGAGGGCCCGGTGCTTTTTGAGCTTTCCTACGCGGGCGCCAAACCGGGCCGCAAGCCACGTTCCCGTTTGCGTACGCACATGGGCATGGGCATCCACCCACGCCTCTGGGTAGGTGCCTCGCAACCAGCCCCACCAGAACAGGAAGAGGGATACGGGAGAGGCGTATGATGTATCGACATCCAGACCCACTTTTTCAATACCCGGATGGTCGGGCAAGTGCTCTAGAAATGCAGGACGCGTAAAGAAGGTAATCTTGTAGTCTGGGTAGCTTTCGGCCACTTGACGAAGAACCGGCCACAGAAGGGCGACATCTCCCAACGCGGAAAATCGAACGACGGCAATCCGCTTTTCAGCCATGCTTAGCTAACGCCGTAGAGCGCTGGATTGGTATCCGGATCGTTGTACAATTTGTGCTGCGCATAGGGTTGATAGCGCACTTTTCCCGCCCGAATATCTTCCATCAATTGATCCACGGCTGCTAAAAGTTGTTGGTTTTGTTGATGCAAAACCTTGAGCCGAGAAGCGGCACTGGCAGGTCCGCCCTCGCGCATGGCCTCAATCTCCATGTGGTAGCGTTTCAACTGCAGGATGCAAAGACGGTCCAAAGCCCAACCCAGGGATTCGGTGCGGAGTTCTGAGGCGCCTAACGGCGGCACAGGTTGTAAGAGCCCTTGCAAATGGATGTCCATGGCCTCCACCGCATTGGTGCGGGCTTGGTTCAAGGCGTCAATTCGGCGCTTGAGCCCGAGGACGGCCGAGCCGTCCAAATTGGGGCGACGGATCTCATCTTCCAAATGCCATTGCACCGTGTCAATCCAACTTTTTTCAAAGAGGGATTGGGTCCAAGCATCTGCTCCATGCAGCTGCGGGCACACAGGATCTAACTGGTCTTGGGCATGGTATGCCGCGATGGCTTGCCCAAAGAGATCGGCTATTTCCGCTGCCTGCATTCGCATGTTAGTGTCGGCTTTGGTATGCCTGAATGCCTTCCTTCAACCAAGCGGTGAATTTGGCCACGTCCGGGTCCCAAGCGGCAAATCCGTTCAAGGGCGTCCAATCGCCGTCCGGGTCAATCATGACGTAGTAAGGTTGGGCATTGGCACCGTAGGTGCTGGCTTCAAAATCGCTCCACTTTTGGCCCACGTACCTGATTTTCTTGCCTTCGGGCGTGGTGTATTGCTCGGCTTCGGGCAGTTTCACTTTCTCGTCCACATAGAGCGAGACCAACACCAAATCCTCCTTGAGGATGCGGTGCACTTCGGGGTCCACCCAAACTTGCTCCTCCATCTTACGGCAGTTCACGCAGCCCCAGCCGGTGAAGTCAATCATAATGGGCTTGTTCACTTGCTTGGCGTACGCCTTGGCATCCTCCAACGTATTGAAGCAGGGAAGACCGTCAGGGCAGGATGTGCCTGTGTAGTTCAAGGCTGTTTCACCGCTGCCTCCACCGAGGTAGGCACCGCCAGGCGATTCGGCATAATGCGCGGGAGGAGGGAAACCGGCCACGAGGCGGACGGGGGCGCCGAAGGTTCCTGGCAACAAATAGAAGCCCAGGATGAAGAACGTTGTGCCAAAGAGCATGCGGGTCACACTCAGGGATTCGACCTTATCGTCGTGGGGCATTCGGAACGCCCCAAAAAGGTACAGGGCAATCAAGAAGGTCAAGCCGGTCCAAATCGCCAAGAAGAGCTCACGGCTCACCCAATGGGCCTGCCAGACCATATCTGCGGTGGAGAGGAATTTCATGGCGAAGGCCAGTTCCAAGAAGCCCAAAACCACTTTCACGGTATTCATCCAACCGCCAGACTTAGGCAAGGATTGGAGCCATCCTGGGAAGGCGGCAAAGAGCATAAAGGGTAAGCTCAAGGCGAAGGAGAAGCCAAACATGCCCATGGCTGGACCGAGCAACTCGCCTGAATTGCTGGCGCGCACCAACAAGGACCCAATGAGCGGACCGGTGCAGCTAAAGGAGACCAAGGCCAGCGTGAAGGCCATGAAGAAGATCCCAATCAAACCGCCGCGTTGCGACAAGTTGTCAGAGCCATCTACCCATTTGCTGGGCAAGGTGATTTCAAAAGCGCCAAAGAAACTGATGGCAAAAATCACAAAGAGGACAAAGAAAAAGAGGTTGAACCAGGGGTCCGTAGCCATGGCATTCAGGGCGTCGGGGCCCGCAATGACGGTGATCAGCAAGCCGAGCGCTACGTAGATCACGTTGATGCTGATGCCGTAGGTGACCGCCTTGGAAACGCCTTCAGCGCGTGTCTTGCTCTGTTTGATGAAGAAGCTAACGGTCAAGGGAATCATAGGGAAGATGCAGGGCATCAGCAAAGCCAGAAAGCCCCAGCCCATGCCCTCCAAAAAGACGCCCCAATGGCCTTGTTTCACTTCCGTATCGCCAGCAGCAGGGACGGGTGACACCCCGGGGGCGCTCGTATCATCGGCTGCCAGGGCAGTGGTATCGGTTTCCTCGTCGGGGTCCTGCTCCAAGGGGTCCTGATCGGCTTGATTCGGTTCCTCCGTCGCGACGAGGCCTTCGTCGGTGGGAGCAACGTTCTTTTGGGCAGGGACTTTGAAGGTCAGCGGAATGTACTCGGGGAAGAGGCACATTTCGTCGTTGCACACTTGAAAGGACACCTCTGCCTCTACCGTCAAGGGGCCGGGGCCGGTGACGGTGGCTTTTTGAACAAAACGGGCCTTCTTTTCAAAGTAGGCCAATTCCATGTTGAACTGCTTATTGAATTCGGTGTGGGCCTTGGGCTCCGTCCATTCCCCTTGCAACGTCAAACGCGGATGCGCCGTCCAAGCAAAGGTGGTGGGAATGGGACCGTCCTCCCCCGACTTTCGGGAGTACATGTGCCAGTTCCCGTCAATGGTCGCTTCCGCGATAAGTTGGAGGGTTCCGTCCTCTGCCCGCTCGACCGAGGTTTTCCATTTGACAGGCTCAATGATTTGGGCTGAAAGCTGAGTTGGCAAAATGGTCATTAAGGCCACTACAACTGCATGGAGGAATGTCTTCATATCCACAAAAATAGCCCTTCTAGCGCGCCGAAGGATGTTCCGTCAATCGCCAAAAGGAAGAATCTGCTTCCGAAACGGCCACCCGGCGGGATAGACGCATTCCTGGCACCCAAAAGACCTCCCCGGGAGTAGCTGCTTCCGCCAGGACGCAAATCGCCTTTCGGTACATGGCCGGCACTTTTCCCTCTGTCAGGACATCGGACAGTTTTTTACGGCCTTTCATCCCTAAAGGCAGGATGTAATCTCCTTCTTGCCAGGGACGCCAAACCAAATGGGGCACCCGCTCCAGGCAGAGCACCGGAGCACGCAGGGATCCGAGATCTTCCAAAGACGCGTACGGGCGCTCCTCGCCGGTCCACTCCACCTCGGCTTGCCACCGCGATCCATCCCAGAGCGGGCCCGTTACGCGGTGAAGAGAGTGCAGGGATTCCAGGGTGGCTATGGGTTCCGTGGGCACAGGCGTCAGAACCAAGCCCTCGCGCTCCGCCCACAATTGCCAGCCCCCCTTTTCCAACTTCGCGCCCACTTGAGAGTTCCCTAAAGAGCGAACCGCTTCGTAGTCAAACCCACCCATTGACCGCAAGATGTACCAAATGATGACCGATGAATGCGGATGGTCCAAGACATCGCGGTAAAGCACTAGAGCGCCGGGAACCGATTTGGACTTGCCCAGGTACAGTACACTTTCGCGTTTGATAGCGGCATCCACAAAGGATTGAAGTTCGCGCAGGTGGTGCAATGTCGTTCGAAGGCCTTCTGTTGCCTGAGGCATTGCTTCTCTTAACGCGGGCAGGGCGTGGTGCCGCAAGTGGTTTCGAGTGTACTTATCGCCCGCATTGCTGGAATCTTCTCGCCAGGCAATCTGCTTTTTGCGGGCATAGGTATCAATCTGTGACTTGGAGACATTCCAAAGGGGACGAATCAATTGGTCCGACACGGGAGCCAGGGCTACGAGTCCATCCAAGCCTGTACCTCGGGCCGCGTGAAAGAGGAAGGTCTCTGCCGCATCGTCTGCATGGTGCGCGACCAGCATGGATTGCAAGTCCCGGGCAGCCAGGAGTTCCCGAGCTTCAGTGTAGCGAAAGCTGCGTGCTCGGGCTTGAATGTCCGATTCTTTCCCAAATCCCTCGGGAACCCGGCAAACATGGCACTCCACGGCATGCTGGTCAGCCCATTGGCGAACAAAGGCTTCATCGCCCTCCGATTCAGTGCCACGGAGCCCGTAATTCACGTGAAAAATCTCCACGGGAATCCCGGCTTGGACCAACACCGTGGCGAGGACCATGGAATCTTGCCCCCCCGAACAAAGGAGCAAGAAGCCACGTGCATCTTGCCGCGCAGGGGCCAATGCCTCCAGAACGGACTTCGATAACGAACTAGCCATGGGACGGATGGGATGAGGTCAGTGCTTCCTGCGGGGCCTTCATTTTCAAGTGCAGTTCTTCCCATTCCGACATCGGATCAGCGAGAACAGTGAGGGCGGAACCGGCCCAACCCATCCAGTTTTGGGCAGAAGCATCCGCCAGTAAGCTCCGAATAACCACATTGAAATCGCATTCCCCGGAGGGCATCACATAGCCCAAGGCGCCCGAGTACCAGCCCCGACGGGCGCATTCATGCTCTTCGATGCGTTGCATGGCGCGAATTTTAGGTGCGCCGGTCATACTCCCCATGGGGAAGCTCGCTTGCACAACGGAGATCCAATCGGTTTCCGGCCGCAAGGTCGCCTCGACCGTACTCACCAAATGGTGTACCGTTGGCAGAGAGCGCACTTGCAAGTACCGCGGTACGTGAACACTCCCTCGGGCTGCCACGCGGCTCAAATCATGCCGCACAAGGTCGACGATCATCGTGTTTTCGGCGCGTTCTTTCTCCGAGGCCAGCAAGGCCTCCGCCGGCAGCGCCCGATCGGCCGTTCCCTTGATGGGTTGGCTGTAGGCCTTCCTGCTTTCTCCCTCTTGACGCACTGTCACGTAGCGTTCGGGCGAAGCTGAAATCAACCAGGTTTCTGGGCTTCGATGCAAACCAGCCATGGGTGCGTCCGCAGTCGCCTGCAATGCCGCATAGACCGAAGCAGGATCTGCAGCGCCTTGCGCATACCAGGGGGCGCAGAGATTTACTTCGTAGAGATCCCCGGCATGCATGAGCGCTTGGAGTGATTCCGCCTGCTCTTGGTAGGTCTCGCCCGTCCAGCCCGCACGCCATCTGGCGGGTTCAGTGAGAGATGTAGATCGGGGGGATGTGGCCCGCTTCTGGATGTCCGCCCACCAATCTTCAGGACGCAGGGTCGCCGAAGAGGGTAGATAGAGTGTGAGCTCGCCGGCTTGACACGTGAGGACCCAAGCAGGTTCATAAAAATCCCAATCGGGCTGATCTAAAGTGGGGCGGTGTCGACTCTCAGCAGTAGGTTCAAAGGCGTTTTTCGCATCATAGGCCAAGACCCCGAACAACCAGGTGGGTTTTGCTCGCCAGGCCGCGGCGAGTTCGGACCAGGCTTCGGGTGTGGCTTCCGCCACCCGATGGCGACGAAGGCATCCGCCCGCCGCCAACCAATCAAAACGATCGAGGGGCTCTCGAAAGGCCCCATGGGCACGGCCCGTCTCCAGCAAGGTAAAATGCGGGAATGTGCAGGCCGCGCGGCGCAAGCCCGTCTGAACTTCAGCGGGCGCAGCGTTTAAAACCTGCGCCAAGTAAGGCATGTTAGGCGTGTATGGCGCGTTTACCGGTAGCGTCCAAAGCAGCTTCTTTGATGGCTTCCGTGTAGGTGGGGTGACCGTGGCAAATGCGAGCGATGTCTTCCGCCGATGCGCGGAATTCCATGGCGACCACGGCTTCCATGATGAGGTCTGCCGCACGCGCAGCGACCATATGCACGCCCAACACCTCGTCGGTTTGCGCATCAGCCAAGATTTTTACCATGCCATCGATGTCCATCGACGCACGGGCACGGCCTAAGGCACGCATCGGGAAGGATCCCACCTTGTAGGCACGGCCTTCTTCTTTGAGTTGGGCTTCGGTTCGGCCCACACCGGCCACTTCAGGCCAGGTGTACACGATGTTGGGCACCAAGTTGTAGTCGATGTGGGGTTTTTGGCCGGCCAAGGTTTCAGCGACCGCCACGCCTTCTTCTTCGGCTTTGTGTGCCAACATCGCACCGCGAACGACGTCGCCGATGGCGTAGATATGGGAAACAGCCGTTTGCAAGTGATCGTTGACGGCGATGCGACCGCGCTCGTCCGTGCTGAGACCAGCCGCTTCAAGGTTCAAGCCGGCAGTATAGGGCTTGCGACCCACCGCGACGAGCACATAATCCCCTTCCAGCTTCACGGGAGCGCCTTTTTTGTCCACGGCTTCTACCGTCACGGTGTCACCTTTGCGGCTCACCTTCTCCACTTTGGTGCTCATATGGAAGCTCATGCCCAATTTGCGAAGGGTGCGTTGGAGTTCTTTACCGCAAGCCGCATCCATAGCGGGAATGAGGCTGTCTGCGTATTCGACCACCGTCACGTTTGCGCCGAGCCGTTTGTACACCGAACCCAATTCCAGACCAATGACGCCGCCGCCAATTACGATCATGTGCCCGGGCACTTCGGTCAACTTCAAGGCCTCGGTGGAGGAGATCACGCGCTCCTTGTCAAAGGTGGCAAAGGGCAATTCGATGGGCTTGGAACCTGTTGCGATGATGATGTTTTTGGCCGTGATTTCCGTCGTTTTTTCGCCCGTCACCGTGATGGTATGGGCGTCCTTGAAACTGCCGACGCCATGGTGCACCTCGATGTTGTTTTTCTTCATCAAAAAGTCAATCCCTTGGCAGGTGACGTCGATGACGGATTGCTTTCGGGCAATCATCTGGGTCATATTGACTACTGGAGCCGCCCCGTCAATTCCATGCTCTGCAAAGCTGTGAACCGCGTTGTGGTAATGTTCAGACGAATCCAAAAGTGCTTTCGAAGGAATGCAGCCCACATTCAAGCATGTTCCACCCAGGGTCGAATACTTCTCCACAATGGCGGTTTTCATGCCTAATTGCGCACAGCGAATGGCGCTAACATATCCACCGGGACCGGAACCAATCACTACAACGTCGTACTGCATCTTTTGAAGTTTTAAATAGGACCACAAAGGTAATTCACACCTAACGGATAGACGTGTTTAGCGCTGCACCCGTTGACGGACCAAAACACTCAACAAAAGCAGGGGAAAAAGCAGGGCTCCTCCCCGGCCGATTAAGTCTCCGTACTGGGTGTAAAAGGTCTGACAGTCATTCAAGGAGACAATGGCAGTCCCCAGTCCGACTTGATTCCAGGTCTTCACCTTGTAGCTCCTGCCCCAAGGATCTATGAAGCCCGAAATTCCCGTGTTCGCAGCTCGAACAATGCTGCGACGGTTTTCGATGGCGCGCAATCGCGCATAGTGGAAATGGCTCACGTGCCCCAGCGTGTTTCCCCACCATCCGTCGTTGGTCATGATGGCAAAAAGGTTGGCCCCTTTCTTCGCATACTCTCGCACATAGGCCCCATAATCCTGTTCCCAGCAAATAATCGGGGCCACTTTGATCGTGGTGTCCGCCAAGGCGAATACAGCCCGTTCTTCTTGCGTGCCCAAGGTGCCTGTCGTTCCGCCCAACGCAATGGTCGCATCGCCGATGAGGGACTTCAACGTGCTTGCAAAGGGCATGTATTCTACCCCCACCACCAGTTTGGACTTGTGGTAGAACTCCATGGGCTGTCCCGCGGTGAGCTCTATGGCCGAATTGTAGCTGTCATAAAAACGCCTCCCCTGAGGATCGACTTTGCGTGACGTGGACGTTTCTTCTCCCGCCTCAAACAACTCATAGGTGGAGGCCCCAACCAGTAGAGAGGTTTGTGGGAATGCCCGCAAGACGGTATCCAGCGCATGAATGGGTTTGAATACATTCCCAAAGCGCTCTTGAATCCCTTCGTGAAGAAAGGTCTCAGGGAAAACAACCACCGCGGAAGGATGGCGTTGCACGCGTGGATTCTCAGAGGGCGCAATGGTCGTAAAATCTTGGAGCAGACTGTCCGCCCAATTATGTGCTTGCCACTGATCGGGCGTCTGAAACTTTTGGTGATACGGGTCCACATTGGGCTGCACATATGTCGCCCATACATGCCGGTCGTTCTCCGTGTTATGCCCAGTCCAAATGCCAATACTCAGGACCAACGGAAGTCCCCACACATAGGGAAGTGGTGCGCGCAACATGGCTTTCCAAGAGGACCAACCGATTCGGCCTTCCGCATCCTTGGTCTTGTACCACGTCTCGACAAAAACGATGTTGGAAACGAGTAACCAAACGGTCCCACCGCGGTGTCCCGTGAACTCATACCATTGCACCGCGCCAGGACTCGACGCAAAGACATGTCCCAGATCCAGCCAAGGAAAACTAAAGGCCCAATTCTCGTGGAAAACTTCTAGTGCCAGCCATCCGCTAACCAAAGCCCAATACCCCAAACGTGGAGAATGCACTCTGGCGACCCATCCATACAGCGTCCAGACAGCCGCCATGAGGCTGCCATTGATCAGCACCGTGGCCACCACCCCTGACCAATGGGCATTCCAAACCCAAAACGTCGTGCACAAATTGAATAGACCCATGCTCAACCAGGCATAGCCAAACGTCCGCCAGCCTTTCTTGCCAAAAGCATCGTGGCGAATGGATCGCTCGAGCGACAGCATTGGAGCCAGCGCAAAAAGCCATGTGAACGTGATCGGATGCGTCTCCGCGCCCCAAACGCCGGGCCAAAAAACACTGAGTAATAGGGCCGTCGCAACGGCAAAAATGAGCTTCTTCATGGATGGAGTTAAAAGTACGGCTACCTTTGGATTTATGCGATGGATTCCGAACGCCCTCACCCTAGGTAACGCCCTCATGGGTTGCCTGGCCCTGACCTTCTTGCGCATCATGGATTTAGAGTCCTTGACCTACTGCATGGGGCTTGCCCTCTTTTTTGATTTGCTCGACGGATGGGCGGCCCGAAAATTGGGAACGGATGGTCCCATGGGGGTGCAATTGGATAGCCTCGCGGATGCCATCACGTTTGGTGTCGTTCCAGGTCTTTTGTGGCTCCACGCGGGCATGGCGTTCTTGCCTTGGTGGTTTGCTTTCATCGGCTTAGCCCCCACCCTTGCTTCTATTTACCGTTTGGCGCGCTTTAATCTAGGCCTCGCTGGCAGCAAAGGCTTTGTGGGAATGCCCACGCCCGCGAATGCCTTGTTTTTACTCGGGGTAGTGTGGGCCATGGAAACGGGCGTTCTGCCCAAGCTGGAGGGCAGCATGGCCATGGTCGCATTCGGCATCATAACGGCTTGGAGCACCTATACGCTGAATAGTCCTTGGCCCATCATGAGTTTTAAGGACATGCCCCGAGGAGGTGCCGCTTTGGCCAGCCGAATCTTTTTCGCCCTGCTTTCCTTGGCCCTGTTGATAATTTTTCAGGTGGCCGCCTTTGCATTCATCATACCTTTGCTGCTTGTATTTTCTACCCTCGAAAACCGGGTATTCAAACCTACTGCCTCATGAAATTCCGCGCCGAAATTGACGTCATGCCCCTCAAAGCCCTCCTCGACCCACAAGGGAAAACCGTAGGACAAAGCATGGGCAACATCGGATTGTCCGAAATCAGCAATGTGCGTATTGGCAAGCATATCACCCTGGAGATTGAAGCCACCAGCAAGGAAGAAGCCACAGAAAAAGTGGACATCGCCTGCCAAAAAATGTTGGCCAATCCCATTATGGAGAGCTTCACCTTCGAGCTCTTTAACCAAGCGTGAATTTTCTAGCCCACCTGGTACTCTCTCCCGGCGGAGAGAAAATCATGGCGGGCAATTTTTTTGCAGACCGCGTTCGCGGTTCCTCGTGGAAATCCTTGGAGGCGGACTACGCACAGGGCGTCCTTCTTCACCGTCGTATTGACCACTTTACGGACCAGCACCCCATTGTTCGAGAAGCCAAGCAGTTCATCCATCCTAGGTTTGGCCTGTTTCGCGGGGTCCTATTGGATGTGTTTTGGGACCACTTTCTAGCCTGCGATTTTGATCGGCATACGGGCGGATTGGATCTTGCCGAATTTGCGGAATACGCCCATCAAACGCTGGCGGCACATGCCCCCGTTTTTCACCCCGAAGCACCTCGAATGATTGATGCGATGGTAGGCGGGCAATGGCTTGTAGGCTACGCCGAGATGGACGGTGTTGATCGGGTATTGCGCCAAATGAGCCAGCGCTTTCCCCTTCAAAATCCTATGGGCGAGGGCGCGGATGCCTTGCGTGAAGCCCATGGGGATTTAGAACCCCTTTTCAACACTTTTTGGCTTGACCTCGTGGCGGAATTTGGGCTGAATTCTAAGGGATAGTGTCCACGTCGGAGGAAAAGATTAAATTTCCTCTATGCTTTGCCACCTCCGAGCGTTCATCCGGCTACTCAGCTTCACGCTGATCATGACTGCCATGAGTATCGCCGTGCCTTTGGCGCGCGTTTTGGGGGGCGCACAATTCGCCTTTAACGTTCACCGAAAAGGCATGTTTATTGTCCACAAAATCTTGGGCATCAAATTGAACATTATTGGCGAACTGCCCACCACCCCTGCACTGATTATGTGCAACCACCCTTCCTACTACGATATTTTCTTTAATATTGGCCACCGCCCCGCGGTCATGATCGTCGCGGATCAATTTAAAAACTGGCCCCTTGTCGGGTGGCTCGGTCAAGGGCTGAACACCATTTGGGTCCGCCGCCACTGTCCCGAAGCCGGAAAGATGATTCGGCAAGAAATCGTGGCCCGCATCCGATCAGGTCTCAGCATATTTGTTTGCCCAGAAGGGCGTACCTCAGGAACCCATGACATCTACCCCGTCAAACCGGGTATGTTTGTCGAGGCGATGCGAAATGAAGTCCCCGTCGTGTTTTATTCCATTCGATATCATTCGCAAGAAATTCCCTATTTCCACGACCTGAAATCGGGTTTTTTACCCCATTTAATGAAGCATTTATGGAAGTCACTTCAGCACCCGCGAATTGAGGTCGATCTTCGTGTTTCCCCTCCCCGATTGATTCAAGATGTGGACCAAGGCATGCAAGATTTTTATCGCTTTAATCGCTGGCATTTGCGCTCTTGGCTAACCGGCCCTGTCCCGGTTCAGATGTAACCTGGATATTTCGCGCAGTATCCCCCCTTCTTTGCACCATTTTGGTGAGATTATTTATGGGGAAAGGATGTAGTTTTCCGAAGTATGATCGGTCAAGTCACTCACCAACTGGTGCCATTATTTGGCTCCCAAGCTCCAGCGCTGAAATCGGGCATTTCGGCCTTAGCTGCGCAGTTTGAGTTGATAACCCAAGTTTCCGCGGGGGAGCAAGTTTGGGTTAGTGGCGAGGAAAAGCCGATACTCTATTTTAATGGGGATGGGATATTAGCCGAATTCAGTTCCCACCAAAGAAGCATGTTTTGCCAGCGAATCATCCCCCCAAATACCTTGTTTTGGTCCGAGTCTTCCTTCCTTTTGTGGCAAAAGACTGACACCTATATGCGCTGTAAAAAAGCCAGTAAAATTTATGGGGTTTCTGGGCACAAAGTGCGCGAGATTACCGCGCAGTACGGCATGGGATACATCCTGGCCAATACGCTGACCAAAATGGACATTGCTTCCTACCGAAATCGCTCCAAAGATTTGTGTCTTCTGCTTCCGGTGGACCGGTTAAGAAAAACCATCCAGTCCTCTCCACAAATTCTATCGTCCATCTCTCGCGACGAACTGGCCAAGTACTTGCGAATATCTCGCTCCTCTTTGTTCCGAGCCATTAATTCACTGCACAATGCGTGAGGGGGATCTTTGCACATTGCTTCGTCACAAACTCGCGGACCGGCTTCCCGAGTTGTCTCCGCTGATTGATGAATTTTGTGCCGCGTTTTCATCGCCTCAGGTTCTCCCCAAGAAAACGGTATTAATTCGCCTCGACGATGCTTCGACGCATTTGCATTTTATCCTAGATGGAACGGTGTTGGAGCTCGGAGAAGATGACCGGGGCCAATTGACCGTGAACCAAGATTATGCACCGGGAGAATTTGTCTTCAACTTTCATCGGCACCTCACCCGTTTGCCGTCCAAAACCGTGTACCAGTGCGTGACGCCAACGCGCATCCTTACCATGGACCAGGATGTCTTGGAATCCTTCCAGAAAAAGGATGGTTTTGATGAAGTGTTCTTTGTGATCCAGCAACATTTGCTGACTCAGGTTCGAGCGCATTTCCAGCACTTGCTCCAACTGAGCCCGATTCAGCATTACATCTGGATTTTTCACCACAAACCCTGGTTGGTAGAGGCTCTCACCCGCAACCAAATGGCAGCCTTTTTGGGCATAAGCCGCGCCACATTCTTCCGGCTTCTCGCGAAGCACGCGCCAAACGAGTAATCTCGTTTCCTACCCGTTTTCTCCCGAATCTCCCTCCCTGGGTGTCGGAGGTTTGTCCTGCTTCGGCCAAGCATGTTATGAACCTTTAAAAACACCCTTTACAATGATTCACGCTCAAAAGCCTTTTTGGCCTTATCTCCTCGCAGCGCCCATGGCCCTCTCCTTCTCTGCTTGGAGCCAATCCACCGCCGCCCACGACGTAGACTTCACCGTGGATGAAGCGGCTATGATTCGCATCGTCGATGCCAATGCGAGTCCCGCCGGGATGATGAATTTCCACATTCAAGCCCCTGCCATTCCCGGTCAAGCATTTCCTGGAGTCGCTGCCCAAACTGCCTACATGCAATTCACCTCTGTCAAGGGTGCTAGTCCTGACAACGTGCGCCAAGTCGACGTAGACCTCATCGGAGGCAGCCTGCCTTCAGGGGTACAGCTGACCGTTAGTCCCACCCTATTTGGGACAGGAACCGTTGGTTCGGCTGCCCCCATTACATTTTCGGCGAACAATGGAACCGGTACATTGATTTCCGGGATTCAAAGTGCGTACACGGGAGAAGGTCCAGGGGATGGCGTTTTGCTCCAGTATGCCCTGAATTTTGCGACCCAAAATCTGGATGCCGCTTCATCAGGCATGATCACTTTGCGCTATACGATTTCGAATAGCTAATCATGATTTGTTGGGAACAAGGAGGGCGCCTCGGCGCCCTCCTACTCGTACTTTCCTGGTCCGCCAGTGCACAAATCAGCGTCATCAATGGACTCGCGCATTTCCATCCATGTGGGAGTCGGGGCCATGGAGAGATCCTCGTGCATAATAGCCTGGATACATCGGTCACCGTATTGTTGGAAGTGGAGCATATGGGGGGATCTCCAAAAATTTCCATCCCTTCGGAGTGGGTCCTCGACGCTGGGGAACGGGGCGCCATTCCCTATCAATGGATTGAGACCGATAGTAGCTCACAGCGCGCACGCATTGGGGTCTATCCCCTGTACACCTCTCCGGTCACCCGCTTCGGTGGATGGGCCGTTCAAACTCAACTACGCTATGTGGTTTCCCTCTACAGAGGTTGCTTAAGTCCCTCGCCGGAGAATGAGGTGCGTGCGGAATGGGACAGCACCCTGACATGGCAAATGGTCGGGCCCCATTTCTGGAGTGCGCAAGTGCAAGCTTACGGTGACTTGGGCGAGGCCATAGAGGCTCCTTTTAACCTCTTTCTAGCCCCATTTGGGACATCCGTCTCGCAGCCTGTACCGCCCGGTACGGCCTATGTCGTGGCGAGGGATTCTCGGGGCCATCAGGTCGGCTGCAAACGTCCATGAGTCCTATTCAGCTTGGTACGTGGGCCCAACTTTGGATCCTTGGCCTGACCGCGCATTCCGGGGGCGGCCTGACTCTTCGAACGGCGGAGGGCGTTTTTCGCGCCCAAATACTCCCTAACGCCGCTTGGCGAATTGTGGGCCAACGCAGCGGTGTATCCTGGGAAGATCAGCGAAGTCAATTCCATGTTGGCCAAACGCCTTATGGTCCAGGATACAGTGTTCAAGGCACGCTATCCACAGGGCTCTTTTTGGCCTATTTGGGTCCGGACGTTCGATGGATTCAATGGACGGGGCTACCTGGACAGGTCCTTCGAAACGCCTCCTACAGTTCTCAGGGCCTCCGACTGGAAGGCGGATGGGCGCGATGGTCCTTTGGCTTCGTCCCGCAAGGCATGTCCCATCTTGGTTGGCAGGGTCTTCAAAGCCAAGCCCGATGGCGTTTTGCCCCTGGGAGATGGGAAGGGCAACTGCAGGTCTACCGAGCTCAAATCACAGCGAGTGGCCATCCAACTTGGTCCAGTTCCAGATTGCGCTTCGCCCACCGCGGCCGGTACCTTGAGTTCAGTGAAATCCACTCAAAACGCGGCCTAGTCCTTCAAACCATGGGGCGTCTTCCTTGGCGAAACCATAGTCTTTCATTTTCTATCGCTCCAGCACCTTGGCCGAGCTGGGGGGGCTACCAATTTCGCGGGCGATCGGGTTTGACCGCCCAGGCCCAGTGGAGTGGCGAGCCCATGTTTCGCCGCTGGAGTATGGGGATCCCTTTTGCTTCAAACCAAGGATGGCTTGGTGTAGGACAAAGTTGGGCGGGGTCCCATGTCGAAATCCGGTGGAAGGCGCTACAGGCCACCTACCGGCCTGGACAAATAAGCCTACGCATGCACCATCACTGGTCATGGAAACCCCGAACACCTCCTGTCGAGAACACCCTGCCACTAGAGGCGCCAACGATGCATATCCTCACGCAAGGCGAGATCGATCATCCAGTATTGCCCGTCTATGTGACCGATTCAGAAGGTCGAAACCATGCGCTTCATCTTGTACGAGGCAGCCATCAATGGAAAACCCATTTGGCCCCGGGCACATACCATTGGCCCGCGCTCATACTGCGTCCAGAACCTGGTTGGATCGTGGAAGTCATGGCTTCCACGTTCACCTTGGAAGCCGGTCAAACATGCCATCTCCCCGTACTGGTACGAAAGGATGAACGCCCCATCTATTGGCTCCCGATCAGCGCTGTAGGTGCCACTGGGGAATCCCCCAACCGATAAGAGCTCCCACGGCGTAGCCGACCACCACGTCACTCAAAAAATGCTTGCCAGCTGCCATACGCTGCTGGGCTGTCAACGCGGGAATCACCGCTGCGGCGGCCCATACCCACGGCTTCATTTTAGAATCAGGGTAGAGGTCGGAAAAAACCTTGGCTGCATAAAAGGTATTGGCGGCCGTCATGCTGGTATGCCCCGAAAAAAAGGACTTGCGCGCATCCACCTCCAGTCGGGCCTCCATTGGAGCATCTGAGTAGTAGGTAAAAGGCCGCGGACGGGTCACCAAGTTCTTTGTGAGATCCGTCGCCACCAATGTCAAGGCATTCATCTCCACCCACATGACTGCCGTGGGAAGGCTCGCTTGCCATTCTCCTTCATTCAACGCCGGAAGGAGGACGGTCGCAGACGACCACAGTGCTGCTCCATAAAAGAGGTAGTCCGAACGGTGGCCCGCCCCTTCATTCCACCTCCCAAGGGCCCATTGGTCCCAAGCAGGAATGTGCGTGGGCTCAAGAGCGTCGAGTTCCGCGAGCGTAAAGCCCTTCACAGCGGGGGCTGCCCAGATGTTGAACGCCCCCATTCCTGCGACGGAGAGCCCGATGGGCACCTCTCGGTGGGGACGAAGCAGATACGTGGGCTGTGCCCAAGCACCTAGACCCCAAAGGACCAGGGCGAGCACCCCAAATGAACGCGTTCTTTGGCTCATCGCAGTATTTGAATACGTTGGATTGCCTCGCCCATTCGAACCACATAAAGTCCTTGGGCCAAGCCCGTCAAATCGACCTCAAGGGGGATGTTTGCTTCGACCTGAACTTGGAAGAGTTCGCGGCCTTGAAGATCCATCACACGAAGCACACCTGACGTGGGCGAAACGACTAGGGCCGCATCGCTTGCAGGGTTGGGATAGACCTGAAGAGGCGCTTGGGTGACCCATTCTTCCTCGCCCAACGTGATGCTCGGCTGCTGCAGCTTGACGTCTGTGTAGATGCGGTATTCGCCGGGCTCCAAGGCAAAACTCATAAAGGGATCGAGCACCTCCACGGAATCCGCCGTAAAGTATTCGTACCACGTACCCGTGTGGGGGAAGTTGGGAATGCCGTTCTGCGCCACCACATCCCAGTTGCCAATCACATTGACATTCATGGTTGAGTCTTGTAGGTTGATGCGTTTCACCGCACCCCCCAGGTTGTAGGTGAAATTGCTGCCGTCAAAGCTGGCGGGCGCTTGCTTGCGAAGCTGCATGACTGCGGCGGTGACGTCGTAGAGGCGCCGACGCTCGGGCACTTGCTGGTAACCCCACTTGGGCGGCTTGTTGCAAATTCGGCAGGGGTTGTCGATGGATTGATCGTAGCCCAATTCGTTGAACATGTAGATCATTTTGGGGCCAGGAATCGTGAAGGCGAAGACATTGGCGAGTTCCGAACGACGCAACGCCGTATTCAGGACATAGGTCTTGTACCCTTGAGGGGAGGAATTGCCGTAGGTCAGGACGTCGTACATCAAACGCTCCTCATCGTGGCTCTCCGTATAGCTAATCAGGTGGGCATCGTTCCATCCACGCTGCTTGTGAATGCCGTAGGCGAAGTTGCTACCGGGTAGATAGCCCTGGGCACCTTGGCGGAAGTTGTAGGTGGCATTCCCCCAAAGCATCATGCCGTAGTCCGACAAGAGCTTTTCTTCGTTATTGTCCCCCCAGTGCTCCAAAATGACATAGGCGTTAGGGTTGACTGCCCAGATGGTGTCGGCCATGCGCTTGAGCAAGTTTTGGCGGGTGACATCCCACCCGGCATTGCCACTGTTGGTGAAACCCTTGGTGTAGTCATAGCGAATGCCATCGATCTTGAATTCCTGGAACCAGTAGGTGTTCACACGGTCGAGGAAATTCTGCGTGGCCAACGCTACGTGGTTGAAGTCATTGCCCCAGCAATACGGAGGGTGCGGGCAATCCGTATTGAACCAAGGATTGTTGCTTGCGGGCTTGCCTTGGGTGGCATCCCAGTACATCTGCACGAGCGGGCTCTGACCGTAGGCGTGATTGAACACCATATCCATGATCACCGCTATGCCTCGGCTATGGCAACTGTCGATAAGCTCTTTGTACTTCTCGGGCGTACCGTAGTACTTGTCCAGGGCCATGTGGTAGGAGGGGTTGTAGCCCCAGCTTTCGTTGTTTTCAAACTCGTTGTTGGGCATGAATTCGATGGCGTTGATGCCCAGTCGCTCCAAATAGTCCAGGGTGTCCAAAATCATCTGGTAGTTGCGCTGACTGCTAAAGTCACGAACGAGCAACTCGTAAATGCGCAAATCAGTTTGATCTGGGGCTTGGAAAGCGGTGTTCTTCCAGGTGTATTGGGGCTTCCCAGGCTGCAGAAGCGTGCAATGTCCCGCAGTCAGGCCGGTGGGATAGCTAGGCAAATTGGGCCAGGTTGCGGCGGGAATGTTCCCGTCGTTGTAAGGGTCCAAAATCAACTCCGAATAGGGGTCTGCCACCTTGATCAGTCCGTCAATCCAGTACTGGTAGGTGTAGGTTTGGCCGGCTTGAAGGTCGAGCACCAGCCAAAACTTCTCTCCATTGACGGATTTGTGCATGTAGTAGGCCGAATCAGGCAAATACCCATTAAAATCCCCCAATACGTAGACATAGTCTTTGTCGGGCGCATGGAGCTGGAGCAAAACGGTGGAGTCATTCAGCGCATTGATGCCGTCCACCATACCCGCGGGGGGATTTTGGACCACCTGGCTCGGGTTGCCAAAGTAGTAAACCGTATCGCGCGCCGTCGTGGTGCCGTCAAAGGCGACAAATTCCAAAAGGTGCTGCCCATTCCCTGTCACCACCAAGTCGTGATTGAGGTGTTGCGCCGCCGAATCGGAGGCCACGAGGACACCATTGTCATAGAGTGTCAAGATCGCGTTGGCATTGGCGGCTGCGTGGATAGCCAAGGTGTCACCAGGATTGGTGATGCGGTGGTCATCCGGGGTAAAAAAGGCCGCTAAGAGGCCCGCATTTGCCGGATACACCGGGTAGTAGATGTCCGAACCATCCGTGGAACGGCCTACCACATTGCCCGCCGCATTGCGGAAGACAAAGGCCATTTGGAGCACGGTCGTGGAAGCCAAAGGATAGCCGTAAAACGTGGGCATATGGTACTCAATCTTGTGCACATTGTTGCCCATGTTCGTCATCAAAACCGAAGGGGTGGGCTGGCCCCATTGCCCTTGCACAAATTTCCAATCCGTCGGGGACGTACTGGCCGTGGTGATAACGCCGGCATGTGCGTAGACGGGTGTCACCCCCACCAACGCACCATTGCCTTGCGTCGCATCGTATAGGATGGTGACGGTGTCCGTTTGGGTGGGAAACGGGGGGTCTACGGATAGAATCTGCCCTTGGACTACAAGCCCTACCAACAGCGCCCCGAGAGTGAACAATCGCTTCATCCCTCAAAGATAGTTCGTGTTCCTCGGACACTTAGGGGCATTTTCACGGCTTTCAGGGCAAGCGCCATTGGAATTTCGTGTACCACGCCCAGGTCACCTCTTGCAAATTCCCTTTCTTGCTGTATTCCCATTGGCGAATGAGTCCTACTTCCCATTTTGTGGGCCCTTTGGCGTTGTATTGTAAACCTGCTGAGGAGCGCAATCGGCGAGGCGTCGTGAATGAGGTCCATGGTCGGTACCATGTTTCCAGTTCGGCTTTGGGTTTCCACCGGCCCTCTTTAAACGCATAACCCAAGGATTGCCGAAAAGCTTGATCATCATCGTGGTAACGCCATCCGTAATCCATTTGGCCCAATTTGAGGTCCCTCCAAGCAAGTTTATCCTGCCATGAAAGGCCCCAGGTATTCCGTTCTTGGCTACCCCACACGTTGGTTCGGAGCTCGTAGAAACCGGACAGGTGCTTGCCCCAATCATGGCTGATTTTCACATCGACAAATGCTCGGCCTTGGTCGGAAAAATCGCTGCGCCAAGCCTGTGAAATCGCTACATCCGTTCGCTTGTCCAAAGGCTGTTTGTAGCCTGCCTCCAACCAGAGGGATTGGCCTTGAGCCAACAGGGAAATACCGAGAAATCCAGCGAGTAAAACCGGCTTCATGGACGGTAGTAGAGTGCAATCAAAAGCCATGAAACAATGACCCAAATGACGGGGCGCAAAATTTTGTGGACAATATCTTTGGCATAGCGCTCTCCCCGAAATGTCAGAATCAATCGCGATTCGTCGGCGGGATGGGGGGCAAGCATGCGCCGTTTGACCAAGGTTTCCGTGAGGAGGTTTTCGCGATGGAGGATTCCCCCCCGGGGATTCGCATAGCGATAAAAGATGCCGCGGAAATACACCGCAAGAATTCGAAGGTCTGGCTGCATGGCACCAAGATACAATGCATCCTCAGGAGCGCGTAGATTTACCCCAATGAAAGCACCTATCCTTGTTCTCGCCGCGCTGGGCACCCTTGGTTTCCTTCCTGCTCACGCCCAATTCCAGCCTAAAATTCAACTTGAGCTGGGCTACTTTCACTCCTGGCATCAGAGTCCAACGGTGGAGCGTTCCGCTTGGATTCAAGTTCCCAGCTCATGGCAGGATGGCCAAAATTTCCCGGGCCAAAGTGAACATTCGCATCGGTTTCGCGACACCACATGGACCTACCGTTTCAACAGCCACCACCCCATTTTTACCACACGGGTGACGTTGCACGAAGGAGCGGGCGGCAAATCCCAGGTGCAGCTCATTCAAGCCCTTATGCTGAACTCATGGCATCAGCTTTCCTTCATGCTCGGGGGCGAATGGGCCTACCAACATTCCGAAAAATGGACCTCCGGGCTGCAACTAGGCATGCTCAGCGGCTACCAAGGCATTCATGAACTCACTGGAGCGTGGCTACATCCCATTGATGGGGCTGAAGGCGGTGTCATTTTGGGCGGGAATTACACCCTCACCTACACCATGACCCCACACTGGCTAGGACGCTTCTATTTCAACCATGCCATCGCCGGCCTGGGGCTGATGTACCGCGTCGGAGGGAACTAAGCGTTTGCGGCGCTCTTTGAGGGCCATATTCAACGTGAAAGCCGTGGACCATTTCCCAAGATCCATATCAAAGTACGCATCGTAGCGGAAGCCCATACTTCCCCACTCTTTTTGCGCCGAAAGCATCAGCATCTGACGGCTCCCTTGAAACGGCACGGAGGCATCCTCCGGATTCAGACTTTGGTAGAGGCCTTGACCCAGCGGGGAAATCCATGAATTCCCTTGCCAATACCCGGCCTTGAGGATGAATCCCTTAAAGGCTTCCGCGAGACTGTGCATCTGTCCATAGCCCACTTTGACCGGTCCAAAGGCCTGCAGCGGATCGTCATAACGCAGCAGGGTGTAGCTGTAGGTAGGAAGGGTAAAGCGCCAAATCTCCGCAGACTGCTGGCCCTTGGGCGCACGTTTTTGCCCCACCAAATAGGGGGTGACGTGAATATCGACTCCCGTTTGAATACGGTTGCCCGTGGGTTGTGGCGGTGCATTGTCAATTTGCCCCCCCACATGGTGGTAGAGGGCATAGAAGCGCGAGTTGATCCATAGGCTGGATCGATGGCTGAGCATGGGGCCTTCCGAATAGGGACCAAACCCTATACTACCGCGGAAATTGTTTTGATTCCAACCCGCCGTGAAGGACTCTTTTTGCATGCTGCCGTAGGTCGTGGCTTGTTCCCAATGGATCCACGCATCGGTGTAAGGGGAGATATACTGGAAGCCGTATTCCACCGGATGCGTATAGCGCCGGCCAGGGTTGTAGAGGGGTTCCGGCAAATCGTGGCCCGGATTGCTCAAGGTGCCGAAGCGCAAAACGTTCACGTGGTTGATGTTGTGAATCACCGCGACATGCGGATAGATCTGGGTTTTGCCTCCAAAGGGAACGTTGGCCAGCCCACCTAATTCCAAATAGGTTTTCTGGTCGTAGCCGCTGTGCCAGTAGGCAAGGGCTTGGCTGCCAAAGAGGGTTCGGCCCGCTTCCATGGGGTGAAAAAACTCGGTGTTCCGGAGGTAGCCCAGGGCGCCAAACACCCATTCATCGGTGGTATCATCCCCTACAATGCATCCCCGCTCCGTACCATCGCCGTAGAATCCCGGGTCGTAGTGATGAAAGGACCGCAACGTGTTTAACGCGGTGAGCTGGCCGTACGCCGAGGTCGCCGAAAAGAGGACATAAAAAAAGAGGCATGACCTCCGCAGAACGGTTTGCATGCCTCTAAGTTAATGTGCTCAAGGACCTTAAATCAAGAGAACTTATTTCTCAAATTGATTGCCATAGGAGCTATAACATGGATTAAACGACCCAAAAGTTATTTCTAAAAACCAACCCAATTAACTAGCTTCCGTCTCAAATGATGCGTCCATTTTTATTATTCCTATTAGTAGTATTTAGCCTACAAGTTTTTGGTCAATCACTCTCAGGGTCTGTACCAAGTTCGTCTAATGTGTTTTTCCAGGCGGGAATGTACAGAAACCTCCAAAATCCAAAGTATACACTTTCAGATCAAACAACTCCAACATACGTGCTTCCAGGGAATCCAATTTCTTACGCTTTTGACGGGAGCTTGGGGTTTAGGATAATAGAGATGGATCGAGTCTATCTGGGCGTCCAAACCATCAATAAGGGGGACAGTCTTTTTAAAGTCTTCAATCAAAAGGTCGACATTAACTATTATGCCGTATATGTTGTAAACAGGTTGATGGTGTATAAAAACCTATACTTTGATCTTGGCATTTCAATGACTCCCTTAACCAAGGCGGTTCAATGGAATCAATTTGGGCAAATCAATCTATTGGATGACGGTGCGCTCAAATCTTTTGGAATGCGACGCATTTTCGGGTGTGGCACTTCCTTTCCCTTATCCGAAAAAATTCGATTATCCATCGATTATCGATATGCTCAAATGAATACAAACTTGGAGGCAAATTCTGACCAAACATTAAAAATAAACAGTCATGCATTGGGCACCTCGCTTATTTATTGTCTCTAGCATATTTCTGGCTGGCCCTGTATTGAACGGGCAATCCATCGCCCGTTCTGCCATTTCCGCATTTGGCTCAGCCTTTTATTCTGGGCAAAGGGGCTTTCAGCAAACTGTCGGCCAATCCTCCCCAACCAAAAATCGTCAGGGTTTCATTCAACCAAACATAAAGTCTTCTCAATCCCGGATTTCGCTCAAAATATTTCCAAATCCAACGCGCGATAAAATTCAACTCATTAATGACTTTCAGGACGTACGCTTAACCATCTTCAACGCGCATGGACTTGAACTATTGTCCACTTTTTCTCACGCCGGAGATTTAACGATTTTAACGGTTAATTCTTGGCCTGCAGGGACCTACTACATTCGATTTGAAAACCCGGCATTTTCAGATCTAGTATTTATCAAAATCTAAACCATGAAACGTTTTTTCTTTTTTATTTTTTCTCTCGTTGCACTCCAAGTTCAAGCTCAAAATATCCCCAATGGCATCAGTTACCAGGCCATCGCCCTGGATGAAAACGGAAATCCCGTACCTGGAGTAGATATCGCAGGCAGGCCCATTGACAATGCTAATATTGGAGTTCGGTTTACGTTAATCGAAAATTCTCAAACGGGCACCGAAGTTTATCAGGAAAGCCATGAGGCTACCACAGATTTATATGGATTATTTTCACTTGTTATAGGCCAAGGTAATGTCAATTTTGGTTCATGGTCCGACATCGTTTGGGGGAATTCTGTATTTCTTCGGGTAGAACTCTCAATTGAAAACAATGGGAATTTCTTGTTGGTTTCTGAAGATCCACTTTGGGCTGTACCATATAGTTACACATCCTTAAACGTAGTAAACAATGACGACGCAGATGCAGATACACTAAACGAAATCCAATCACTGTCTATTTCAAATGACACCCTTTTTATCTCAAAGGGAGGGTATGTCGTTTTCCCACCAGATGCAGATGGCAATCCAACAAATGAGCTCCAAACGATTACCTTAAATTCAGACTCCATAAAACTTTCTCAAGGAGGGTATGTGATACTTCCCACCGAGTTAGATGGGGATCCTCAAAATGAAATTCAATTTTTATCCATTTCAAACGATACGGTCTTTCTTCAAAATGGTGGGTTTGTCTTTCTTGGAGATAATGACGATCAGAATGAATTGCAAGTCCTTGCTTTACAAAACGACACTCTGTCCATTTCAAACGGAGGATTTGTAGTCCTGCCTCAGGAACTTGATGGAGATATAACCAACGAAATACAGAGTCTTAGTTTTCAGAATGACACCTTGTATATTTCCAAACAACCTTTAATCGCAGGATTATACTTGCCTTTTGCCAAAAAGGCGGAAAAAGTTAACGACCTGTCCGATGCAACCTACAATACTTCAGGGTCTTTAGGTATTGGGAACGCCTCACTTCTAAAAGATTCGCTTGGCGAGTTTAATACCGCTATTGGGGAATATTCCCAAGCCAATACAATCTCCGGAACGCAAAACACGAGCATTGGCTCCTTTTCACTTCAAAATAATGTGATAGGTGATGGAAATACAGCTGTAGGCTTTCAGGCATTAGGAAACAGTGAACAAGGATTTTCAAATACCGCCATCGGTGGTTTTGCTATGGCAGGTTTCAATGGTGCAACCACTGGAGAACAAAATGTGGCAATTGGGGCCTATAGTCTCGCCCGAAATACATCAGGAAGCGATAATGTGGCAATTGGCGGGAATTCACTCATTCAAAGTAAAGTCGGATCGGGGAATGTTGCCATCGGCACAAATGTTGGCCCTGGATTGCGTAGCGGCTCAAATAATACTTTCGTGGGAAATAATATCACCGCCAACGATACGTCCGTATTCAATTCTGTGGTCCTGGGATCTTATGGGATTTCTGCTGGAAGTAATAGTATTGTTTTGGGCAATAATGGCTCCGCAAACCTTTACACAAAAGCAGTCTATCATGGGCCATCGGCAAATTATACAGACAGCGCAACCTCATCTGAACCTTTGCTCTCACTCAATTCGAATACACGAGGCTTTTTACCTCCCAGAATGACATTAGTGGAACGAGATTCTATGGATAATCCACAGGTTGGCTTAATGATTTATTGCACGGATTGCATTATTGGAGGTGAAGTTCAGGCCTACAATGGTTCCATTTGGAAATCATCCTCGTTCAGTGCAAACGCCAGTACCCCGTCAGTATTAACGAATCAACCAATTTATGTTTCTTCTGACAGTGCACATTTAAGTGCGTTAGTATTAAACTCTGGAGGGCTTCCACTTTTAAGCGCTGGAATTGAAATATCTGAGAATTCCGAATTTTCCATTCTGATTGTTTATAATGGCAATCTATCAGCAGGCACTCTAGAATCAGGTTTTAGTAATTTATCAAGCAATACCACATACTATTATCGTGGATTCGCCGAAAACTCTCTTGGAAAGAGTCTTGGAAATGTGGGGAGTTTTACCACAAGTATTCCAGATAGCATTTCTCAGCCGAGCATTTCGACAAGTTCAACCCCAATCACCAATGCCATTTCCGCTATTCTCTCCGGTGCATTTATAAATTACGGGAACCAACCGGTCATCTCAAAGGGCTTTGTGTATGATCTTATTGGGAATTTATCCCTCTCAGGGCCCAAATCAAATGAGGGAATGGGAATGACAAACTTTACTTCCGTTTTACCCAATTTAATCAGCGATACAACGTATTACTTCCGCCCCTATGCGATCACACCGACGGATACCATTTTTGGAGCTACAGGGCTTTTTCAAACAGATCCACAAAACATTTTCTTCCCAGGTCAGCTTTATGGGGGCGGAATCATTTTCTACGTAGACTCCACGGGACAGCACGGACTAATCGCTTCCCTTTCTGACTTGGGCCAATTCAAATGGGGATGCGAGGGGTATTCCATTGACTCCACTTCCCCCGATCTTGGGAGTGGCCTCACCAACACTTTCCACATTGCCACCAACTGTTTCACTTCGGACACCATTGCCGCCACAGAATGTCTTAATCTTACTCAAAGAGGGTTCGGAGATTGGCACCTTCCATCCTATGAAGAACTGATTCTTATTCAAGACAATCTTTATGACAAAGGGTACACCCAATATTTTGGAACGATAGAAGGTCAATATTGGAGCTCTTCAGAAGAAAATGCAGATCAAGCCAAATGGGTTCAACTCTTTACAACGAGTCAATTACAAGGTTCTTCGAATACCAAGAATCAAAAAAGGTCTGTACATCCCATTCGATCCTTTTAGATGAAAAAAGTCCTCTCAAATTATTTGAGAGGACCTGAATGGGCTTGAGGCAGGTATCGAACCCGCACCTCCTAAACGTAGATGGACGTGGTAGATATTTCCACCTAGTCTAGAGCAACCAATTATAGCGTCATTATTAATGTAATTAGTTCAGACTTTAACGGCAACAAATACAGGTGCATTGCTTCAGGTGCAGGAGTAATGATACCTCAGATGTTACTACTAAGTTATTTGTTTTGGATAATTTTACCATAGCTCCGTTTGGCACTGATGAAGCAATCCTCACGCCTAATCCAAGCAACGGGAATTTTCTACCAAATCTAAAAGAGGATTTCGTTGGGGCGATCCATATATGAATATTTGTAATGGGTCTAATAGATCGTGGAGAAATCCTGGTCCAAACTCAAGCCTTTGACCTTATAGAGTAGCCTAAGGGTTTTTGGAGGATTACCTTAACAAGAAAGACCCTGTCATTGGCTGGGCCTTTTATTAACTCAACTTCAACTAAACACGGATGGTGGGGCTCCTGGCGTCTTCTGCTGATCATTTTATCGTAGTTACAGCCTGTCAAGGAAATAAAAAAGGGAGGCGCTTACAATGCCTCCCTTTCTGAGTAAGATCTACAACCTAAAGTAACTCGGATTAGATTGAAGGGTCTCACACCAAACCATTAGCAAGATCCTTCAATATTGACGAAAATAAAAGCCTATTATTACGCAGAAAATCACGAGAAAACAATGGGAAGATTCATACGAGACTAAAAAAGGCACCTCCTTGCGGAAATGCCTAAATGAAATGCACATTATTGGGTTGGCTTGAAAACTTTAAAACTAAAGCCTCACCAGAAAACGGTATGATATCATTTGGCACTCGTTCCAGGGATTATAGCGAAACCGAATAAAAAAGGTTTGTCCTCCAACAAAGTTTTTGGTCAACTATTTTAGCAAAACGAGTCCAGAGAAACCAAAATGAGTCCAGCAGCGAGTCCAGAAATTAGATTTTTTTGACTTAGAATGTGCTCAAAACACATTATTGTTTGGATGAATCAACGGGAGACGATTACTGCCTAATTATTTGATATTCAAAAACTAAAAACCCCAAGCATAGCTTGAGGTTTTTAGTGCCCGAGGCGGGAATCGAACCCGCACCTCCATCACTGAAGAAGGGATTTTAAGTCCCTCGTGTCTACCTATTTCACCACTCGGACGAGCAGGGTCCAAAAGTACAACGACCTTTGGCGAAATGCCTTAATCAAACGGGCTCTTTTTGCATTTTTTCCCTGTTGCACTCGATTAGAAATGCGGAACTTTAAACCATGGCCCGCGTACACTATGCCCAATCCTGGGAAGACCCCCTCCTCCTTTGGGAGATTTGGCAGCGCACATGCCCGGACCATGTACATATGGTGGCTTCGGGCGGAGACCACGCTCTGGAGCTGCTCCAAAAAGGCCTTCCCTCCGTGGCCCTTTGCGACCCAGAACCCCATCAATTGGGGCACATAGAGGCCAAACTCCGCGCCCTACATCACCGAGATCGCAACCGGCTATATGGCTACGGCCCTCAGGCTAAATCACAGGGACTTCTCCACGATGGTAAATTGGAAGGCTACTTGCGCCTCTTTAGCCAACGCATCCTCCCGCTCATGGTCTCACGCCAACACCGAGAGGATTTGGCCCAGCAAGTCGACGCCCAAGCTCAAGTCACCTTCCTCGAAACCCATTGGAACTCTTGGCTCTGGCGTCAGGCCATTGCTTACCTCTTCGACCCAGCCCAAGTCGATAAAAATGCCCGCCACCCTGGCCTCGTGAATACACAAGGGCGGACCAAGCTCTCCACCAACTATTACACCGCCTTCCTACGAATCTTAGGTCAAACACCCCTCCGGGAAAACCCCTACTTGGACTATGTCCTCTATGGCCGCCATGCACACAGCCATTTGCCCTATCTGGAAGATGCTCATTTTCAACCAGAAGGACGACTGAACCTACATCATGGGGCCCTACAACCCTGGCTTGAAACCCTCCCAGCAGCTAAGCGCTTTATCCATGCATCGGACATCTTAGAGAGTTATCCTGAGCCGGCCCTCCCGGAATTTTTCCACAGTGTGGATGCCGCGTGCCAAACGGGATCACTCCTCGTTTTTTGGGACCACCGCTATGCGACCCCCGTGCCTGAATTCTTCGAAAAAGGATGGGATCGCATCCCTATGATGACCATCGACCGTGTACCTTTTTACCACAGCTTCCACGCCTTTCAAAAACAATGAGCAACCTCGCAAAACGTCTCTGGATCTACCAAAAAGAGCGCTTCCCACTCGGCATTTTGACCGTCACCACCGCCGCGGTCCTCGCCTCCACCTTTGCGGTACTCGAATGGACCGGCTACTACGACATCCCCGTTTGGAAGTATCTCGCCTTAGGCCTCGCTGGCCTATCCTTCATGCTGCACACGCGCATTATTGATGAGATTCGAGACAAGGAGGTGGATGACGTACACCATCCCGATCGGCCGGTGCAGCGCGGGTTGGTCAGCATCCGTGAGCTCACCGTTTTGGGCTATGCCAATGGTGGGATCTTTATCTCCATTCACCTGCTGCTCGATCCCCTTTCCGGCCTGCTTTCAGCCGGCTTGCTACTCTATTCCATCGTGGCCCGCTACGAGGTGGGACCCTTGGCCTGGCTGAAGCCGCGTTTTTGGCTATACAACGTCGCCATGCTGGGCCAAATGCTCCTCCTGCAATGGATCGCCTATGCCGCCCTCACCCAATCGCTCAACTGGCCCTCGGCCATTTGGATGCATGGCTGGGGCATTTGGGCATTAACGGCCCAAATTGAAGTGGCCCGTAAATGCCTTGCGCCGGAGGAAGAAACCGCCTACCGAGACAGCTACTCCTCGCGGGTCGGACCCTGGGGTAGCGCGCTTATCGTCCTTGCCCTCACCCTATTGGCCGTATGGGCCTTTGGCGCCACGGGTATGCCGCTCAATCGGGGCTTCCTTGCGGCGGGCTTGGGCATCCTCCTTGCCGGCGCTTGGCTCTACGCACGAAAACCCTCACGAAGCGCCAGCAAACTCCTACAACTTGCCGCCGTCATCGCCTACGTACTCAGCCAAACCGCGCTATGGTTCTAATGCACGGCAACAAAGCGCGGGGCCTGCAGCAATTGCGCGAAGCGGGCTTTTTGGGCCTCCCTTTTCTTTCCCTGTCCGCCGAAGAAATTCTGGCGGGCACCAATCTAGATCTGCCCGACTTGGCGCAGACCTTGGGGCATCCTGATCTCTACGCGGTTCGCTCCTCTTCTGCTACGGAAGACACGGAAGAGCATGCCGCGGCGGGCGCATTCAAAACCCTACTGGGACTCCGCCTCCAAGACCTTTCATCCGCCTGTTTGGAAGTCGCCAAGAGTCTTCCGTCAACAGGGTCGGATCACGGGGTCATTGTCCAAGCTTTTCTTGCACAGCCCGTGGCCTCTGGAGTGCTCTTCACCCACCCCGAGCGCTACCTCGTCAATCTCGCTCCCGGCTTGTGCACCTACGTTGTACAAGGGCATCCCGTCGAAGAAATTGGCTGCCATCCAAGTGGCCGAATCTATCGCCGTCAAACCCCGCAAAACCTATCCGGGTGGACCTGGAAGGACGATGGGCTGACGGAGCTCCAGGCCAGCCATTCGGCCTACACCCCAGCCCTCGCAAAGGCTCTTCAACGCCTCTATCGGCGCATCCAGAAATCCTACGGGCGCCCCATGGACATTGAATGGTCATATGCCGACGGAAAAATCTATGTCTTGCAAGCCCGGCCAGTCACCCGGGAGTGGCACCAAGAACCTTGGTTGCTCGACAACAGCAACCTGGCCGAGTCTTATGCCGGCACCGTCCAACCTATGACCTCCAGTGTGGCACAACGGCTCTACCGGCACGTCTACGAAGACCTCCTTGCTGCCTCGGGGGTACCTCGCCGGAAACTAGCCGAACATGCTGCCATTTTTAGCCAGCTCGTCACGGCCTACCACGGGCGGATGTACTATGTCATGAACCATTGGTATGCCATGATGGCCTTTCTCCCCGGGTATGGACGGAACAAGGAGAACTTGGAACGCATGATCTCCGCGCAAACCCATGCGCAGCCCTTTTTGCCCGAATCCCTTCAGCCTGACCTTGGCTTGCGCTGGAGCTACCTGCCGCGCGTAGTCTGGAAATTGGCCACTTTTTCGCGCATTCGCCGCCGTTTTACCGCGCGCGTTCAAGGGGATTTTGACGCCTTGGGTCAGCGCGATTGGGCGAAGGACGACCTCCAAAGCTTGCGCACGCTATGGAAAGACCTCGAAACACGCTGGCTTCGCCAGTGGTACATCACCGTCGAAAATGACACCGCCTTGATGACCTTGCTCGGCTGGGCACAGAAACGGTTTTCCGAAGACCAGCTTCGTTCCTTCCTCACCATGGATACGCCAAGCGGGCAGCAATTGCGCGATTTCCAAGACCATGCCCATGCTTTTTGGGCAGACCCCCACCTACGCGCTGCCTTGGAAGCAGAGGATCAAGAGGCTTTTAACGCCCGACTGGCCCAGTGGCCAGATCATGGAGCGGGTTGGCAGCAGTACTTTCATCGATTTGGCGGACGCTTCCCCAACGAATTGCGCTTGGAAGACGCCAGCCCCTTGGATGATTTTTCACTCCTCGCTCAGAGTATTCGCGCCCTGGCGGCGCAAACCCAACATCCTGCGCCCTCAGAGGTTCCGGAAATTGGTTTTCCGTGGGGGATTCGAAAACTCCGCCAATTTATTCAACAAAGGGAAAGCCTGCGATTGCTTCGATCCTCGGCCTTTGGGTGGCTGCGAAAAATCCTCCTTGAATCGGGCCACCGCCATGCCGAACTCGGGCATCTTTTGGCCCCGGAAGATGTGTTTTGGCTCCAAATAGACGAATGGGAGAACGGCGAACCGTCGGATTGGAAGCCCCGCATTGCCGCGCGAAAAGTGGAAGCAGCCCGGCATGCCGAAGACGTGTATCCCCGCGCCTTTGCCGCCATGCCTGGAGAGCCCGCCCCCTTATACCGCCCAGAATTGGAAGCGGGGGACGCCTGGGAAGGCCACTGTGTGGTCCCAGGGCGGCTGGAAGGACGCGTTCTCGTCATGCCCACGTTTCAACCCGGGCCCTATCCCGCATTTGACATCCTAGTGGCCAAGCACACCGATCCCGGATGGAGCTTCCTGATTGGGCAAGCCCGAGGCCTCATCGTGGAACAAGGAGGCCTCCTCTCCCACGCCTCCATTGTGGCCCGAGAACTGGGCGTACCTACCTTGATTGGCGTTCCAAACATTACCCAACACCTCCGAACGGGCGAACGGGTGGTCCTCGACTCCACCCAACGTCGCCTGCACCGCCTTGATTCTTCTCACCCATGATCAGTCCACCCCCCAGCCCTCCCACGACCTACCTCGACCTCCGTCGAACCCTTTACAGTGGATTTTCTGACTTTGACGCAGACGAGCGCGTGCTCCGGCAAGCGTGGTCCTTCTTCATCCACCAACCCGACGCCGTTTGGCACGATGGCAAGACTTTTTGCTGCGGGATCTACCGCATGGCAGACCATCGATGGGCCTTTGGCTTTTTTGAGACCAAAGGAGTGGATCAAGCCGCCTTTCAATCGGAATGGCAAAGCCTACGCATGGCGTTTCCAGGCGCCTGGGCCGGCCCCTTGCAAGGCTCCACCTTTTTGCCTTACCGGTTTATCACCTCCGGCGAAAGCCATCCCCTCTTTCCGGGTGAATGGCGCAATCAAGCGCACTACGGCCCATGGATGGAACAGCTTGGCCCGAGCCGCGTCACCACCTACCGGTCCGCCTACCGTACGGAATACCGCGAAGTCATCGCCCTGTCCGATGCCTTTTTGGCGGATTGGGAGGAACGTGGATTTGCCCTTCGTCCATTTGACCTGACGGATGCGGAGGGATGGACGGCGTTGCACTACATGATCGAAGCGATTTTTCATGGCAATTGGGGCTACAAAGCGCTCACACAAGCCGAATTCACCTCCTGGGCGCAGTCCTTGGGGCAGAGCCATGGAGGACAGCCCTGGTTATACTGGGTCTACATCGGGGAGCGTCGCATCGGATTTGCCTACCTCTTCTTCTTGGAGGATGGCACATTGATTTTCAAAACGATTGGCCTACTGCCCGAATTCCAAGCCCAAAAAGTAGGCAATGCGGTGGCGGGAAAACTACACAAAATGGCACTCGAGGCTGGCGCCACCCGCTGTATCTATGCGCTCGTCCAAACGGAAAACCGCGTCAACCGCATGCCTGACCCGGACATCACGGTATTCCGAACCTATGCGTCCTATGAATTTGATCCCCTTCCTGCCCATGCCTAGTCTCGCATTTTGGACGCTATCGGGTCTCTACCTCGTCCTCTTCGGGGGAACCGAGGCGTTGAAACGCGGGGCGGGCATTTCCCCGGTCATCACCCGGAAAGTGCTGCATGTCGCCTCCGCCTTGGTGGCCTGCATTCTGCCTTTCTGGCTAACTCCTGCCGAAATCGTCGGCATGGCCGCCCTCTTTGCAGGGGTGCTGGCCCTGTCCAAAACCTTTAAGATTCTGTCGAGCATTCATGACGTTCCACGCAAAACCTGGGGCGAAGTGGTCTTCCCCTTGGGCATTGCCTTGGTAGCCTGCTACGTATACGGCCTCCAAGCCACCCCTGAGGGCCAGCATCTCTGGGGGCCATACAACTACACCGGGGATGACGGCTATTTCTTTGGCATGCTGGTCTTGGGCATCCTGGACGTCGGGGCCGAATGGGGCGGGCGCATTCCCTCCCCCAAATGGCCAGGAATGCAAGGAAAATCCTTAGCAGGCAGTGCTACATTCTTCCTCCTCGGAATGGGACTCGGGTGGATTTTTGGGCTCCCCCTATCCCTCCACTTCTTGGTTGGATTGGGACTACTGGCTATCCTAGAAGCCTACCTCGCCTATGGATTGGACAACTTGTTCCTCCCCTTGGGCGGCGCCCTCCTCTATTACGCAACGGCCGGAATTCCCTGGGGTTAAGTCTGATCTTTCTACATTTTTTGCATGAAAAAACCCGGCACCTCTTGCGAGGGCCGGGTTTCCTTCTTTGAAGTTCAATCGGGGCTATGAACACCCCGGGGGGATTACATCATACCGCCCATTCCGCCGTCCATGGGAGGCATGGGGGATTCCTTCTTGGGAAGTTCCACAATGGTGGCTTCGGTCGTAAGCAACAAGGAGGCTACAGACGCCGCGTTCTCCAGGGCTACCCGGGTCACCTTCGTGGGATCGATGATGCCTGCCTCATACATGCTGCAGTACTCGTCCGTCTTGGCATTGAAGCCGAAATCGTCCTTGCCTTCTTTGACTTTCGCCACGACGACAGAACCTTCCAGTCCGGCATTCGCCACGATTTGACGCAAAGGCTCTTCGATGGCACGTGCAATAATCTTGATGCCCGTGGTCTCATCGATGTTGGCACCCTGAAGGCCCTCCAACACGTGGCTTGCGCGCACCAAAGCCACGCCACCGCCAGGAACAATGCCCTCTTCAATCGCCGCACGGGTAGCGGCCAAAGCGTCGTCGACACGGTCTTTCTTCTCTTTCATTTCCACTTCAGAGGCTGCGCCGACGTAGAGAACGGCCACGCCGCCGGCCAACTTGGCCAAACGCTCTTGCAGCTTCTCACGGTCGTAGTCGCTGGTGGTTGTTTCAATCTGAGACTTGATCTGACCCACGCGCGCGGCGATGTCCTCTGCAGAACCTGCACCGTTCACGATGGTCGTATTGTCCTTGTCGATGGATACTTTCTCCGCCGTGCCAAGCATGTCCAACGTAGCGTTCTCCAACTTGAAGCCGCGCTCTTCGCTGATGACGGTTCCACCGGTCAAGATGGCAATGTCTTCCAACATGGCTTTGCGGCGATCACCAAAACCAGGTGCCTTCACAGCAGCCACTTTCAGCGCACCGCGAATCTTGTTTACCACCAGGGTGCCCAAGGCTTCTCCGTCTACATCTTCAGCAATGATGACCAAAGGCTTACCCGTTTGAGCAACAGGCTCTAAAATGGGCAGCAACTCCTTCATGGTGCTGATCTTCTTGTCGTAAATCAAGATGAAGGGGTGTTCTACGTCGGCAATCATTTTGTCCGTGTTGGTCACGAAATAAGCCGACAGGTAGCCGCGGTCAAACTGCATACCTTCTACAACATCCACATAGGTTTCCGTACCCTTGGCTTCTTCTACCGTGATGACGCCTTCCTTTTTCACCTTAGCCATGGCCTCGGCGATGAGCGCTCCAATGGTGGGATCGTTGTTGGCAGAGATCGAAGCGACTTGCTCAATCTTCTGATTGTTGTCGCCAACTTCCTTGGCCATGTTTTTGAGTTCACTCACAATCGATGTCACCGCTTTATCGATGCCGCGCTTGAGGTCCATGGGGTTCGCGCCAGCAGCCACGTTGCGGTGGCCGTGGTTCACGATGGCTTGGGCCAAAACAGTCGCCGTGGTGGTACCGTCTCCGGCGATATCGGCGGTCTTCGAGGCAACCTCTTTCACCATCTGGGCACCCAGATTTTGGATTTTGTCTTCGAGTTGGATTTCCTTGGCGACCGTGACCCCGTCTTTTGTTACGGTGGGGGCACCGAAGGATTTTTCAATGATTACGTTGCGGCCTTTGGGACCCAAGGTCACTTTTACCGCATTGGCCAAAGCGTCCACCCCGGCACGAAGTCCGTCGCGCGCCGAAACGTCGTATTTGATGTCTTTTGCACTCATGATTCTTTGGGTTTAAAGTTTAAATAATGGCCAGAATGTCGGACTCACGCATGATGAGAAAGTCGGACCCTTCGTATTTGAATTCCGTGCCAGCGTATTTACCGTAAAGCACCGTATCGCCCACACTTACTGTCATGGGCTCGTCTTTTTTGCCGTTGCCGACGGCGACAACCGTACCCTTTTGGGGTTTCTCTTGGGCCGTATCGGGGATGATGATGCCCGATGCCGTCTTGGTTTCGGCCGCAGCGGGTTCCACGATAACCCGGTCAGCCAGAGGTTTGATGGTCAAGTTTGCCATGTTGAAATGGGATTAAAAATTTGAAAGTTCTGTTTGTGGCGTTTGCCGCCTGTGTATTGCACACGCTGTGCCAATCCTCGAAAGGCTAAAAAAAAATGCCACCCTGATGACAAGGTGGCACAAAGTAGATGACAAATTTTCCGTTTACTCGGCGGCTTCCGGCAAATCTGTCGCAGGAGCGGATTGCTGGATGGGAGCCTGGAAGGTCGGCGCCGCATTGTCAATCTCGCTGTTCACTTGAGAATCGGGCAGGGCCTCAGCGCTTTGGCTGGGGTTGATGACGTTGACGGCGACCACCAATACCAAGAGGGCAATGGCGAGCGTCCACGTCGCTTTCTCCAAAAAGTCATTGGTGCGCTTGACGCCGCCCATCATGGACGCCGAAGAACCACCAAATGCGCCGCTCAAACCGCCTCCTTTGGGGTTTTGAACCAAGACTACAAGAATCAACAAGATGCTGACGATGGCAATCAGCGACATGAATAGATACGTCATTTCGTAGAAGATTGAATTTTACGCATTTCGGAAATACGGGCCGCAAAGATGGCACTTTTCTCGGGAACTTTCAATTTCAAAATCTCGTAGGCTTGAATGGCCTTTTCGTGCATTCCCTGGTCGTAATAATGGTTGGCCAAGGTCTCGGTGACAAGCCCGCTGACATTGGGGGTTCGCAGGGCCAAATTTTCACCCATGGGAGCATTCCGTACGGGCTTTATTTTGGGATTTACCTGAAGAAACTGCTCCAAAATCGCCCGTTCCATTTCGGGGTCTCGTTGGCTCACCGGCACCTCCACCATGCGCTCCGTGGGCACTTCGTGTTTCAACGTGAGCAAAAAGTTTGCAAAGGGGGATAAAGAGGCATCCGTAGGCGATTGAACCGCAGTAGGAGCCGGGGTCGGTTGGGGACGGACTTCTCTTAAGGGCGCCTGCGTCTTTTTCGACGTCGGTTTTGGTGCCGTTTTTTGGACCGGCACGTCGCGCTCCCCTGCGTCCGAAATGGGCGCGGATTTGGCTACAACTGGAGTGGGCAAAGTCCCCTTTGGGGCAGGCGGGGTGGCCGCCTCTGGGGTCGGCGCTGGCTCAGGCTCCACGGGTATGGAGACGGGGGGCTCGGGCGCGGGAAATTTTTTCGGCTCAGGAGCCGATTCCTGGGCCGAAACTTTTCCCCATTGTGCTTGAATGGCGCGACTTCGAAGCACCTGCGCACGCACCGCGGGGGGCAATGCATCCAAATTGATGTCCGCAAGCTTGGTGGTGGTCGCAGGCTTGGACGATGGTGCCGAAGGGGCAGGGACTGGCACGCTTGGCGAAGGAGTAGTCGACTCGCTGGGCCGATCGGGAGTCGAAGTAGGGACTGCCGGCGCCTCGGGGACTGCCGGCGCCTCGGGGACTGCCGGCGCCTCGGGGACTGCGGGAACCTCTGGAGCCACCCCCACGGATTCCAGCGAAGGCACTTCACCCTCGGACGACAGGTCCGGCAAGATGGGCGCTGCGGAAGGAGGTTGGTCCATCGTCGGTGTGGATTCCGCAGGTTGTTTCTTCTGCCAAGCAGCAGCCTGCACTTCTACGGGAATCAAGGGGGCTTCCGCCCAATCCAGCAAAGCTTGGCGGTGCATGGTGGATACCGCCGTCCGGTGCAGTTGCGCGGGAAATTTGTAACTGTCCTCCTCCTGCAAGCTGCGCAAGTACAGAAAATGCAGCAAGGGGGCATAGGGATAGGTTTCAACCGCATCGGCCAGCACCGACGAAGCAGGCAAGGTCGCCCCCTCTTGAAGAAAATGCTGAATGTCTGATGCCTGTAAACCCATTACCAGTTGACCAAGGAACGGTTAAAAATCTTCTCGGCCAATTCTTGGACAATTTCGTCCACCAAAGCATCTTCTACAGACGTCAAGTCGGAGGTCGCAGGGAAATTTCGGTACACCGAAAAGGATTGCTCAAAGTTCTTGCTGTCGTCTAGATGGTTGACGTAGGTGACTCGAACGGTCACACTCAATCGGCTTTGTGCCACTTGATCGTTGGCTCCCGGCGCTTCTGAGCGCACCTCATAGCTGGTGATGGCTCCGCTAAAATCGAGATCTCCATCATTTCGGACCAGGGAAAGGGGGGTTTGGCGCACCATAACCTGCTGAAGCGTCTCCGTAAACTGCTGCGACAACTTGGGATTCACGAGAGGCGCATTGTTGTCAAAACGCTGAATGCTCAACGTTTTGGCGGCCCCGACGTCTCCCCCGGTAAAGGAATATCCTCCCGAGCAGGCCCAAAGGACACTCGCGGCGCACGCCGCAGCCCACCAGGCCCTCATCCGAGGTTGAATTGTTTGATTTTTCGGTACAACGTGCGCTCCGAAATGCCCAACTCCTCGGCCGCTTCTTTGCGACGTCCCCGATGGCGCTCAATGGCTTTGCGGATCATGTCGATTTCGAGGTCTTGGAGGGACAGGCGATCAGCTCCCTCTTCGGCCGATTCGACGTCCAGGGTCTCCTCCTCAGACATGATTTCGGGCATGTACGATTCCTCACGTGGAGCGCTTGGCGCCGGAGGACTATAGGTATCATACCGGGCCAATCCGGTCTGCGGAGAGGGAGCCGGGGTGGTGTTCATCTCCGGCATGTGCCCAGAAGCAAGGGACTGAACCGCTTGCTTCAAGTTGGAAATGTCCGCACGCATGTCAAACAAAACCTTGTACAGAATCTCGCGCTCCGTGTTGAATTCCGCAGATGAAACCGCCTTTTCGCTTCGCGCGGGAAGGTTGCTTCGGTCAATTTCCGGGATGTAGCTTCGCAAAACCTCCGCCCCCAATTCCCGGTCGCTTTCCACGACACTGAGCTGCTCGACCAAGTTTCGAAGTTGGCGAATGTTGCCCGGCCATCGGTAGGATTCAAGGACGCGAACCGCTTCCTCATTCAATCGTACAGCAGGCACCCGGTATTTCTGGGAGAAGTCCTGAGCAAACTTCCGAAATAGCAAATGGATGTCGCCCTTGCGCTCCCTGAGAGGAGGTAGGTGAATTTCGACCGTGTTCAGTCGGTAATACAGGTCTTCGCGAAAATCATTTTTTTCCACGCTGCCAAGCATGTCCGCATTCGTGGCGCCGACGACGCGCACATTGACTTTTTGGGCCTTGGAGGAGCCGACGCGGATGAATTCTCCGCTTTCCAACACGCGGAGGAGGCGCACCTGTGTCCCCAGCGGTAGCTCGCCGACCTCATCCATGAAGATCGTGCCGTTATCGGCCTCTTCGAAATATCCTTTTCGAGCCCCTGCTGCGCCGGTAAAGGCCCCTTTTTCGTGGCCAAAAAGCTCGCTGTCGATGGTGCCCTCCGGGATGGCGCCGCAGTTGACGGCGACAAGGGGGGCGTGCTTCCGGTGCGAAAGGTGGTGGATGATCTTGGGAATCGCTTCCTTGCCCACGCCGCTTTCCCCCGTGACGAGTACCGAAATATCGGTGGGAGCCACTTGGATGGCCTTAAAAATCGCTCGATCTAGCGCGGCATTGCTTCCAATAATGCCAAAACGCTGCTTGACTTCTTGTATGCTACTCATGGCTTGGTCGTTTCATTCAACGAAACCGAAAGCGTCAAAGGCTCCCGGGTCGAAATGCGGTTTGCGGTCGTCCGATTGACGACAAAATTTCCGCTCGCTTCAATCTCTAAACGCGTCGCCTGGGGCAAGGGTTTAGAAAACTGGATGTCCATCGTTCGGCCCGTCCAGACCGAATTCCAAATTTCCTTGCCCGCCCGGTCAAAAACCCGGACCGTAAAGCCCACAGTCAAATTCTGAATGCACTGATCTTCCTTGGCAATACAAAGCGACAATGCGCCATCATTGCGAACGCTTTCATCCAAAAGCAAGAAGGCCAAACCCCGGTCTTCCCAGGTGCCATCCGGCAAACGGGTTTGGGCCGCGGAAGCCCATCCGCACAGGAGGCAGAATGTCAAGAATACCTGTTTCATCGCACAAGGTCTACAGCCTGCCCAATCAAGGTGGCCGGGGTGGAACGATCAATTTTGACGCGAACAAGGTCGCCAGGCTGGTACTCTTCCCGCGGGAACACCACCACCGTATTGTACGTGCTGCGTCCATAGAGATCCGCATCCGAGCGCTTGGAGCGCCCTTCAACGAGAACTTCCAAAGTCTGACCCACATAGGCGGCGAGCCGCACAGCACTGTGCTCTTGCTGCTTGGCAATAATTTCGGCCAAGCGGCGCTTCTTCACCGCCAAGGGAATGTCGTCGTCCATTTTCCGCGCCGCGTAGGTGTTGGGGCGTTCTGAATAGAAGAACATGTAACCGAAATCATACTTGACATAATCCATCAAGCTGAGCGTTTCGGCATGGTCTTCCTCGGTCTCGGTTGGAAATCCCGCAATCATGTCGTGGGAAACCGAACAGCCGGGGATGATTCGCTGAATGCGGTCAATCAAGGCGATGTACTCCTCGCGGTTGTGTCCGCGGTTCATGGCCTTGAGAATGCGTGAGCTCCCACTCTGCACCGGGAGGTGGATGTACTTGCAAATATTCTCGTGCGCAGCAATCGCATGCAGCACGTCATCCTTCATGTCCTGGGGGTTGGATGTTGAGAATCGGATGCGCATGTTTGGCACCGCTTTGGCGACCAAATGCAGCAAGTCGGCAAAATGCACGGCCGTAGACTGCGCCATGGCGCTGGCCTTCTCAAAATCTTTTTTCAACCCACCTCCATACCAGAGGTAGCTGTCCACATTTTGGCCGAGTAAGGTGACTTCCTTGTAGCCCTGCTCCCAAAGCTGTGTGCATTCTTCGATGATGGTCTGCGGATTGCGGCTGCGCTCTCGGCCCCGGGTGAAAGGCACCACACAGAATGTGCACATGTTGTCGCAGCCCCGGGTGATGGAGACAAACGCCGTCACGCCGTTACCGCCGAGTCGAACGGGTTCAATATCGTGGTAGGTTTCTTCTTTGGAGAGGAGAACATTCACCGCTTTGCGGCCGCCATCCATCTCATCAAGGAGGTTGGGCAAGTCCCTGTAGGCATCGGGACCGACCACCAAATCCACCAACTTTTCTTCTTGGAAAAATTTTTCCTTTACGCGCTCCGCCATGCAGCCGAGCACCCCAATGCGCAGCTCAGGCTTTTCTTTTTTCAGCGTATTGAATTGGTCCAAACGCGTCCGAACTGTTTGCTCCGCTTTTTCACGGATAGAGCAAGTATTGAGCAGGACCAAATCCGCCTCTTCGATGGATGTCGTGGTCTCATAGCCCTCCTTTTGGAGAATGGAAGCGACGATTTCACTGTCCGAAAAATTCATCTGGCATCCATAGGATTCCATGTACAATTTCTTGCCTGTGCCCGTTCCTTCTAGCACCAAGGCTTCGCCTTGACGCGCTTCCTCCAACAATTCGCGCTCTGCGCCGTTCTTTTCCATGAAGGCAAAATTACGGACTACGTCCGAAGTTTATGACAAAATGTCAGTAAACGATTTCTGCCGATTGTATAAAAATGTGGCCTTTACTTTGTGCGCTCTAAACCAAACCTCATGGCAAAAAATCTGGTCATCGTCGAGTCCCCCGCAAAAGCCAAGACTATTGAAAAGTTTTTAGGGCCGGACTTTAAAGTAGAATCCAGCTTTGGCCATATCCGCGATTTGCCCAACCGCGACCTGGGCGTCGACCTCGAAAAAGACTTCGCTCCCCGGTATGCCGTGAGCGACGACAAGAAAGAGGTGGTCAAGAAACTCAAGAAGCTCGCGAAGGAATCCGAAACCGTATGGCTCGCATCCGATGAGGACCGCGAAGGAGAAGCCATTGCATGGCATCTAGCCGAAGCACTGGAACTCGATGCGCTGAAAACCAACCGCATCGTGTTTCACGAAATCACGAAGACAGCCATCCTCAAAGCCATCGACCAACCCCGCCGAATCGACATGGACTTGGTCAATGCCCAGCAAGCGCGCCGGGTGCTCGACCGCATCGTCGGCTTCGAGCTTTCGCCCGTTTTGTGGAAGAAAGTCAAGCGGGGACTGAGCGCCGGCCGAGTACAGTCGGTTGCCGTGCGCCTCATTGTGGAGCGCGAGCGCGAAATCCAAGCCTTTGAATCCCAAAGCGATTTCCGCATTCATGGCCAATTTGCCAACCCCGCCGGGGCCGCCTTCAGTGCCGAAATGCCTCAAGGGATTGCTGCGCGAAATGACGTCGAGCAGACGCTAGCGAGCCTCGGAAACGGCCCCTTTCACGTGGCCAGTCTGGAGAAAAAAGCCGCCAGCCGCCGTCCCGCTGCACCATTCACCACCTCCACCCTCCAGCAGGAGGCCTCTCGGAAGTTGGGCTATTCGGTCAACCGCACCATGTCCCTCGCTCAAGGATTGTATGAAAACGGTCTCATTACCTACATGCGTACCGATTCGGTCAACCTGAGTGAAGATGCCTTAGCGGCGGCCCAAGACAGCATTACGGCCCAATACGGAAGCCAATATGTGCAGATTCGCCGCTACAGCACGAAAGCCAAAGGCGCTCAAGAGGCGCACGAGGCCATCCGTCCGACCAATCTGAACGTAACCACGGCCGGACTCGATCCAGGCCAAAAGAAATTGTATGAGCTGATCTGGAAGCGTACCATGGCCTCCCAAATGGCCGATGCCAAACTAGAGCGCACGACAGCCCAAATCGACAACACCGCCGGTCTGCGCTTTGTCGCGAAAGGCGAAATGATTGCGTTTGATGGCTTCCTCAAGGTGTACCGAGAAGGCGTAGACGAGGAAGAAGAGGATGCGGGCCTGTTGCCAACCTTGGTAGAAGGGGACGCCATTCAGCTACTCCGCGCCACAGCGCAACAGCGTTTTACCCGCCCTCCCGGCCGATTCACCGAAGCCACGTTGGTCAAGGCATTGGAAGAACTGGGCATTGGCCGACCTTCCACCTATGCCCCGACGATTACCACCGTTCAAAAGCGGGGGTATGTCCAAAAAGGCGTCAATGAAGGCGTCGAGCGGGCCTATGCCGTCGGTACGTTTCAACAGGGCGCATGGACCTGGGAGGACAAGACCGAAAAGACGGGATCGGACAAGGGCCGCATGGTCCCTACCGACATGGGCAACATCGTCACGGACTTTTTGAATGAGCACTTCACCACCGTCATGGACTACCAGTTCACGGCCAAAATGGAGAATGATTTCGACCTAGTCGCCGATGGCAAAGTCTCCTGGACGGAAGTCTTGGCCGACTTTTACCAAGGATTCAATGGACTAATCGCCAAGTCGGCGGATGCGGACCGGGCCAGCGGTCAACGCCTCCTCGGCACAGAACCGAAAACGGGCAAACCCGTCTACGCCCGCATCGCCCGCTTTGGGGCCGTCGTGCAAGTGGGTGAAACCACGGACGAAGAGAAACCACGTTTTGCGGGCATTCCTGAGGGAATGTCGGTGGAAACCATCACGCTCGAAGAAGCCCTCCCCCTCTTGAGTTTGCCCCGAACTTTGGGCTCCTACGAAGGCCAACCTTTGAAGACGAGTGTTGGCCGCTTTGGGCCCTATGTCCAAGTTGGGAAAACCTTTGTTAGCCTCCCCGAGGAACTGAGCCCGTACACCATCACCGAAGCCGAAGCTATCGCCCTCATCCGAGCCAAAGCGGAAGCCACCGCCGCCGCCCAGTTGGCTAGCTTTGACGGACCAGAAGGTCAGATTGTGGTGACACAAGGACGATACGGGCCCTACATGAAATACAACGGCGCGAACTACCCGATCCCCAAGACGACGGAGGTCTCCACGTTGACTGCTGAATTGGCTCTGGAGCTCATCGCGGCTGCCGGCGACCGGAAGCCATCGGGCCGCGGACGTAAGCCAGCTGGCCGCAAACCCTCAGCTAGCAAGGGAAAAAAGAAGTAAGCCATGTGGGAAAACGCCCTCCAACCGATACCCCAGGAATGGCTTGAAGATGCCAAACCCGGAACGCTGGGCCGCACCCTCGTTATTCACACGGAAGAAGCGGGCCTACCCGACCTCCGAACGGTGCGCATCGCCTTTTTGGGAATCCCCGAAGACCGTGCCAGCACCGACCAACGGGGGACCCGCGACGCCTCTCGTGCAGTGCGCAAAGAACTCTATGCGCTCTTCCCTGGCTCCTGGGATTTTAGCGTGGCCGATCTCGGGGACATTCTCCCGGGGCGCGACACTGTAGACAGCATGGCAGCCTTGGAAGAACTCTGTGTGGAAATCCTTCGCTGCAATTGCATTCCCTTTGTTTTGGGAGGCAGCTCGGACCTTAGCCTCTCCCTTTACCGGGCATACAGCCACTTGGAGCAACTCGTCAACGTGGGGGTGGCCCACAGCCGGATTGCCCTTGGCCAAGACAGCGATCCCCTTTCCGATCAAAACGTGCTGAGCCATATGCTCACCGCCAAGCCCTATTCGCTGTACAATCTCGCCCACATTGGGCACCAAGCCTATTACGTGGCTCCGGAGGTTTTGGACCTCTTTGAGAAAATGCATTTCCACGCCCATCGATTGGGAGAAGTCCGAGGCCAAATCCAAGAAATTGAACCACTGGTGCGCGACGCCGACCTCATGATTTTCAACAATCACGTTGTGCGCATGGCCGATGCTCCGGGCCAGTCGAACCCCTCCCCCAATGGACTCACAGCAGAGGAACTCTGCGCGGCCATGCGGTATGCGGGCATGTCGGATAAGCTGACCTCCGTGGGCTATTTCGATTACAATCCCCAGTTGGATCCAACCGGCCAAAATGCCCAACTGATCGCCCAAGCTTTCTGGTACTTTTTGGAAGGCGTGCAATGGCGCAAAGGAGACTACCCCCTTCGTCCCAAAGCCGATTACACCCGCTTTACCGTGCTCTTGGAGTCCCAAAGCCAAGAATTGATTTTCTACAAATCTCCCTTCAGTGGGCGGTGGTGGATGGAGGTTCCCGCCCACCCAGGTCAGGATGCCCGCCAGCATTTAATGCCTTGCTCCTTAAAGGATTATGAATTGGCACAGCAAGGGGAAATCCCCGATCGCTGGTGGAAGGCCGTCCATAAAGCCCTGTAACACGGTTTAAATTACTGACCAGTTTTTTTCTTCTTTCGCCGAAGGGTGGCGGATTATTTCTATTTTTAGGCCTCAAACTGCCCTGCATGACTGTACGCATAATCCTTTCAACCGCCCTTCTTGCTGGATTTTCCGGTGTGGCCTTGGCACAGCAGGACGTTCAGTTCACGCAGTACTACCACAATACGATTGGCTTCAACCCTGGCGTGGCCGGGAGCAATGACGCCATTTGCTTGAATGTTGGCCACCGATCTCAGTGGGTGGGCTTTGACAATGCCCCGACCACCCAGAACATCAATGCCGACATCCCTTTGAGCATCTTACACGGAGGTCTCCTAGTCAACATTGTGAACGACCAAATCGGCTTCTTCCAAGATATTTCTGCTGCCCTGGGTTACGCATACCAGCTAGACCTCGGCCCCGGAACACTTGGTTTGGGCTTGTCGGTCGATTTCCGAAACAAAAACGTCAAAACCGCCCAGTGGATTTATCCCGATGGAACGGCAGGATCCAACGACCCCACGATTTTGCGTCCCAACACGTCCGCCATGACGCCCGAATTGAACTTTGGCGCCTACTACACGACTGATCTTTGGTATGCCGGGCTTTCCACAAGTCGTTTACTACAGAGTGAAGCCAATTTTGGGGGCTCCGCCCGCTACAAGAGCAAGCTGCACTATTACCTCACTGGAGGCTATCATTTGTCCCTGCCAGACTATCAATTGGTATTAACCCCAAGTTTTTTAATAAAATCTGACCTCAATTCGAATATCTCCATGGACCTGAATGTCAATGCTCTTTTGCAAGACAAAATCTATGGAGGATTGGGATACCGGAATCAAGACGCACTCAGTTTAATGGCTGGATATCAGATACTTCCGTCATTACGACTCGCCTATTCTTATGACATTACCACATCCGCGCTGAGCGGTTACAGCGGAGGAAGTCATGAGATTTTCCTCAACTATCGCTTCAACATTGAGATCCCTGAGAAGGTCCCAGGAAGCTATAGAAACGTAAGATTTTTGTAATATCGCACTCTTATATGCGTTAAGCAAGCACCTATGAAGAAATCAACCATCTTCTTCCGGTTAGCCTCTTTGGCTGCCGTCGCCCTTTTGGCGGCGTGTTCTGGTTCGGACCACGGCGAACTCGTCGGCGTCCAAAACCGCCCGGATTTTTACCCATCGGATCCCTACGGAATGGTCTACATTCCCCAAGGCTCCTTCAATATGGGTAACTCGGACATCGACGTTCCTTCGACGTTGACGGCCCCCACAAAAACGGTGAGTGTATCCTCTTTCTACATGGACGAGACCGAGATCACGAACAACGAATACCGTCAGTTCATCCAGTGGGTGCGCGACTCCATTCTTCGCTACCGTCTAGCCGAAGGCCTCGTAGAAGACTATGAGTACATCAGTTATGCGGACATGAATAACCCCACATACTTTGAAGAGTACGTCGGATTGGAATACCCCGACAGCATGCAAACGCACCTCGATTGGAGCCGCAAGCTCGTATGGGATACGCGCCGCTATCCTTCCATTGAATACACGGAAGTCATTGAATCCATGTATTTGGCTCCTGAAGAGCGCTACTTGGGAGGTCGTATGTTGGATGCGCGCCAGCTCAACTACCTCTACTTCTGGATTGACAAGCAAAAGGCAGCCAAAAAGAGCAACCGTGTGCAGTACGACTTCAACGACGCCGATGGCGACGGCCGTACCTTCTCCTACAAGGACTACATCAAGGATGGCAAGGCCATCTCTGATCGCTCCAGCTTCTTTGAGAGCGAGATCGTCAACATCTATCCCGACACGTTGGTTTGGTTGGCTGATTTCACCTACTCTTTCAACGAGCAGATGCACGACAATTACTTCTGGCACCCTGCTTACGACAACTATCCCGTGGTGGGGGTGAACTGGAAGCAAGCGATGGCTTTCTGCAACTGGCGCACGCGCTACCGCAACGAGTACTTGAAGGACAACAACGATTTCCAGGAGAATGAATTCCGTCTACCTACGGAATCAGAGTGGGAGTACGCTGCACGTGGTGGCTTTGAATTGACGACCTACCCATGGGGCGGTCCCTACACCACAAATAGCCAAGGCTGTTTCTTGGCCAACTTCAAGCCATCACGAGGCAACCTAACGGCTGACGGTGGTTTCCACCCTGTGAAGGTGACTTCCTATGAGCCAAACGGCTATGGTCTCTATTGTATGGCCGGCAACGTGGCTGAGTGGACCAGTACCGCATGGGACGAGGCGAGCTACTACTATGTGGCGGATTTCAACCCTGACTTCAAATACAACGCTACAGATAGCGACCCTGAGACCCTCAAGCGCAAAGTCATTCGCGGGGGATCTTGGAAAGACATTGCCTCCTACATGCAAGTAGGTGCCCGCGATTACGAGTACCAGGACACCAATAAGTCGTACATCGGATTCCGCACTGTACAAAGCTTCTTGGGCCGAGACGCTCGTGATTTCTAAACCCAAACCCTCTACAACACAACTCTAATCCTCTTTGACATGGCTTTAATTGACGTAAACGGTAAGCGCTTCAAGAACTTCATGACCAAACTCTATGGTTTGGGTGCAGCAGTCGTTATCATGGGTGCTCTGTTCAAAATCTTGCACTTGCCCTTCGCTGATTTGATGCTGATTCTCGGTTTGACCACCGAAGCCGTCATCTTCGCAATCTCTGCCTTCGAGGCGCCTGTTAAGGAGTACGATTGGTCTTTGGTCTATCCAGAATTCGAAGGCGGTGAGTCCTCGGGCAAAGGGGGTCGCAAAGGCACTTTGACCCAAGAGATGGACCGCATGATGGAGGAAGCCAAGATTGGCCCCGAATTGTTGACCAGCCTTGGTGAGGGAATGCGCCGCTTAAGTGATACGGCTGCTTCATTGAACTCTGCCGTGGACGCTGCGGGTGCGACGGCTGCCTACTCAGATCAACTTAACTCTGCAGCGAAGAACATGGAGGCATTGAATGCGCTCTACGCTGTGCAGCTTGAGAATACCACCAATCAAGTGGAAGTACAGAACAGCCTCATGGAGAAGCTTGGCTCTTCCATGGCGAGTTCTGAGAACTTGTCTGAAGAAGTAAGCAAATTGGCCAATAACCTGGGCCAGTTGAACGGAGTTTACGGAAACATGTTGGCTGCCATGGGCGGCAACCGTGCCTAAAACGACCACATCACTGATTCACACCCTTCCCAACGAATAACTCCCCACCATGGCTTCAGGTACTCTGTCTCCCCGTCAAAAAATGATCAACATGATGTATTTGGTGTTGACCGCTATGCTGGCGCTCAACGTTTCCAAAGACATCCTCTTGGTTCTGCACAAGCTCGACCAAGGCATGACGGCCACAGTCACCACCGTAGCCAAGGGCACGGAGAACATCTATCGTTCCTTTGAGGCGCAACTGCAAGACAATCCTCGTGCAGCAGCCCCTTGGGAAGTCGCTAAGGAGGTTCGATCCAAGACGGATGAGGTGTTTGGCCTCTTGAGCAAAACCCGTACGGACTTGATCGATTTGACCGGCGGGGTGGACGAAGAAGAAGATGGCCGTCTTAACGGTGCAGACAACCGCGATATCCCCGAAAACTACCTTTTGAACGACAAAAGCATTGGCGGCCAAGGTGCAGCGAAGGAAATCAAAGCACAACTCACCGCCTACCGCGACTATTTGTTGACCGTGGCTGGGAACGATGACAACTTGAAAAACGAACTAAATCAAGCGTTTGACTTTTCCGATGTGCAACAGGAAGGCAAGAAGATGACGTGGGAAATGGCCACCTTCTCCGAACTTCCCCTGGCCGGAATTATCCCTTTCATCACGGATCTTCAATCACGGGTGCGCCGCATGGAGGCAAAATCGGTGGAGCATTTATACTCCTCCATTGATGCCGCGACCATCAAGTTTGATGGCGTACGAGCTGTCGTTATGCCTACCAACGGAACTTTCGTTACCCAAGGGGGCACCTACGAGGCCGACGTATTCTTGGCCGCCTACAACAGCGGAAACAACCCCGAATTCGGTGGCATTACCCCTAGTGCCGTGGAAAATGGCGTAGGTAAACTCCGCCTACCTGCATCCGGCGTGGGTGAAAAGAAATTGTCCGGTACCATGCAGCTTCCTGGTAGCGAGACCGTATACACGTACGACGTGGTTTACACGGTTGCACCGCCTATGGTCGTCATCTCTCCTTCGAAGATGAACGTGCTCTACCGGAGCGTAGACAACCCTCTTGAAATCTCTGTTCCCGGCGTAGCCCCCAAAGACTTGGTGGTTTCCGGTCCAGGTGTCTCTGGAAGCAACGGCAACTACATGGCGGACGTCACGAAAATTTCAGGTAAAGAAGTAGTCATCAATGTTCGCGTCAAGATGCCCGACGGCAAGACACGCGATGCCGGTTCCAAGGAATTCCGCATCAAAGGTCTCCCCCAAGCTGTTGGAATGGTCTACAAGAAATCAGAAGGCATTATGTCTGCTTCTCTGTTGAGCAAAGCTGAAGTGGAAGCGGGCTATGAAGACTTCCCCTTCGATCTGCCTTTGAAAGTCGTTTCTTTCGAACTGAAAATGGATGGCCAACCTCCGATCCAAGTTCAAGGCAACTCCATTCCTAGCACTGCGCGTGAACTCATCACTCGTCTGCGCCCTGGTAGCACTGTAAGTATCCGTAAAATTGTGGCGACTACGCCCAAGGGTACGCGCGTCTCCAATGTGGGTATCATCTCTATTGACGTTCAGTAATTATGAAAAAGTTTCTAAGCCTTCTCGCCTTTGCGCTCTCTGTAGCCGCGTTTGGCCAGGTCATCACCCCCGAGGACGATGGCTTGATCCCGAAGAGTGACATTCACTATGCCAACACGCGTGTAGTGCCCTATCCTTTCTTGCGTCAGGACGACATGATGTGGTCTAGCCGCCATTGGGAGCGCATCCATGTTCAGGAGAAATTGAACCACCCCTTGTACTACCCCGTGGTGCCCTTGCCAGACCGCAAGTCCATGTTCGACGTCATCAAGGACGCCATCATGAGCGAAGGCAGTATCCGCGAGGTGTACCGCGACGACCTCTTTGAGATGTACTTAACGCCCCAAGAGGTGGCACAAATCCTCATTCGTGTCGACACACTGCGCGATCCTGATGATCCCAGCATTATCCTCGCCGTGGATTCCATCGAGTTGAAGTCCCCCAACGTCATTGCTTGGGAGATCAAATCCGATTGGTATTTCGACAAACAGCGTGGTGAAATGAAGAGCCGCATCATTGGTCTTTCTCCTGTCGTGAAGGACCCCCAGACCCAAGAGATTTATAACATCTTCTGGATTTGGTTCCCCGATGCCCGCCAAGCACTGTCTACCAACATTGCCTACAACCCAGATAACAATACGCGTCGTTTGACCTTCGATCAGATTCTCCAGATGCGGTACTTCAATTCTGTGGTGTACAAAGAAGACAATGTCTACGACCGTATGATTGAGGATTACAAGCAAAACCGCCCCATGGAGCAATTGCTGGAATCACGCCGCATCCGCGAGGAATTGCGCGACTACGAACACAATCTTTGGCAGTTCTAAACGGAACTTCCTGCTAGAAAAGGCCGCGTTTGCGGCCTTTTTTATTCCACCCCACTATGCGCATCGGTATACTCGGTCAAGGTTTAGCAGGTACTGCCCTCGCATGGCAAGCGCATTGGGCTGGGCACTCTGTTCACATTTTTGACCCCGGGAGTCAAGACGGAGCCTCCTGGGTCGCCGCCGGATTGATCAATCCCATTGTCCTCAAACGCAAACGCCTCGTCCAGGATGCCCATCACCACATGGCGACCATGGATCGTTTTTATGCCCGGGTCACGTCCGAGTTGAAGACGTCTCTTTTTTATCCCGGTCCAGTGTATGAAGTTTTGCCCGATGGGACATCGCTTCGTGCTTGGGAAGATTTGGCCTTAGACACGGCCTTTGCGCCCTTTATCGGGCCCTGTCACCCCCTCCCTCATGCTGACTTGAAGGGTGAAGCCTTGGGGGAAGTCCTACAAAGCCGTCGATTGCGTGTTCCCCATTACCTCGCTGCAAGCCGGAGCTTCTTTGCTCGTGAGCACCATGTTCATTCTGAATTGGTCACGACACTCACCTTGGGGGATGGCCGCGTGCAGCTCCAAGGGCAGGCCCTGGATGTTTGCTTGCTGGCTGAGGGCTATCCAGGCAAGTGGACCGAATCCTTCTTTGGGCCCTTACCCTTCGCGCCAACACGAGGCGAAGGGCTGCGCATTGCATGGGATGGAGAACCCATCACCCATGCGCTGCACAAAAACATCTTTCTCTTGCCCGATGGCGATGGGCGCTATCAGGCGGGGTCGACCTATGCCTGGGATCAGCTAGATGCGGGGGCGAGTGAAGCGGCCCGGGAAGAGATCTTGACCAAACTCCAAGGCTGGTTCACCCAGGCTGTCCGTGTGGAAAACCAATGGGTGGGGGTCCGACCGACCATGCAAGACCGCCAACCCCGATGGGGATGGCATCCTGCCCATCCACATTTGGGCTATTTGAACGGGTTGGGTTCCCGAGGAGCGTTGACCGCCCCGGCACTGAGTCAGCGCTTATTGGAAGCCTTGGAAACGGCTTCGGGGTCGTAGTGCACGAAGAAATTGAGGTAGGTGATTCGGCTCAGCCGGAATATATACGGGCCCAGAACCACCAGCAATCCAGCGAGGAGCCCGATGGTTGGCCACATTCCTAGCCCCAAAACGAGCGCCGCAACCAGGTAGGTTCCGACAAACAGGGCTACCGTGTAGGCATAGGATACATACATGGCCCCGTAGTAGAAATTTGGTTCTGGCTCCGATGGTTCACCGCAAACCGGGCAATTCCCATGCATCTTGTCCATGTTTTTCAAATGGTACGGGTTGGCATCCAAGAAGAGTTTCCCCTCATGGCATTTGGGACATTTGGAGGTGAAAATGGAGTATAATTTTTGGCCTTTTCCAAGCATGGGGAGTCGATTGAGATTCTTTCGGAAGAACTTAGTAAAGGTAGGTCGTTGCCTCACGGGGGAATGTTACTTTTGTCACCCAAATGCTGAGCGTACATCAAGTTGGTCTAGCCTTCGGCGGCACGGACCTTTTCAAAGACATTTCTTTTCTGGTCAATCCTGGAGAACGGATCGGCCTCGTGGGCCGAAATGGTGCCGGGAAATCGACCTTGTTGAAGCTGATTGCCGGGCATTATGCCCCGGACACGGGCAAAGTTTCTACCCCAAGTGGGTTCAAGATAGGCTTCCTCACCCAGGATATTCCGCCCAAACCCAGCACCACCGTCTGGGAAGAGGCCGCTTCCAGTTTTGTCGAGATTAAAAAGCTCGAAGCCCAAATCGAAGGGTGGAACGAAGCGCTGGCGACCCGCACCGATTACGAGTCCGATAGCTACATGAAGCTGATTGAGGACTTGACGCATGCCCAAGAGGAATATATGATGCAGGGCGGCTACACCTATCAAGCGGACATGGAGCGTGTCCTCATGGGATTGGGCTTTACGTCCGGGGATTTCCAAAAGCCCCTGAGTACCTTCAGTGGAGGCTGGCAAATGCGGGTGGAATTGGCCAAAATTCTGATGCAGAACAACGACTTGCTCCTGTTGGACGAGCCGACCAACCACTTGGATATCGAGAGTATTCTCTGGCTTGAGCAATTCCTTAGCGACAGTCCCCAGGCGGTCATTCTGGTCTCGCACGACCGGACCTTCCTGAACAACGCCACGACGCGGACCATTGAAATCGTTTTGGGAAAGAGCTACGACTTTCCCTGCCCCTACTACAAATATTTGAGCCTTCGGGCCGAAATCCGCGAAAAGCAGCGCCAAGCCAAGGTGAACCAGGAGAAGGAAATCAAGGCAACGGAGCAGTTAATCGAGCGCTTCCGCTACAAAGCGTCAAAGGCCTCCTTTGCCCAAAGCCTGATCAAGAAGTTGGACAAAGTGGACATCATTGAGGTCGACGACGAGGATACGCGGAGTATGCGCTTCAAGTTTCCGCCTGCCCCGCATTCAGGCAAGGTGATGGTTCGCATGGAGAAGATTCACAAGCACTACGGCGAAAAGCATGTGCTGCGCGGTTTGGAAATGGAACTCGTACGCGGCCAAAAAGTGGCATTTGTCGGGCAAAATGGCCAAGGCAAATCGACGCTGGTGAAAATTTTGGCGGAGAATTTGGCCCACGAAGGACGGCTTGAGTGGGGCCATCAAGTGCAAGTGGGGTACTACGCACAGAATCAGGCCGAAGCCTTGGATGGCAGCAAGACCGTGCTCGCCACGATTGAAGACGCAGCCCCGGAGGAGCTGCGCAAGTCGGCTCGCAAATTGCTCGGAAACTTCATGTTTGCCGGCGACGATGTGGAAAAAAAAGTCAGTGTCCTCTCCGGAGGTGAGCGAGGCCGCTTGGCCCTCTGTCAGCTGATGCTCCACCCGATCAACCTGTTGATTTTGGACGAGCCGACGAACCACTTGGACATGCAAGCCAAAGATGTACTTAAGCAGTCTCTGGAGTCCTACGAAGGCACATTGGTGGTGGTCTCCCACGACCGGGAGTTTCTCGATGGGCTCGCCAACATGACCTACGAGTTCAAGGAAGGCAAGATCAAGCAATACCTAGGAGGCATTGAGTACTTCCTCGAGCAACGCAAGATGCAATCGATGCGGGAGGTAGAACTCCAGCAAGACGCCAAAAAACAACAAAAGGCCGACGCCAAAGCGCTGGAGGAAGCGCGGCCGCCCAAAGCGAGCCGCGAGGAGCTCAAAGCGGCAGAAAGAGATCTCCGCCAAGCTGAGCGGGAAGAAAAAAAGGCCCAAGAGCTTTTTGAAAAGGCTCATGCGGCCTTGGATGCCGTGGACCAGGTTATGGCCAACCCGGTGGAATTCAAGAAGGTGTCAGCGGAACCCGATTTCTACAGCCGCTACGAAGACCTGCAAAAGGCGAGCGAAAAGGCTTTTGCCGCTTGGGAAAAAGCCACGGCTGCCCTGGAGAAATGCCAACAGGCATGGGAAGCGATTGCGCCCTAACTTTACACCTATGAAGCGGATTTTGAAGCATCTGGGCCTCGTGTTTGGTCTTGTTTTGGCTGTGGGTGCTCAGGCCCAAAAGCCCAAGTTGGTCGTGTCCATCGTCGTGGACCAAATGCGTGCTGATTACCTCACCCGATGGGCGGATCATTATGAGGGCGGCTTTGCCACGCTTTTAGGCAGTGGCGAAGTGTTCTACAACGCGCATTACACCTATGCGCCTACCTACACGGGTCCCGGTCACGCCTCCATCTATACCGGGACGGATCCGCGCTACCACGGCATCATAGCCAACGACTGGTACCAGCCTGAATCCCGCGACTTCATGTATTGTGTGGAAGATGCCGACGTTTCCGGCGTTGGAGTGGGCTTGGATCCAAATGCCTCACAAGGAAAGCGGAGCCCAAAGAATATCAAAAGCAGCACGTGGACCGATGAGTTGGAGCTGGCCACCGACGGTGCTTCGAAAGTATTCGGCTTCTCCCTCAAGGACCGAGGGGCCATAACGGCCGCCGGGCACTTTGGGGATGGCGCCTTTTGGTTGGATGCTAGTGGTTTCATCACCTCCACCGCGTACATGGAAGAACTACCCGTTTGGATGCAACGCTTTAACAAGAAATACAGCCCCGAATCCTATATGAAGGGGGTGTGGGATTATTCGCATGACCGCAGCATCTACCCTTCTACCTACACAAACGCATACGAACGCGCACCCAAGGGAGCCGCGTCGGCGGATTTTCCCTACGACCTAACTGCGCTGTATCGCGCTGGGGGCATTGAAGCCCTTAAAGCAACCCCCTGGGGCAATCAAATCCTTGTAGACATTGCGCTCACAGCAGTAAAAGCGGAGAAACTTGGACAAAACACCGCTGGCGTGACGGATGTGCTCGCGATTAGTTTTTCTGCCACGGATTACATCGGACATGCCACAGGGGTGCGTTCCCACGAAACCATGGACATGTACCTGCGTTTGGACGCTCAATTGGGTGAGCTCTTCAAAGGCTTAGATGCCTTGGTAGGTGCGGGCGAGTACCTCGTCGTTCTGACCGCAGACCATGGCGCGGCCCAAAATCCGCGCCTGCTTGAGCAAGCCATGCCCACCGCCAACTGGTATCCTGCTGACCTGGAAGCTGAGTTACGTAGCCTGATTGCCGCCGAAGGAGTCCCTTCTGAGGCCGTTTTGAATTTCAGCAACGAACAAGTGCATTTGGACCTCAGCCAGTTAGGCGATGACGAGGCAGACGATTGGATGGATGCCACGCGCGATGCCCTGTTGAAGCACCCAGCTATTGCGGAGGCCTGGACGCTGGAAGAGATTCGCATTTCGCCAGACCCATTTGCTGAAATGCGCCGAAACGGCACGGACAAGCGCGGCGGTCAAGTCTACTTTGCCCTACATCCTGGCCACCTCTCCTACAGCAACGAAGGAACCACCCATGGTTCAGGCTACGCCTATGACACGCATGTTCCCGTGGTCTTTATGGGCAACGGATTCAATCCGAGTTCGCGCCACAATGAACGCATCGGCGTGAAGGACATTGCGCCAACGCTCTGTAAAATCCTGGACATCGCCTTCCCAAGCGCCTGCACAGGCAACCCACTATGGGTGAACGCCGGTTGGGCGGATTAAAAGGCTTTACTTCAAGTTTTTAGGGACCACGCACACCGGTATCGGCAACATCTTATGTCGGTTGGCCCGGTGGTGCTGGGCATAAATCTTGAAGACTTCTCCTTGGCGCACCGTGAGTCCTCGCCCTGCTAGAAAGCGTCCGTCTGCTTCGTACGGGGTGCTGGGGTCCCAACCTATCGTTTCGGCAAACAGCATGGCCCATTCCAGCTCAGGATAGGTCGCGCCCAATTGGTCTTCATCACTGCGGTCATCGCTCCATAACCCATCCGTCGGACGCGCCTTGAGGATGGATTTGGAAACGCCAAGGTGCGTACCCAGGGCGTACACCTCCGTTTTTAAGAGGTCGGCAATCGGACTGAGGTCGACTCCCCCATCCCCGTATTTGGTGTAAAAGCCTACTCCAAAATCTTCCACTTTGTTACCGGTGCCCGCTACGAGCAATCCATGGTTTTGGGCCTCCGCGTAAAGGGTCGCCATGCGAAGTCGAGCCCGCGTGTTCGCGAGGGCCAAGAATTGACTGTCCGAATCGTCCAAATCCAAGGCTTTGACGTGTGCCTCGTAAACTGGACTGAGATCTACCCGGCGCTTGTAGACGTTTTGATGCTGCTCTGCCAGGTCATCCATGTGCTTCCAAGCGCGGTTCACATGGCTTTCGGGCTGGTAAATGGGCATTTCGAGGAGGTGGACGGTCAAGCCGGTTCGAGCCGCTAAGGCCGACGTCACGGCGGAATCGATCCCTCCGGAAACCCCCACGACGAAGCCTTTGGCACGCGCTTGAAGCGCATAGGCTTTCATCCAATCAACAATATGCGAAGTGACAGCAGATTCATTCATGCGATGCGGAGTACTTTTGAAACCGCAATGAAGCGATTCTGTTCAAAATTACTACTCCTTGGCGGGATGGTCGCGGCTTTTAGCGGCTGCCAAACTGATCCTTGGGACATCGCCCCTGTAGAATCGGAAGCGATTGAATTTGTGGCCTTTGCGGATTCCGTACTCCCATTGGATTCAGTGACTTTGCTCCCCATGCTGGAGCATTTAGCGCCGAAATACCCCGAACTCTTCCTCCCCAGCGTCCCCGAGGGCGACTGGCGCGATGATCTTTTGCCCTATTTGACGGACCCCGAGGTCAAAGCACTCTACCAGGATGTTCGGACCGTGCAAGCCGAGGTGCCCGCACTTCAAAATGAGGCACTCGTTGCAGCGATTCAAGGCGGTCTGGATCGCTACGCAGCGCATATCGGCGCCTCTTCAAGCGGGTACTCAGTCCAACGCGTGTACACGTATGTGAGCCGCAATGAAGCGCCTATGGTCCTCATCGCTCCGGGGGTGATCTTCCTACCGCTTGACCGCTACTTAGGGGCGAATCACCCCGCCTATGCCCAGGAAAGTGCCTATTTGGTCCAGCAGCACCAGCCCGAAAATGCCCCTGTCGAAATTTTCAAAGCCATCGCGTCCTGGCACGATTCCAAAGCTCTTCCAAGCGACTTTAGCCTTCTTTCTGGGATGATTTCCGAAGCCAAAACGGTCCTCTTTGTCCAAGCGACCTTGGGAGAGGATGCCGCCCTCCGCGCCTTGGGCTATACGCCGGGAGACCACGCTTTCATGGAGGAAAATGAAGCCGATTTATGGGGCCTCTTTGTGGGCCAGCGTTGGCTCTTCAATGATGAGGTAGACCTTAAACGCAAGCTCATTATGCCTGCGCCTTTCAGCAAATTGGGCACCCCAAAAGACCGCGAAATTCCGGGGAAAGCAGGGGTCTGGTTTGGCTGGCAAATTCTCCAATCGTATTGGCGGCAGCATCCAGAATCGACACTCCTCGAAATCATGGAATTTGCCGACGCTCAAAGTCTTTTTCAACAATCGGGGTACCGCCCCTAACACCTTTTTCATGGATTCTACCATTACGCTCCAAATTTCTCTCGATGATAACCGAGTGCCCGAAGCCATTTCGTGGGCTGCCCCCGAAGGTGGGGTGGATCAAGCGGCGGCCGATGCCTTCATGTTAACCGTATGGGATGGCAAGGGGAAAGAGGCGCTCCGAATTGATCTGTGGACCAAAGACATGTTGGTCGACGACATGAAGAAGTTCTACCACCAGACCCTCCTGGCCATGGCGGATGGCTTTCAGCGCGCCACGAACGAGGAGGCAATGGCGGAGGATATGCGCGATTTTGCCCGCTACTTTGCGGAGAAGCAGAAATTAATCGGGTAAACCGGAAGGGAGCGATGCTCGCCGGAAAAAGGTGGGCTTATTTTCCGAGTTGCTCCGCCATGATGGGACCCACTTCTTCGTTGAGTTCCTGGATGTAGCGGATGATTTCGGTGCGGCCCAGTCCGGAGGTGGCACTAGACAAAAACATGGGAGGTAAATTCTCCCATTCCTTTAACAACTTGCGCTTCATGGCCGCCTGATTCTTTCCGAAGGCAGAGGAGGACAGTTTGTCCAACTTGGTGAATACCAAGCTAAAAGGAATGCCCCATTGGCCAAGACTGCGCAAAAAATCCAGGTCAATTTCCTGGGGTTCATGGCGGCCATCGATCAATACAAAGACGTTGACCAGGTTGGCGCGGTTGCGCAGATAATGGCTGATCATTTTGGAAAAGGTCTCCCGCTGAACCTTGCTCACCCGGGCGTAGCCATAGCCAGGAAGATCCACCAAGCTCCAGGCTCCCTCGTCCATTTTGAACAAGTTGATAAGCTGGGTTTTACCTGGTTTTCCCGATGTTTTGGCCAGACCCTGATGGTTGGCCAGCATGTTGATCAAGGATGACTTGCCCACATTCGAGCGACCAATGAAGGCGTACTCCGGCACGTGCATGGCGGGGCATTCCTCGGTCCGAGAAGCGGACTGAAGAAACTCCGCTTTGACGTGAATTAGGCTTTTGGGAGAATCCGATCCAGCCATCCGGTAACAAGGTGATTAAATTCTGTGGGGCGCTCCATCATGGCAGCGTGGCCACACTCATCCAACCAATGCAATTCGGATTGAGGAAGTAGCTCATTGAACTTGTCCGCGACTTCAGGCGGAGTGACGGCATCTTGACGGCCCCATATAATGCACACAGGCACCTCAAATCCGGGCAAGTCTTCCGCCATGTTGTGGCGAATGGCCGATTTGGAAATGGCTAAGGTTTTGATGGCCTTATTCCGGTCGCTCACGGTATCAAACACATTGTCAATCAGCTCGTCCGTCGCGACCTCCTTCACATAGAAGACATCGCGCACGCGCTCTGCAATGTAGTTTCGATCTCCCCGGCGCGGATACGAATTTCCCATGGCGGATTCGTACAAACCCGAAGATCCAGCAAGGACTAGACCTGCCACAGACTCCGGATACATTTTTTGGAACATCAAGGCAATATGCCCTCCGAGTGAATTGCCTACCAGAATGACTTTTTCATAGCCCTTGTGGTCCACGAATGACTTCAAAAACTTGGTCAAACTCTTGACGGAAGTCGTCGCAAGGGGCATGCTATAGAGGGGCAACTGAGGAACGGTTACCTGGTAGTTGAGAGCACTAAAGTGATCGACTTGTGCTTGAAAATTGCTCAAGGTTCCCATCAATCCGTGAAGAAAAATAATGGCTTGACCTTCCCCCGACTGGAGGTATTCAAACTTTTCTTCATGCACTAATTCGGCCATAGGGATGGAATTTAGGCTGCAAAGATACGCATTCCTCAAGGCTTGGTTGCGCAAACCACTACCGCACACATTTTCAGCTATTTAGATAGGAAAGTCAAAAGTTATCAACTATTGTGGGTATTTGTGGGAGAAAGTGGGAGAAATGGGTATTTTTGAAGGAATAAATCCCGCTATGGCCCCATTAATTGGTGTTTACGAATGCAAAATGGACGCGAAAGGCCGCGTCACCGTCCCTGCTGGCATTAAGAAGCAGCTGGCGGAGCTGGGCGCGGGCGGATTTATTCTCAAGCGCAGTGTATTCAGCCCTTGTTTGGAGCTGCATACGCAGGCCGAATGGGCGAAGGTGACCGCCTCCATCAGCAAGCTCAACCGTTTTGTGAAAAAAAATGCCGAGTTCATTCGCATTTTCCACGCCGGAGTCAAGCAGATTGAAATGGATGCCGCGGGCCGACTTTTGATTTCAAAAGATTTAATCGCTTTTGCGCACCTTGAGGGAACGGTGGTTTTTAGTGCTACCCCCTTTGGCTTGGAAATCTGGAACCAAGCCGCTTATGAGGATGCGGTTAATCCAGCGGGTTTAGACTTTGCCACATTGGCAGAAGAGGTGATGGGCGATCAATCTGAGCAGCATGACCTACCATAACCCGGTCCTCCTCCAAGAATCGCTCGATTTACTTAACCTCCGCCCCGAAGGCACCTACGTCGACGTCACATTTGGAGGCGGTGGACATAGCCGCGCTATTCTGGAGCGCCTAGGGCCTCAGGGCCGTTTGATCGCTTTTGACCAAGATCCCGATGCGGCCGCCAATGCACTTGACGATCCCCGCTTTACGCTAGTGCCCCACAATTTTGAACACCTACGCCGCTTTCTCAAGTTGCATCGTGCCCCATTGGTTGACGGTATTTTGGCCGACCTCGGAGTGAGCTCCCATCAGTTTGATGTGTTTGACCGCGGCTTCAGCATCCGAGGGGATGGCCCCCTCGATATGCGAATGAATCCCCGACTGGGCCAATCCGCGGCGGAATGGCTCAATGAAGTGGATGAGCTCACTCTGGTCCGAACCCTGGCCGTATATGGCGAGGTGGATCGACCCAAACGAGTTGCTCAAGGCATTCTGGCAGCCCATACCACCAGCCCCATTACCCGAACCCAGCAACTTCTCGACGTCATCGAACCGTTGGGCACCCGAGGAGAAAAACTTTTTGCCAAGGTCTTTCAGGCCCTACGCATCGCAGTTAACCGCGAAATGGAGGTCCTAGAGCAGCTCCTAGAGAGCGGTAAGGATGTTTTGGCCCCCGGAGGGCGCTTCGTGGTAATCTCCTACCACAGCCTGGAGGACCGCCGGGTCAAACTCTTTTTCCGAGAAGGGCAACTTGAAGGCGAAGCCCCCCGAGACTCATTTGGTAACCGGCTCGTGCCCTTCAATCTGATAACGCGCAAGGCCCAAGTGCCGAGCGTGGAGGAAATTCACCTGAACCCCCGCGCACGAAGCGCCAAGCTGCGCGCGGCCGAACGACGTTCCGAGCTATGAGCGTCCGCGTATCCAAGAAACGCCTCCAGCAATCGGGCCGTGCGGCCCGAGAAATCCTCCGTGGCAGCTTTATTGGCCACCCCGTCATCATTCGCAACCTTCCGTTTGCACTCTATGTGACGGGGTTGAGCCTCATCGCAATCTGGGGAGCGCACCGCGCCGAATCCCGGGTCAAGGAGATATCCAAGAAAGTGGTACACCTGAACGAACTGGAAAGCGAGTACCTCGAGGCGAAATCCAACCTCATGAAAATGGGAACGGAATCCTCGGTTCGTCAACGCAGCCAAGCATTGGGCTTGGTCCCGTCTCACCGTGCGCCTGAGCGCATAGAACTGCCCGGCGATGAGTGATTTTGATCCCCGAAGCACCCGTTGGCTCGCCGGCCTCGTCCTGTTCATCAGCCTGTTAACTTTTAGCATTCTGGGCCGACTGTACTATGTGAGCTTCAAACTTGGCCCAGATTTGGTGGCTGCTGCACGCGAAAAAGTCATCCAAGAGCGCCAGGTTCCCGCGAGCCGCGGCAACATTTATTCGTCCGACGGGCAATTGCTTGCGACCTCCATGCCTGTGTACGAGCTGCGCTGGGATGCCGCTGTGGTGGACGCCGAACGGATGAACGCCCATATTGCCGAAACCGCCAAGGCCCTCGCCCACTTGCTGCCCGAAAGGACTGCGAGCGAATGGGGCAGCTACCTGCGCCAACAATTCAATGGAAAACGTCGCTACGCATTGATTGCCAAAAACTTGAGTTATTCACATTACCGAAAGGTGGCTCAAACCCCTTTGTTCGCGGGGAGTAAATTCAAGACTGGCCTGATTGCCGAGGAGCGCTTTACCCGCTTGATGCCCCTTGGCGGCCTGGCAGAGCGCACCATAGGCTACCAACGACCCGATGCGACGGCCGGACTCGAAGCCTCTTTCCACGAGACCCTGCGCGGACACGACGGCCGACGCTGGATGCAAAACTTGGGCGGCAACCAATGGAAGCCCATGGAGAGTTCCTACACCCGCGACCCCCAGAACGGCCAAGACATCATCACGACCCTGGACGCCCGGATGCAAGATGCCGCCCACCGCGCTTTATTGTACACCCTCAAAAAATACGGAGCGGATCATGGCTGCGTCGTGCTCATGGAGGTGAAAACGGGGAAAATTCGGGCCATGGCCAATTTGGGCAAAGTGCCTGGGGATTCAGCCTACACGGAGCTGCGCAACTATGCGGTTTGGGAAAAAACAGAACCGGGATCAACATTTAAGGTGGCCAGCGTACTCATCGGCCTAGAAGATGGCACCGTGGACACCTCGGACATCATTGACACCTCGCCAGGCGTCTACACGATTTACGGGCGCAATGTGAACGATTCGCACCGGGGAGGATATGGCCGAATTTCCCTAGGTCGATCCTTGGAACTCTCTTCCAACACCGGCATTGTCAAAGCCCTCTATCCCAAATACGCCAAGAATCCGGAAGCCTTTATTGACCGCATGTACCAGCTTGGCTTGGCCGATCGTTCCGGGATTCAAATCAAAGGTGAGAGCATGCCCCACATTCCAAAGCCTGGGGACAAAGACTGGTATGGCACTACGCTTCCTTGGATGTTCTTCGGCTATGGAGTGCTTTCAACGCCCTTGCAAACATTGACGTTTTACAATGCCATTGCCAACGACGGAACCATGGTCGCCCCTTCTCTTTGGGAAGCCACCCGGGATCGCGGCATCGTCACCGACGCCTACGAAACCCGGGTCCTCCACCCCGCCATCGCTTCCAAGGAAAACATCGTGCAGATTCAAGACCTGCTTGAAAAAATCGTGATTCGGGGTACGGCGAAAAACATCTACACCGATTCGCTGAGCATGGCCGGGAAGACGGGCACATGCCAGCTCAATTATTGGGACCCTGAAAGCCGTGGATACCAAGCCTCCTTTGCCGGCTATTTTCCCGCAGACAACCCCATGTATTCCTGCATTGTGGTCATTAACCGTCCGGTCATTTCGGTTGGATACTACGCAAATATTGTGGCGGCCCCTGTTTTCCGCGATCTAGCGATGGCCGTCTACCGCATGACGCCTCAGACCTCCGCCCCCGCCACGGGATACTGGGCCGAGGGCATTCAGAAGTCGCACAGTCAGTCCCAAAAGACCATGACCCAGCGCCGCCAGACCGCCATTCAAGCACTGGAGGCAGGGCGTATGCCGGACCTCACAGGATGGGCCGCCGCGGACGCCATCGCTTTGCTCGAGGAGCACGGATTTCGCATTCGCCTGCATGGCCACGGTCGCGTACAGCGGGCTACGCGCCAGGACAAAACCATTGAATTGCACCTCGGATGAAACTGCTAAAAGACATCCTATTCGGATTGCGCCTTCAAGACGTCGTGGGACCAACCCAAGTGGCCATTGAGTCCGTGACGAGTGACTCACGCGCGGTGCGCAAGGCCAGCTTATTTGTCGCCATCCGCGGCACCCATCGAGATGGCCACCACTTTGTCGAAGCCGCCGCGAATGCTGGGGCCTGTGCCATTCTCTGCGAGGAACTCCCCGACAGCCTACATCCCCACGTGACCTATTTACAGGTTCCCAACACTCAGCACGCGTATGCCCTCTTGGCAGCCAATTGGTTTGGCCGGCCTGCCGAGCAGATGCAGTTGGTCGGTGTCACCGGGACCAATGGAAAGACGACCACGGCCACCCTCCTCTACCAGCTTTACACCCATCGGGGAGTCAAGGCTGGTTTGATTTCAACCGTGCGCATTGTGATTCACGGCAAGGAATTTCCTGCTACGCACACCACCCCCGATGCTTGGGTTCTGCAAAAATACTTGGCCGATATGGCCGCCGCAGGGTGCAAGGTGGTCTTCATGGAGGTGAGTTCCCACGGGCTCGTCCAGCAACGCGTGGCGGGCATCCCTTTTGCCGGGGCCATTTTTTCGAATATCAGCCGGGACCATTTGGACTACCACGAGACCATGGACGCCTACGTGGCCGCCAAGAAAATGCTCTTTGACGGACTCTCCTCCAAGGCCTTCGCTTTGGTCAACAGCGACGACAAGCACGGCGAAACCATGTTGCTCGATTGTGCCGCCAAACCCATCACCTACGCGCTTCGTCGGGCCGCAGACATCAAGGTGCGCGTCCTCGAAAGCCACCTCAATGGCACCCTGATCAGCATGAACCAACGCGAATGCTGGATGCATTTGATTGGTGAGTTCAACGCCTACAATGCGGCCGCCATTTTTGGGGCGGCAACGGCCTTAGGGATGCCCGCGGACGAAGCCTTGCAGGGTATTTCGGCCCTCCATTCGGTCGATGGCCGCTTTCAACGAGTCCAAGGCCCGCAGGAGATTGTCGGCATTGTCGACTATGCCCACACACCAGACGCCCTCCAAAATGTTCTGCAGACCCTACAAGCCTTCCGGCAAGGACCCCAGCACATCATTACCGTCGTGGGTTGTGGCGGGGACCGCGACACCGGGAAGCGTCCCCAAATGGCCCAAATTGCCGCCGACCTCAGCGATTACGTGGTCCTGACAAGCGACAACCCCCGCAGTGAAGCGCCAGCAGCCATTCTACGCGATATGGAAGCGGGATTGGACCCCGTTCAGAAGCGCCGCTGCATCACCGTGGAGGACCGCCATCAGGGCATCAAACTCGCCTGCCAGCACGCCAAGCCGGGGGACATCATCCTCGTCGCCGGCAAAGGCCATGAGAAATACCAAGAGATTCAGGGGGTCAAGCATCCCTTTGATGACGTTGCCGTACTGAAATCCACCCTTAAAGACGTCCACGCCTAAGCCATGCTCTACGAACTCTTCACCTACCTCGACCGCTTGGATGTTCCGGGCGCAGGACTCTTCCAATTTCTGACCTTCCGCGCGGCCATGGCCATCTTGGGCGCCTTAACCATCAGCTTGCTCTTCGGCCGCCAATTGATTGAACGCCTTCGTGCCCAGCAGATTGGAGAAACCATTCGCGACCTCGGACTCGAGGGCCAAATGGCCAAAAAAGGGACGCCCACCATGGGTGGTTTGATCATCTTGGCCGCCATCATCATCCCCGTCGTCTTCTTTGCCGACCTCGGGAACATCTACATCCAGCTGCTCCTGTTGACGACCATTTGGATGGGCGCCATCGGTTTCGCGGATGATTACATCAAAGTCTTCCAGAAAAATAAAGAGGGCCTCCGTGGCCTCTTCAAAGTCATCGGTCAAATCACCTTGGGGATCATTGTCGGGGCCATTCTGGCCTTTCACCCAGATGTCACCATGAAAGAAGAGGTGCCCATCGCCCGTCAGACGAACCTCTATGGGGAAAGCACACAGCAAGCTCCCGTTTTTGGGCAGGCGGAACAGAGCCTCAAAACCACCATTCCCTTTTTGAAGGACGCCACCTTTGACTACGTGCATCTCACCGATTGGCTCGGTGGTGCAGAATGGGCGTGGATCGGCTTCATATTGGTCGTCATCTTCATTATCACGGCAGTGAGCAATGGCGCCAACCTGACAGACGGCCTCGACGGCCTTGCAGGCGGCACTTCGGCCATCATTGCATTTACACTAGCGATCCTGGCCTATGTCAGCGGCTCGGTAGTCTTCGCGAGCTATTTGGACATTATGTACATCCCAAATTCCGGCGAATTGGTGGTCTTCGCTGCGGCTTTCTTAGGAGCCTGCATCGGCTTCCTGTGGTACAATACCTACCCCGCACAGGTCTTTATGGGCGACACCGGCAGCTTGTCGATTGGCGCCATCATTGCGGTCTTTGCCATTGTAGTACGCAAGGAGTTGCTCATTCCCATCTTGGCGGGCATTTTTCTCGTCGAAAACCTCAGCGTCATCCTCCAGGTGAGCTACTTCAAATACACCAAAAAGAAGTTCGGCGAAGGCCGACGCATCTTCCTGATGTCGCCCTTGCACCACCACTTCCAAAAGAAGGGCCTGCACGAATCCAAAATCGTCACTCGCTTCTGGATCACCGGCATCTTCCTCGCCATTTTCACCCTCATTACCCTCAAGCTTCGTTAATGGCGCATCCCCTTTCCATCGGCATCTTGGGCGGCGGCGAAAGCGGCGTGGGCGCAGCCTTGCTTGCCAAGCACCGCGGCATTCCCTGCTTCTTGTCGGAGGGCAAGCAGTTGGGCGAGGCGCACCGGGCCGAACTCCATGCCGCGGGCATCGACTTTGAGGAAGGTGGCCACGACCTCGAGCGCCTTTGTGCCTTTGAGGTGGTCGTGAAAAGCCCGGGCATCTCGCCCGCCTTGCCGGTCGTTCAGGCGCTCAAAGCTGCAGGCGTCGAAATTTGGTCCGACATCGAGTGGTTCTACCGCAACATCCCAAAGGGCGCAAGGGTAGCCGCCATCACGGGCTCCAACGGCAAGACAACCACCACCGCATGGCTGGGCCACATCCTGGAGCAGAGTGGCGCCCGAGTACGGGTCGGTGGCAACATCGGTACCGGGGCCGGCAAACTGCTCTTGGGCGATCCCGCGGACATATACGTGTTGGAGGTCAGCAGCTACCAACTCGAGGACTGCCCCACCTTCAAGCCCCACGTGGCCGTCTTGACAAACATCACGCCGGACCATTTGGACCGCTATGGCACCTTGGCCAACTACACGAACGCCAAGTTCCAAATCACCGCCCACCAATCGGAAGAGGATGCCTTCCTCTACTTCGCCGAAGACCCCATCACAGTGGCCGAACTCGGTCGCGTGAAGGCCCAGAAATACCCCATTTATATCACCGAACCCGCCGAAAAGCCCTTGATCGGGGCCTATCCGGAGGGTACTCATTTTACTCTTATCCCTCATCCTGAAGAAGCTATGACCATCGAGGAACTCGCCTTACAAGGCAAACACAACAGCTACAATGCCCTGGCCGCCGGCCTCAGCGCCCGACTGCTCCAGGTCCGTAGCGATATGGTGCGCGAATCGCTCGCCCATTTTGAAGGGTTGGAACACCGCATGGAAAGCGTGGGCCATGTCCACGGCATTCATTTCGTGAATGACTCCAAAGCGACCAATGTCAATTCCACCTACTATGCCTTGGAGAGCATGAAGACGCCTGTCGTTTGGATTCTCGGCGGGGTCGACAAAGGCAACGACTACTCTGAGCTATATGCCTTGGTCGAGAAAAAAGTCAAAGCCATCATCGCCCTCGGTTCCGACGTCGCCAAAATCCGCGAGGCCTTCCAAGGCCGGGTGGAGTTGTACGAAGAGGTTTCCAGCATGGATGCCGCCGTGCGCACCAGCTACCTCCACGCCACCAAAGGCGAAACGGTCTTGCTTTCCCCTTGCTGCGCCAGCTTTGACCTCTTCCAAAACTACCAGGACCGCGGCCTCCAATTCAAAGCCGCCGTCCGCAAACTCTAAGCCTCGCCTCCGCAATGAACCCCATGGAACGCTTTACCACCTATTTCCAAGGCAGCACGCAGATCTGGATGATCACGCTGCTCTTGGCGGTGTTCTCGTTCCTTCCGGTCTTCAGTGCGAGCACCAATGTGTACATGCACATGGCACATATCACCTTGGGGCTGCTCATTGCTCAAGGTGCACACCGGGTTCCCTACCGCTTCTTCGGGCCCCTCTCTGTCATGATGCTCTGGATTTCGTTGGGCCTCCTCGCGTTCACCATCGCCCAGGGCCAAACCATTGGAGGCGCCAACTCCTCCCGTTGGATTTACGTCTTTGGCCTTTCCTTTCAGCCCAGTGCTTTGGCGGCGGTCACACTCATGGTTTATTTGGCCCGAAAGCTGGCCAAACACGAAGGTCCATGGGAATTTAAGGCGTCCATCAAAAGCCTCCTGTGGCCCATTTTTGCCGTTTGCGCCCTGGTCCTCCCCGCCAACTTCTCCACCACGGCCCTCATTTTCGTCAACAGCATGATCCTGCTCTCGGTGGGAGGCTATCCTTTGAAGCATGTGAGCAAAATTTTGGGGACAGGCATCGTCTTTTTGGGCCTCTTCATTGCTCTCGCCAAAGCCTTTCCGGAGGCCATGCCCAACCGCGTGGACACTTGGATGGAGCGCATTGACACCTTTGTCGGAGGCGGGGACGAGGACGACACCTACCAAACGACTCTGGCTATGACGGCCATCGCGGAGGGCGGGGTCAAAGGCATGGGTCCTGGCCGGGGATTGCACAAGCATTTCTTGCCCCAAAACAACTCGGACTTTATCTACGCCACCATCGTCGAGGAATATGGCCTCGTAGGCGGCACCGCCGTGCTCCTGATGTACCTCTGGTTCATGTTGGCTTCGGTCCGCGTGGCTCGAAGGGCCCACGATTTGTTTGGTCGCCTGGTGGTCATTGGGCTCAGTTTTGCCATCTCCTTCCAAGCTTTGATCAACATGGCTGTGGCGGTCAACCTGTTCCCGGTCACGGGCCAAACCCTCCCACTCGTCAGTGCCGGCGGTTCCTCCATCTGGATGACCTGCCTGGCCATCGGCATCATCCTCTCCGTCAGCCGCGGGCGAGGGGACGGCGAAACGATGGATGCCGACATGGATCAAGCCAATGCCGAGGAGATTCAATCCCTAAACGCCTTGGAAGATGCCTAATCCCGTGCGCATCGTTCTCAGCGGAGGTGGAACCGGGGGGCATATCTTCCCCGCGGTCAGCATTGCACACGAAATTCGAGCGCGCTACCCCCATGCTGAAATCCACTTCGTCGGCGCCCAAGGCCGAATGGAGATGGAACGCATCCCGGCCGCAGGCTATCCCATCACCGGCATTCCTATTGCGGGCTTTCAACGGAAAAACCTCGCCAAAAACCTCGGTCTTCCCGCCAAGATCATCCGCAGCCTTGCCCAAGTACGCGCCCTCCTTCGTACCCAAAAACCCCACGCCGTCCTGGGTACAGGCGGCTATGTCAGCGGTCCCACCCTCTTTATGGCACAGCGCCTGGGCATCCCCACGCTCATCCAAGAGCAGAATGGGTTTGCCGGCTGGACCAACCGCCTCGTCAGCCGCCGTGCCCGCGCGATTTGCACCGCGTATCCGGGAATGGAGCGCGTCTTCCCTGCCGACCGGACCTTCCAAACAGGGAATCCCGTACGCCCCGAAATAGCCGCCATGGCAAGCCATCCGCCGACGGAATCCGAGCGCTCCGCCGCAAAAAAGGCCTTGGGCTTTGATCCGAACCGCCCCCTCATTCTCATCCTTGGCGGAAGCCAAGGTGCCCGCGCCATCAACCATGCTGTGCGGGAGGCCGAAGCCACTTGGATGGCCGCGGGCCACCAAATTTTGTGGCAATGTGGCCGTTTTTACATCGACGAATTGAACGCGCAGTTCACTCCCCATCCAGATCGCCGCATCACCGCCTTCCTTGAGGATATGGTCGCCGCCTACACCGCGGCAGACCTCCTCGTTTCACGCGCAGGGGCAGGCACGCTTTCGGAGGTGTGCTGCGCGAGTGCAGCCGCCCTATTGATTCCTTCGCCCAATGTGGCAGAAGACCATCAAACCCACAACGCACTTAGTCTGCACCAACGCGGCGCGGCCCTCCATGTACCCGAACGAGACGCCCACCAGGTGACCGCTCTGGTGATGGACTATTTGAACGATCCTGCTAAGCTGGAGGGCCTCCGGGCTGGAGCCCGGGCGCTGGCGCAGCCGCGCGCCGCGCAAGAGATTGTGGATCATGTCGAACGCCTTTGGACTTGGAAGCCATGACTATGCCGCGCGCCATCGATTTCTTGGGCATTGGAGGCATTGGGATGTCCGCTTTAGCCCGATGGGCTCTGGCCCAGGGCATGACGGTTTCGGGCTACGACAAAACGCCCAGTCCTTTGACCGATGCGCTGAGTGCGGAAGGTGCGCGCGTCCGGTTTGACGATCGCGCGGAGGCTGCGCCGTCGGATCCTGCGACCTGGGTCATTTATACCCCGGCCATTCCCGCACAGCACCCGCAATTAAGGCAGGCCTTGGAACGCGGGCAGACGGTCATGAAGCGGGCGGCCTTCTTGGGACTGTTGGCGAATGAAGGCACCTGCTTGGCGGTAGCTGGAACCCATGGCAAGACCACGACTTCCTGTTTGCTCACCTGGATAGTGTACCAATCAGGTCGGCCTGTTCAGGCCTTCTTAGGGGGCATTTCGAGCAACCTTCAAAGCAACTTTTTAGCGGGCCCCGCGGAGATTACCGTTGTGGAAGCGGATGAATTTGACCGGTCCTTTTTGCACTTGCATCCGGCGGCGGCGGTGATTACCTCGACGGATGCTGACCACTTGGACATTTACGGCGACGCCGGCCATGTCGCTGAAGCCTTTGGGCTCTTCGCCGGGCAATGCGATCGGGTGTACCGCAGTGCCTCCGCCTCTGGGGTGCCTGGCGTCGAATATGGCCTGGAGCAGCAAGCCTACCGGGCTGAAAATGTGCGCGTCGAAAACGGAAAACAGCACTTCACCTTGGTGCTCGGCGAGGAGCGGGTGGACCATGTTCAAGCCGGGCTGCCAGGGATGCACAACATCGAAAATGCGGTTGCGGCCGCCTGCCTTGCACACCACGTCGGGCTTTCGGCTGAGGAGATTGCCCAAGGCATTTCAAGCTTCACAGGGGTACGTCGCCGTTTTGACGTGCGCTGGACCGCACCAGGACAGGCCTACATCGACGACTATGCCCATCACCCCACGGAGATCACGCGTCTGTTGGATGCCGTGCACAGCCTGTATCCCGGTCAATCGGTGGCACTCTTGTTTCAACCCCACCTTTTCAGCCGCACCCGGGACTTTATGCCCGAATTCGCCCAAGCCCTGGGACAGGCTGATCGTGTGGGTATCCTACCCATTTATCCCGCACGGGAAGCCAGTATCCCGGGCATCACCTCGGAAGTCTTGGTCTCCCAAATTCTAGGCGCTGTGTTGGTTCCCGCTTCGGAAGGCGTGAATTGGCTCGCCGCGCAGCCCGAAGCTATCAAGCTCACCGTGGGTGCCGGGGACATCGACCGCTTGGTCGAACCCTTTGTTGAACACCTCCAACACCGTGCCGTATGACGTGGTTTAAACGCATCGTCGTGCTCTTCACCTGGGCTTTGGTCCTACTCGGGGGAGCCTTTGCACTGTTGAGTAGCCAATCCCTCCGGGAAAGCCGCCCCATTGTCGGCTACACCCTTACTATTCAAAGTCCTGAAAATCAGAACTTTTTGATCAAAGAAGACCTGATTGATGTGCTCCGCGAGGCCGGAGCCCCCTGGGATAGCGTTTCTCGGAAAGAAATCAACATTCCAATGTTAGAAGAAAATCTCCGCAAACACCCGCTAGTGCTGGGCGCAGAGGTATTTTCAACCTGGGAAGGAGTACTCCATGTGGAGATCGTCCAAAAAGAAGCTAAAGCACGCATGGTCAACGGATTAGACATGATGTACGTCGATGATATGGGAGGGACATTCCCCCTGTCGGCGCATGCGACCGCCCGATTGCCGCTCTTAACAGGCCTCGAAGACTCCCTCCAGCGCGTGGAAGCCATGCAATTATTGCACCGCGCAGCGGAGCATGCCGCCTTCCCTGGAGGTTGGTCTGCCTTAGACCGCGATGACCGCGGCCGCTACACCGCCTACCCCGATTGGCATCCCCACGCCATCCGCTGGGGCGCCGCCTCCCGTTTTGATGAAAAAGCCCACAAGGCTCACGCTCTCTATGCCCAATTGCTCCAGGCCAAATCCCTGGATAGCTTGCGCTGGATGGACGTGCGTTTTGCCGGCCAAGTCGTGTATGAATTTATCGATTGACCCTATGAAAACCCACCGTATTGCTGTCGGCCTCGACATCGGAACCACCAAAATTGTCGCCCTCATCGGACGCCACAATGAATTTGGTAAAATTGAAATCATTGGGCACGGTACGGCACCGAGTTTGGGTGTCCAGCGCGGTGTGGTGGTCAACATCACCCAAACGATTGAGTCCATCGAAAAAGCGGTGGAGCTCGCAGAGCAAAGTGCCGGTTTGAACATCAAATCCGTCGCCGTGGGTATTGCTGGGCAGCATATTCGCAGCTTGCAGCATTCGGATTACATCACCCGCGAAGATGCGGAGGAGGTGATTGAGGATGCCGATTTGGACCGCCTGACCGAAAACGTCCACAAGCTTGCCATGATGCCCGGTGAAGAAATCATCCACGTCCTGCCGCAGGAGTACAAAGTGGATGGCCAAGGTGACATCAAGGAGCCCCGGGGCATGTACGGCGGACGTCTGGAGGCCTCCTTCCACATCGTGGTGGGTCAGCTGACCAGCATCAAGAACATCGCGCGGTGTGTGAAGAGTGCGAATTTGGACCTGCACACCGTCAACTTGGAGCCCCTTGCCAGCGCGGATGCCGTGTTGAGCCAAGAAGAGAAGGAAGCCGGTGTGGTCCTGGTGGATATCGGAGGTGGCACGACCGATGTGGCCATTTTCAAGGATGGCATCATTCGCCATACGGCCGTCATTCCTCATGGGGGCAACATCATCACCAGCGACATCAAAGAAGGCTGTGCCATCATCGAAAAGCAAGCGGAAACCCTCAAGGTTCGCTTTGGAAGTGCGTGGCCTGGAGAGAACAAGGAGAATGAAATCGTTGCCATTCCAGGTCTGCGTGGACGCGATCCGAAGGAGATTAGTCTCAAGAACTTGAGCCGCATCATCCACGCGCGCTGCACGGAGATCATTAACGCGGTCTTTACCGAAATCAAAAATTACGGCTACGATCAACCCTCCAAGAAGCTGATCGCTGGCGTCGTGATCACCGGGGGTGGCAGCCAGTTGAAGCACATCAAGCAGCTGGTAGAGTACTTGACAGGTTTGGACACTCGGGTCGGCTACCCCAATGAGCACCTCGCATCGCTTGACGCGACCAACCCCTTGAATTCCCCCATCTATGCCACGGCTGTCGGGCTATTGATGCAAGGTCTAAACAGCCGAAAGGAAGTTGATTTTGTGGAAGCCCTGGAAGAAACCGCTGAGCCCGTCGTTACAGAACTGGAGGCCGACGTCGCTTCGGACACCGAGGTCCCCGTCTTCGATCACGAAACGGCCGACGAGTCAGAATTTGACCACATTTTGGATGAGGCCGACCAGCCAGAAGAAGCGGAGGCCCAGTGGGCGAGCGCAGCCGAAGGTCGTCCCTCCAACGCGCCAGTCACCAGCACGAGCCAAGGGAATTGGTTCAAACGCTGGGCAGACAAGTTCATTGACATGATTGACGAATGATCCCTACCCTATACTATGTCTGATACGCTCGATTTCGACCTACCCAAGCACCGCTCCTCCGTCATCAAAGTGATCGGTGTTGGAGGTGGAGGCTCCAATGCAGTCAACTACATGAAGTTGCAAGGCATCCGCGGGGTGGACTTTATCGTCTGCAATACGGATGCCCAAGCCCTGGCGCACAGCCCGGTGGAGACGAAGATTCAGCTCGGTGCCGACTTAACAGAGGGCCTCGGGGCGGGAGCCAATCCCCAAATCGGCGAGAAAGCGGCCTTGGAAAGCTATGAAGTCATCCAAGCTGCCCTCCAGAGCCAAACCAAAATGGTTTTTATTACCGCTGGTATGGGTGGCGGCACGGGGACGGGCGCTGCTCCGGTCATTGCGAAAGCTGCGCGCGAGCTCGGTATCCTAACCGTGGGCATCGTGACGGCGCCCTTCGCATTTGAGGGAGGCTTGCGCCAACGTCAAGCCGAAGCGGGAGTTGACAAGCTCAAGGAAAATGTCGACTCGCTCATTGTCATCAACAACAACAAACTCCGAGAGGTATACGGCAATCTGGGCTTTAAAGCGGGGTTCAATAAAGCGGATGAGGTCCTAGCCACGGCGGCCAAAGGCATTGCCGAGGTCATTACCCACCACTACAATGTGAACATCGACCTGCGCGATGCGCGCACCGTCTTGCACAATTCCGGAACGGCCATCATGGGATCGGCGAAAGCAAGCGGCCCCGATCGCGCCATGAGCGCTGTCCAAGAGGCCTTGGATTCGCCTCTGCTCAACGACAACCACATTCATGGGGCGCGGCATGTACTGCTCTTGATTGTGTCGGGCAGTGGCCAGCACGAAATCACCTTCGACGAAATCGGCGAAATCAACGACTACATCCAGGATCAGGCGGGCCGCCAAGTAGACATCATCATGGGTATCGGCGAGGATGAACACCTCGGGGATGCGGTACAAGTCACCGTCATCGCAACCGGTTTCAGTGCGAGCAACCCCGTCGGCGCTATCGCCCCCGCGGTGCCCGAAACCATCGTATACGACCTCGATGAAGACAAGCCTTTAAACGCTGTTCCCAAAGCGCCCGCGCCCAAAGTGGCTTCGGGTCCCAATGCGCAAATAGACTTGTTTGACGCGATTGAAGACCAGCCTCTTCCCGAAGATCCCAAATCTGCCAACCGCCCCAATATGATGGGCCTTCCGATGGCGGAGCAGCCGTTAGAGCGCACCCCGCTCCCTGAAGATGCGGAGCCCGTGGTGCACCACTTGGATGAGTTGGACGCCGACACTTCGGTGGCCGACGCTCTCCATGCCGAGGGGGCTCAAGAAGGCGATGACGCTGAAGCGTCGGAGGCACACTTCCCCCTGCCCACATTGGAGGAGGATCTAGACGCTCCTTGGGAGACGCCGCTGGCCGAGCCCTCTGCGGACGTCTTTGATTCAGAGGAAGTCGCTCCGATAGACCACCCCGCCCCGATGCCCACCACGGAAGTCGAATCCTTCGAATCCATGACAGACCCCATCGAGGTCCACGAGGCGGAAATGGAGGAGGTGCCTACGATGTCCATGGAGCCCCTGGCCCTCGACACGTTGGATAACGAAGAAGATTCCCCCGCCTACGAGACCCCCGCTTTTGATATGAGCCACACGGTTGAGTGGGACTTTGAAAAACCGCTTTCTGGGGAGCCAGCCAACGAATCCGAGGAAGTGAGCATTTTTGCCCTGGATGACGAGGACGCCGAAGAGGGTCCCAGCTTCCTATGGGATGCCCATGAGCGCTTTGATGCATTCAGCTTGGATGCTCCGGAGGACGAATTCATCCCTGAATTTTCTGCTCCTGTGGTTCCTGAAATCCACCCAGAAGTCGATGGCCTAGTGGATGATCTCGCATTGGGAGAGGTCGGGCACGACGTATCGGAAGAGGTGGACATCTTGGAGGACTTGCATGCCGAAGCAGACATGTCGCACGATTTTCGCCCCGCAGAGGCGACCCTTCCTGAGCGGGAAGACCTAACCATGGTCGCCGAGGAGACAGCCGCAGCCTCCGATTTTGACCAGCCCGAAATTCAGGCGGAAGAACGTACCGAAGTGGCCAACGAAGCCCAAGAAGAAGAACGCCCGGTGCGCCGCGAGGTTTCCAGCTTTAATCTGGAAGACCTGCGTGCCCTGGAGGCCTCCTTGGCTGGCCATGCCGCCCCGGTCGCCGAGAACATCCACGCCGACAGCCCGACCAACGAAGCCGAGGCGGCCGAGGACATCTCAGACATTGTTGAGGCGCCCAAGGCTATAACCACACAGGTGGAGTCCTCCTTCAGTGCAACCGAGGCTCCTGTGCTGGATCCCGAAGCGGCCTTGCCTTCATCCCGCCCGGAGATTTCCGTTGAAGTGCCCCGCACAACCGGACGCGATGAGTCGGGGTTTGAACTTAAAGTGGTCCAACCAGCGCCGCGCGGTCCCGTATCCCTCGATCCCGAGAATGACCCCATCAGCCGGGAGCAACTTCAGCGCCTGTCCGCCGAACGTCGCGCTTATTTGCAGAATTACAACCACAGCTTCCAAAACACGGTGCAAGCCCTCGTTTCGGAGCAAGAGTGGGATACCCCGAGCTTTGAGCGCAAGGGCATGGACGTCGCCCCCAAAGCCTACTCCAAGGAATCCAACCTAGGCCAAACAGGTATTTCAGGCGATAAGAAAGACATCGAATTCCGCGCACATAACTCATTCCTCCACGATAATGTCGACTGAAGCTTTGGATAGCCAATTAACGCAGGACCTCAAGGACGCCATGCGGGCGAAAGCCACCGTGCGCCTTGAAGCGATTCGCTCCATTCGGACCGCCCTAACCATGGAAAAGTCCAATGCGGGCAATCATGGTGCGTTAACGGAAGCCCAAGAGGTCGCTGTGTTGCAGCGATTGAAAAAACAGCGTCAGGAATCTGCCGACATTTATCACCAGCAGAATCGCCCAGACTTGGCGTCCATCGAGGAGGAGCAGCTCGCAGTCATCGCCGCCTACCTCCCCGAAATGCTCGAAGGTGCCGCCTTGGAGGAAGCGCTTAAACCCCTTTTGACCTCCGTGGGTGCCGCGGGAATGGGCGATTTTGGTAAAGCTATGGGGGTGTGCAGCAAAGCCATGGCAGGAAAAGCCGAGGGCAAAGCCGTGGCGGATGCTGTGAAGAAACTTCTATCGGGAGGCTAATTCCGCCACTTAGAAAAACTCGTAAATCAGTTTCAAGGCAAAGACCTGAGATCGGCCATTCTTCGCATTCATGCCGCGCCAATTGGAGAGCACCACGGTAACGTCCTGCCCATAATAGGGAATACGCACCCCGGTTTGAACATAAGGCCCGTAATGGGCGTCCCGCGTTGTTCCAAAGACGTCGAAATAATAGACGTCATAGCTTCCAAATCCGAGTCCAAAGAAGGCGCCAAGGAGCCGGCTGCTACTCTGGGTTGATCCCATGCCCGCTGCAAATTCCGCACATACCGCATAATTCGCTCCGAAGGCCCCCGCCCCGGTCACCATGGACTGGACAAAGGCCCCCCCAAAGGGGGCACTCAGCCCTAGACTGAGGTCGTCATTGATGGGCTTTACATAGCGCGGCACATAGGACAAGCCATTGCCGATAAATAATTGGCCGGCATTATTGCGGGGAACACCAATAGAATAATCGTACCCAAAGCCGTGCAAAAAGTGCGGGTCATTCTGCGCCCAAGCGAGGTGCACACTGCTGAGGAGTAGAATCGATAGGAAGCGCTTCATTGGGGTGAAGATAGCAAAAGAGACGGGGCTTTTGGGCGGTACCTTTGCCCCAACATGCCCATCCAGAATCCCATCCACGCCGCGCTTCGAAGCTACAAAGCCGCTTTCAGTGGGCTCTCAACAGAGGCCTGGGTTTTGGCCACAGTCATGTTTGTCAACCGAGCAGGCACCATGGTTCTCCCCTTTTTGAGCCTATATCTCACAGAGGGTCTGGGATTTAGCCTCGAGGATACGGGCTATGTGATGGCCTGCTTTGGCGCCGGGTCTATGTTGGGCGCATTCAATGGAGGTTATTGGACGGACCGCATAGGGAGCTACAAAGTCCAAAGTTTTGCGCTATTTGGCGGGAGTATTTTATTCTTAGGACTCTCCTTTGTTTCGTCTTTTTGGCTACTATGCTTGGGTATTTTCTTGCTCACGGCCGTGGCCGACATGGTACGTCCCGCGAATTCGGCGGCCGTTTTTGAATATGCCAAGCCCGAAAACGTCACCAAGGCCTTTAGCCTAAACCGCATGGCCATCAATTTGGGCTTTTCCCTCGGCCCCGCTGCAGCGGGGCTCATTGCCGCTTTAAACTACCAGGGCTTGTTTTGGGCGGATGCCTTAACCTGCTTTGGTGCAGGGATCCTCTTTACTGCCTACTTCCGCAAACGCCAACCCCGGCAGGCCCGAGAAGCCAAGCCAACTGGGAAATCGCCTTTCCGAGATCGCAGCGCGTTGGCTTTTTCCGCCTTGGTCTTGCTCTTTGCGATCGTCTTCTTTCAGTTGGTGGCCTCCTTGCCTTTGTATTACCGTGGGGAGTTTGGATTGTCCGAGGAAATGATTGGCTTGCTGCTCGGTGCGAATGGAGTCCTTGTGGTCGGCTGTGAAATGGTTTTTGTCAATTGGGCGCAAAATCGAATCAAGCCCCGATTTGCCATCGCGCTAGGCTGCGTGGTTTTGGCGCTCTCCTTTGCCACCTTGAATCTCTTGGACGGCGTACCCAACTTATTCGTCTCCATGGGCATCCTGAGCATCGCCGAAATTCTCGCTATGCCCTTTATGATTTCCTGGGTCACATTGCGCGCCGGAGACGCCTCTCGAGGTCGGTACCTAGGCATGTATGCCGCTACCTACGCTCTCGGGCATATCCTAGCCCCCATCATTGGGACGCGCATGATTGCCGGAGCCGGGTTCACCTCCCTCTGGTGGCTCTGTACGGGTCTTGCTCTCGCAGCGGCCCTAGGCTTCAGTCAGCTACCTCCCGCGACTGGGCGTCAATCACCGCCATCGCCGCGGCATTGACAATCTCGCGCACGCTGGAACCGAGCTGTAAGACGTGGGCTGGATAATTCAATCCGATTAACAACGGACCAACGGCTTCCATGCTGCCCATGGATTGTAAGAGTTTGTACGAAATGTTGGCGGAGCTCAATCCGGGGAACACAAAAATATTGGGCTCTTTTCCCACCAAATCACTGAATGGGAATTGTTCCTGCAGCAAGGTGTTGTCCACCGCGAAGTTGGCCTGCATTTCGCCATCAACGATTAATCCAGGCTCCCGCTCGCGAATTATTCTCAAAGCCTCACGCATTTTTCGGGGCGTCTTACCCTCAGCGGATGACCCAAAGTTGGAGTAGCTCAGCAGAGCGATCCGGGGTTCAATATTCATTTTGCGCACCATGGCTGCCGCCTCGCAAGCGATCTGAGCCAAGCGTTCCGCGGAGGGATCCTGGTTCATCGTAGTGTCTGCAAAGAAGCGGGGACCGCGCTTGGTCAGCATCACATAGACGCCTGCCACCGTGCGGCTATGGTCCTTGGGGCCCAGGATTTCCAAGACGGGTTTGACAGCCCGTGGATACTTCACCATGGACCCTGTAATGTAGGCATCGGCATCGCCCATGCGGACCATCATGGGCCCGTAGTAATCGCGGTTGCGCATATTCCGACGCGCCTCATCCACGCCGACACCCTTGCGCTGGCGCCATTTGTAGTAGACGTCGGCATACTCGCTAATGCGCGGAACATGGAAGGACTTCACATCAATGATTTGGACCTCTTCGAGACCCAAGGAATATTCTTCATTGAGTGCTTGAATGCGGTTGACATCGCCCAAGAGAATGGGCTCCGCAATGCCCTCCTCAAGAACAATTTGCGCCGCTTTCAGCACTCTGTAGTTGTCTGCCTCGTTGAAGACAACTTTCTTCGGGTTGGTTTTGGCCTTTTCCATGACCAATCGAATGAACTTGTCGTCTCGGCCCAAACGGCTGCGCAGTTCCTCCTCATAGGCATCCCAATTGGCAATGGAGGTTTTGGCGACCCCCGATTCCATCGCTGCACGCGCAACCGCCGAGGAGACAGTGTAGATCAAGCGCGGATCAAAGGGCTTGGGAATGATGTAATCCGGGCCGAAGGTCAAATTGCGGCTTCCGTAGGCCAGATTCACGATTTCAGGGACAGGCTCCTTGGCCAATTCGGCAATGGCGCGAACAGCCGCCAGCTTCATCGGTTCGTTGATTTGGGTCGCATGAACATCCAGGGCACCGCGGAAAATGTAGGGGAAGCCCAGAACATTGTTCACTTGGTTCGGATTGTCACTGCGGCCCGTGGCCATGATCAAATCATCCCGTGTGGCTTTGGCTAATTCGTACTGAATTTCGGGGTCTGGATTGGCCAAGGCAAACACGATGGGGTCCGCGGCCATGGTCAAGATCATATCGGGAGTCAGAATATTCCCTTTTGACAGCCCAACGAAAACATCCGCCCCGGCTATGGCTTCGGATAATTCGCGCAAAGGCGTTTCCCGGGCAAAGCCAAGCTTTTCATGTGTCAGTCCCGTGCGCTCGGAGTGAATGACCCCTTTGGAATCGCACATCAGCAAGTTTTCGGGTCGAACGCCCAACGACAAATACAACGTCGCACAGGAAATCGCACTCGCTCCCGCTCCGTTAAAGACCACTTTCACGGTCGAGATATCCTTACCGACAATTTCCAACGCATTGAGCAGGGCAGCACCGGTGATGATGGCCGTACCGTGCTGGTCGTCATGCATGATAGGGATGTCCAGTTCCTCACGGAGGCGCTGTTCAATTTCAAAACACTCCGGCGCCGAAATGTCTTCTAGGTTGATTCCCCCGAAGGTGGGGGCGAGAATTTTAACTGTTTCAATGAATTTTTCTGGGTCCTTCGTATCCAATTCCAGGTCAAAAACGTCGATGTCGGCAAAGATTTTGAATAGGACCCCCTTGCCTTCCATGACGGGTTTGGAGGCCAGCGGACCAATGTCCCCAAGGCCCAATACGGCCGTTCCATTCGTGATGACCGCCACCAAATTGCCCTTGGCTGTATAGCGGTAGGCATCCGAGGGATTTGCAGCAATTTCCAAGCAGGGCTCCGCGACGCCGGGAGAATACGCGATGCTTAAGTCGCGTTGTGAGTTCGATGGTTTGGTTGGAATGACCTCGATCTTTCCAGGACGGGTTCCTTCGTGGTACTCTAAGATGTCGCGCTTGCGTATGGGGGCATTTTTCTTGGCCATGAGGGGGTGCTTTATCAAATACAAAGGTGGGGACGATTTTTTATTGAACTACCTTTGGAAAAGACTAAACGCATTTAATCGTGTACACAGGATTACTTCACACGCACCGGTCGGTGGCTTACCTCTTTTTGCTGGCTACCACGGCTTTGGTTCTTTTGGCCATTTACCGCCGTATTTCAGGGGCCTCCGGAACCGATTCAAAAATGACCTTATTGGCCAAACTTTCCCTTATCAGCGGACACACCCAGCTCCTCCTTGGTTTGGGTCTCTACTTTGTGGGCCCTTGGTTTGAACTGCTGACCACCAATACCGCTGAGGTGATGAAAAATGCGGACGTGCGTTGGTTCGCCGTAGAACACATCGCTGCCAATATCGCGGGCATTGTGCTTTTAACGATTGGAAACAGTAAACTGAAAAAAGCCAGCACCCACGAAGCAAAAGACAAGACCGTCCTCATTTTCTTTGGACTGGGACTCTTGCTCATCCTTTCCCGCATCCCCTGGGAGCGCTTGTTTTAAGGTGCCCAGATGTTAGAACGCGACTCCGGCAGGCCCAATCAGGCCGAGCGCTGCATCCTCATTGGGGCAGTGACCCGCGATCAAAATGAGGCCAAAAGCGAGGAATACCTTGAAGAGCTTCGGTTTTTGGCCTACACCGCCGGAGCCGAAACCTTAGAGGTTTTTACCCAGAAACTTGATCGCCCCGATTCCAGCACCTTCCTAGGGAGTGGCAAAATGGAGGAGATCAAAGAATACGTCCAAGAGCATGGCATAGACTTGGCCATTTTTGACGACGAGCTCTCCCCATCACAACTCAAGAACATCGAGCGATTGCTGGAGATCAAGGTCATGGACCGAACCAACCTGATCCTCGACATTTTTGCGGCACGCGCCCAAACCTCCTACGCCCGCACCCAAGTCGAATTGGCCCAGTACGAATACCTACTGCCTCGCTTGACCCGCATGTGGACCCACCTTGAGCGCCAAAAAGGCGGCATCGGCATGCGTGGCCCGGGGGAAACCCAAATTGAAACCGACCGCCGTATCATCAAAATAAAAATCGCGCTTTTGCGTGAAAAGTTGGTGAAAATTGACCGCCAAATGGCCACCCAACGGGGCAACCGCGGCACCCTCATCCGCGCCTCCCTCGTCGGGTATACCAACGTGGGGAAGTCCACCCTGATGAATGCCTTGGGAAAGACCGACGTCCTCGCGGAAAATAAATTGTTTGCCACCCTGGACACGACCGTCCGCAAAATCGTCATTGGCAACCTGCCTTTTTTACTCACGGATACCGTTGGTTTTATCCGCAAATTGCCCACGCAGCTAGTTGAATCCTTTAAATCGACCTTGGACGAGGTCCGTGAATCGGATATTCTCTTCCACGTGGTCGACATTTCCCATGATTCCTACGAAGACCACATGGCCTCCGTGAACCAAATTCTCACCGAACTCAAAGCCCATGAAAAACCGACGCTTGTCGTGTTTAACAAGGTAGACGCCTGGGAGGCACAGCCGGATGAGGATGGCCACATGGGGCGCATTGAAGATGTCCAGAATCGCTGGATAAAAGAGTTGGGTGGACAATGTGTGTTCATTTCCGCCACCAACAAGGACAATTTCGACTCGCTTCGAGAGTCCATCTACCGCGCGGTCGCGACGTTGCATGCCGCACGTTTCCCCTTCGACACCTTCCTCTATTGAGGGGTTCAGGGCGAAAGCATTGAAGCGCTCTGTTTTATTGCTCCAAGGTTCATGCGCGCAGCGAAGGTCCACCTGCGGGGTCCAGGAAAAAAGAGATGAAACGTTTAAAAAGGCGCGCGTAGCGCACACTCTCGCTTCCTAGCTCTCAAGCCCTCTAGCTCCTAGCCCTCTAGCTCCTTATTTGAACGCAGGAATCCCCGTCACATCCATGCCCGTGATGAGCAGGTGAATGTCGTGGGTACCCTCGTAGGTCACCACGGACTCCAAGTTCATCATGTGGCGCATGATGGGGTAGTCCCCGGTGATGCCCATGCCGCCGAGCATTTGACGCGCATCGCGTGCGATCGTCAAAGCCATGTCGACGTTGTTGCGCTTGGCCATGGAGATTTGGGCGGTTGTGGCGCGGCCTTCGTTCTTGAGTTGACCCAAGCGGAAGGTGAGCAATTGGGCTTTGGTGATCTCGGTGATCATTTCGGCCAGTTTCTTTTGCTGAAGCTGGAAGCCTCCGATGGGCTTGTCAAATTGTACGCGTTCCTTAGAGTAGCGAAGGGCCGTGTCGTAGCAATCCATGGCCGCACCGATGGCGCCCCAGGCGATGCCGTAGCGGGCAGAATCCAAACATCCAAGAGGAGCACCCAAACCAGATTTGTTCGGCAGGAGATTCTCCTTGGGAACCTTCACATTGTCGAAGACCAGCTCACCGGTGGAGGAGGCACGCAGCGACCATTTGTTATGGGTTTCAGGTGTGGTAAAGCCCTCCATGCCACGCTCGACGATCAGTCCGTGGATGCGGCCTTCTTCATTTTTGGCCCATACCACGGCGACATGGCAGAAAGGCGCATTGGAGATCCACATTTTGGCCCCGTTGAGGAGGTAGTGGTCGCCCATGTCCTTGAAGTTGGTGACCATGCCCCCAGGATTCGAGCCGAAGTTGGGTTCGGTCAAACCAAAGCTGCCGAGCCATTCGCCGCTGGCCAATTTGGGCAAGTACTTCTGACGCTGCTCCTCATTCCCGTAGGCATAGATGGGGTACATGACTAAGGAAGACTGCACCGAACAGGTTGACCGCACACCGCTGTCGCCGCGCTCAATTTCCTGCATCATCAGACCGTAGCTGATTTGGTCCAAGCCAGCACCGCCGTATTCGGTGGGGATGTAGGGGCCAAAGGCACCAATTTCTGCCAAGCCTTGGACGATTTGCGTGGGAAATTCCGCCTTTTGGGCGTAGTCTTCGATGATGGGGCTCACGTCCCGCTTTACCCAGTCGCGTGTCGCGTCGCGAACGAGCTTGTGCTCTTCCGTGAGGAGTTCGTCCAAGAGGTAATAATCGGGGGCTTCAAAGAGGTCAGGTCGCATGTCTATGAGGTTGTGGCGGCAAAGGTACGGCAGAGTCCTTTCCGGTTTGTTTAACGAAGTTTTGGATTGCTCTCGTGGCGATCCTTGTCGCGGGCCCCTTTGGCGGCCATGCGTCGATCAAAAGCCGCTTGAAGGTCCGTGCCCGTTTGATTAGCCAGACAGAGAGTAACAAAGAGTACGTCGGCGAGCTCCTCGCCCAGGTCTTTGGTCTTGTCGCTTTCCTTTTCGGACTGCTCCCCATAGCGACGGGCAATGATGCGGGCCACTTCGCCCACTTCTTCGGTGAGTTGGGCCATGTTGGTCAGTTCATTGAAGTAGCGAACACCAAAGTCTTGAATCCATTGATCGACTTCGGACTGGAGGGATTGAATGGGTGTGGCCATGTTATTCTTTGTTTTTGGAGTCCATGGTGATGGTGACGGGACCGTCGTTGATTAAAGCGACTTGCATATCCGCGCCAAACTCTCCCGACTTCACAGATAGGTTGGATGCATGCCAGAGCTGGTCGAGAAAATCCTCATACAAGGGCTTCGATGTGCGTGGATGGGCAGCTCGGAAATAGCTTGGACGGTTGCCTTTCTTGGTAGCCGCATGGAGCGTGAACTGCGAAATCACCAAAATTTGCCCTTCCACTTCCATCACCGAGCGATTCATGACGCCCTCGTGGTCCTCGAAGAGGCGCATTTTCGCGATTTTCTGAGCCATCCAGGTATTGTCTTCGGGGGTATCGCCTTCCTCCCATCCGGCCAAGACAACTAGGCCCGCGCCGATGGATGCATGCACCTTTCCATGAATTTGGACCGATGCTTGGGTAACCTTTTGGAGTACGACCCGCATTCTTAGTCCATTTTAGATTCGGCATGCCGGTAGGGATCCTCGCCTTCATCCCCTTTCAGCATATGGACGTAATTCTCATACCGGCTTGGCGCGATGTGGTGGGCCTCATAGGCGGCGAGCACGGCGCAATTCGGCTCGTCCACGTGCGTGCAGTTATGGTATTTGCAGCCCTCCCCGAGCGCGAAGATCTCCGGGAAATAGTGGCTGACTTGGTCCTTTTCCATGTTGACGAGGCCAAATCCACGGATGCCCGGCGTGTCAATCAGGTAGCCCCCGAAGTCCAAGGGATGCATTTCAGCGAAGGTGGTCGTATGCCTTCCTTGCCCATGCGCGTCCGAGATTTCGCCCGTTTTGAGGTCCAGGCCCGGCTGAAGCGCATTGGCCAGTGTGCTCTTCCCCACCCCGGAGTGGCCCGAGAAAAGGGTGACCTGGTCCTTCAGGAGGGCCTTGAGTTCGGGAAGCCCCTCGCCCGTCACCGCTGACACGCGCAAACAGGGATAGCCTGCCCGCTGGTAGGCCGCTTCACGGTAGCGGAGCTCGTCCAATTCCTCAGGGCCGCAAGCATCCATTTTATTGAAAACGAGACGTGCCGGAATGCCGTAGGCTTCCGCGCTGGCCAGGAAACGATCCATGAAGCCCAACAAGGTTTTGGGCTCTGCAATGGTGCAGACCAAAATGGCCTGATCGAGATTGGCGGCAATGACTTGGGTTTTTTTCGACAGGTTGACCGAGCGGCGAACCATATGATTCTTGCGCTCGAGGACATGTGAAATGGCGTAACGGCCTTCCGATTCCGGCTCCAAGGTGACGAAGTCGCCGACCGCGACGGGATTCGTGGCTCGACTTCCCTGCAGGCGCATAGCCCCGCGCAAGCGTGCGTCCACCAGTGCACCGTCTTCCAGCTGCACGCGGTACCAACTTCCGGTCGATTTGATTACCCTGCCTGTCATTTCATTCCAAAGATATCTGCCTTACTTTCGGTGGGCAGTATGAATATGAAAAAGTTTCTCCTCCTTTTGGCTTTTTTGCCTGGGCTACTCCACGCCAAAGACCTCATTGTGCTCCAAAGTGGGCTCCGTTTTGAGGGACACATCGTCCGCATGTCCCCACAGCACCTCGTTTTTGAGAACGATGGACAGCGTTTCCGCATCCCCGCCTCGGACCTTGCTTTCGTCGGATTGGATGAAGCCGAGTCCATGGATGACGTCGATGCCTGCCTACGTGCCTACAACGACACGCGCCTTCGCGGACGTCAGTGGCACAATTTCTTTGGAGGCGTATTCTTCGGGCCGATTACGGTGATTTACGATTTGGTCAAGACGTATCATCCCCTCAAAGACGAGCGCGTTCTGCTTTTGAGCCGGAACAAAGGCTATTTCTCCGACCCCATTTACCTTGAATGCTACAGTTATCGGGCAAAAACCTCCGCGACGCTGCAGGCGGCCGGCGGCTGGGCCACGTGGGTCCTCTTATTTAGCAAGCGTTAAGCGATGGCTATTACCACGCATGCATTGTCCAAACACTATGGCACCCAAAAGGCCTTGGACCAAGTCACCTTGGACCTTCCTAAAGGCCAAATCGTCGGACTCCTCGGACCGAATGGAGCAGGGAAGAGTACCCTGATGAAAATTTTGACCGGCTACATCCCCGCCAGTGAAGGCAGCGCCATGGTCTGCGGGTTGGACTGCGCCAAGGACTCCCTGGCTGTTCGTCAAAAAGTAGGCTACCTCCCTGAGCACAACCCGCTGTATTTGGACATGTATGTCACAGAGTTTTTACGCTTTGTTGCCAACCTCTACGGAGCGCCCGAAGAAGCGGTGGAACAACGCATCGCCGAGGTGGGACTAACCCCCGAACGCCACAAGCAGATCAAGCAACTCTCCAAAGGCTACCGCCAGCGGGTGGGCCTGGCTGCGGCCCTCGTGCACGACCCAGAGGTACTCATTTTGGACGAACCCACGACAGGCCTAGACCCAAATCAATTGGTGGAAATTCGGAAGCTCATCCGACGTGTCGGAGCGAACAAAACAGTGTTGCTTTCCACCCACATCATGCAAGAGGTGGAAGCACTTTGTGACCGAGTTATCTTCATCCGCCAAGGCAAAATTGTTCGAGAAGCCTCCATGGATGTATTTACTCGCTCAGGCGGAGAAAATCTGGAGGCCGCATTCCGAAAGGTTACTTCGTAATTCGGGAATCCATCCCCAAAAAAAAGCCGGGCAAACCCGGCTTTTTTCATTTCTTGCGGAAGTAGATTTCCATCGGAACCCCTGTGAAATCATAGTGCTTTCGCATTTGATTTTCGACATAGCGATAATAGGGTTCTTTCACATACTGAGGCAGGTTGCAGAAATACACAAACTGCGGGTAGCGCGTAGGAAGTTGGGTGATGTATTTGATTTTCACTTCCTTGCCTTTATAGATGGGCGGCGGCATGTGCTTGACCACAGGAAGCATTTCATCGTTCAGTTTAGAGGTCGTAATCCGGCTGCTCCGTCGCTTGTACACGTCCATCGCTTCTTCGATGCCTTTCAAGACCCGTTGCTTGGTGATCGCCGAAGTAAAGATGACAGGGATATCCACAAAGGGCTTGGTCCGTTCCAAAATCAGCTTCTTGTATTCATCCATGGATTTGTGGTCCTTCTCCACCAAATCCCATTTATTTACCAGGATAACAAGTCCCTTATGGTTTTTTTCAATCACATTGAGGATGGACAAATCTTGGGACTCAAAACCTTGCGTTGCATCAATGACTAGGATGCACACATCCGATTCTTCGATGGTTCGAATACTACGCATATTGCTGTAGAACTCGAGGTCCTGATTCACCTTGCCTTTTTTGCGCAAACCCGCTGTATCCAACAGGATGAATTCCATGCCGAATTTATTGAAGTGCGCGTTGACAGTGTCGCGGGTTGTCCCCGCGATGTCGGTCACAATGCTCTTTTCCTCTTCGAAGAGGGCATTGGTCAGGGAGGATTTACCTACGTTGGGTCGCCCGACGATGGCCAGTTTGGGGAGACCATCCCACGGATCTTCTGTGCCTTCTCCTTCGGGAGTATCGGGAATATGCTGGACCAATGCGTCCAATACCTCGCCCGTACCACTTCCATTGATACTGGACATACAAATTGGTTCTCCCAAGCCTAGGGTATAAAACTCGGCCGCATCGGCAGCGCGCTGGTGATTGTCCACCTTGTTGGCCACCAGCACGACAGGTTTATCCTGGCGACGCAAGATGGCCGCGATCTCCTTGTCATCGTGGGTGATGCCATCTTCGACATCGACGAGAAAGAGTATGGCGTCGCATTCGGTTAGCGCGGCTTCAACCTGTTTCCGGATCTCGCCTTCAAAGATGTCTTCCGACCCTTGGACGTAACCGCCCGTGTCGACAATGTTAAAATGCTTCCCAATCCACTCACTATGTCCATAGTGGCGGTCTCGCGTAACGCCCGCAATCGCGTCGACAATGGCGTCGCGGCGCTGTACGAGTCGGTTAAAGAAGGTGGACTTGCCCACATTGGGGCGTCCGACGATGGCTACAAGCGATTTCATTCGTATCCGAAGCGTTTGAGTTTGCTGCGGTCATTCCGCCAGTCTGCTTGCACCTTTACATAGAGCTCCAGGTGCACATGTTTTTGAAAAAAGTCCTGCATACGTTTTCGTGCACCGATACCGACGCGTTTGAGCGCTGCTCCTTTGTGCCCAATGAGAATGCCCTTTTGCGAATCACGTGCCACGTATAGAACGGCGCGAATTTTAATAATCTTTTCTTCCTCGACAAAGGTATCTATGCCAACTTCCACAGAATAAGGAATCTCCTTGCTATAATTCATGAGAACCTGCTCCCGAATAATCTCCGATGTGACAAATCGTTCAGAGCGGTCCGTGAGTTGACCCTTCTCAAAATAGGGAGGGCTTTCGGGAATCAATTGAAGAACCCGATTGAGAACATAGTCCAAATTGAATTTGGTCAAGGCTGAAATGGGAATAATTTCAGCCCGAGGCATCCAAGTGGTCCATAAAGCGGTTTCCCGCTCAAGGCGTTCTTGGTCATGCAAGTCCACCTTGTTTAACAAAACCAAAACGGGTTGCTCCGCTTCTTGAAGCCCTTTGAAAAAGCCTTCATGTTTTAAGGGGCCCTCGCCTAATTCCACGACATACAAAAAGATGTCGGCATCTTCAAAGGCTGACTTGACGGCCGTAAGCATGGTTTCTTGCAATGCATAGGCAGGATCTAGCACCCCTGGAGTATCGCTGAAAACCAGTTGGTAGTCAAAAGCGGGTGTTTCACCATTGAGGATGCCAAAAATGCGATGACGTGTAGTCTGAGCCTTGGGGGTGATGATGTTCAAGCGCTCTCCAACCAATGCATTGGTCAGGGTAGACTTGCCCACATTGGGATGTCCAATGAGATTCACGAAGCCTGCCTTGTGCACTTTTTCCATGGTGCAAAGGTCGGGGTTTTATTCGCCCAAATGGCTATCCGACATTTTGGATTCCCAAATCTTTTAGAAGCTTCAAGACCCGTTTGGTTCGGGTAGGTTCCGTTTTCGCCGAAGCAATTTGATGGAGGTAGTTGCGGCGTTTCCCTGGTAAGAGATTTTCAAAGGCTTTTTCAATAGCTGGGTCGAAGTCAAACAACTCTTGTAACTCCTCTGGAACTGGCATTCCATATTTGCTCTGATCCTCCCAAATTTCAACCTGAAGCCATGCTCCGAGGAACTGGCCCATCTCCTTCTGCCTTTGCTTACTGATAATCAAGAATAACCGTCCATCTCCCAAGGGCAACAATCCAGAGGCGTAGGGGGCCGAGCCCTGCAGCACCACTTGCACCCTCTTTATCTTTTTTGAACGAAAATCATCACTGATGGACAGGGGGATCGCCAAATAATCCCACGCCCCGTCCATTTCAAACCGTTCTATCGGGGCCGAAAACGAATGCATCTGCCTGTCCTCCATGCGCTTGAAGATACTTCCGTTTTCTTGTCTTGTATTTTAATCACTTTTGACATCTACAGCAAAGTTTCCGTACATTTGCCGTCCACATCGCGGGGTGGAGCAGTTGGTAGCTCGTCGGGCTCATAACCCGAAGGCCGTCGGTTCGAGTCCGGCCCCCGCTACTACCCGAGACCCGAAGACATTTTGTCTTCGGGTTTTGTTTTTCTCAGAAGTCCAAGTTTCTATGAAACAGCCAGTTATCTCTAAAAGCAGGTGGATGTTCGAGGTTCGATATTCTGTAGTTTTCGGAGAGTAGTGTAATCCATCGGGAAATAGTACATCTTGTAACCTTCGCTTTTGCTTAGTATTTATAGATTCCCAGAATTGACGGGGGTTTTCGAGCAGTGAAAGAATTTTTTCATCCAAAATTGCAAGGTTCGATTTTTTTGAAGGGAGGTTTTCGAGTTTTAGCTCAATTTCTTTGATTTCCTCTTGTGTAATGCGCGTGTATTTCTTCCACATCTTTTCGTTGATGTGCCCTACGGCAAACCGTCTTTCCAGATTTTCTAATTCATTTTCTTTTTGGGTTATCTGGGAAAGGAGGTCCTTGCGTTTACCTTCAAAGCCCTTTAGCGAGTCTTCTAAAACGAGCCTCACCTGTTCTTTGAGTACGGGAATGAGTTTAGGACTCAACTTAAAACCATCGAGTAGCTCCCCAAACTTCTCATGCATTCCCATACGCTTGGCTCTGCTCGTTGAGTTTGCATTTACGGTATGGTTGCACTTATTACACTTGTAGTAATAATTGCCCGTTTTCTTGTGTTGGTAGGAAGTCATATTCTTTTCGCAATTCGTGCAATACAAGAACTTCGGGATTAACGGAGTGTCAAGTTTACCTGGTAGCTTCGAGATACCGGCCATAAAGGATCCAGTGAGTTTATTTTGGAGTAGTTTCCAGTCCGCAATGGAAACCAGACGCTCCCAATTCCCTTCGATTTCTTGATCTCCCAATAATTTATTTTTACTGATCCCAGCATAAAAAGGATTCCGCCACATGTTGCAAAGGGTCTGCTTAGGGATATTAAAACCTTTACTTGCCATAAAATCAATGATCTCTTTGTCGGTGGCGTCCTCATAGATTTTCAATTTAAACGCTTTCTTAAGCCATCTGCCTTCCTCGTTGATTTTTATCTCCTGTATCCCTTGAACCCTTCTTGGATCGGTAACCCTAGGCCCATATTTATCATATCCTCTTGGAGCAGTCCCGAGATGAAATCCCTTTCGAACAAAATTTTTCATCCCTGGAATAATCGAATCTAGACGATTGAAATTTTCCTGTTGAGCCACTAGAAGCTCCTTTGCGAAGTCGTGTTCGCTTCGTTCGTCAAAGGTGTGTTTTCCACTACTTACGGCATAAATGCGCACATCAAATTTGGTGCGTAAAGAGGAGAGTAGACCAATGTGCTCTACTCCCGAGCGACCGAACCTACTGGGTGACCAAAGGAGAATTAGTTTTGGTCTTTTTGAAACAGGTGTTTTCTTAAGTGTTTCTATCAGGTTGATCAAGGTCTTTTGACTCTTAAGATTTTTGGAACTTTCATAAGCAGCATCAAACTCCCTGGTGATTAACAAATGGTGTTCACGGGCAAAATCTTGGATCGCCCTTACTTGAGTTTCTATACTTGAGTTTCTTTCAAACTGCTCTTTTGAACTGACGCGTGAGTAAGACCAAACGATGGCATTTTGAAAATCCTTCATGTTATATGAATTCATAATTCTAAATTTTAATTTGTTTCGATTAATAGCATAGCAAGCTCATAGGCCGCCATGGCCAATTCTTGGTAGTTGTCGTTAGTTAATTCAATTTGTAAATGTGATTCTAAGCTGCGCTTAGGTATCAAATGTGCACTTCCTTTTTGATGGTCCATCCCTATTGTGGATTAGCCCAGAAAGTCGCATTGGAGGCTGGGTGGGTTGAACGATCATGAATGAGGTGTTATAATGTGAAATACATAATGAGAAGCATTACGCTTATTTATAGCAATGCTAGCGTCTTGAGGGAGGTCGTTGTTCCTTAGATAGCGTATAATGTCTTCCATGGTTTTTGAAGATTCATATACACAGGAAAATTTGCCTTTCTTTTCGTTAATGATGAACTCGACATACTTGGGTTTCTTCCGTTGGACTATTTCAAGCAAATCTTGATATGTGTCCTCGAAAAGGTCTGAGCAATTCCCAGTGACATTTAGTTCTCTAGCGATGAGCTTATTGAACATATCCGTGAGTGGAATTGCAATCCTGACTTCATTAACTCGCTTTGGATCCAGGTCCTTGATTTCTCCAGTTAGTGCCCAGTCGTTGGTTTCAGGGTAGTAATTGAAATCAATTTGCTTTTTATTGTTTACAAAGAGCTCAGTAAGAGTAAGTGTGAAATCAGTTATTTCTTGACGCATGGTTTGCATCAAAACAGGGTCGTTATGTATCCCTTTGACCATTTCTCGTTCGTGTTCGGATAATTTGGAATGCGGGTTGTTGAGTTCGCTTTTTAGTAGTTCATCATAGGCCTGGTTATCATGCCATATCTTTTTTCCGAGCTTGAACAGCTCATCACTTGAGACTCCCAGATTGGTGAGCTGATGGATAATGTGAAACCATAGACCTTGGTAGATATTCATTACTAAGTGTTTTTCGTCTAAGACGAAGGGAAGGAGCCCTTTGGACTTCCAGTAATTTACTTTACGAGAGGTTACACCAAAATCTTTTGGCTTGATGCTCCAAATGGAGAAAGCGGTTGTTATTTGATTTTGGATTTCCAAGTTCGATAATCCCATAATTGAAAATAATTTATAATTCAAACTTACATAAATGTAAATTTATGGTGAAAATATGAGTTGAGCAAACTCGATTTCTTTATGTCAAGAAGCAGGTTGCTTTAGAATTAAAGAAAAATGCTCCTGATGAGGAGCAACAAATAAAACCTTGAGCGTCTACGTGATGTAGACATGAAGTAAACGCCCTGGTTTACAGCGCGTAAACACAAAGATTATGATGATACAAAACGAACAATTTAGAAATTCCACGGTAAGTTTTAGAACGACATCGGCACATAAAATCCAGTTGAATAAGCTGGCAGAGGCTTCTTCCATGCCGACATCCGAATACCTTTTACACTTGACAAGTTTGCATCCACACGTCATAGATAAGATGTCAGGGGAGACAATAAAAGAGCAGCAACTAAGAGAGGAAGTGCGGAAGCTTCAGCGGCGTGTCACTAAACTTGAAACCGATCTTGAAAATGCTGACCTACGTATTGAAATAGAACAATCGGCACTCACACAAAAGATCCAAACCATTTCAAAGTTGGAATTAGAGGTTAAACAAAAAGATGCAGAGATTCAGGGTTTACATGTTACGAGCAACAAAATGAAAGAAATTCACCAGTCACAGCTATCAATTGGAAATAAGATTCCTGACAAGAATCAGGAAGTTGTTAAGAAAAAAAAGCTTAAATCGGATGAATATGTTTTAGCTGGGTTAGGACTTGCGGGAGTTTTAGCCATTGCGTTTAAGGCGGTGCTAAAAAGATGAAATTGAGCAACTATTCTTAGAAGAACATGAGCAGTTTTCACAGCGAGCAACTTTATTCTCTTCTACCCTTTCCTTCTTGGCGTCAGAAATCACTTTCTTCACATCTAACCAATTGTCCCTGCCTTCTAGAACTTCTAAAGGCGTATAAATTCCATGAGCGGAATGTGGCCTATTCATATAGGCATCGATTGTCGAACTGAGGATTTGCTTTAGCTGCAGCCCGTCTCGAGCAATGTGAACAGAACCAAATTCATTTTTCAACGTGTGAAACACACGCTCAATCATAGAATTTGAGGCCATGACACTTTTACCTGCAACCCAATGCGTCACTCTAAAGTACATATAGAGCAGTTCGGTGTCAATAATTTTCTTGTTCTCACTGCCGCCATCTGTCATGTAAATGATCTTGTCAGGGTTATGCTTCAAGAATGCTTCTCTCAACACATCTGCAGATATAGACTTCCTCAGCTTATCAGATAATCGCCAATTCACAATACCTCTAGACTTATTATCCACGATACAATACAAATACCACTTTTCACCATAGATGGTTTTAATAATCGAAACATCAGCATGCCATATATCATGGACATTTTTAGCTCTGATTTTTATGGCTCGTGGCTTGTAGGTCTTCATTTGCTTAGTGGTAGTTAGATCCTTTACTATGCCATAGAATGAAGACAGCCCCATGGCTATTTGGCCCTTTCGAATGGCATGCGCATAAATAACACTCTTATTCTCGCCACCTTCCTTCACCAACTGACGACATAACTGGCGTTCCGCACGTCTTATCTTATTTGGTGTACGTCGAGCACAAATTTTATCTGTGGTTAAGGAGCAATTCATCTCTAGGATATTTTTCCATCCCCAATATCTATTTTTACTAATGCCAGCATGCTCAAGAAAATATTGTTGGGTGACTAACCCACCAAGTCCTTCAACAACTTCAACGAACTTTTCTTTATTCTCGCCTAACATCCGAGTAAAGCTTTCAACTCCCATGGCATCTTTTATAAAACCAACGAACGTCATATAGGAGTCTATGGCCTGCTTGCTGCGTTCCAATTCTTCATCGCGTCGTGATAGGTATTTAATCACCGTTGGATGCTCTGCCCCATTTTCGAATTGATTAACAAATTTTGAAATGGGTGTTTTTCGCCATTCAGAAAGCGTTGCTCTTGGAATTTTGCGAATGTCACTTTTTGAAAAGTGTGTTAGCTCCTCACCGCAACAAACGGCAAATTTGAGCTCTAATGGATACTTTGAATTACCATGCATCATATTTAGAATTTAAAAGTTCAAATTCAAACATGAAGGCCTGCTACTGTAAGGCAAAATGTTCGGTATTTACCGAACACACGTTTGGAATCACGTGTAATTCCAACACATATAAGGTTCATTCAATACCTAATAATCGGTAAAAACCAAGTGTTCGGTAAATTATTAACCAACCAAAAAATTGCACATAAAATCGTTAAGCCCTATGTTTATAAGGCTTTGAGAGAAGGACTAAAAACTCATGACAACGGTAAAATACAAAATCTCCGAGGGTTCGGTTCCCTCTCTCTCCGCAACTTGACTTCGCAACACGCTGAAAGTCAACATTTTACAAGTGCGATTTCGTACTTGGGGTACGATTTGGGGACGCAAGCATGCTTGATGGAAGACTTCGTCAAACTTTCGTCCCTTTTCTACCAATTGCAAGGTACATCTTCTCGCAAATCGACGCAAGTTGCACGCAACCATTGTTTTGACTCGGTATGTGATTTTGCGAATTGAGTCGTAACTATCTGCATATCAGCATTATATCATATCTCTATGGGTAGGGCACGCGGCACGGATATATATGTATACCGTGCCGCGTGCCTTACCTGGGTGATAAACGTCCCTTGATGATCCGATTGATGACGATAATTCCATTTGTGTTAAGACTGTTGTCATACTAGAACAATGTGTCAAGTGGAATAGTATTTAAGCGTTTATTAGACGACTAGTAGGTCTCAAGTGTTTAATCTTTGAGCTATGACAGAAGATAAACTAGTTTTTAGAAAAGTTGTGGATGTCCATCCATGCGAATGTGGAGAGGCTCAATGCAATCATTACTATGTTACAACGATCCACAAAGCATTTCTCACCTCAAGAGAATTGAAGGAATTATTAGACTCACAAGAGTTGCCATAGAAAATGAATCAACGAATTCCACACCTATGCTGAATATCGGCAATTCCGCCGGTCAGCGTACGAATTTCGAACGGATAGAGATTTGTATTGCGCCCGTGTCTCGAGTGACAATAGCAACACCCTACCTGTGTTGAGAAGTTTTTGGTTTGGAAGCCTATAGTTTAATATTGAGAGTTAATTCACGTGGATTACTCGATTCCGATTCATTGAGTAATTTCTATCAATGAAGAAATAATACCATGAGGTAGTATTGGGAGTTAACTAAAACCAACTCCTTATGAATAAAATCACTCTTCAATTGGTATTTACGCTGTTTTGCATCCCTGCGGTGGCCCAGATTCATCCATCAACCACCACCGATTTGGTTATGCCGGGTGGGCCATACATGAATGTTCTGAATACTGGCGCTGCGATCAGTGAGTGTTCTAGTTGCTCCCAAAGCGTTGTTCATGCATACACGTGGGATGGTGATAGTCCTGGTTTTGCGGTATATGAACCCGGGCTGGGAACTTTTGTGTACGGATTGCCAGGTGGAGCTACCGATCCGGATATTGTAATTGGTAATGACGGATATAATGGCGTTGTAGTTTATGAGCTAAATGGTGGAGTTGAGTATCAATCCTTTACGTACAGTTCTGGGAATATCTCGCTTGTCTCCTTAAAGATTCTGAGCACCAATGCGCAGCACCCTAATATTGACAACCCAAATGATTGCGAGAGTACTAATCCTTCAGTTATTGTGTATGAGGATCTTAATGCTCCTGCTAATATTTATTATTCGGTTGGAACTTTGAATGGGTTGTTCAATGTTCCTATTGCAGTTCCTAACCAAGGACTATCTACTGGCGTGGCACTTGTTAATAGAAAGTACCCCGATGTTCAGGTTTACCAGGCTAATAAATATTTATTTGTTTCCACCGGTACTGATTTGATTGGAAACAATTATGTTGATTTGTTTGATTTTGGTACAGGATTAAATGGTTTTACTTCTGGAAATGCACTTCTTCCAGGGGTAAATGCTAAACCTAGAATTGACGGCGTTGTTGCGAATCCTGTTTTAGATTATGCATACGCAGTTACTTACCATGATCATAACAGTGTTCGCCATGGTTTTCAGAATCAAGCAATATCAACCTTACAAGGGGCATCTTCAGGAGATCCTGCCATTGCTTATACAGGGGATTTCCATGATGCCGTATGGCCATCTGATTTAGTAAATTCGCCCAATTTTGATGTAATTGGTAAAGGGTTTAATGCTTTAACTCCTGATGCTTTTTATAAAGAATTGAATGATCCATTAACCTCAGGTAAATTTGACAAGTGGGCTGTTTCAATTGCGGGTAGCTGTAATTTGGATTATGCGGTTTGTTGGGTTGGGGATAACGAGATTTACTATAAGCAAGCCAACACTGGAGGAAGTTCTTCCTATAAAATGCAACCAAACTTTGAAAATCTGGCTCAGGTGGACATTTATAATATTCACGGCCAGTTGATAAAATCATGCAAAGCTGAGGAGTTTGATGATGTGTATTTATCTCTTCCGCATAGCGTTTACATCATTAATAAGATTGATAACTTAGGTCAGTTGTTAAGTGCGGAGAAGGTTGTGAAATGAAGTTAAGGCTTGCTTTTATTGGTTTTTTAATCCTGTGTCAGGCAGCTGTTGCGCAGAATAGGAGCAATGTTTGGGTCTTTGGTCGTGGAAATGTTATGGATTTCAATTTTGATCCACCAGCGTTGTCCACGACCTCATGGGCTCCCACTTCGCAGGCAAATTTGCTTCTAGATGCCAATGCTTCAAACACGTGGTGTGATGCCAATGGTAGCTTGCAATTGTATTTTCTCAATGGGAAGTATTATGATGGCAACGGGACTCTAATACCAGGTGGGCAAGTTTCTGGGTATAGCCTTAGAGATTGTATGGGGGAATTAATTCCAGTGCACGCGGGGGGGTTCATGCAGTCGTATAGTAGTGATACCATTTATCACTATTTCATTTACCATCCTATCATTGGTGGTGCAATTACGTGTGCCAAGTATATACGTTTAAATAAAATATATTTTAATGGTAATAGTTGGTCAATAACATTTTCAGACGATTACCATGGGATTAATGATTTGGGATTGATTGGGTTTCCAACATTAATTGAAGATGATATTGATCATAAACATTTTCTGATAGTTTCAAACTACACTTATAATGGGAATGATAATACTGTTGTGGTTATTAATAATGGTGAATTTGAAACGTTAAATAATAATTGGCCTTACTCACAGATGGATGTTGAACTAGATTCTGTATACCCTTCAAGGGGAATGTTTTATCACCCGTTATTAAATAAATTATTCGGTTGGCGTCATTACAATGCTCCACGTAGAAGATGGGGATTCTGGTCATGGACGAACCAAGGGAGTGGCAATTTCACGCTTGATTCAGTTTTCTTTCCAGCGGTTATTCCAGGATTGACTGGAAGCGCCGCATTGGAAAATTTCCGGCTTCATATGACGACAACCTCGTTGGATGGAAGGTATATGTTCTGTTTCTCTCGCTTGTCGAATGATCCAATGCAGTATATACACTGCTTCAGATATGATTTATTGAGTGAGGATAGTTTGGATTTTGTAAATAAAGCTGTCGAGATTCCCATGGATACACTGCTCCGCATTTTTGAATTGACCGATTTCCAAATTGCACCTGATGGCAATATCTATTTTCAAATTTTGGAACAAAGGTTTCAGAATGATCCGGGAAATCGACGGATCGGCCGAATAGTGAACCCTGGTGATCCGGATACATCAAATATTTATTTTGATTATCATTTTGCCACTTTGGCACCCTATTCTGTGTACCACTCTTTTCCGTACTTCTCCTCCAAACAGGCGTTACCGCCACCATTTAAGCTCTTGAGTGATTGTTCGGATTCTGTGAGCTTTGATTTCACCTACAAGAATGTTCCGGACAGTGTATGGTGGGATTTTGGAGATACGACACTAGGCCCGCTTAATCACTCAACGGATAAAGAGCCAATGGTTCACTATACCTCCTTTGGTAAAAGATATGTCTCCGTTGAAATGTGGTTGCGTGGGGATTCCATAAATAGGGTAGGTGATACGATCGATGTTCAGCCCTCGCCGCACGTTTCCCTTCCTAACGATACCTTACTCTGTAGCGGTGAAAGCATTTTATTAGGTGCGAGTCAAGGGTTCCATGCGGATTATTTGTGGAGTACGGGGAGCACGGATTCGACATTGACGGTCTCTCAATCGGGAGAGTATTGGGTGGAGGTTCAAAACTTCTGCGGCACATCGCGGGACACCTTCAATTTGGTTGTGATAGATCCACCGCAACCAGTTCTTCGAGATACCACTTTATGTGATGAGTGGACTTATGTGATGCGCGTGTTTGCGGACTCTGCGGATTACCTCTGGAACACAGGAGATACAAGCCCTTCTATTGTTCCGCAATCAAGTTCAAATTACTGGGTCCAGATTTCTAACCCGTGTGGAGAAATTGTGGATGAGGCCGACATTGAAATCCGTAGATGTATGTGCAATGTTTGGATTCCAAGTGCTTTCACTCCCAATGGGGATGGGGTCAATGAAACCTTTGAAATTAAGGTGGACTGCAGGGACTTTGATTTCACCTTAGACATTTTCAATCGCTGGGGTGAGCATATTTATCGACAGACAGACCTGAATAAGCCTTGGGATGGCAGGTACAATGGCGAGGCCTTGCCAAGGGGTATCTACACTTACCGAATCCAATATTGGGGACGTGACGAGCAAGGGCTTAGGTGGAAGGATGAAACGGGAACGATTAATCTGCTCCAGTAACCCTGTTTTATACTCGGCATACTATAGAACGAGTTGGGAAAGAACCGATGCCTTGTATTTAATGCATCCGATTTATTGATATGTATTAATCAACTTTGTTGCGTTGGTCACCTGTAGGTTTGGGTAGAATTGAAATGAGTGACAATATGAAAATCTACGACATGAAAGGCTTGGAGCGAGCAGTGAGTGAAATCAATGTCAGAGTTCAAGCCATCGATGAATTTCTTGGAGCTAACGATGAGTCGCGTCTAAGTGAAGAATATTTGATGCGATTGCCTCGGAACTATATAAGAACGGCAAGTTGCTTTCGCGAAAGTCTCAACATCATTGATGATGTGGTGCTCAGAAAGAACATTTCATATCATTTGCAATTATCTGATCTATATAGCTATATCATGAATAGGATGCATATATGGGGTGTTGTCAGAGACATGATTGTTAAGTATCAAGTAGTAAACATGGCCGCGATTACCGAGTCCATCCTAAGTCATGTAACTCCGAAGCGATGCAATACTAAGAATCTTCGAGTGGGCTATCTGGTTACAAAAAATCTAATTGATGAAGATGTGAAGTCTGAATTAGATTGGCTTTGGGGTGTTAGAAATGGCGTTCATATTCATGAAGTCAGACTTCCTGAAATTGGTGTATACACTGATGAGATGTTTGATAGAGCGATGTTGGTCGTCAAGTGCCTGATTGATGCACTTGAACAAAATAAGAGTTAGTTCACACAAGACTCAAATTTGTTCATTGCATAGGAGTTTTCAGATGAATAACATTGATACATATGTATCAATTAATTGCGATCAAATTGGCTCTTCTTTGAGTTTTTTCCTTGCGGGGTTATAGGCAACTCTGATCGGTCCAGGTAAAAATGCTGTTTCCACCGTATTGAATGGAGACATACCGGTCTGAAAGAGGTTTTTGAACTGTTGATTTGATAGGTCTCTAAAAGTGAAGATTGGCAGTGTGACATGCACACGCTGTGAATTTTTCATGAATTACCAATTAATTGAACATGAGCTCTTCAGAGAGCTGAAGACGTCCACAGTATGTATTGTTGAACAACTTGATTGTGAGAAGTTTGGCCTATTAGACTTAGGTTTTCGAGCCAATCTAGAATTTAATGGCCATGGTAGCTTGCTTGAGTACCGAGATTATCTGTCAAGATTGTACGAATTGTTTAAGATTGACTTATACGCCATAGAGGTCACTGGCAATCCGAACGTCGGGGCAACATTGAGCGATCTTAGGCTTAAGCTGAAGGAATTGAGATCCGGCCTTCAACAGAAAAACCTTGAGGACAGCCTTGCAGGAGTTGAGATTTCATGGCAGATGGAATTAATACAGGAGGTTGAGTTGTCGGCGATTGAAAAGAAGACCCTTAAGTTCCTAAAAGAACAATCCAATTGTCTATTGAAACTCAGCAAGTGCATTAACCACTTTAACAAAATGATTAATCCTGAAACGTTTATTCACAAAAACACACGAGATGTAAAGAGCCAATATGTGATGGCGCTTGGAAGAGGACGATTAATCGATCACGATCTTAAGAAATATCAGTTGGTTGAGCTCTTGGCGGCCTTACATGCAACTGGGAAAATCAAAGGTGATCGTATCGATTTTTTCAGAGCCATGGAGCCGGTCTTTGGAAAGTCATTTGAGGATTCTGCCAAGGTGGTTGGAAAAATCAAAGAAAGAAAGGGGAAGAGGATGTCGCTCCTTGATGAGATGATGGAGTGTTTCGCAGTAGTACTTGAAAAAGAGTACAGATAATCAGCTACTTATGAATAAATCTTTGGGGAGTCACTAGGGACTCTCCAAAGAATCTTGCGGGGTGTTTTTAGCATGTTGAAACCAGCTACTCATCTTGGGCCTTGTCTAGATATGATAAGAAGCGCAGATGGCACTCTGGTTGAAGACGGCCGCTTTGTTGACTTGGAACTTCTAGTTGATAGATTCTCATGAAATGTAGCCAAGTGTGTATGGTGAATATACCAAGCCGTTGACAGCGCCCAGAGAAAATAATCCCACCGAAGTGATTCGGTGGGATTTGATAATTGGATTGAACATTAATTTGATTCTATATAAGTCTAATTACTTTTTCAACTGACTTAGAGATTTGCTCTGAGCGTCACTCAGTCCGCAAATGAAGGTGCTGTAAAAAAAACCTTCATGATACCAAAATACTTATTTGTTTAAATAGCTTCAAATTTATTAATCTTCTGGATGGAAACACATCATTTGTACCCCTAATTAAACATACTATCGTTGAATTCATATGTGTAAATGTGCTGTGATAATATATGTGCAGTGTCATTGCGTACATACATTATTTCATTTATTAAATCATCTGATTCTAAATTGTATGAATCGATATTATACACTTTAAAATCGGATAAATACAGCGTGTCATTTTGTGATAAAATATATACTTCAATATTCTCAAATTTTGATTTGATATACGTGGAATCAATCCAAGGGGTTGAGATATTTGTGTCCACTCTACATATATGGTAAACTGATTCTGTAAAGGGATACGTAAGGACCGTCCCGTTGATATTTTTTACCCTAACCATTGGTGATTCATTACCTTTATTAACCAATGCGACTAAATTAGTTGACCCATCACTTGTATAATATAAGGGATCGCGTTCACAAGCAATTAGTCCGAAGACGAGCAAAATATAAATATATCGCATAATGTTTAGTTTTGAAGGTAAACATATTTCTTGTTGTCTGTGTTGTCTTCATCGTCCGCACAAGCATCGCAACAAGCATCGCCATAATAGCATCCAGAATATGTATTAAGCCAATTTTTAAACACACCATTATTTGGATTTAGTAGACTGCCATCGACAACCCAGTCATAGACATTGCTACACATTTCTACTTTCTGAGTCCTACCTAAGTTCGATTTATCACGAAATTTTTTGTACCTGTGTTTAAAGCCAATTGGGTTATTATGTAAATCCATATGGGCTGACGAACATTTATTGGAAGATTTCTTTTCTCTATGTTGCATTTTATAACGTGTGATAGCTTTGCCGTATGCCATTCGATAATAAACACATGCTGTCATGTGGTAGCACGCATCTGCGGGATTGTCTATCACATTGGTTCTATCTGAGTTACTTAATGACAGTCCAAATTCTGAACGGGTATTGTAGAGTGCTTCTTTCGATAATAATTCGCCAAGTGCAACACTTCGGTTATACATGGTTTGGCCTACCTTTATAATTACATATAAAGCAACTGCGCCAACGGCGATTGTTGCAGGAGCAATTTCTTGCTTATAATAACCAAAAGTCAAAGGTGCATGGTTCGCTCTTAAACTTTCAAGCTGGGTTAGCGTGGTGACACTTGAGTTACTTACGTTGTAGTTCGCGAGCGAGTCCAATTGTATGTAGTACTTTCCAGGATTAGCCAGCGTTGAGTCGGAAAGGTTGTATTGGTTGAAAACTTCGTTTATACTTGAATTGAAGTTAGATTCTGTAAAGTCTAGAGTGTCAATATCAGATGTAAATGGGTCAATAAAGTCAATAACAACCTCATGTTGATGCTGTAAGTAAATCTGATCATCTAGGAAATCATCATAAACTAGGCTCGGATATAGATCAGTTACACGCTGTTCCAAGTAGATCTGGAATAAGACAATCAGCTGATCGCCATTACTGGTGTCTGGGTTTGTGTGAAAAAACTCTCTTTCTATTAAGAATGCAGCATCAAGCGGAATTTCTATTTCGCTATGAGTGTTTATATAGTCTCTCGCAAAGTTGTACTCTGACAATGTGCTAAGTGAGGCTTCTTGGTCAAAATTTTTCTCACATGAAATTAGAGTCAATAATGAAATCAAACCCACTGCCCCTTTTGTTGATTGGGATGTTTCTGTCACTTGTAATACTGACATTTTTGAAGACATCTTTCCATTTTAATGTGTCAGAGGGAGGGATTACGGGTGAAAGGGTGTTGGCCACATCCTCATTCATCTCACGAAGCTTTTCGAGCGTGTTGGCTGCAACCAGACGAAGCTTTGTTTCAACTTGCTCAGAAACAGTCTGTAAGGTTTCCTGTATG